>Ga0153916_10004733_pt1 | contig 10309 bp, 9 predicted proteins | sample Opewatmetagenome_FD_109642 | JGI IMG/M metagenome (GOLD analysis project Ga0153916, IMG submission 109642) | Freshwater wetland microbial communities from Ohio, USA - Open water 3 Core 3 Depth 4 metaG | ecosystem: Environmental > Aquatic > Freshwater > Wetlands | place: USA: Ohio, Lake Erie, Old...
CCGAGACGCCGGTCTTTCCCAGCACGCGCAGGAAGAACGAGCTGGCCGCCATGGTGAGCGCCGCGATGGCCAGGGCCATCGCCACGCAGCCCACCAGGATCAACGGGATGAAGGGGGGAAGGGAATCCTCGCTGACGTACAGCAGCACGGTCGTGATGGCCCCGGGGCCGGCGAGCATGGGGATGGCCAGCGGAAAGATCGACACGTCCTCCCGCTCCTCCTCGGAGCCCGGAGACGAGGTCTTCGTCCTCCCGGGCCTGCCAAGGAGCAGGTCGATGGAAACGATGAACATCAGGATGCCGCCGGCGATGAAGAAACTGCCGGGCTGAATGCCGAGGAAACGCAGGATGATGCTGCCGGTGAAGATGAACAGGCACAGCACCACGAACGCGACGATGACGGACTTCAGGATCGTCGCGCGTCTCCGGGCCGGGGAAAGTCCCCCGGTGAGCGAGATGAAGACCGGCACGATCCCGAAGGGATCCACCACGATGAACACGGCGAGGAAAATCGTGACGATCTGGCTTGCCAGTGACATTCCAGGCCGACTGTAGCACGGCCCGGCGGCCGGTTACAGGGCGGAGAACACCACCCTGCCGCCGACGAACACGGCCCATGGTTTGACGCTGCGAATCTCGTGCGCCTCTTCCATCGAGAAGATGTCGGCGTCCAGCACGGTGAGATCGGCGTGCTTTCCGGCCTCGATGGTGCCCGACTCGGCCTCCCACCCCGCCGCGTACGCGGCTCCCAGCGTGTAGGCCCGGACGGCCTGCTCGACTCCCAGCTTCTGCTCGGGCCGCCAGCCCTCGGGCCCTGGGGAGCCGTCCGCACGGCGGCGGGTCACCGCGGCATGGATCCCGGCGAGCGGGTTGCAGATCTCCACGGGACAGTCCGATCCGAACGCGAGTGCCGCGCCGGCGTCCTGCAGAGACTTCCAGGCGTAGGCCCCGCGGCAGCGCGAGCCCCAGTAGCGCTCCGCGATGATCATGTCCGAGGTCGCGTGCAGGGGCTGCATGGAAGCCACGATACCCAGCCGCGCGAACCGGGAGACATCGTCGGGATGGAGCAGCTGCACGTGCTCGATGCGGTTTCGCAGGCCGGGTGCTCCGGGCGGCTGTCCCCCGGCGCCGGGCCCTTGGCGGCCGCCGGGCCCCTGGACGCCTGCGGCGCGCTCGAAGGCATCCAGCACCACGCGGCAGGCGGCATCTCCGATGGCATGCACCGCGCAGGCGATCCCGGCACCGTTGGCCCTGCGCACGTCCTGCTCCGCCAGCTCCGGGGTGAGCCGGGGGATCCCGGTTGACCACGTGCCCTCGTACGGCGCGATCATCCACGCGGTCTGCGGGCCCAGGGCGCCGTCCGCGAACATCTTCAGCGGTCCCACGCGCAGGTGCGCGCTGCCGAAGCCGGTCCGCAGTCCCAGCGAGACGGCGGCGGAAAGCTGCCCGTGCGGGATCCCCTTCACGACCCGAAGCGTGAGCACGCCCCGCGCCTCCATCTCCTGGAAGGCCTCGAAGGCAAGCGTGCTGTCGAAGTCGTGGATGCCGGTGAGCCCCACGGCGTGGGCAGCGGTCTGGGCATCCCGCATGAGATCCGCGAGCTCCGCGGGCGTGCGTGCAGGGATCACCGCCTGGACGAGACGCATGGCGTTTTCCAGCAGCACGCCGGAAGGCGCGCCGTCCCTGCCGTGCACGATCTGGCCGCCCTCGGGGTCCGCAGTGTCCAGCTCGATCCCCGCTGCCTTCAACGCCAGCGAGTTGACCCACAGGGCGTGGCCGTTCTTGGCCTCCAGGCACACGGGGTTTCGCGGCGCAGCACGGTCCAGCGGCCGGGAATCCGGCAGGCTGCCGGCGCCCCACACGTTATGGTTCCAGCCCGAGCCCGTGACCCACGCACCGGGCGCGCTGCCGGACGCCCGGGCAGCCACCCGGTCCACCGCTTCTTCCAGCGTGGGGGTCTCCACGTCCACGGCGCGCAGCGCCTCCGCGTACCACTTGAAGTGCAGGTGGGAATCGACCAGTCCCGGCAGCACGCACCTTCCCCCGAGGTCCACGATCTCGGGCCGGCCGCCCAGCGCGGCGCGCGCCCCGTCCTCGTCCCCGACGGAGAGAAAGCGCCCGTCACGCACGGCCGCCGCCCGTGCGAGAGAGGCGGCAGGGCTCATCGTGTGAAAACGCCCGTTGAGAAGGAGGAGATCAGGCACCCGGGGAACCAAGGAAAGAGGGCCGCGGCGCGCTACAGCGCCTTCTCATAGACCCGGTACTTGCGGTAGGCCTTGCCGCCGAGCTTGATGGCCGTGTTGGTCATGGCCGCGTTGTCCTCTTCCACCCACGACATCTCCGAGGCGAAGTAGCCCTTGGGCACGCCGTTCTTGTACGAGTGGTAGTAGAAGGCAAGGTCGATGCCGCGGTTTCGGTAGTCCTTGAGCACGCCCATGCTGATGGTGCGCACCAGGCGGGTCTTCTTCTTGGCCGTCAGCAGGTGGTAGATCCCGAACGGGAAAAGATGGCCGTGGGCCTTCTTGTAGCCGACGTTGAAGTCCGGCATGGTGAGGGACACCCCGACCGGCTTTCCGTCCACTTCCGCGAAGAACACGAGGTCGGGATCCAGCCCCATCTTCAGGTCCTTCGCCATGGCGGCCATCTCTTCCGGGGTCATCGGGGTGAACACCGCGTTGATCTGCTCGTAGGAGTTGTACAGCTCCTGGAAGCGCGCGTACTCGTTGGCGAAGTCCTTCATGTTGAGCGTGCGGATGGTGAACCCTCCCTTGGACTCCACCCGCGTCATGATCTTGGCAAGCCGGTCCGGGATTTCCGGGTTGTCCATCATCCAGGCCACCAGGTCCTTCCACTTGCGGTTGCCGTAGGACTGGATCAGCTTGTCGTAGTAGGGAGGGTTGTACGTCATCAGCATGACGGGAGGGCCGTCGAAGCCCTCGACCTGGCAGCCGATGAGATCGTTGGCGTTCGGGCTCATGGGGCCGATGATCCGGGTGCATCCGCGCCTGCGCACGAAGTCGAACGCGGCGTCGAACAGCATCCGCGCCGCCTCCTCGTCCTCCTCGCACTCGAACCAGCCCCAGTAGCCGGCTTTCTCGTTGTGCGTCTTTTCCCAGATCGAGTCGTGGACGCCGGCGATCCTGCCCACCACCTTCCCGCCCCGCCGCGCAAGGAAGAACTCGCCCTCCGCGTGCTTCCAGAACGGGTGCTTGGACTTGTTCACCTTGCGGTAGTCGTCCATCAGGAGCTGGGGCACCCAGTTGGGATCGTCGCGGTACAGCGCGTAAGGGAACTTGATGAACTCCCGGACCTGCTTCTTCGACTCGACCCGCTCGACGGTGACCGGCATGCTCATCCCCTTTCAAATGTCAGGTGATGCGATGAAGGTAAGGAGGGGGATAGCCGCTGTCAAGGTCGGCTCGCCGCTTTGCCGCCGCCGTGGAAGCTCCACCGAACACCGGGCGCATTGATCTTCCCGGTCCAGTTTGCGTAATTTCTGGCCAACACATGTTCCGACAGCCCGTGCTCCTGCTCTTTGGCGCCCTCGCGATGACGGGGGCGGCCTGTCCGGCGCCGGCCGAGGGCCCCGCGCCGGCGGTCGAACCCTCCGGCCTCCCGTCTCCGATTCCTGCTTCCCTCGAACAAGTCCTGGACGCCCAGGAGCAGGGCTGGCGCACGCCGTCCGTGGAAGTCTACCGTTGGAACCTGTTCCCGGACATCGTGATCCTGGACACGGCGGAGTTCGCGTTCCAGGACCGCACCTTTGCCCGGCTGGCCTACTTCCTGGAGAAGCGCGGCTTTCGGGGCCGGCTCCTCTCCAACGCACAGCTCGCCGGGCGCCACGGCTGGAACGCCCACGACTACGGGGCAGCGGGGCTGGCCGCATTCTTCAGCGCCGCGGAGGCATCTTCGTTCCCTCTCAACGCAGAGGAAATCGCGCTGCGACAGCTCGCGGCGGATCAGGGCATGATCACCGCGTCGCGCGGGGGGTGGATCCCGGGCCGGGGAGGGGTCCTGTCCATCAGCCGGTCGTCGTCCAGGATCGAGCGCCGCCTGCTGCTGACGCACGAGTCCTTCCATGGCATCTTCTTCTCCTCCCCTGAATACCGCGGCTTCTGCCAGGACCTGTGGGCATCGCTGTCGGTGGAGGAGAAGGGCTTCTACGAGTCGTTTCTCGATTCCACGGGGTACGACATCACCGACCCCACGCTCGTGGTGAACGAGTTCCAGGCGTATCTCATGCAGCAGCCCAAGGGCTACGCCGCCTCGTACTTCGAGCGGTTCCTCCGTCTGCAGGAACGCCCGGGGTCACCGCCGCCGGTCGCCGCCTGGCAGCTGCTGAGAAACGCCGAGGAGCTGGACGCCTTCACCCGGGCGCGGTTCGGCTTCGGCGCGGGCGGCGAGCTGCTTGCCTCCCTGGGAAAGGCGTCGTCGTGAGGCGGCGCACTGCGATCCCGCGCCGCATCAGTCCGTCGCCCGCGTCTCCCCCCCGCCCGAACCGGCACGCCGAGCGGCAGTCAGGATGCCCAGGAGAGCACCACTCAGGAGGTAGAGACGAGACGCGATGGAGAGTAGATTGGAAAACAGCTCCTGGGAGGTCGTCTCTTGAAGGAGCTGGAAATGGTTCAGGACATCCTCGGGGATGAACAGCAGCAGCCCGACCCCGACGAGCACGTACGGGCTGCCGCCGCCGGCCAGTCCGATGACGAGCACGAGAAGCGCGAGGGGTTCCACCAGGATGGTGTCGAGCGCAGGCTGGGACAGGCGCAGCAGATGCTTCATGGACGAGTGCAGCCGGGGACCTTCGTATGACAGAAGCCAGGGCAGGAAGACGAGGGCGAACACGCCCAGAAACACCACGATCCCCGCGGCAGCGAAGAGCAGGCGCCGGCGGCGGGAGAAGATCAGCAGCCGAAGGGGAGTGGCGATGTAGACGGCGAAGAACAGAAGCGGCAAGAACGCGGCTGCGGACAGGAGCTCCTCCGTCCAGGATTCGCCTGCCGGGCCGATCGTGTCCACCAGGGATGCAAGGGAAAGAATCGCCACGCCGCAGAACAGGAAGTGCCACGCGGTCCTCAGGTGGGGGCGGTCCTTCGTGCGGTAGGCTGCGACGAGAATCGCCGCAAGCGTGAGCGCCGACAGCACGCCGACGAACGCGGCGGAGCCGGTTACCGTGCGGACGAGCTCCATGGGAAGCGCCAGGTCGACCGCAAAGAGGGCGACGACGAGGGTGATGGGTAGAACGAGGAGAACGATCACCATCTTCTCTTTCTCCCCTGGGAACCGAGGGAAAGCGCGTGCCTCTCCTCCAGCGCTCGAACCAGGTTGTGCTTCCCCTCGTAGATCCGGGAAAACTGCACCCCGGCCGAATCGTCGTTCCGGTAGACGACGTCAACGTCGACCTCGAGCTGGACGTCACCCCAGGACAGCATCGAAAGCGGAAAGAAACCTCCCGGGACGAGCGGTGGCCCGGGCGCGGCGGCTTCCGCGTCCACCCGGGCGCCTCCCAGGGCCACGTTCTTCACCTCCAGCTTCTCCTCGCTGCCTTCCTGGGCAAGGGTGAGCACGGCTTTCGCGGCTGCTGGAATCGCGAACCTCGGAGCAGAACGCCGCGCCTTGAGGCTCAGGGACCGGAGCGCAAGGTCCAGGAGCCGGGCGGTATGCTCATCCCGGCGAAATGGCTTCAGGATGATCCCCGCGACCTTGAGGGCCATGGCGTCGTGGACGTCGTCGAAGCCGGACCTGCTCGCCACCAGGACAAGCGCGGGCGCGCCCGGCCTGGCGTTGACCTCGGCGGCGAGCATTCGCCAGTCCTTCGCCATCCCATCCGCGTCCATGACGATGAGGGTATGCGACGCGAGGTCCACTCCGGGAGAGATCGCGGCGGGTTCGGAGGCGTCGGTGACCTGGAAGTCCAGGGCGGCCAGCGCCTGAACGATCGGCTGGCGGACAAGCAGGGTCTTGCCGATCACGACTGCTTTCATCGGCATGCGGCGGCTATCATAGCACACTCCGGACGGCATGGGCTCCAGGTCCGATCAGAGGGACGCGGGTGGAGCGGATGGGATCAGCGCGTCCGCACCCGGGCGGCCTCCAGCGCGGCTCGGTGATCGTTCAGGAACTCCAGCAGGTACTGCTGCACGTCGTCGAAAAACTCCCGCTGCAACCGGGCGGCGGGCCGGGTGATGTAGCGGTAGTGCCAGGTTTCCCAGCGGTAGCCGGTGATCTCCTCGTAGCCCCGGGGATAGGAGAGGGTGAAGCCGTATTCCCAGGCGTGGGCCGAGAGCCACCGCCCCGCCTTCGTCCCGGCAAACTCGTCGGTGATCGAGCCGAAATCCACCGCCGTTCCCAACTGGTGCTGGGAAGCCCCTGCCTGCGCGGATTCCCGGTCTGCAGCGGCCTTGCCGTAGGCCTGCACCTCGCGCTCGTAGACGGCTTTCTGGTAGTCGTAGGACCGGTATGAAGAGGAGAAAAGGATCGTGACCCCTTCCGCCCGGGCGGCGGCAGCCATGGCAAGGACGTCCGGCATGATCGCCTTGCGGAGGGAGAGGTCTTTTCGGCTGACGGCCAGCGGGTAGTCCCCGAGGGACACGAGATCCGGCGGCACGTAGCCGGCATCCAGCAGGTGGCGCTTGTCCACCAGCACGAGGTACTCCGCCTGCTGATCCAGGACCTGCGCGAGCAGGTGGAGGAAGGCCTGCGGAGCGGCAAGGATCCGATCCTGCACGCCCTTCGGCAGCGAGGCGGTGACCTTCTTCAGTTCCGGGGTGGTGAAGGTGAACTCAGGGGCGGCCCGGGTGCCGGCGCTGAAGGCGGGCGCCGGGAAGAAGGCCGCCGCCCAGAGCGTCAACAGGAGCCCCGCCCCGACCGCCGGCCGTGATGAGAGCCATCCGATGATATTCGAGACGCCGCGATGCCAGGTACGGTTCACGCCAGTCCTTCCATCTTCTTTTCGGAACGCTGCAAGCCACTCATGATACCGCCCCGCCTCGCGGCCGGAAAGCTCAAGGCGCAAAGAAGCCCGGCAGCGGGCTTTCCCGGCCGGGCCGTGGTTCGGAATTCGCCCCACGCTCATCGCAGCAGGGGAAAAAGCCCCCGGATTCCGCCCTGCAGTGTGGAAACCGAGTCGTCGACGAATACTCCGTTGTAGATCACGCGGGTGATCGCCCGCCAGACCGCGTCGCTGACCGCGTCGCCTTTTGTCGAAGACAACCACACCGCTCGGGCAGCCTCAGCATCTTCTTCGCGCCGAGCCTCCAGGAAGACGGTGCCTTCCATGCGCGCAAGCTCGAGATACTATACTAGAGAAATACCTGGATGCGCACGGCTCGAACGACGACGCACCCTTCGATCCGGTCGGCCCCCGGGGTACGGTGAGCCTTTTCGTTCCCTCATGACCCCGCGCAGGCCCGGTCCGGGCCTGCGCGGCGGTCAGGGGCCGCCTACAACCCGATGGTGATCTCGGTGGCGTCCCGCACGATCTGGAACGAAGCGTTTCGGTTCTCGTTCAGCGCGCGGTAGAAGTCCATCATGTTCCGCACCGTCTTCCCGTTGACCGCGGTGATGACGTCCCCGGGCCGGAATCCGGCAATCGCCGCAGGGGTGTCCTGGTTCACCAGGGAGCCCACGACCACGCCCTTGACCCCGGCGGGGATGCCCGCGTCCTGGCGGACCTGGTCGGTGAGGTCCACCACGGTCATCCCGGGCCACAGGTTCTTGGCCTGCGCCACCTGGTCCTTCGCGTCGCGCTCCCCGATGGTCGCGGTGAGTGTCTTCTGCTCGCCCAGCCGGATGACAGACAGGCTCGTGGAACGGCCGGCTTCGATGGAACCGATTGCCTGGGTGAGCTGGTTGGCATCGGAGACCGGCGTCGAACCGACGGCGGTGACGTAGTCCCCCGGCTTCAGGCCGGCCCGGTCCGCGGGTGACCCCTTGTACAGGCCGAGCACCAGCGCTCCCTTGACCCCGTCCACCTTCATGTCCCTGGCCAGGTCGGGGTAGGTGCTGGAGTCCTGGACGTCGCCGATGAGGGCGCCCAGCCAGCCGTACTGCACCCGGCCCTTGGCGATGAACTGGTCGATGGCGGGCCTGGCGTTGTTGATCGGGATGGCGAAACCCAGCCCGACGTTCCCGCCGGACGGCGCGGCGATCCAGGTGTTCATCCCGATGACCTGCCCGTCGATGTTCACGAGCGCCCCGCCGGAATTGCCCTGGTTGATGGCCGCGTCGGTCTGGATGTAGTCCGTGTAGGACGACGTCTGGCCCTGGGGGCCGCGCCGGCCCAGCGCGCTCACCATGCCCATGGTGACAGTGGACTCGAATCCCAGGGGATTCCCCACCGCCAGCACGATGTCCCCGACCTGCAGGGAGTTGGAGTCGCCGAGATCGGCGACCGCCACGTTGTCCCGGGTGGTGAAGCTCACGAGGGCAATGTCCTTGCGCGGATCGGTTCCGACCACCGTGGCCTTGAACACCCGCTCGTCGTACAGGCGGACGCTGATGTCGCTTGCCTGGTCCACCACGTGGTTGTTCGTGAGAACGTAGACCTTGTCACCGGTCCGCTTCACGATGATGCCCGACCCGAGGGCCGACTGGCGGAACGTGCGGGTGCCCCCGTTGCCCTGGCCGTTGCGCTGGCCGTTGCCCTGGCCCCCCTGCCCGTTGCCCTGGTCCTGGTTGAAGAACCAGTCGAACGGAGAGTTGAACGAGGGAACCTCCTGCTTGATGACCTCCGTCACGTTGATCTCCACGACGGCGGGCCGCACCTTCTGCGAGATGTCGCGCAGGGACTGCTGCATGGCCGCAAGGCCCCCCGGGGCGAAGGCGGCGCGCGTACCGACGTTCTGAGCGGAAACGGCGACGGAGGCGCCGACCAGCAGGATCATCGCGGCTGCCGCGGCGAGAATCGATTTGTTGTGTCTCATGTTCTTTCACAACCTCCTGGCCCAGAAGGTAGGCACGGGACTTTCAGAGCCGGTTGTGGTTGCGTTAAACTATCTTAAAACACATGTCCATCTGGATCGCCCTCGTTCTCATCAGCCTCTGCGCGCTCCTGTGGGATGCCGGGATAGTGCTGCAGAAGCTCGCCGTCGACACGCTGCCACGGATCGCGCTGGGCCGACGGCTCGGCCGAAGCCTGCTCGGCCTCCTCTCCTCGGGAAGATGGATGGCGGGCCTGGCGGCTTCCGCTGCCGGCTGGGGACTGTTCGCCTGGGCCCTCGCCTTCACGCCGGTGTCGGTGGCCCGGGCCATCCAGGGCTCCGGCTTCGTGATCCTGGCCGTGTTCTCCATGGTCTTCCTCCGCCAGCGGCTCACGGCGGCGGACTGGTCGGGCATCGCGCTGGTCACCACCGGCGTGGCGGCGCTGGGGATCGCGGAACGCACGCCGGCGGCGGGCGCCGCAGCGATCACGCTCACCGGGCTGCTGCCCGGCGTCATCGCCTGTGTCATCGTCGCCGTCGGGGCATGGGCCGTGCCCACCGTGCGGGGGACCCGCCGGCCCGGCGTGGTTGCTTTTTCCATCGCGGCCGGTGTCACCCTCGGGGTCGGGGACGTCCTGACGAAGGTTGCCCTCGTCGAGGTCCAGCGGGGCGCGTGGGGACCTTTCGCCGCGGCCGCCGCGAGCCTGGTGGCGTTCTACGTCTCAGGCTTCCTCGTCCTGTCGCGGGCCTACCAGCACGGCCGGCCGATCGTCGTCACCGCGGTGTCCGACCTCTCGGCCCGACTGGTGGCGATCTTCCTGGGAGTCATGGCCCTCGGCGAGGCGCCCCCCGCCGACCTGAAGCTCCGCCTGCTCACCGTGCTGGGATTCGCCGCGATCCTTTCGGGCGCCTTCCTGCTTTCCCGGTTCGGAGGAGGCGAGCTGGCCTCCGCGCTGGGCCGGGGCCGGGCCTCAGAGGTCCCGGGCCAACCGCAGGAAGGTAAAGAGGCCGGGCCTGCCGAGATCGATCCGGACGACTGACGCCTGCCCGTAGCCCATGCGGGCATAGAACGCGCGGGCGGCGGCGTTGTGCTCTTCCACGTCCAGGACGAGCCTCCGGGCGCCAAGGCCGCGCCCGCGGTCTTCCGAGGCGCGCAGGAGCTGCGCGCCGGCTCCCCGTCCCCGGTACGCCGGCAGCACGGCGATGTGCGAGAGGTAGAAATCGTCGGGCGCGAGGCTTTGCAGCGCCGCGCCGGCCCGTGCAAGCCTCGGGAGCCGGGCGATGACGGCAGGCCCGTACCACCGCGCAAGCTGGCTGGCGGTCCTGAGATTTGCCGCACGGGCCGCCGCGGTGAGAGAGCCCACCAAGGCGCCGATCACCGTGCTGCCG
>Ga0153916_10004734_pt1 | contig 10309 bp, 11 predicted proteins | sample Opewatmetagenome_FD_109642 | JGI IMG/M metagenome (GOLD analysis project Ga0153916, IMG submission 109642) | Freshwater wetland microbial communities from Ohio, USA - Open water 3 Core 3 Depth 4 metaG | ecosystem: Environmental > Aquatic > Freshwater > Wetlands | place: USA: Ohio, Lake Erie...
AACGCGGGACCGGCCGCGAGCTCGACGAGGTTGGCTTCATGGTCGGCAAGGTAAGGATTGGCTTGGGGGCGGGACGCGTCACGTCGATGCCGTTCTTCGTCATCGCCCGCGACTTCGAGCTCCCCTACCCGGTCGTCCTCTACGTTGCCGACCTCCTCGAGCGCGGACAGCCCTTCATCGGCCTCTATCCCATCCAGGTGACCCATATTCGAGCCGCGATCATCACAGAGGGACTAAGACGAAGGGGAATACCCCGCCCCTCGTTCGTCGACACCCCGGCCCATTGGCCCTCGCCCGAGGTCTCCCCTCCGCCCTCCGGCGTTTGATTTCCCCTGAAAAATAAACAAAGCTCCGGCCGATGACAAAACCGACGACTGGCAAAGGACGAGGCGGCGCTGGTCGAGGGCAAGGCCGGAAGCCCGGCATCCCGAACAAAGCGACGCAAGAGCGCGCGCTCGAGGCCGCCAGGCAGAACGCCGAGGCTAAGGCGAACGGGAAAAAACTCGCGAAGGAAGTGCTCGAGGAGTTCATGCTGCTGTTCGCCGGCATGGCGGCCGCCTATCAGCCGCTCCCGCCGGGAACGCCCGTTCCCCCAGGCCGCGAGCCGAACGAGGCGAAGTTCATCACCTACGCGAAGCTCGCGACCGACACGGCGGCGGACCTCGCGCCCTATCAATCGCCGACCTTCCGCGCGATTGGCGTCATGGCGCCGAATCCCGACCAGCGCCCGGGTGACGGCGCTAAGACCATCGGGAGCTCGAAGAAGCTCAACGCGGCCGAGGCGGCGCGCGCCTACCGGCTCCTGATGCTCTCGCCGGCGGGCGCGGCCGTCGACGACGAATGAAGGTCGACTACAAGAACCCGGACTACGCCGCGATTTACGCGCAGCGCACGAAGGCGCTCAAGCGTCTCCGGAAGAAGCCCGAGCTCCTCCCCGCGATCAAGGACTACTACCGGGCAAACCCGGCCGACTTCATCTCCGATTGGGGCGTGACCTCCGACCCTCGCCTCGTCGAGCGCGGGCTCCCGTCGATGGTCCCGTTCGTCCTCTGGCCGAAGCAGCGTGAGTGGATTGATTGGGTCATCAGGCGGTGGCGCGCGCAGAAGCCCGGGCTCTCGGAGAAGAGCCGCGATTGGGGCTTGTCATGGCTCTCGGTTACGCTCGGCGCGACGCTCTGCCTATTCTACGAGGGCCTGAACATTAGCTACGGCTCGCGCAAGGAGGAGTACGTCGACAAGATAGGCCACCCGAAGGCGCTCTTCCCGAAGGCCCGCATGTTCGTCGAGAACCTCCCGGCCGAATTTCGTGGGACGTTCGAGACCTGGCGCGACGCGCCTCACATGCGACTGACCTTTCCCGACACCGGCTCGACGATGACCGGCGAAGCCGGCGACCAAATCGGCCGCGGCGACCGCGCGTCCATAGCGTTCGTCGACGAGAGCGCCTACCTCGCTCGGCCTATGCTCGTCGAGCACTCGCTCTCGCAGACGACGAACTGCCGCATGGACATCTCGTCGGTTAACGGGATGAACAATCCGTTCGCGCAGAAGCGTCACAACAAGAAGCTCGTCGCCGATCCGGAGTTCGTCTTCATCTGCGATTGGCGCGACGACCCGCGCAAGGACGACGCCTGGTACGCGAAGCAGGTCGACGAGCTCGACCCGGTCACCGTCGCCCAGGAAATCGACCGCGACTACTCGGCGTCGGTCGAGGGCATCGTCATTCCGGGGGCTTGGGTCCGGGCGGCGATCGACGCGGCCGAGCTCCTCGGCATCGCGGTGTCCGGTCGCTTCGAGCTCGCGCTCGACGTCGCCGACGAGGGCGTCGACAAGAACGCGCTGTGCGGCGGCCGAGGCATCGAGATAAGCGTCGCCGAGGAGTGGTCGGGCAAAGAGAGCGACCCGTTCTACCCGGTCCAGCGCGCGTTTGGCCTTTGCGACGAGCTCGAGGTCGGCCGCTTCCGGTACGACGCCGACGGCATCGGTGCCCTCGTTCGGGGCGACGCCCGGGTCATCAACGAGCAGCGGACGAAGGCCGGCCAGAAGACAATCGCGGTCGAGGCCTATCGCGGGTCGGCGGCGGTCTTCGAGCCCGAGGGCGAAGACGTCAAGGGTCGGAAGAACGTCGACTATTTCGAGAACCGAAAGGCGCAGGATTGGTGGGTGCTTCGCCGGACGTTCCAGCGGACCTATCGGTGGGTGACCGCATTCAAGGAGGCGCTCAAGAGTGGGAACCCCATCGACCCGGCGAAGGTCTGCTCGCCCGACGAAATCATCTCCATCTCGTCGAAGATGCCGAACTACCTCAAGCTCGTCGCCGAACTCAGCCAGCCGACCTACAAGTTGAACGGCGCCGGCAAAATCGTGGTAGACAAAGCGCCGGACGGGATGCGGAGCCCGAACTTGGCGGACGGTGTGATGATGAGGCGGGCTCGCGCCGAGGCGGTCCTTCGGATCAGCGACGACGTCCTCAAGCGGGTTGCTCAGGGCGTCGGCCGCCACATGCCGAAAAGGAGGCGACGGTGAAGAACCGGGACAAGCGACGCGCCAAACGCAAAGAGGCCAAGCGCGAGCAGAAGGTCTTCGACCGCCTCTTCGCCGCCTTCGAGGAGAAGCGGAAGGAGCTCGCCCCGCCGAAAGAGCAGCGGATCAAGATCCCGGACGGGCTCATCGCCCGGTCGAAGGCGAAGCGCCGGCGCTCGTTCAAGACGTGGTTCGAGGCCGCGAAGCCGAAGCCCGGCGTTCTCCCGGAGAACGAGCCCGAGGCGACGCTCGCGATGGACGAGGCGATCACAGAGTCCATCGCGTGGGCCTCGCAGGCGCTCTACAACGGCGCGTTTTGGGAGGGCGTGACCTTCCTCGGTTACGCGTACCTCTCCGAGCTCGCGCAGCGCCCCGAGTTCCGACGCATTTCGGAGGTCATCGCGACCGAGATGACCCGGAAGTGGATTACGCTTCAAGCGACGGGCGACGGCGACAAGACCGAGAAAATCAAGCTCCTGGCCGAGGCAATCGAGAAGTTCAAGGTCCAGGACCGCTTCCGCGAAATCGCCGAACACGACGGGTTCTTCGGCCGGTCCCATCTCTACCTCGAGGTCGGGCCCGAGGGCACGGTCGACAATCGCGAGGAGCTCAAGACGTCCATCGGCGACGGCCGCGCGGACGACGCGACGACGAAGCTCAAGGTCACGAAGGGCTCGCTCCGCTATCTCAAGGTCGTCGAGCCGGTCTGGTGCTACCCGGCGAGCTACAACTCGAACGATCCGCTCAAGACGACGTGGTACAACCCGTCGACGTGGTTCGTGCAGGGCAAGGAGGTCCACGTCACCCGCCTGCTCACGTTCGTCGGCCGCGAGGTCCCCGACCTCCTAAAGCCGGCCTACGCGTTCGGCGGCCTCTCTCTCTCGCAGATGGCGAAGCCCTACGTCGAAAACTGGCTCGAGACCCGCCAATCGGTCTCGAACCTCATCTCGTCGTTCTCGGTGCCGATCCTCTCGACCGACCTCTCGACGCTCCTCGAGGCGCAGGGCGACGAGCTCTTCAAGCGGGCGGAGCTCTTCAACTCGTTCCGCGACAACCAAAACCTCATGCTCCTGAACAAGGACAAGGAGGACTACAAAAACGTCACGACGCCGCTCTCCGAGCTCGGCCTTCTCCAGGCGCAGTCGCAAGAGCACATGGCGTCGGTCTGCGGCATTCCGCTCGTCAAGCTCCTCGGCATCTCGCCGGCGGGCCTGAACGCGACGGCCGAGCCAGAAATCCGGGTGTTCTACGACAACATCGCGGCGTTCCAGCAGAAGCTCTTCAAGGACCGCCTCACGCGGGTCATCAACTTCATCCAGCTCTCCGAGTTCGGCGTCATCGATCCGGAAATCGGCTACGTGTTCGAGCCGCTCTGGTCGCTCGACGAGAAGGGCGAGGCCGAGGTCGAGAAGACCCGCGCCGAGACCGACGCCGTCTACGAGGGCGCCGGCGCCATCGGGCCCGAGGACATTCGCCGGCGGCTCGCCGGAGACCCGTCGTCGCCCTATCATGGGCTCGACCCCGAGGCCCTTCCCGAGCAGCCGGTCGACGAGACGGGCGGGCTCCCCGGCGAGACCGACGACGACTTCTCGGACCTCGAGCCCGGAACGCCCCCGGGCGCCAAGCCGAAGCCCGCGGCGAAGCCCGGAGAGCCGTCGGCAGGCCGAATAAAGCCGCCGCCGGCCAAGCCGAAGCGTGAGAGCGCGAGGGCGGCCGCGTGACATCCCGCCGGCCGCGAGAGAAGACGATTCGCGGCGTCCACCCGAACGCCGGCATCGAGGCGGCCTACCGCGCGCGGCTCGAGCGGCTCGTCAACGAGATGGCGAAGTCGATTGAGTATTGGGTCCCGGCCGCCTATCGGGCGAACCTCCCGGAGCTCGCGCTCGACGCAGCCATCGACGCCCAGGTCGAAATCGAGGTCCGCGAGCAGATCAGCTCGGCCGGGAAAACCGAATGGGTGGCCTACATCGACGGCGACCCGCTCCGGACCGCGTCGGGCAAGCCGCGCAAGTTCAAGTCGCGGGCCTCCGCGCTTCGCAACGCGAAGATTGAGCTCGGGCAGTACGTCCCGACCGAGGACATTCAGGGGGCGGTCAACGAGCTCGCCGAGCGGTGGCAGGCGAAGTTCGACGCGATGGCGCCGGAGCTCGCGAATTACTTCTCGACCCAGGTCGCGCAGCGGACCGACGCCGCGCTCCGGACCGCGCTCAAGAACGGCGGTATATCGGTCGAGTTTCAGATGACGCCCGCGATGAGAAACATCGTCCAGGCGACCACCGAGGCGAACGTCGGTCTCATTCGGTCAATCCCGCAACAGTACCTCACGAACGTCCAGGGCGCGGTCATGCGCTCGATTCAGTCGGGGCGCGACCTCGGCCCGCTCGTCGAGTACCTCGAGAAGGAGCACGGCGTGACACGCCGGCGCGCGGCCTTCATCGCGCTCGACCAGAACAACAAGGCGACGTCGGCGATGACCCGCGCGCGCCAGGACGAAATCGGCATCGTCAAGGCCCGGTGGCGCCATAGCGGCGGCGGCAAGCATCCCCGGCCGAAGCACGTCGCGGCGAACGGGACCGAGTACGACGTCAAGGTCGGGCTTCCCATCGGCGACAAGGGCCAGAACGTCTTCCCGGGCGAGGAGCCGAACTGCCGGTGCATTTCCATCTCTATCATTCCGACGGGGCTTCGATGAGCGTCGCCTACGCCTACGTCGACATCATCCCGAACGGGTACTTTAAGGCCCGGCCGGAGGTCGTCGGGGCGACTCCCGAGGAGCTCGCGCTCTACGGCGACGGGACACTCGAGCCCGAGCGCGCGAACCAAATCCGCGACGCGATATTCGCCGAGGCAAACCGGCTCACGCTCACGCCGTGCTTCCACTCTTGCTGAAAGCCGCGTGACGAACTCGAATTTCGGTGTTATGCGGAGTCCACAGGGGTAAGAACCAACCGAGGACCGCATCATGCTCGACGCCGACCAGAAACCGACCGATCAGAAGACCGTTCTCTCCGACCAGGCCTCCGCGCAGCGCGCGGCCGAGGTCGAGCATCCCGCCATCGATTCCAGCCTTCACGACGCGCCGCTCGAAGATAAGCTCGCGGCGACCGACGAGAAGGCCGGCGACACGGCCGAGCAGCTCCAGGCTCCCGACGCGCTCGCCGCCTCCGCGACCGACGCCAACCCGAACCCGGGCCAGCCGGAGCTCACGCACGTCGCGCTCGTCGAAGACGGCAAGCAGCCGAATCCCGAAGCGCGGACCACCGCGCAGCCAATTCCGGTCTATCAACCGCCCGGCGGCAAGGGCGCGCCCGAGACGACCTCCGGCGACGCCGCCGCGAAGGCTCCGGCAACCGGCACCGTGGAAGAGCGGCTCGCCGCGATGGAGACCCGGCTCGAGGAAATGGCCGAGCGCGTCGCGACCGTCGGTAACGAGAGCGCCCAAGCCATCGCCGACCTTAAAACGTGGCTCGAGGGCGAGCGCAACGGTCTGAGCGAGACGCTCCAAGAGCGCCACGAAGGCTACCTCCGCGAGTTCGGCCGCGACCAAGCGAACATCGTCGCCGAAGATGCGGACGCCGACGCGGAACGCCCGACCGAACGTCCGCACGTCGAAGACCGGCTCTCTGCGCTCGAGGCCGGCTTCGCCAAGCTCCGGCACTTCGCCTAACTGAACTCTAAAAGAGGGACGCCGACGATGAATCGAACCCGCGCTTCGCTCCTCGCCGGCGTCCTCGCCATTTCCCTGCTCGCGCCCTCCGCCGGCCGCGCGCAGCCCGTCTCCGCCGCGCAATACTTCGGCGCGACGCCGGTCTCAATCTCCGCGACCGGAACGACCGGCGCGACGACCGCGACCATTCCGGCCGTTGCCGGCAAGACCGCGTTCCTCTGCGGGTTCTCTATCCGGTCGAACGCGACCGCGGCCGCCACCGGCGACGCGACGGTTACCGGGGTCGTTACGGGGACGCTCCACTTCAACCATTTTACGGCGCCGGTCGCTTCGGGCATCGGCGTGACCGAGCCGCCCATCGGCGCCGACTGCATCCCGGCGAGCGCGCAGGGCGTCGCGATTGCCGTCATCTCGCCGGCGCCAGGCACCGGCGGCGTCGTCTCGGTCTCGGCCTGGGGCTACTACCGCTAAAGGGTTTGGCGATGTCGCAGGTCAGCGCCAAGCTCCGACGAGGACAGGGTCGCTACTTCCATTGGTGCCCTGGCTGCGAGGAGATGCATCCCCTTCCCGATAGCTGGACGTTCAACGGCGACCTCGAGAAGCCGACGTTCACGCCGAGCTTCAAGCAGACCTTCGTCAAATGGTCGGGTGGCGTCGCGCCGAACGGGCGCGGGATAGGCGAGAAGGCCCACGTCGTCTGCCATTACATTCTGACAGACGGGATGCTGAATTTTTGCGGCGACTCGTGGCACGCCCTCAAAGACACGTCGGTCCCGCTTCCGGACCTTCCCGCTCACGCGCTCGACGAACTCGACGAGACCAAATCATGAGCGGCGCGCAGGTCCGGTTCCTCAACATCGCCGGCGGTCCAGTCGCCGAGGGCGAGAAGCCCGCGCGGTTCTCTTTCCGGTGCGTCGGGCATAACCGCGGCAAGGACCATCGTCTCGAGCCGACGCTCTGCGACAACCTCCTCCTCGCGGAAGGCCCGCACGTCGCCGCGCACGGTATCAAGCGCGACCCGCAGGGCGCGAACGGCGGCCGACCGCAATGGGATTGGGACGGCAACCGGGAGAGCTCGACGCTCAACCCGTCGATCAACTGCGAGAAGCACTGCGGCTGGCACGGCTACATTCGCGGCGGTCGTTGCGTCGAAGTTAACGGGACGGACTCGCGATGACCGTCCAAGCCGCCGGCGTCGCGCTCAAAGCTCCGGACGGCCGGATCCTGTTCTTGCGGCGCTCGGGAACGGGCGACCACGCCGGCGAGTGGTGCTTCCCCGGCGGCGGCGTCGAGCCGACCGATCAAAACTCGCGGCAGGCCGCGCGCCGCGAACTCTTTGAGGAGACCGGCCTCCAAAGCTTGGGGACGCTCCACCTTCTCGACCGCTCGACGTCGGCCGAGGGCGTCGACTTCTCGACCTTCATGGAGGCCACCGACGAGGCGCTCGAGCCGAAGCTGAACGGCGAGCACGATGCGTTCAGGTGGGCGACGGTCGAAAATTCTCCGAAACCACTACACCCCGGCGTCGAAGCCGTGCTAACGAACGAAAAGATGCGCACCCAGGTCGCCACACTCGCTCAAGACCGCGCCGGATTTATTCCGGACGTCACCCTCCTCGGAGGGTTCGAGAAGGTCGCGCTCGCGTTCGACGTGAAGCAAATCGCGATGGACCGCGCGCCCGAGGGTTCGGTTCGCGACAAGAGCCGCGACGGCCATCTTCACGTGAGCAAGGCCCACATTAGCAAGGCGGACGTCAACCCGTACAAGGGGAGCGAGATTCCGCGCTACAAAGAGCTCGGCCTCGACCCCGACCGCATCTACATGCTCCTCCGCGATCCCGAGGAGATGGCGAAGGGCGTCGACACGTTCAACCGCCTGCCGATTCTCAAGAAACACGTCCCGGTTACCTCGAAGAAGCACCCTCACGAGCTCGTCGTCGGATCGACCGGCTCCGACGCGGCCTTCGACGAGGGCTTCCTCGACAACAGCCTCGCGGTTTGGGAAGAGGACGCCATCGGCGACGTCGAAGCCGACCGCAAGCGCCAGCTCTCGAGCGCGTATCACTACGACGCCGACATGACTCCCGGAAATTTCCGTGGTAAGCGTTTCGACGGCGTCATGCGCAACATCGTGGGAAACCACGTCGCTCTAGTCAGCGAAGGTAGAGCCGGAGACGACGTCGTCGTCGGCGACAGCAAGGGAAACCTGAAAATGGCCAAGAAAATCGTTCTCTCCAGCATGGCGCGCCTGATGCAGGGCGCATTGATGGTCGCCCTCAAGCCGAAGCTCGCGATGGACGCGAAGCTCGACCTCGTCCCGCTCCTCAAAGGGGTGACCAAGAAGAATTTCAAGTCGAAGCAGCCCGGCCTCGTCGCCGCGCTGACCAAGGCCACCGAACCGCTCCTCGCGCAGGACGCGTCGATTGAGGACCTGGGTACGCTGCTCGACACTCTGAGCCAGGTCGACGTCGCCGATGATGCGGACCCGGCCATCGTCGAAGCGCCGCCCGCAGCCGTCGTCGAGGAGACCGCCGTCGACGCCGACCCGATGGCGAAGATGATGGAGTTCTTGAAGGGCAAGCTCAGCCCCGAGGACATGACCGCTCTCGAAGCCATGTGCGGCGAAGGTGGCGTCATCGCCGGCGACGAAGAAGACGACGATGCCAAGAAGGCGCTCGAGGCCGCCGCGAAGAAAAAGAAGGACGACGCTATGGCGAAGGACAAGGACGTCATCACCAAGCCGGCGATGGACGCCGCCCTGGCCGCGAACACCAAGAAGGTCAAAGAGGAGATGCGCGCCGAGGGCGTCGCCCTCTCGACCGCGCTCAAGGCGGTCAAGCCCTACGTCGGCGAAATCGCCATCGCGCTCGACTCGGCCGACGCCGTCTACGAGCACACGCTCAAGGCGCTCAAGTTCGACATCGAGGGCGTTCACCCCTCGGCCTATCCCGCCATCCTCCGGGCCATCCCGGTCCCCGGCTCCGACAAGGGCCGCCGCCCGACCAGCAAAATCGCGATGGACGCCAAGGGCGCGGCCGACTTCGCCACGCGCTTCCCCGAAACCGCGAACATCTCGCTCGGCTAATCGCCCGACGAGCTCGCCGACCACGTAAACAGGAGAGACGATCATGAGCGGCTTCCAGGGCCAGGTTAACGTCCAGCCGGCACGCGGCGTAGCGGGCGACTTCTGCGACGCCAATCCCCGCGCCACCGTCAACGCGGGCCCGGGCGGTCTCGTTTCCGGCGTCGCGCTCTATGCCGGGCGCTTCGCCTGGGCGAGCTACGGCCAGGTCGACGGCGACGGCGCCCCGGCCGTCGCGAACAGCTTCGGCTCCGGTCCGGTCACCGGCTTCCTGCACCGCGACCAGCAGGCGCTCATCACCGGCTTCCTCGAAGGCTTCACGATGCGGATGCTCCCGGGCACCGGCATCACCCTCTTCGAGGCTGGCGGCTTTTGGGTCGTCAACGACGGCGCGGCCGCGGCCGTCCCCGGCCAGAAGGCCTATGCGAACTTCGCCGACGGCAAAGTCACGTTCGCCGCGACCGGCTCTCCGGCCGCCGGCGGCGCCGCCACCGGCTCGATTGCCGCCGGCGCCGGCTCGCTGACCGGCTCCATCGCCGGCGACGTCCTCACCATCACCGCCGTCGGTTCGGGCACGCTCCCGGTCGGCGCGGGCATCTCGGGCTCGGGCGTCGTCTCGGGCACCGCCGTCCTCGCGCAGCTCTCGGGCACGGCCGAGGGCGTCGGCACCTACCGCGTAAACATTCCGCAGACGGTCGCCTCGACCACGATCACGGCGGCCTTCGGCATCTTCACCGCGGCGAGCGGCCTGACCGGCACGTTCGTCGTCGGCGACGTTCTCGCGGGCACCAACGTGGTCGCGGGCACCTACATCACCGCGTTCCGGACCGGCACCGGCGGCCTCGGCACCTACATCGTCAACGACCCGACCGTCGTCGGCAGCACGGCGATCACGTCCTCGAGCAACGTCGAGACGAAGTGGGTCTGCCGCTCGCCCGGCCTGCCCGGCGAGCTCGTCAAGATGTCGTCCTGGCTGCAGGGCTAACCGCGAACCGCGCACCGCCGCAAAAAAGGGTAAGGAGCGAAAGTCATGAAGAG
>Ga0153916_10004735_pt1 | contig 10308 bp, 6 predicted proteins | sample Opewatmetagenome_FD_109642 | JGI IMG/M metagenome (GOLD analysis project Ga0153916, IMG submission 109642) | Freshwater wetland microbial communities from Ohio, USA - Open water 3 Core 3 Depth 4 metaG | ecosystem: Environmental > Aquatic > Freshwater > Wetlands | place: USA: Ohio, Lake Erie, Old...
GCGATGATCTTGCTGGATTGGTCCATCCCCGCCCGATGCTGAATGGCTCCTGAAATCCCGGCGGCGATGTATAGGCGTGGTCTCACCGTGCTGCCGGTCTGACCAATCTGGTGCTCGCGGGAGATGAGGCCTGCGTCCACAGCCGCGCGTGATGCACCCACCTCTCCGCCCAACACATTCGCCAGCTCACGCACCAGCTCGAATTCTTCCGGGCTATCCACCCCTGCCCCTGCCGCCACGATCACGGGCGAATCTTTAAGCCTCACCGTCGGCTCCCGTTTTTCCCTGCTCAAAACCTGTAAGGCTAAATCGCTGGGCTCGAAAGTGACTTTCACTTTTTTGATTCTGCCCTTCCGCCTGGGGTCTGGTTCACCCCGGCGCATTACCCCTTCGCGCACAGTCGCCATCTGAGGGCGGGTTCTGGGGTTGACGATCGTGGCAATGATGTTGCCACCAAAAGCAGGGCGCACCTGGTAGAGCAGGTCCTTGTAGGTCGTATTTTCCTTCTTGGAAGTGTAATCCCCAATCTGCAGGTCAGTGCAGTCAGCGGTCAACCCAACCTTCAGGGCACTGGCGATGCGGGGTGCCAGGTCACGGCCCACCGGTGTGGCTCCGATCAGGAATATATACGGTTTCCATTGGCCTGCCAGCTTGGTGATAACCCGGCAATATGGCAGCGTTCGGTAAATTTCCAGCTCTGGGTCGATAGCTAATAGCACCTGGTCCGCCCTGTGCTGAATCACCTGTTTTGGCAGATCACCAACCTGGTCACTACATATCACTGCCCACACTTCACTTCCCAACTGCTTGGCAATCTCACCACCTTTTGCCAACAGTTCCAGGCTTACATCAGTAATGCGTTGATCTTCTTGCTCAATAAAAATCCAAACGTTACGCTCAGCTGTCATTTTTATGCCTCTATCCAACAATATATTCCTGGATCAATTCAGCAATCAGCGCCTGTATCCCCTCCGAAGTCGGCTGGATTTCTTTGCTATCGGTGGTTTCGAGCACTACATAGTTGACTTTGTATACCTGGGTGGGTGAGCCTGCCAATCCTAGCCCAGCTTCATCCACATCTAAATCCGCCGCCGTCCAAACATCGATATTGAGCTTTCTGTTCGCCAGGTACTCACCCAGTGCTTGCTCATTCGTAAACTCACCCCATTTTTTAAGCAGTTTTGGGTATTCGTTAGGGGTCGCAGCCATTTTATATTCAATCCGCTTACGTGCTGAAGCCGGGCGCGGCCGATTGGCAGACCCGACCACAGTGAGTAAGCATGGCAGATGGCATCTGACCAATTCAGTTCCCAGGTCGAAAGCCCGGCGCACGACGATTTCATCCCCTTGCAGGTCGATGATCGCCTCGGCATAGGTGATCTGAGGGATGCCCAATTTTTCAGCCACCTGTGGACCCACCTGGGCGGTATCCCCATCGATTGCCTGCCTACCGCAAAAGACAAAGTCATACCCACCCAATTTATCAATCGCACATTTGAGGGTGTAGGATGTCGCTTGCGTATCTGCCCCGGCAAATTTGCGGTCAGAGAGCAGCACCACACGGTCAGCACCCCTGAACAGAGCCTCTCGCAACACCTCGGCTGCTTGCATCGGACCCATCGTCATGACGGTCACACTCCCCCCATTCTGCTCTTTGATGCTTAGCGCCATCTCCAGCGCATTCAGGTCTTCAGGGTTGAAGATGGCTGGCAAGGCGTTGCGGTTCATCGTTCCTTCCGCAGTCATCACCTCCCCAGTCAGATTGCGCGTGTCAGGCACTTGCTTAATTAGCACAACAGAATGATAGGTTCGATTGAAAGGCATTTACAGCTCCTTGATGATTGAGATTAGTTACGTAGTAAGTAGTAAGGAGTGAGTGGTTAAGGATTCTTAGTCTCATACCTGGCAATGAAGCGCCAAGGGATGCTTTTCCACGGTTCAGGTACACCATTTAAACCCACGCGTGGGCCAGTAGTCACGCATGAATCAGGGATATTTTCTCCAAATTCTACGAAAATCTCGGCTTCAGGCACACACAGATCCGTATCATTTTGTGCCCGGTTGATCGAGAGTGCCTGGCAGATTTTCCCCGGCCCATCCGTCCATTGCTTCTCCGGCCGCCCCTGCCGTCGAGCCGCAATCCGTTCGATCCCCTCGCTTGGTACAATCCCCCGTATCAATATCGCCGCAGGGAACCCCTCCCGCTCAGCGACAAAATTGAGCATCCAATACATCCCATAGGTAAAGTATACATAGGCATGCCCTGGAGGCCCATACAAAACCCGGGTGCGCGGGGTGTACCCTACATGAGCATGGCAGCCCAGGTCCTCTTCTCCAATATATGCTTCGGTCTCCACGATGATCCCCGCTGTGCGCTCTCCACCTTCCAGGCGCACCAGGCGTGTTCCTAACAGTTCACGTGCTACTTGCAGAGTTGGGCGGTTAAAAAATTGGCGCTCTAAACGCGGTGCCGATGTCATCCGGCAATTTAACCACAAACGTTCCATCCTGCAAAGCTATACATTGTAACGATTTTCCAGGCTATGAGTGCCAGGTGAATGGATAATCTGCCGATTTTATCATCCCCCCACCTACGCAACTAGATGACACTGCCTGATGCCCTCTCTGGTTTGCCCTCGCCAGGTTTGCCCTCGGCTTGCGCTTTATTACCGCTATGGTATAATGCAAACCTGCGCGGGCGGATAGCTCAGTTGGTTAGAGCATCGCGTTGACATCGCGAAGGCCGTAGGTTCGAGTCCTATTCCGCCCACAGAAATTCCCCCATCCATGGGGGTGTTTGTTTTATTCGACCTTCCCTGCCGGTTGGCATTATGTAGGGCTGAAGATAGGTTTCAAATAAAATACTTAGCTAGTTACTAGCCTTTTTACTGCCAGTGCGGTTATATCGTCGAACTGGACTGCTTCTCCGATAAATTGATCAAGCTGTTGCTCGATTTTTTTTAACAGACTGTTACAGGTATCGTAGTTGGTTCGCTCGCCTTTGATTATGTCAGCCAACCGCTCCCTGCCAAATGAGTCTTCGGTGATGTTCAATGCATCCGTGATTCCATCGGTATAAGCCAATAACAAGTCATTCTTTCCCATCACCATTTCCTTGACGGTGAAATCAGCATTTGGGATCACTCCAACAATCGGGCCAGTAGGCCAGAGCAAGGTTGTATCGCCATGATTTCTCACCAGTAGTGCAGGTTCATTCCCGCCGTTGATGTAAGTGAGTTTGTCATCCTTTAGGTTGATGATACAGATAAAAACCGTGGAAAACATGCTTGTATGACCATGTGTTTCAGCCACATAATTATTGGTAAACGAGATCACATGCTGCAGGCGCTGAGCATTATTTAGTCCTATGGCTCCTGGCATATTGTAAAAATAATCAGTTTTTGAAGTCGCCCGGATAAGACTACGAAACAGGGTCATATACAATGCTGCTCCTACTCCCTTTCCACACACATCCCCAATTACACAGGTAAGGTTCCCATCTGGTAGCAGAAATGCATCATAATAATCACCGGCTACTTCACGTGCGGATTTAAAAAATGCAGCAATATCCCAACCTGCTACATCAGGCAATTTGGGAGGTAAAAATCCTAATTGGATCTCGCGCCCAATATCTAGTTCACGCTCCAGGCTTTTTAGGTACAGTTTTTGCAGGTCGCGTAGTTGTTTCTTCTCCAGGCTGGATGCGATCCGCGCACATAATAAGACCGGCTCAAAGGGTTTAGGAAGGTAATCCTCAGCGCCAAGTTTGATGCCTCTCACCACGCTTTTCAAGTCGTTACTGGCTGAAATCACGATTACAGGGATTTCGCGTGTTTCGGGATTTGCTTTGAGCCGTGAAAGCACTTCAAAACCATCCATTACCGGCATCATGATATCCAACAACACCAGGTCAGGAGCTTCACTTTGGACTTTATCGAGCGCCTCCTGGCCATTGACGGCTGAGAGCGTCTCATATTCCGAATCCTCTAGCTCCTGCTCAATATAATCCACATTGAAAGGCTCATCATCGACGATGAGGATTTTATGCTTTGCCATGGCACATTCACCCTAGATACTCATTTAGCTTCTTTAGCAGCAGGTCTTCATCGATCGGTTTGGTCAGATAATCAGTACAGCCTGCTGATCTGGCTTTATCCGCATCACCTTGCATGGCGTGAGAGGATAAGCCAATGATGGGCAGGGTTCGAAAGGTCTTGCGGATGTTTCGCGTAGCCTCATAACCATCCATGATGGGCAGGGCAATATCCATCAGCACCAGATCCGGCTTGTATTGTTCGGTGTAGGCTACCCCCTGTGCACCGTCTTTCGCTATTATCAGGTGGTAATCATCCTCCAGGATCTGGGTAAGCAGGTCAATATTGAACTCAATATCTTCAACAATCAGGATGGTTTTCAAGCGAGCCTCCATTTTCCATTCTCAAACAAGTTCGATTTTAGACCGGTACTGGATTGGTATGATCAGTGTGAAGGTAGAACCTTCACCTAAAACGCTTTCTACCGTCAAATCCCCACCCAGCAAACGCGCCAGGTTGCGACTGATGGTGAGACCCAGGCCGGTACCACCATACTTACGAGTTGTAGTAGTATCAGCTTGTTCAAACTCCTTAAAGATACGCGGTAAAGCCTCAGCGCTGATCCCGATGCCCGTATCTGCCACTGAGATGCAAAGACTGTTCTCGCCCTCCCGCCTGGTTGTCAGGATAATCTTCCCCCGCGGGGTAAATTTGGCCGCGTTACTCAATAGGTTCAGGACGATTTGGCGAATCTTGTCCTGGTCAGAATGGACGATTTCTAGGCTCTCATCCAAGTGTTTTTCCAGGGTGACACCCGGCTGAAGCAATGGTTGGGCTGTATTGGCACATAGGTCGATCAGCGCACTGATGCGGAAGTTGGCAGCCATGACATCCATTCGACCGGCTTCGATCTTGGCAATGTCAAGCACGCTGTTGATCAAATCCAGCAGATTCTCAGCGCTGATCAGGACCTTATCCAGGTTTTCTATCTGTTTTTCAGGAAGCAAGCCCTCGCCCTTACGACGGACGATGCGGGTAAAACCGATGATAGCATTAAGTGGTGTTCGCAGCTCATGACTCATATTCGCCAAAAAGGCACTCTTGGCATTGTTCGCTTGCTCGGCATCGGCGCGTGATTTTTGTGCCTCCTGAAACAGTTCGGCATTATTGATGGCTGTACCCACATTCGTGGCAATTGTTCTGAGGAGACGGACATCATCTTGGTTGAAGATACCTTCTTGCGTACAGCTTTGTACGCTTAAGGCACCCACCGCCTTGCCACTCACGATAATTGGCACTCCCAGGAATGAAAGCGCTTGCTTGCCGACAATGGTTGCTCCAATTTCCAACACTTGTCGACCCATTTCCTCATTTATGAGCAAAGGTTCATTGGTTTGAATAATCCTGCTGGTCAGCCCTTCACCAAAACGTATGGGTATTAATTCTTCGCCGTACGTATACGGGAAGTTGATGGTTCCATTTATCTCGTCAAGTAAAGCCACGAAGGCAATGTCCGCATTAAATATGGAACGGGTTTGTTCACCTACCAGTTGAATGAGCGCACCTAGATCCAGCTCACTGGCGAGGGCAGAGCTGACGGTGTTGACCGCAGCCAGCTCGGCAGCACGCTGTTCGGTTTCTTTGAGCAGGCGTTGGGTTTCATTAAAAAGTCGGGCGTTCTCCAATGCGACACTCAGGCTGTTAGCCAGGGTTTCCAGAAGGTGCAAATCAGATTCGCTAAAAGCATTCTCTCGATCAACATTTTGTAAGCTGATGGCACCGAAAAGCTTACCCTGAATCCTTATGGGGACAGTCAGCGTGCATTTAGGTATCTCTCCAGCGGGTGCCTTGAATTCAGGGTCAATCTGACGCAGTGTTTCTAGCATGTGATGATTAACCAACAGTGGCTGTCCCTGTTGAATGAAATTCAACCAAACCTTCGGAATTGTCATTGGCTCCAAATAATGCCGTTCTTCCCGCTCAATTTCGTAATGCCGGTACATCAGGTTTTTATCGAGGTCGAACGTCGCCAATACCACAGTATTGGCTTCGAAAATATCCCGGATTTTTTCGCCGACCAGCTCATAGATGGCTTGGATATCCAGTTGTGAAGCCAGGCCGGCTTGCACACTGTTAATGATTGCCAGCTCAGCCGCGCGCTGTTGTTCTGCCTGGAATAAACGCGCCTTTTCAATCACCACCCCCACGTTGGACGCAACTGTTTGCAAAAGGCGAAGTTGCTTTTCATTAAATGCATGTGGAGGATAATCTGCGATCCCAATAAGACCCAAAGCATTCTCGCCCGCCAGGATTGGCACGCCCAGCCAGGATTGGCTGTAGTAAGCCGGACCCTGTTTTATTATTTCCGGTGGAAAATAAGCTCCATTGGCGAGTTCCTCCTCAAGCGTACCCAGCAGTAATGGCTGACATGTCGTGATGACCTTAGACGCTAACCCTGTCCCTAATGGGAAGGGTTCGACATAATCGATATATCCGCCTTCGTTTCGGTCATATTCATAATAGGAATGAATGAGATTCGTCTGGGTATCCAAGAGCATGATCATCGCAGAATCCACATCAAAAATATCGCGTACCTTGTCACCTACGATGCGCGTCACAGATTTCACATCTAGCACTTTCACCATTGCATCGCCTACGCTGTTAAGAATTTCGAGCTCAGCGGTACGCTGCCGTTCCGCCTCTAGTGCACGCCGGCGTGTTAGGGCTGTGGCGATGTGCTGCGCTACATACCCCAAGACTTCTTCGTCTTGATCGGTATAATAGATTCCCTTCGTGTAACTCTGCAAAAAGATGGCACCCAGGATTTTACCCTCTGCGATGAGCGGGGCGCCAATATTATCCTCGTTCAATGTGCCTTCCAGCTCTATTTCTTTATTGGCTACTAGCTCATTGAATTGCTCCCACCCATGCTTGATGGGATTGCCTGTGCGTATCATATAACTGGTCATACCGTGAAAGTTTTCTAGAGACTGGGTGGGGAATGGCGCATCCTTCTCATCCACGAAATATGGGAAGCTCAACAATCCGCTTGCTTTATCATAGAGAGCGATAAATATATTCCTTGCATACATCAGCTCACCTACCACGCGGTGGATCTCACGGTAGAAATCCTGAATGTCTTGCCAGTTGCTGGCAGCATCGGTGATCTTGTACAATGCGGTTTGAATTTTGGAGCTTTGGAGCAGTTCTGCGGTACGCGTTTGAACCGTTTTTTCCAGGTTCTGTTTCTGCTCTTCCAATAAAGCTTGTGCTCTGATCAGTTCTGCTTGTTGGCTGGATTCCCGGTCGATCATGCCCTCCTGGAAGCGGTAAAAGAGGATAAGCAGGGCCATTCCTACGACGAGCAGCATCAATGTGGTGCCCAAAGAGCCCGAAGTATTGCCGGGGATATCGATTTCTTTAAGAATGCCTTGGTTAAATAAAAAAGCAAACAGGCTTGCAAGAAAGGCACTAAAAATTGTAGCAAGGATACCTGCCTGTCTGCCCACCAGAATTAAAGCTACAATGGGGACTACCATTAAGTAAAGCGGAGCAGCACCGAGCAAACCGCCAATTCTTAAGCTGAATATGGCGGCAGCATAGCCAATCAGCAGTAGCCCGATCACTCTAATCCGGAAATTGAGAGCGCGGTAAACGGCGAGCACGATCAAGATCAATTCAACGACTGAGAATGGGATGGCAATGGACCAGAAACTTGGCGAGGTAAGGCTTCTGGTAATGGTTACGATGAAAGCAGGCACAGATGCAATGGCGACAATGATCAAAAAACCATTTAGGATTTTGGTACGCCATTCACGTAGCATCATCTCTCTGCTTTGCTTCATATCTTTATCCATCATTTCGGCACCTAAAGGCAAAAACCCGACTAATCGTAAATCAGTTTTATATCAATGTAAGTTAATCTGGTTTCAGTCCGACCTTGACTTATCCAGAATCCCTGTGGATGCATTCTCGATTTCCTATTCTCTCATGATTAATCAATATTCACACTGGGTGGTACCCCAATATACACTTCGAGAAGGTGGATGTCAATAGAACCCATCTCTGCAGCATGTCAGATCAAAGAAGGCTAATCCTGCCAAACCATGGCAAACTGTTATTGCTTAAGGTCCTTCGAAATGGAAGTAGTGCTATCAGCATATAAATACCCGGATGCATTTTGCCTGAGTACACTTACAACCCATACGAAGGCAATTATAATAATGAGCAGGAATATCAATCCTGCTCATTATTTATTTATTGAGGAAACGATTATGCTCGTTCACTCTGCCTCACAGTTACTCACGATTGCCGGCACTCCCCAACGTGGGCGTGATCTCGGTCGCTTGGGCATCATCCAGGATGGCGCTGTGCTTATCCGTGATGGGAAGATCACCACCGTCGGCACCACTAGCGAGCTGCGCAAGACATACCCTCACGAAGAGACACTTGATGCCAGGAGTCATGTGGTCATGCCAGGCTTTGTGGACCCGCATACTCATCTTCTTTGGGCAGGTGACCGCGCTGCCGAATTCGAGATGCGCCTCGAAGGCAAGACCTATCTGGAAATCCTGGCTGCCGGGGGCGGCATCCTCTCCACTGTGCACCACACCCGCCAGGCTTCTCTCCAAACCTTGCTTGATGAGACTCGCCCTCGCCTGAGGGATATGCTCGCTTATGGTACCACCACGGCAGAAGCCAAGACCGGTTACGGCTTGCAAACTGAGACTGAAATGCGCATGTTGCAAGCCTTACTGCTCCTGGATGCTGAGGGACCGCTTGAGATTGCACCAACCTTCCTTGGAGCGCACGCCATCCCCCCCGAATATAAGAATGACCCTGATGGTTATACCTCCCTCGTGTGCTCACAGATGCTTCCCTCTGTGCGCCAATGGTGGGATGCACATCTCCCCAGCCGGCCCTTGCCCTTTGTGGATGTATTCTGCGAAACTGGTGCTTTCAGCCTCGAGCAATCACGTCGCATCCTGGAAACCGCTAAGTCCATGGGCTTCCCGCTCAAGATCCACGCAGATGAGTTCGACAATCTTGGCGGAGCTAGTCTGGCAGCTGAATTCGGCGCCGTTTCTGCGGATCATCTGGTAAAGACCTCCCTTGCTGATATTACCGCTCTGGGGCGCTCCAAAACAGTCTCAGTAGCACTGCCCTGTACCCCATTCGGACTGGCAGAGCGTGAATACACCCCCGCTCAGGCTATCCTCGAGGCAGGTGGCTTGCTAGCCTTAGCCACCGATCTTAACCCCGGCACTGCCTGGGGTGGAAACATGCAGTTTACCATCGCCCTTGCTTGTCGCTATATGCGTCTGACCCCCGCCCAGGCGATTGTAGCTGCCACCCTCAACGCCGCTACAGCCATCCACCGGGCTGATCTGGTCGGCTCCCTCGAGCCCGGCAAGCAGGCTGACCTGCTTATCCTCACAGTCTCCGATTACCGCCACCTGGGTTACCGTTTCGGAACCAACCTGGTGCAGATGGTGATCAAACGAGGTGAGTTGATTGATGTTGGTCAGTCGTAGGTTGGAGCAATCCGGTTTGGTCTTTAACCGGATTGAAGGCGACTCATTGGTGATATAGCTTATCAAGACCGCTACACCTTAAACCCATCTCTAGAAAATAGGTGATCTATGCCCACCATACCCATCAAGCTCAGTCCATCTGATCTGACTTTCCTGTGGGACGAGTGCCCGCGCTGTTTTTACCTCAAATATGTACGCGGCATCACACGGCCGGCCGCCCCTTTTCCCTCAATTTTTGGTGCCATCGACCGCCTGATGAAGGCCCAATTCGCCGGTCACCCTGCTTCCGACCTTGATCCATCACTGCCTCCTGGTGTAGTGACTGTAACCGAACAGTGGATCGAGTCGCTTCCAGTTATTCTCCCCAACCATACCCTATCCTGCTTTTTGAGAGGTAAGCTAGATGCAATTCTTGATTTCAACGACGGTTCCTACGGTGTGGTAGATTTCAAAACCTCCGAGCCCAAACCCGCCCAGATCCCTTTCTATAGTCGCCAGCTGCACGCTTACGCCTATGCTCTTGAGCACCCCGCTCCCGGCAGGCTTAGCCGTAGTCCCATATCTGTGTTGGGTTTGTACGTCGAAACCCCGCATGCCACCCTTGCCGCCACAACCAGTGAAATTTCCTTCCATTTTCGCTCCGCCTGGCTGGAAGTACCCTTTCAGGAAAGTGGCTTCCTGGGTTTCCTGGATAAAGTCTTATCACTGCTTGAGCTGCCCGAGCCCCCTCCTGCCGGTGA
>Ga0153916_10004736_pt1 | contig 10308 bp, 8 predicted proteins | sample Opewatmetagenome_FD_109642 | JGI IMG/M metagenome (GOLD analysis project Ga0153916, IMG submission 109642) | Freshwater wetland microbial communities from Ohio, USA - Open water 3 Core 3 Depth 4 metaG | ecosystem: Environmental > Aquatic > Freshwater > Wetlands | place: USA: Ohio, Lake Erie, Old...
TAAACAATCAGATCAGGCTGATTAAAGCAAAACAGATACGAGTCGTTGCCGATGAAGGGCAAATCAGCATTATGGATATTGAATCAGCATTGAAATTAGCCGGAGAACGGGATCTGGATCTTGTGGAAGTCAGCCCCGATGCTGATCCGCCGGTCTGTAAGATCATGGATTACCGGAAGTTCAAGTTCGATAGCAGCAAAAAACTTCAGAAATCCAGGAAAAAACAGGCGACGCACACCCTGAAGGAAATCAGGATGCGCCCGTTGATCGATACCCATGATTACGAGTTCAAGAAGCGTAATACACGGAAGTTTATTGAACATGGGGATAAGGTTAAAGTGACAATGCGTTTTAAAGGGCGAGAATTGGGTCGCCAGGAACTGGGGGCGAAGGTTCTGAATAGGTTGGTGCTGGAACTGGCGGATATCGCAAAAGTGGAAATAAAGCCTAAGATGGAAGGCCGCCAGATGGTGATGATTCTTATGGCCTTGTAAGTTCGTTAATATTTTCTAAATTGACGCCTTATTTGAATGTAATGTTGTCTTGTTGGACCCCTAGTAGAAAGCGCCTGTAGGAAGAAAGAAATAATTTGAGGTTCACTCTGAAAGTAGTGGTTAACCTTGCCAACAAGGACGCCGCGTCAGAGTGTTCCTCCGTCTCACTACATTTCTTCCGGAAACGAGTAATTCTTCTCGTATTCAATGCCCTGCCAGTTATTGGCGATGCGTCATTCAAATGGAAAGTCACGCCCCTGATCTGTCTCTCTTTGTTTACTTGCCGGGGAACTAAACCTAAATGTTGCAAAAAGCTAGCAACTTTCTATACTGTCATCCCCGCTTGTCGGGAATCTTTCCTCCATGTATGAAGGATTTAAGAAAGATTCCCGACAAGCGGGAATGACAATCAGGTTGATAAAGGAATTCACTATAGGTGGATTCCTGCATGCAACAGTAAATAGGCTGTAAATCTGCTTTTTGCAATGATTTGCAGGCATGAAAGGACTGATTTTCTGCAACTGATGGATAAACAGATGAGCCTCTTGCAAAAGTCTTCTTTCTGTCACCCTGAACTTGTTTCAGGGTCTCATAACCTACCCCCTCAATCCTCCTTAACCTAAGGGGGAAGCTTTCAAGCATTTAAGCTTTTACAGATGAATTTACCCATAAATTTGTCGCAGAGCCCCGGAGGGCTGGATGGGAGTTCCGCTGACCTGTTGAAAAGGCGAGTGAATTGCACCGATAGTCTTATATCTTATTTCCTTCAAGATTAATTGCCTTGTTCTTGCATATTTATCATTTGTGCGCACAAAAGTTCATGCCGATTATCCAGCATGAACTTTTGCAGAAGTTTTTCAGCATACCTGCCATTACTTTATTTAACTGATGGATTTTGCCTAAACCTTTGCTAATGTCTGCAGCCTGACCCATGGCCGTGCCCAGAACAGCAATGCTGAAGTGTAAGCTCCGGGAGACTCGCAGCCTTTAAACGTGAAATGTTTTCTTTTATGGTCAACCCCCCTGACTGAAAAACCTTTATCCCCATTTGATTCAGCTTTGTGAGGGCTCCTCCCCCGATGCCGCCAACCACAACAACATCAATTTTTTGATTATTCAGCGCCTTCAGCGGGCTACATGCACCGTGGACGTGATTCTGGTCTCTGTTGTTGATTGTACTTACCTCATTGCTGTCAGTTTCAACAACAACAAAAACAGGCGCAGAACCAAAATGACCGTAGACCTTGCTTTCCAATCCTTCTGCCTTTGCTACAGGGAAACATACTTTCATGATTACTCCTCCTTATTACTGCTTTCTATTCTCAGTGCCTTGCCTTTTAAAAGGCATTCGGCAACCTTTTTACGTGCTTCTTTCAGTATCCTTCCAAAGGTCTGTCTTGAAATCTTCATTCTTACTGCGGCATCTTCATGGTACAGACCTTCATAATCAGCAAGCCTAATGGCTTCGAGCTCATCCATAGTCAGAGATCTCTCTTCGAGTTCTATAAGCGGTATGCCTCTCGGTTTGAAATAAGTAGCGTCCGGCTTGCATTTGATACAGCGGTATTTCTTAGGTCTTGGCATTACGATAATTATAAGCATATGCTCATAACTAAGTCAAGGGGAATTCTGAATAGGATTTTTTAAATCACAAAAGTGCAGAATACCAGATAAGTGTAAAGCTTAAACTTGACATTCTCTGCCACGCCTTTTACTGCTTTCCCATTGGCATCGCCAGCTTCCTTACTTGGCCGGAGGATGGAATACGTAAGGAAAACCTGGAGTAAAATATTATTTATTCAATAACTTCGCTGCATCTTTCGCAAAATAGGTTAGAATTAAATCAGCGCCTGCACGCTTTATTGAAGTAAGCATCTCCAGCATAACACCCTGTTCATTAATCCATCCGAGCTTCCCGGCTGCCTTAACAAGTGAGTATTCACCGCTCACATTGTAAGCAGCAACTGGCACATCAAAGGCGTCTTTTACATCAGAGATAATATCGAGATAAGCAAGGGCAGGTTTGACCATAACAATATCCGCTCCTTCTTCGATATCAAGGGCTGCCTCTTTCAATGCCTCTCTTCTATTTGCCGGGTCCATCTGGTATGAGCGTCTGTCACCAAACTGCGGGGCAGAATCTGCTGCTTCTCTGAACGGTCCATAAAATGCTGATGCATATTTTGCAGCATAAGACATGATCGGAATTTCTGAAAATCCTTCTTCATCAAGTGCAGATCTGATCGCCTCAACCCTTCCATCCATCATATCCGATGGTGCAACCATATCAGCCCCTGCCTCTACATGGGAAAGAGCCTCTTTTGATAATATTTCAAGGGTTGGATCATTTTGAACCTCCCCATTTTTTACTATTCCGCAGTGACCATGACTTGTATACTCACACATACAGACATCGGTAATAACAAATAATTCAGGAACTGCGTCTTTAATAGCCCTGATTGCGTCCTGAACAACACCATGATCATCGTATGCGCTCGAGCCGATTTCGTCTTTATACTCAGGGATCCCGAAGAGCAGTACAGAGGGTATTCCAAGGGAATAAACTTCTTTAGCATTCTTGACTACCTCGTCGACAGATTCCTGAAAGCATCCTGGCATTGATGAAATCTCTTTCTTCACACTTTTACCGAATGTAACAAAAATGGGATAGATAAAATTATCAGGAGAAAGGGAGGTCTCCCTCACCATTCTCCGGATCGCCTCGTTCTTTCTTAACCTTCTTGGCCTGTGAATCGGAAACATTAATTTACAATAAATTCCTTAGCCGCAGGAGCTACAACCTGAATTGTCGGTACCGCAGGCTGAACCGCCGGCACCGCAAGCTGAAACGCCTCCTGTAAAGATAAATCCTTCGCCCTCTTCACCAACATAATAATCGAACTGCCTGCCTGTAAGGGTTTCCAGGGTCTGGTTATCCATAAAAACCTTCAACCCGCTTTTCTCTACGACCTCATCGTCAGGCCTTTGTTCTTCCTGTAAATCAAGGCCATAAGATGGTCCGCAGCAGCTTTCTCCGGCAACAAATATCCTGATGCCCCAGTTATCCTTACCTTCAACTTCTAATATAGCCTTTGCCTTCTCAGCAGCCTTCTCTGTGATTGTCATTCCTTCATACCTCCAAAAGTTTAATAATTTAGCATAGTAAATTATTTACAAAAAAAGCAACCTGTATAGATGTAGATGAATGAACTACCCGGCAGCAAAGCTGCAAAGTACTAAATCTGTCATTCCGGCTTGCAGGCTCTCGAGGAAATCTTGTAAAATATTTATAGAATAACCTGAAGTGCCAAAAAATATTCCTTTTAATAATTTATTTGTGGTAGTGCAATGGAAGAAAAAAATAGAAAAACAGGCATTGATTTTATAGGTGATGTTCCCTGGGGTACACACTTTTGTCAATTTTACCAGACAAAACAGGATTTGATTGACATCCTGGTTCCTTATTTTAAAGCAGGCTTAGAAAGTAATGAATTTTGCATATGGATTACTTCAGAGACTCTTGGTGAAGAAGAGGCGAAAGAAGCAATGAGAAAGGCTGTGCCTGATTTTGATCTAGGTCTAAAAAAAGGCCAGATAGAGATTATCCCTTATACTGAGTGGTATCTCAAAGATGGTTCTTTCAATATGCAAAGGGTTCTAAATGGCTGGGTTGATAAACTCGATCAAGCTTTGGCAAGGGGTTATGACGGGATAAGGTTAACAGGCAATCTAGCCTGGCTTGGGAAAGGAGATTGGAGAAGTTTTACTGATTATGAAGAGGAGGTAAACAAAGTCATCGGCAGATATCTGATGCTAGCTATCTGCACCCTCTCCCTTGATAAATGCGGAGCTTTCGAACTCGTAGATATAGTCAGTAAACATCAGTTTGCTATTATCAAGCAGGAAGGCAAATGGGTGCTTATTGAAAGCTCTGAGCGCAGGCAGACACAAAATGCACTCAGGCAGAGCGAAAAAAGGTATCGTGAGTTGATTGAAAACATCCCCGATGTCGTATGGACGGCTGACCAGCAAGGCAATACCATTTATATCAGTTCGAAAGTGGAAAAAATTTATGGATACACCCCGCAAGAGATTTATGAGACAGGCGAAGCTCTCTGGTTTGGTAGAATTCATCCTGAGGACCGTGAAAGGGTAAGAGAGGGGTATGAGGCGTTATTCAAATTGAGGAAGATATTTGACGTTGAGTACAGGATCCAGAGGAAAGACGGGAAGTGGATTTGGCTGCGCGACAGGGCTATTGCACCTCATGAAAGAAGCGGCGTCATGTATGCCAGCGGCATCTTTAGAGATATCACAGAGCGTAAGCATATAGAGGAATCTCTTCTTGAGAGCGAGAAGAAATGTAGAGAGTTAGCCGATTTATTACCGCAAACAATCTTTGAAATTGATGAAATTGGCAATTTAACGTTCACAAACCGTAATGGCTTCGAAACCTTTGGTTATACACAAGAGGATTTTGACAAGGGTTTTAATGTGCTTCAAGCTCTTATTCCTGAGGACCGCGACAGAGCTAAGGCGAATCTTGAGAATATATTGGCTGGAGAAAAGTCAGGTGGTATAGAATATACTGCATTGAGAAAAGATGGGAGCAAATTCCATGTCATCATATATTCCAGTCCTATTATCCGTGAAAACAAACCTGTGGGCTTAAGGGGGATTATAATAGATATTACGGAGCGAAAACTGGCGGAGGATGCATTTGAAAGTCTCCGCCATCGAAACGAACTGATCTTGAACTCGGCAGGGGAAGGGATTTTAGGTTTAGATCTAAATGGAAGACATACATTTGTTAATCCATCTGCGGCAAGAATGCTCGGTTATGAAGTTGAGGAACTTATCGGCAAGCCCGGTCACGAAATCTGGCATCATTCAAAAACCGATGGAAGTTCATATTCAGTGGAAGAGTGTCCGATCCATGCTGCGTATAAGAACGGAGCCATCCGTCATAGAACAGACGAAGTTTTTTGGAGAAAGGATGGTGGAAGTTTCCCAGTTGAATATACCAGCACTCCTATTGTAGAAAATGGAAGGCTTGCAGGAACAGTCGTAACTTTTAAGGACATCACAAAGCGTAAGCAATCTGAGGAGGCACTACGCACCCTGTTACTCATTGATGAACTCACGGGCCTATACAACCGGAGGGGATTCTTAACCTTTGCCAAACAGCAGTTGAATATCGCCGCCCGGATGAAGAAAGGAATGTTGCTGCTTTATGCCGACGTGGATGACCTGAAATGGATTAATGATACACTGGGACATCAGGAAGGCGACAGAGCCTTGCTCGAGACTACCGAAATCCTCAAAAAAACTTTTCGCGAGTCGGATATCATTGCACGCATTGGCGGGGATGAGTTTGTGGTGCTTGCGCTAGAAGTCCATGAAGGCGATGCTGAGATACTTGCTGATCGTTTGCAAAAGGAACTGGAGAATCGTAACGCAAAAAGCAACCTAGGCTACAAGCTCTCGATAAGCGCTGGTCTAGCACGCAACGGCCCTGAAAACCTTTGCTCCATTGATGAACTGCTGAAGCGCGCTGATAAATTTATGTACGAACAGAAGCGAAAAAAGCAGAGGTAGTGACCCGCAGGTGGTTGATGTGTTTTTTACCTTTAACCTTTCAGAAGTTCCTTGAATTTTATAAGATCTGAGAACTTGTAAAGAGTTGACATTGCCTTGCTGACAGTTGTGATGCCTGCCTCTTCGATGGCAGCGATCGGATTGAGTCCACCTACGATGATCATACCCACCTTATCAAGCCCCACAGGCATTTCAAGGAGAGGCTGGTTCGGGTTGCCAATGAGAAGGATACCCCCGATGCCTTTTTCTTTCATCAAAGAACTCAATTCCTTTGCCTTTTCAATGCTGACAACAGGTATTTCCCTGAAGCTTGCGAGAATCTTACCGTAGTGGTTCCTTACAGCGCCCGTTACATCAGTCATCCTACTCTTTATAAATATCTCAAGTGGATCAAGAGATGAACCTTCATAGCTTATGAGTGCAGTAAACCTTGATGGTTCAGATTCTTCTATCTGCAATACACCCCCAAACCTGGATGTGACAGGGATTCCTGCCTTGAGGAATATCCCATTTATCGTTACACTGCATACAGTGCCGAACGCTGTTTGCCCCTTAGGCACAGTAATATCTCCAATCTTCTCTCCTCCTTTTCGGAAAACGACTTTATCAGACATGACATATGAAGATGAGAAAACCGGTTTCATAATACGCAATGCCTCTTTCAGTTTTTCTTCAGGAAAACAGGAAACATTCAGGATGATGTCACCCTCGTTGTTTGCAAGATCAAAGTTTGTAAGATAAGAGAGCGTCTCGATTTTGCTTATAACAAAACCTAGCTTTTCGGACACGAGGGCTTGAGAGAGCTCTTCCCTGCCTTTCTGGGTGATCATTCTTCCTGCCTTACCGAATACTTTTGTAAATCCTCTTTCATCGAGGATTCTGAGATGGTATCGAACAGTCCTTTCGGTAAGCTCAACTCCATATAATTTCAATTGCCTTGATAACTCTCTTGAGCCAAGTATTGTATCAGGCTGTTTGTCAAGAACCTTTAAGATTGCAAGCATCGTCTTTGACATGAAAAAATACCCTCCTTTTCATTTTTTAAAGTTTCCATGAGCGGGGACACAACTTTTGTATCCCCGCTTTTTTGTATGCTAACTGGCAAGAACCTCCTCTGTCTCTTCAGAACCAAAAAGAATCCTGTCAGCTTCTTCCATATCAGACTCCATTACATAAGGTATTCCTGTAACCTCAGCCGCCTCTCTTGTCAGTGATACAAGGTCAGACCGGTCAAGATACTGAATTGCAAACTTCCTTGCACCAGCCATAAGCTGCTGGAGACCCAGCATAAGCCTGTCACAGAATGTATACATGCCTATCGCACCGAAAGGAATTTTCTTGAAGGTTTTTCCATACTTTGCCTTCAGTGTTTCAGCGCTCACAAATATTTTTTCCACTGTTTCTCCATACTTCTTTATTTCAGCAGGAAGTTTCTCTTCTGAAATCCATCTCTGGATATTCTTTCCGACCATTGCAGGAATCATTGTCGCACGTCCCATGCAGATTGCTTTTACAAACGGAGCACCCATTGCGATCGCCTTGAATAAATGATCTTCGAGTGAAAATCCTCCTGCCATAGCGATATCAGGAACATATCTCCCTTTTGCCCTTAACTCTTCTGCAAATTTGTACGTAAGCGCTTCAAGATAAATAGTCGGTATGCCCCATTCATTCATCATCCTCCATGGGCTCATACCTGTTCCTCCTCCTGCTCCGTCAATGGTAAGCAGATCAATCCCTGCATCTGATGCAAACCTGATTGCCCTTGCAAGGTCAGCAACCCTGTATGCACCGGTTTTCAGTGACACAAATTTTGCCCCTATTTTTCTGAGATACTCGACACTCTTCATGAAATTATCGTAATCGACCATGCCAAGTCTCGAATGTCTCTCAAATTCCTTAAAAGCGCCTTCTTTAAAAGCCTTATGAACAACCGGGTCTTCAGGGTCTGGAAGTACAACATACCCTCTTCTTTTTAATTCAAGCGCCCTATCGAGGGTCTTCAGCTTTACCTCACCGCCTATGTTTTTTGCTCCCTGTCCCCATTTCAACTCAAGGCATTCAACGCCAAGCTTCTCAACTGCATATTCAGAAGAACCGAGTCTTGCATCCTCTACATTCTGCTGAAGCACAATGGCGCCATACCCGTCTGCCCATTCATTAAAGGTCTTAACCCTCCTTGCAAGTTCTGGAGAGTTAACCACCTTACCGTTCTTTATCTCTGCGTTAGTATCCATTCCTACAATATTCTCGCCAATGACTACCATAATTCCTGAGATAGCTCCTCCGATTGCCATGCCATCCCAATTATCCCTCGCTATGTTTGTTGATCCTAAGGCGCCGGTAAATATCGGGACTCTCAGCTTAACCTTATGTTTATTGCCGATGGTAACTTCAGTAGATACATTAGTGAACAATGCCTTATCGGAATCTGCCTCTATTCCAATAGCTCCGACACACGTACCCTGAATATTAAGATGGGAATAATCTATCGGATACTGCTTTGTTGCTCCGGCAGTAACCTTACCAAAAGGCTGGGGATATAAAACCTCCCTCCCCCTGTATGAAGACTTACCGATCTCACATATTCCAGGACATCCATCCAGACATACTGAACATATTCCAGAATATGGGGCAGGATCTGGCACTCTGTTCCTGGTACCTGTTGCAGCGCTTGCATTTGGTTTTCCGTAATTCATTGCTTCCTCCTTTAATTAAGTATTGTTTAATTTACTGATTAAAATATTAAGTATTAGTTGAGTTTTTAGGCAAAAAAAATCCTGTTGCCTGAGTAAATGATAAATGCTTCATGCTCTTAAGGCAATCTTTAAGAGCTCAGTAAAAGTATTTCCGCACTATCACCTCCTTCGTTTTTGAATAAAGATGTGACTTCTTCTTTCAGGTAGAGAGAATCACCTGTTCTGAGTATCTCATCTTTGCCGTTTATAATTACAGAAATATCTCCTTTTAAAACATACAGCAACTTCCTCCCTGTAGAAGGTAAGATCTGCCCTTTCACTTTTGCATATGGCTCTATTACAATGAGCACGCTAGACATGTCACCATTTTTAACGATACCAAAACCTTTCATACCGCTCTCTTTAAATAACGGGTTAGAAAAGACTTTTTCTTTTTTAATAAGCCATTGTGTCTCTTCAGCTCTTTTCTCTAATGTATCAGAGAGACTAACGCCGAGCGCATTGCATATTTGCATAAAAGAATACAGTGAGGGGGTTATCTGATTGCTCTCAAGCTGAGAAATGAAACTCGGAGTAAGGTCAACTTTGTCAGCGAGTTCCTTCTGGCTCATGCCAACCTTTGTCCGCAATTCCTTTATCCTGGTGCCGATATCAAAAGAAGGTTCCTTTCTTACTGATGTGATGGATATCGTTCTGTCGCCTATTTCATAAGAATGTGGCTTGAAGGCCTCCCTGTTTGGACGGCCTTCAAGCTTCAGGGCCTTTATCCAGAGCTTATCCTTTCTCTTGTATAATTCTAAAACAACCTGTGTGATATGTCGCAGGTTAGCTTTGAACTTCTGGCTATGTGCGTCCTTCTCGAGTATCCAGTAAGCAACTGTTCCGAGGTCGTAAAGGCGGGGGCAGATGTAAGTGAAAAATTTATACGTACTGTTCTCATCTCCCCAGAAGTCCTGCATTCCTGTGAGGCTGTCAAAGACGTATCTTCCGCCTGATTGGAATTTATCCTCCAGGGAATTCAGCAGTGAAGTAAAATTGTCTAGGTTTCTGGGATCATCAACCTTTATGACATTGGAGTACACGTTATTATCATAAAATCTGGTAAAAGCTCTGTCGTTCTTGCCCTTTCCGGAAGTAAAGCAGTCAAGCAGAATAAACTTCTCTTTTGAAGGGATTTCACCAATCTTCTGAAAAATGGTATGGGGCGATTTGTTGAAACTGACATAAATGACATTCCGGTTCTCAGAAAAGGATCTCCGTATGAAATTCAGGATGAAAAGTTCCGGGGCAGTGCCTGCCTCAACTTCCCAGACCACGTTATCTCCAATATAGAGGGAGTCTAGGAGATTATCCAGGTCCTTTATGCCAGAGTAGATTTTTGTCATACTTATTCGGTAAACGGTTACCTAAAGTCTTTACTTTAAAGAATGGGAAATTTATTTGTCAAGGGAAGGTTTTGTGCTATTTTCAGGCCAGAAGGTCCTCTGCCTTTACGTCATGCTCTATGCTCGCCTTGA
>Ga0153916_10004737_pt1 | contig 10307 bp, 10 predicted proteins | sample Opewatmetagenome_FD_109642 | JGI IMG/M metagenome (GOLD analysis project Ga0153916, IMG submission 109642) | Freshwater wetland microbial communities from Ohio, USA - Open water 3 Core 3 Depth 4 metaG | ecosystem: Environmental > Aquatic > Freshwater > Wetlands | place: USA: Ohio, Lake Erie...
AACCGTCGGCCGCGCTGCGCGCGTTCCGCGAGCTGCTCCGGCTCATCCCGGAGCTGATCCCGGGGGCGCGGCCGATCCGGCGAAGGGAGTGAAGGGCGTTGGGTTCAGGGATCCCCCGCCGGGAGCGCGGCTGCCGCATTGAGGGCGGGCCGGCGAGCGCGTGGCGCCGGTTCAGCCGTAGAAGCCGCGAACCTGTCGATCCGGGAGCCGGGCGAAGGGATGGGAGCAGAGGGCCTCGACGACCGCCACGCCATCGAACCGTCGAAGGTCGTAGCTGCACACGGTCGTGACGCCCGGGTAGCGGCGCATCAGGTCGTTGAGCCGGGTCTCGTACTCCCACATCCCGTCCACGCCCGGGGCGCCGCTGAAGAACCAGGTCATCTCGCCGGACAGCATCAGCGCCCGATGGCCGGCCGCCCGGAGCTCGACGATCGCGGACTCCATGAAGGCGATCATCCCGTCCGCGCTGAACGCGCCGGTGCGCAGGTACGCCTGGTCGGCGGTGAGCAGGCGAAGGTAGCCGGTGGCCTCCAGGGGCGCGGGGTCGTGGCCCTCGCGGCGCAGGCGCTCGCGGAACGCCTCGACCGTGATGGAGTCGCAGATGTAGAGGATCGGCAGGCCGGCCCGGACGTGCTGGAGAAGATACGGTCGGACCAGGGCCCAGAGCTCGTCCTCGTCGCGGAAGAAGGTGCTGACGTGTGGGACCTGCCCGGCCGGGACCACGCCGTCCGCTGCGACGGCCGGGCTGGCGTCCGGCCGTGATCCGCGGCCACGCTCGCGGCGCGCGAGTTCGAGGTGCGCGTCCAGGTCCGATCGGGCGAAGCGACGCTCGCCGCGCGCGCCGACCCGGCTACAGGTGAGCCGGCCGTCGTTCGTCCATCGCCGCAGCGACGCCTTGCTCACGTTGAGGTAGCGGGCCGCCTGTTCGAGGGTGAGCAGGGGCTCCAGGCCACGGCCCACCAGGTCGGAGTTGTCGTTCACGTCCACGGACTCTAGCAGCCCTCTCCGGGAGCAGGTTGGCGGTTCGGTCTCGATCATCCCGCTACTTGACACCCCAACGATACTACTGCATATCTCTGCGCAAGTGTGGATAACTCAGGGATATGCAGACAGGAGGGCGACACCCAGACAAGGTCGAATGGTCCCCAGCGACACCGCATCGAGTTCGGTCCATCCAGAGCGCGAACAGCTGCCGGAGACACGACACATGAAGGTCCGCGACCAGGAGATCACGATCCCGACGAGCATGGTCGGAAACTATCCGAACCCGCGCTGGTGGGACAGCGATTACGCCCGCCATTTCACGGGCGACCAGCAGCCACCCGATGCGATGCAGCGGGAAGCCCTCGAGGATGCCGTCGGGGCCGTGGCCCGCGACCAGGAACTCGCCGGCCTCGACATCATCTCGGACGGCCGTCCGCACGGCGACAACTATGCCGACACGGCGCTCTACTACTACCACAAGCGCCTCGGCTACGACCTCAAGGGTGGCTACCTCGGCTTCCCGATCTACAGTCGGCTCCACGCCAGCACGCTGACCCATGAGGTCCGGCGGCAGGGCGCGATCATGATCGAGCAGGCGCGGGCGTTGAAGCGCGCCACCTCCAAGCCGACCAAGATCCAGTACACGGGCATCCAGGTGCTCGCGCAGGCGACCAACGACCTCCACTACAAGTCCGGCCGCGATCGCGCGATGGACATCGCCAAGGCGATCAACGACGACATCCTCGAGCTCGACGCGATGGGCATCGACTTCGTCCAGCTCGACGAGTTCACGTGGCCGTACTTCTTCGAGGACTGGGCCATCGAGGCGTTCAACCGGGCGACCCAGGGCACGAAGCACACGAAGATCGTCGTCCACGTGTGCTGGGGCAACTGGGGCGGGACCCCGGCGTACTACCCGGATGAGACGGCGCAGGCCGGCGAGATCTTCGACCTGACCAAGCGGGTCGGCGCGGCGCCCACGGCGACGCGGTCGATCATCCCGAAGGCCTACGAGGCGACGTACGACGTCCTGAACCTGGAGAGCTGCGGGCGACGGCTGGACGACCTGTCCGGGCTGGATGTCCTGGCCGAGCACCCGCTCCCCGCCGGCGTCCACTTCTGGGCCGGCGTGATCGACGTCAAGAGCACGATCACCGAGACCGCCGAAGAGGTGGCCGAACGCATCCGTCGCCTGCTGAAGTACGTGCCGGCCGATCGGCTCGGCGTCACGACCGACTGCGGGCTCATCCTTCTCCAGCGGTACATCGCGGTCGACAAGATCCATGCGCTCGTCGAGGGCACCAAGATCGTCCGCGCTGAACTGGAGGCGAAGACCCCGTCCGGCGTCGCCTGACGGCGCCGGACGGATCAGGAGGCTGGGGTCATGCCGATCTTGGCCATCGAGTGCCCCGACTGCGGTCACCGCTTCGAGGCGCTCGTGCTTGACGGGACGACCACCCCGGCCATCTGGCATTGCTCACGCTGTGGCGGGGTCCGGGCGCAACCGCGCCCGGACCTCCCGCCCCGGCGGCATCCCTGGGAAGAGCACCCGGACGGACCCCACACGGCCGCCTGCGCGTGCGGCTGATCGACGCCGGCGCCACGCGTCGACCTTGCACCTACCGCCACCTGCCCAGCACTCCAGGAGACGTTGATGGTCGTTGAGCCCGCCCTGCCCGAGATCCGCGACATCCGGGACGAGCACTACTCCATCCACCGCTGGTCCGCGGTGATCGACGAGCTGATCGAGCGCGAGGATGGCGGCGTCCCGCTGTTCAACGTCGACCCCGACGACCAGCGGGAATATGACGCGATCTACATCGGCGGCGGGGCCGGTGGACGGTTCGGTGCGGCCTATCTTCGGGCGATGGGCGGTCGACAGCTGATCATCGACAGCTTTCCGTTCCTGGGCGGGACGTGTCCACACAACGCATGCGTGCCCCACCACCTGTTCAGCGAGTGTGCCGCCGAGCTGATGCTCCAGCGCACCTTCTCCGGCCGGCTCTGGTTCCAGGACATGACCGGGGTGATCACCTCCATCAAGGACGTCGTCGACGTGTTCCGCGCGGGCCGGATCGGGCCGCACGCGATCATGAACTTCCAGAGCAAGGAACAGCTCGACCTCGAGTACGTCCTGAATGCCCCGGCCCGGATCATCGACGCGCGGACCGTGGAGGTCGCCGGCCGGACATTCCGGGCCAGGAACCTCGTGCTGGGCACGGGCGCCCGACCGCAGATCCCGGACGTGCCCGGCATCGACCTCGTCGGGGTCCACACCAACGTCAGCCTCGTCGAGACCCTCGATCGCGATCCCGGTCCGACGGTCGTGGTCGTCGGTGGCAGCAAGACGGCGGTCGAGTACGGCAGCTTCTTCGCCGCGACCGGCCGCCGCACGATCTTCCTGTGCCGCACGACGCTGCTCAAGAACCTGCCCGATGCGGAGACCCGGGGCTACGTCATCGACCGGATGGAGGAGCAGGGCTGCGAGATCCGCACGGACACGGTCCTCGTGCGGGTCGAGGACGACGGCACCGGCCGGGTCGGGGCCGTCGTGGTCCGCGGGCCGGATGGCGAGGAACGCATCGAGACGGACTTCGTGTTCGTGGGACTCGGCGAGATCCCGAACTCGGAGATGGCGCGCGACGTCCTAGGCGTGGAGATCGGCCCGAAGAACGAGGTCGTGGTCGACGAGCACCTCCGGACCAGCGTGCCCGGGGTCTACGCCATCGGCGACCTGATCGGCGGGCCGATGGAGATGTGGAAGGCCCGCCGGAGCGGCGTCTACGCCTCGCGCAACATCATGGGCGAGGACGTCGCCTTCGAGCCGCGCGACTACCCGGACTTCCTGCACACGAGCTACGAGGTCACCTGGCTCGGACTCGGGGAGGAGCAGGCCCGGGAGCGGTACGGCCATGTCACGATCATCAAGATGCCGCCCAACACGGAAGATGGCCTGGACGTGGGCCTGCCGGCGTCGGATCGAACGATGCTCTACGCGTTCATGGAGCCGCGCCTGTCCGGCTTTCAGAAGCTGATCATCGACTCGGACAGCCGGCGTGTGGTCGGCGCCCACCATGTCGGGTTCGGCGCCAAGGACGGCTTCCAGTACCTGGCGGTCCTCGTCCGCCAGGGCCTGACCATCGATCAGCTCGGCGACATGGATGAGCTGTTCCTCAACCCCAGCCACTTCATCCAGCTCGCCCGGCTGCGGGCCGGCAGCGCTACATTGCGCGACCTGTGAGCGAGGTCGTCCTCGTCACGGGCGCCGCTTCGGGGAACGGGCTGGCCATCGCCGAGCGGTTCCTGGCCGACGGCGCCGCCGTGGTGGCCGTGGACGTCTCCGGCGAGGGCCTGGAGCGCGCGTCGTCCGACTGGGCGGCCACGCCGGACCGTGCGGCGCGCCTGCACACGGTCGTCGCCGACGTTACCGACGCGGACCAGGTGGAGGCCGCCGTCCGAGCCGCTGCGGAGCGGTTCGGACGGCTGGACGTGCTGGTCAACAACGCCGGCATCACCGGCGACCAGCGGGCCACGACCCTCCACGAGACGCCGATCGACCAGTTCGACCTGGTCATGGCGGTCAACGTCCGGGGCGTCTTCCTCGGCTGCCGGGCCGCGCTCCCGATCATGCTCGAGCAGGGGCGGGGGGTCATCGTCAACATCGCTTCGGTCGCGGGACTCGTGGCGTTCCCCGGTCGGTGCGCCTACACGACCTCCAAGGGCGCGGTCGTCCAGCTGACCAAGTCGATCGCCGCCGACTACGCCGGCCGAGGGATCCGGGCGAACGCGGTCTGCCCCGGCATGGTCCATACCCCGATGACCCACTGGCGCCTGTCCGACCCGACGCTGCGGGCGGCGATGCTGGAGCGGATCCCCCAGCGCGAGATCGCGGAGGCGTCCGATGTCGCGGATGCCGTCGCGTTCCTCGCCGGACCGGAGGCTCGCCAGTTCAACGGCTCCGCGCTCGTGATGGACGGGGGATACAGCGCGGTCTGACTACGTGACCTCGCCGTCCGTGACGGCGTTCGGAATGGATGGCCCTGGTGCCCAGCAGAGGTGAGATGTGACCGACAGGTTGGCAGGACGGAACGCGATCGTGACCGGCGGGGCGGCCGGCATCGGCCTGGCCATCGCGCGGGCCTTCGTCCGGGAGGGCGCGAACGTCGCGCTCATCGACATCGACGGCTCGAAGGCGGAAGCGTCGGCCGCCGACCTGGCCACGGACGGTCGTCGGGTCGTGGGCTTCGGTGCCAGCGTGACGGACGAGGCCACGGTGGCCAGCGTCGTCGAGCAGGCACGAGCCGCGCTGGGCGGCCTCGACATCCTCGTCAACAACGCGGGGATCGCCGGCTTCGGGCGCGTGGACAACACCTCGCTCGCTGACTGGGAGCGGGTCATGGCGGTCAACGTGACCGGGACGTTCCTCGTCTCGCGGGCGGTCGTGCCACTGATGCTCGAGGGTGGTCGGGGCGCCATCGTCAACCTCGGATCCGTCGCGGGTGTCGTGGGGATCGGCGGGATGGCCGCCTATTGCGCGGCCAAGGGCGCGGTCGTGAACCTCACCCGCCAGATGTCGGCCGACTATGCCGGCAAGGGCATCCGGGTCAACTGCATCTGCCCCGGCACGGTCGGGAGCACCGACCTGGGCCGCTCCCTGCTGGGCAGCGACACCAGCGAGGCGGCCATGGCCCGCCGTCTCGCGAAGTACCCGATCGGCCGATTCGGGGAGCCCGAGGAGATCGCGGCGGCCGCGCTCTTCCTCGTCTCCGACGAAGCGAGCTTCGTGACCGGCGCGGCCTTCTCCGTGGATGGGGGCATGACGTCCATATGAGCACGGTCCACACGACGGCCGACAAGCTGGTCGACCTGCCGACGCTGGTCGGCCGGATCCGTCCCGGCGACACGCTGGCCGTCGGCGGCGGGCTGTCGTCGCGCGAGCCGATGGCGGCCATCCGCGAGCTCATCCGTCAGGGGATCGACGGGCTCCGGGTCGTGGGCTCCGCGCACGGCATCGACATCGACCTGCTGTGTGGTGCCGGGGCCGTGTCGGCCACGGCGGAGAGCTACGTCGGCTTCGAGCACGACTTCGGGGCGGCGCCCAACTACCGGCGCGCCTGCGAGTCCGGCGCGGTCAGGGTGGAGGACAGCTGCTGCTACACGATCGTCCAGCAGCTCCGCGCGGCGATCGAGGGACTGCCCTTCATGCCGGTTCGATCGGCCCGTGGCTCCTCCTTCATGGAGCTCCACCCGGAGTACCGGACGATGACCTGTCCGTTCACCGGGCAGGAGCTGCTGCTGGTCCCGGCGCTTGCCCCGGACGTGGCTCTTCTCCACGCCCAGTACGGCGACGCTCACGGCAACCTGCGCATCGAGGGCCCGCCCGTCGCGGACCTGCTGTTCGCGAAGGCATCGCGCCAGGTACTTGCCACCGTCGAGCGGGTGGTGTCCACCGAGGAGCTGGCGACGCTCGGCGGCGTCACCATCCCGTACTTCTACGTGTCGGCCGTCGCCGAGGTGCGGTTCGGAGCACACCCGACGGCGTGCTATCCGTTCTACGCCTACGACCGCCCGCACACCAAGCAGTATCACGAAGCCGCCTCGGCCGGCGCCGACGCCTTCGCGGAGCGGTACCTGGCCCCATTCGTCCACGGGGTCGCCGACCACGCCACGTACCTGGAGCGGGTCGGGGGCGCCGCGGTCCTCGATCGCCTGGCTGGCTGGTCGACGGACGACGAGGTGTGGCTTGCCCTGTACGCCGACGCGGAGCCGGCGGCATGAGCGCGGCGACCGAGGCAACGGACTGCACCCTGGGCGAGGCGATGATCGCCGCCCTGGCGCGGACGATCCGCGACGGTACGCTGGTCTTCCACGGGTTCGGGTCGCCGCTCGTCCAGCTCGCGATGCACGTGGCCAAGCGCACCCATGCGCCCGACATGGTCCTCGTGGCCGGCGCGACCTACGGCGTGAATCCCCGCCCGCCGTTCCTGACCCCGACCTCCAACGACTGGGTGCTCGATCGTGGTGCCGAGTGCGCCCTGGACATCGAGGAGCTGTTCGATCTGGCCGCCAGCGGGCGGATGGGCCGCATGTTCCTGTCCGGCGTCCAGATCGACCGATACGGCAGGACGAACGTCACGCGCCTCGGCCAGGGCGAGGCGGCCAAGAAGCTGCCCGGCGGAGGGGGCGGCTGCAACCTGTCGTGCGACGTGGAGGCGGTCACGCTCTGGACGGCCGCCCACCGGACCCGCGCCGACCGGGCCGGGCGCCGCCAGTTCCGGATCGTCGAGTCGTGCGACTTCGTGACCAACGTGGGTCACCGCACGGCGGACGGCCGGACCCGCCAGGCGATGGGGTACCGGGGTGGGGGGCCGGACCGCCTGATCACCGATCTCGGGCTGTTCGACTTCGAGGCCGACGGTGAGCTGCGCCTCATCGGTCTCTATCCTGACACCACGGTCGATGACGTCCTGGACAACACGGCCTTCCGCCCGCGACTGGCCGAGACCATCGCTCCGATCCCGATGCCGGATGCCGAGGTGGTCGGGATCATCCGGGCGCTGGATCCGATGCACGTGCACGAGCACGAACTTCGCGCCGAGGATCGCGACCGCCGGTTCGCCCTCGGCCCAACCGCACTGCCGCGAGCCGCGGTCGCGACCGCCTGAAGGAGGATGCGATGACCGACACGCCAGCGGCGACCCACGACATGGGCCTGGGCAGCCGCCCCAACCTCGTCCCGCTGCCATACCGGCGGGTCAGCGTGCAGCACCACGACGGACCGCTGGATGCCGACGCCCTGGTCGCGACGTTCATGGGGCGCGAGGCATACCGTCGGACCGACTACATCGTGCTGCGCGCCACCGACGGCGCGACGGCCGTGATCGCCGTCACCCGCGCCGACCAGGAGCCGCTGTTCTCCCCGATCACCTCGGTGGAGTGGATCGCCGGCCCGGCAACGACCCGATTCGTCGAGGACGACGACACGGACACGGGCAATCCCTCCGCCCTGGCCGACCTGGCCGCACGGCTGGGCGTCGGGCGGGACGAGACCCTCGTGGTCCGGGGCAAGTTCGACCACGTCAACTTCATCCACCGCCCGGATCCGCTCGTCGTGCGTGTCGTCGAGGTTGGCCCGCCCGACCCGCCCAAGATCTTCGAGATGGCCCGCCACGTCCTCAGCTACGCGGACCTGCCGCCCATCCGGCTGGAGCTGGAACGGATCGACGTCGCGGCGCTGTGTCGGAGCGTCAGTCCGGCCGCCTACCTGCTGCCGTGCCGGTCGGGTGGCCTCGACGATCTCGATGCCCCGGTCTACTTCCTCGATGAGCGGCCAGCCGTGCGCGAGGACTGGACCCTCATCGGGTGCGAGCGGAGCGTGCAGTTCCACCGTCACTTCTACGGCGACGAACCGCCCCGGGTGGAGATGTGCCCGCGCAAGATCGCCGGCGCTCGCGCGGAGCCGACGCTCCTCAAGTGCTGCCTGCTCGAGTTCCACGTCGAGCGCGACGGCGAGGTTGCCGTCGTCCCCTGGGGAGCCGACCTCGCCATGGTGGAACGCGCCCTGCGTGACCTGGCGGGTCAGGCCGACCGGACGGATGTCACCGCCGATGCCTGAGTTCGCCTGGGACGGGATCATCGGCCGCGACCGAACGGGCGACGTCCGGCCACGCTCGGTCGGGCTCAACATGGTCCTCGACAAGGGCCTTGGCCTGGTCGGGACGCGCGACGTCCTGGAGGTCGCCGGTGACCACATCGATCACTGGAAGTGTTCCTTCGGGACGTCCGCGCTTGTCCGGGCGGAGGCGCTCCGCCCCAAGCTCCGGCTCCTCGCGGAGCACGGCATCGTGACCTACCCGGGTGGGACCCTGCTCGAGGTGGCGATCGTGCAGGGCCATTGCCGGCCGTTCATGGAGCGAGCCCGCGAGCTCGGATTCAGCGCCGTCGAGATCAGCGACGGGACCATCGAGCTGCCGCTGGAACGCCGGCGCAACATCATCGCCTGCGCCCGCGATGCCGGGTTGACCGCGATCACGGAGGTGGGCAAGAAGGATCCGACCCAGCAGCCGACGCCGGAGGAGCTGGCGACCGAGGCGCTCCGCGACATGGGGTGGGGGGCGGACTGGGTCGTCGTCGAGGGTCGCGAGGGCGGGACGAGCGTCGGCATCTACGACGACGCCGGCCGGATCCTGGACGATGCGGTCGAGACGATCTCGAGGTTGCTGGGCGCGTCGGTATCGCGGCTCATCTGGGAGGCGCCGCAGAAGAGCCAGCAGGCCGGGCTCATCGCCCGGTTCGGCGCCAGGGTCAACCTGGGCAACATCCCGACCGGCGAGGTCCTCGCGGTGCAGTCGCTGCGCGCCGGCCTCCGGTTCGAGACGCTCCAGCCGATCGCCGAGGAGCTGGCGCGGCGGGGTGAGTGGTCGCCCGGCCAGACCGAGCCCGCCGCGGATCCGGTCGCCCTCGATGTCCGCTGAGTCGTCGGCCGGGGTCGATCCATCGGGGGCGCGCGCGGTCGCCCTTGGGTTGGACGGGGCGCTGGGCGAGGGACCGGCGGACGTCCTCGTCCGGACGGCCTTCGCCGGCGAGCTCCTCGCCCAGGCGACGCTCGTCGGCGACCTGTCGCTGGCCGACCTGGCGCACACGGTCATGCTCGTCGAGGGCGATGTCATCCCGTCCGAGGCCGGGGCCCGCACGCTGGCGGCCCTGCTGGAGCTCCACGATCGGCCGGGATCGCTGACCCTCGATCCGGCCGGCGGCGACGCGTACACGAACCGCGAGGCGTGGCTCCTCGCGCACGATCCGGCCACCGCGTGGCTGGGTGCCGGCCGGGCGCGGCGCGAGGCGACGACGACGGCGTTCCACCTCGCCACCCGCCGTCGGCTGGTCCGCCTGGTGGGCGCGCTCCTGGCCATGGGCTCGGCGCTGGTCGAGCGCGCCACGATCGAACAGGCCACCCTCGTGCCCGACTACACGTACCTGCAGGCGGCGCAGCCGACCACGTTCGGGCACTACCTCCTCGGCTTCGTGGGTCCCATCCGCCGGGACCTCGATCGCGCCATCGCCCTCTTCGAACGGGTGGATCGGAGCCCGGCCGGCATCGGCAGCGGCAACGGCTCGCTCATCCCGCAGGACCGCGAGCGGCTCGCGGCGCTGCTCGGCTTCGGGGGTCTCGTCGACCACGGCCGAGATGCCGTCTGGCCCGTGGACCTGACGATCGAGGCCGGGGCCCTGGCGGCCGCGGCCGCCGTGAACCTGGACCGGCTCGCCGAGGACCTCCTGGTGTTCGCCTCCGGTCCGTTCGGGTTCGTCGAGCTGGCCGACAG
>Ga0153916_10004738_pt1 | contig 10306 bp, 7 predicted proteins | sample Opewatmetagenome_FD_109642 | JGI IMG/M metagenome (GOLD analysis project Ga0153916, IMG submission 109642) | Freshwater wetland microbial communities from Ohio, USA - Open water 3 Core 3 Depth 4 metaG | ecosystem: Environmental > Aquatic > Freshwater > Wetlands | place: USA: Ohio, Lake Erie, Old...
CATTACGAAACCTGGACCGCAACCGACATCAAGCGCCTTCGGTTTTCCGTCCATGACTTCCAACCTCGGCAGGACCCTCGTCTCAAATAACCACACCCATGAGTGCTCCAGCCAGAGAGACTGACGCCGCAATTGCCTTTCGAGGATTGACCGTTCTCCCGACATATCGTCCGGTAGGATAGGCACTTCATTTGAATTTACACTATCGAACAATCGTCTCCTCCTTGGAGGAAGGAAGATCTGCATCGCAGCGCAGGCAATTTTGATTCCGTCACATTCTTCACGACTCAATCCTGCGAGGTCTGATTCTCTGTGCTTCAGCCATCATACTTATAATCCGCAAATCAATCATATTTCATCAGGAAGGGGAGGCGATGATTGCAAGAGACACTGTTCTAGGGAACCTTGACAAGTACAGGAAAGACAAGATCAAGATCGGGGTTCTGGGGTCGCACTCGGCGCTCGACACGTGCGACGGAGCTGTCGAGGAAGGATTTAGGACAATGGCGGTATGCCAGGATGGAAGGGACAGGACATACTCGAAATACTTCAAAGCACACAGGAACCTGGACGGCACGCTGAGAAGAGGTATGGTCGACGAGGTCATCCTCCTGAAGAAGTTCAGAGACATCATGAACCCGAAGATCATGATCAGGCTTCTCAACGAGAACGTCCTGTTCGTTCCAAATCGCTCGTTCACCTCCTACTGCAGCATCGACCAGGTGGAGAACGACTTCATTGTGCCGATCGTCGGCAGCAGGAACCTGCTGCGGAGTGAGGAGAGAGGGATGGAGAAAGACTACTATTGGCTGCTGGAGAAGGCTGGCCTACCATTCCCGAAGAAGATCAAGGATCCGCAGGAAATAGACACGTTGACTATCATAAAGCTGCATCACAAAGTGAAGAAGCTGGAGAGGGGTTTCTTCACCGCCTCGTCGTTCAAAGAGTATCAGGAGAAGTCGAAGGAACTGGTAAAACAGGGAGTCATCGACGAAGAAAGCCTCGGAGAGGCGAGGATGGAACAATATGTCATCGGACCAGTGTTCAATCTTGACTTCTTCTACTCGCCATTGTCGAGAGGCGAGGAGAGGATCGAACTGATCGGCATCGATTGGAGGTTCGAGAGTTCCCTCGACGGATACGTGAGATTGCCAGCAGCCCAACAACTGACACTGAACGAGAACCAGGTCCTACCCGAGTACACGGTGTGCGGACACAATTCCGCCACGCTGAGGGAGTCTTTGCTCGAGAACGCTTTCGAGCTCGCCGAGAAGTACGTGAAGGCGACCCAGGAGCACTTCCACCCCGGGATCATCGGGCCGTTCTGTTTGCAGACCTGCGTCGACAAGGACCTGAAATTCTTCATATATGATGTGGCGCCGAGGATCGGTGGCGGGACAAACGTACACATGGCGGTCGGGCACGCATACGGCAACGCACTTTGGAGGAAGAGCATGAGCACCGGACGGAGACTGGCGATGGAGGTCAGAAGGGCGATCAACGAGGACAGAATAGAGGAGATAGTCACCTGACATGAGGGGGCCATACTTGTCTGATGCTATAGCCAGCAATGTTTTCGACCACAACAACTTTTATTAAGGACGAATCTATTCGCCAACAATACCCTAGTCTCAGAGAAGCGCACATTTTTTGTGCATCAAGCCATGAGGGAGGGAAGGTATTGCATAAAGAGAACAAATTGAGAATGGCATCAGGGATGCTGGTCATAGCCCTGCTGTTGTCATCCCTTGCACTACTGCCAGGAACGACCGTAAAGGGTGCCAGCGCAGACAACCAGATATCGTTCAACGTCGTTGACAGCGATGGAAATAATATTACCGGTGTCCAAGCTGTCCTGAAGGAAGTGCACACGCTGAAGCAGTACGCGACCACAACAAGCTCAGGCGGACTGGCAACGTTTTCCCCATGGCCAGGATACTATACGCTCGCATTGACCAAGTCAGGATACTACGACTTGACATATTCGAGCGTAATCAGATATGACTCTCTTTCTCCTGTTCCACTCTTCCGGGTCGTTATTACTCCGCAACCAACGGCGATATACAATCTTGATTTGACAGTGTTGAAGAACGGGACGATAGACCCTGTGAGCAACGTTCGTCTCAGGGTCCTTGACGCGAATGAGTCGATGCAAGAGATCTACAATGGTACATCGATCGGAGGCACTTTCACAGTCCCCGTCTATGCAACGACGTGCAAGCTTGTAGTGACGGCTTCTGGATTCTCCGTGAATGTATCAACGATAGTTGTCTCCGGTAGCACGACCCAGACTATGTATATGGACCCTTCGTTCGCGGTGAGAGGATACGTCTACATGAATGGCGTGCCCGTCACACAAGGATTGAGAGCGTACATGGTATCGACGAACGTGGCCGTTGATATTGAGAAGAGGATCGTGAAGCCGAAGAATATCGGAGCGAACTACTTCGACCTCGATGCGTACGCAGGCGAATTCTATCTGCTCGTTGATGGAGAGAATGCTAAGGCGAACATGACGAAGTTCACATTGACCGCCGCAGAGACGATGACAGTGAATCTAACGGCGCAGGCGGTCCAAAAGACCACGAAGGATGTGGCTTTTTACGAGGGCGACTGGAACCACTTCAACTTGACTGAATCCTCGACCTTGGAATATGACGCCAATGTTCCTGGACTCGACTTCAACTACATCCCGAACATAAGGATGCAGATCGACTTTGCCATCGGAGACGGTGATGGTCAGGTCTCTACTTCTGAGCTCGACTTGTTCAAGACCAAGATCGGTTCCTTCGGACCCCAGAACATTACGACGGAATGGTTGATGAAGGTCAACGGGACAAGATTCGTCGCGCAGACCTCAGGCTACACATCCATAGACTACGCGGGACTTGTGGCCCCAACCGACTCTGAGGCGAACTACACCGACACACTGGTCACGCTCTACACCACAGTGTCGCACTCGACTTCTCCTCTGCCAACTTCTGGTTCACTTTACACTGGTGACCTTTACGCCAACTTCGACACGGCGACGATGAACTACAGCTACACGGTCGATCTGCCGAAATTGTATGAGCTGACAGCGAATTCCACCGGCTCCGTGTATGTGAAGGTCACAGGATATACGGCATTGAATGTCGAACCTTCCTACACGACGACGATCGTTCCAGCAGACGTCAAGATGACGTTCCAGAAGTCACGCGAGCCTACCGCTGTGGCGGCTATCGTCACCGGCAGCAATGCATACTCGAAGCTCCTGAACTCGACGATTCAATACTACATAGTGGCGAACGACACGAACGTCACATTCACTTCAGTTGGATCTACCGACCCCAACGGCAACCCGTTGACATACATATGGGAATTCGGGGACGCTAATGGGACGAGTGTTGCGACGACTACGACCGTCTACAAATACACGTCTGCGAAGTTCAATGTGACAGCGAAACTGACTGTCAGGGATGTCGCTGGCCTGGAGGCCAACGCCTCATTCCAAGTTCGGATAGACTCAGTGAACCCGGTTCCGATCATCGACGTCAAGAACAAGAACATCATTTCGATATACAATCTCGGTGGACCGGACGGCCAGATAACCGCGAATCAGACGGAAGCGATCATATTCAATGGGGCGAAGTCCGTAGACTACATAAACTCGACCTCCGACGCTGAGAAGGGCATCATAGCATCTTGGAAGTGGGACTTTGGAGATGGCAATTCAACCACCGTCCTGCAAGGAGAAACCCAGAATGTCACTCATGCCTACGCCCAGGCGGGCAACTACACCGTGAAACTGAACACAACCGACGTCGTCGGACACAACGCAACCTCCCAGTTGAACGTTATAGTGAAGGACACGACGGCGCCAATCGTATCGTTCGTGATAATGAACGGTAATTTCCAGACGGTCGAGTCGGCAATCGAAAACACCACGCTATACTTCGACGGCAACGCCACAAAGGACAACGTCGACAGCCTACAGAACATGACTTACGCATGGGACTTTGGAGACGGAGAGACCGCGAACATCGTGAACGCGACGCACAACTTCACCCACATCAAGACGTTCACGGTGAAGCTCACCGTCACTGACAAGTCAGGAAACAGCGCGAACCTCACGAAACAGCTCGTCATAACCTCGTCCCCGAGACCGGACCTAAGGATCGTTGTGCTCACCTTCGCCCCGACCCAATTCACCGAGGGTGAGTCAGGATCGATGGTCCTGAACATCACCAACGTAGGCAACTCGAACGCGACGAACATTGTCGCGACCTTCTACAGGATGTCGATAACGGGCGAGAAGTTCGAGCTTGGGACCGAGACCTCGCTGACGGTCAACGGAACCCCTGCAAGCCTCTTGAAACCGAACCAATCCGGACTGATAACCTTCAGGTGGACGGCGGACAGCAAGGGCAACTACACGATGTATGCGGTGGTAACCTGCGATCGAGAGACAAACAAGGCCGACAATACCATCACATCCTCCCTGACAGTGAAGGAAGCTGGTTGGAAGGCGGCTGCGATCTACGGTGGAATATTCGCGGTGATAATCGTCGTCATCGTCCTCATATACATGAGGAAGCGACTGCCCCTGCCCTCAAGGAAAGGGAAGGAAGACAAGCAGGAGAAGACGAAGCAGGAACAGAAGGGCAAGAAGTAGGTATGCGTCAAACCCTTTTCTCTTTAATTCTTCTTTTGTTTTCTTGTTCCAAGTGACTTGTTGCCCGCATACACCAATCAATCGCAGACCTCAAAACATATTTATTACCCAGACCACCATGAACCACTGATGCTCTGGAGACTCATCGACACTGATCTAGCCTCCCCTGCATACACGTCCGCAGCCGATGAGGCGATGGTCATCGCCAGGCAGAAGAATATTGTCCCGAACACGCTCCACTTGTACCGACGAGACAGGCCGACTGTGTCCCTGGGCTATTCTGAGATCGTAGAAGATAGTGTCAATCTGACGATCGCTAAGGAACGAGGCGTGCATCTGGTCAGGCGGATGAGCGGAGGGAGCGCCATATTCACCGATCAGAACCAAATCATCTATTCCGTCATCTTGGAGAAGGACATGGTCCCAGAGAGCCCCAACGAGACATTCCCGATCGTCTGCGGCGGAATCGTAAAGGCGCTAAGAATACTCGGACTGGAGGCGGAGTTCAAACCGATCAATGACGTTCTCGTGAACGGAAAGAAGATATCGGGCAGCGCTCAGACCAGGAAGATGGATGTCGTCCTCCAACACGGTACGCTCATCGTTGACGCAGATTTCGAACTCATGTTCGCGGTCCTGAGAACGAAGAAAAAGAAGATCAAGACCGCGGAAGGAATGACGTCGTTGGCAAGAGAGTTGGGATCGCTCCTCCCAATGGAGAAAGTCAAGACCGCGATAGTGAAGGGATTCGCCGAGCAGTTCGAGGTCGAGATAATGAAAGGCGTTTTGACGCACTTTGAACGGAACCTCATCGAGAAGCTGATCGAGGAGAAATACGGAAAAGATGACTACACCCTTCAAAGATGATCAATGGAAGACTCGAGGTCGAGGAAGGCCGTCTTTCTTCCATCAACGAAGAAACCCAGCTTCTTATGGAGCATTATCGATCTTGCATTGTCCGGCATTATCGCGCTGTGAACCGCCTTGGCCCCTCTCTTCTTGCCTTCAATTATGACCTTCCGGAGCAGCTGATACCCGATGCCTTTCCTGCGGTGATCCGGATGCACCCCAATATTCTCTATCCAGACGACCTTCGGGATGTTGTAGAGATGTTCGACCATCTGAGCGAATATGAAGCCGACCACTCTGTTCCTCTCCTTGGCAACGAAGCTCAATCCTGAACGTCGATAATGATCAAAGGACGGCTTGGCTGAGGCACCGAGCTGATCGATCAGGCCCGCAGACAAATCATCCCAGTTCGCGGTCATTAACGGTTCCAGATACTCTCTCATGCAAAAGAGTTCCAGTGTTCTGACCGCATTCCGGTCCTTGGTCATCAGCGATTCTATGCGCACCGTTACATCTCCTCTGGAGTTCCGAGACCCATTGATTCGAGGCAATTCCTCAAGACCCATCTGGACGCTTCCACGAGACAAAGCCTCGCATCCCTGGCCTCCCCGGCCTTCAAAACTGGAACGTAAGCATAGAACTGATTGAAAGCAGAAGCGAGTTCGTGCCCGTATGTAGGCATCAAGTGTATCTTCCTCTTCTCTCCGCATTCTTTGACGATTCCGGGGTAGCGGGCGAGAACGCGGATGAGCCTCCTTTCATAGACGTCGATCAGAAGAGATGAGTCTACGACCACTTCATATTCACCGGCTTTTCGCAGGATGCTGCATGCCCTGGCGTGCGCGTATTGGACGAATGGTGCGCTATTGCCCTCGAAGTTCAGTGCATCCTCCCAACGGAAGATGATGGGCTTCTCCGCCTGGACATGGATGATGTTGAAGCGTATTGCACTTCTTCCTATGTCCCTGGCGATCGAGCGCATCTTCTCCTCTGAGAGGTCGATTCGACGCTTCTTCACCTCGTCCAGTGCCCTATCCTCGGCCTCCTCGATCAGGTCGTCCAGCGTTACGACCCTCCCTTTCCTCGTTGACATCCTGCCTTCCGGCAATGAGACGAAGGAATAGAAAAGATTCTCCGGCGCCTTCTGGACCCCCAAGATCCTGAGCGCGATGGCGAGGTGGATCATGCCGAGTTTCTGATCCTCCCCCAGCACGTTGATCAGTTGGTCTGCTCTCTTGAACTTGGACAGATGATACGCCATGTCTCTCGTCGTATAGAGCGTCGTCCCGTCGCTCCTCGTGAAGAAGAACTTGACATCGCGGCCGTGCACTCCGAATTCCGACAGGTCCAAGAAGAATGCGCCATCCTCTTCCAGGCAGTACTCCGACGCCTTCAGGCGGTCGACGATCTCCTTCGCGCTCCCGTCGATGATGAACTCGGACTCCCATGTGAAGCGGTCGAGCGTGACGCCGACGTCCTCAAGGCTTTGTCTTATGCCCGCAAGCATCGTCTCAGCTGTCCTGCGGACCTTCTCGATCGTATCAGGATCCCCGACCTCGAACCTCCTGAGCATGTCCGAGATCTCGTCACTGACCTCTTGATCGCTTTCCATCAGCTCGTTCGCCTTCTGATAGAATTTGACGAGCCTATGGTCTACCTTGTCCCTTTCTGATATCTCGACTTCCGAAGGGGGAATGTTCTCCAGACCCCATGCGAGTAGGACGACCTGCTTTCCAACATCGTTCACGTAATACTCGGTCATGACCTCATACCCACAGAGCTTCAGGAACCTGGCAAGAGTGTCCCCGATCAGAGGGTTCCTGGCCCTGCCAATGTGTATAGGACCTGTCGGATTCACCGATGTGTGTTCAAGGAGGACCGATGTCCCCTTCGGAGGCCACTTCCCATACTCCTTCTTCGTGTCGAGGATCTCGTTTAGCGTGACTTCGATGAGCTTGGCCTCATCGAGCTTGAAATTTAGATAGCCTCTTTCGCTCCACACCTCGGAAATGAACTCGAGCTTGGGAATGCGCGAGGCGAGTTCTGATGCGATGGAAGAGGGTGATTTCTTAAGCATCTTCGCGAACTGAAAACAGGGAATGGCGAAATCAGCGATCTCGGTTGAAGGTATCTCGATCTCGAACGGTTGCTCTACCCCCATCCCTTTCAATCCTTTCATGACCGCGTCCACCAGTTCCTTCCTGAAAGGCTCGATCGGGTCCAACTCAACCACCTGTCCTGAACCGCAGAATAGCGGCAATTCCACCAAAGGCGGCGACTAGCATCTCCCCTTCCTCGGAATCGGTAGAGATCAGCTCCACACGTGTCCCCATCCTGTCGGCGACCTCATAGAACTCATCGATGATATCGACATCCGACTTAATCTCTGTCTGTGCTCCGCAATTCGGACATTTTACTTCATCTGGAACCTTATCCGCGGTCAGCGTGCTCTTCCGTCCGCAGCTGCTGCAATCCATTGAGATTCGGTGCTTCCTAAGTCCTTCGGAAAGGAGCAGGACGTCGACGGACCCAAGATCCAAGTTCCTACGCACCTCGTCCTCACCGTATGCCGCCAAACCACCATCGGACCTCCTAATCTCTTCCAGCAGTCGCTGGATCAGCCGCTTCTCCCGCATGAGGTCCAGGTCCTCCAGCTTGTCCTTGGCCTTTTCGACGAGTTCCCTCAGCCCATATTCGTCTGTATAGCCGACATCGAACGTTCCGATCACTTTCTTCTGCAGCTCGTAATGCAGGTAATCTGAACCATTGAAATACTCCTTGGTAGGACCGGGACCACCGATCAATAGGCCTTTGAGTTCCTTGTTGCTGACGAAGGCCTCTGTGGCGGTATTGGCCACCTTGGTGTAGAACTCATGGGCGGCGATCTCTATGAGCCTCTCGAACCTGAGCGCGGACTGGCCTCCCATCCTGTGCTTGCTCGGCACGAGCGACTGGATGTTCTTTATGATCTGGACCCTTTTCCCTTTGAGCAGACCGATTGTCGCCTCGCTCCTGTCAATGACTATCAAGCCATAGGATCTCTTCTCTTCGAGCATGTCCAGCAAAGGTTCCAGATAGAACTCGGAATCGCAACGATATAGGAAGGTCGTGATGGGTTCGGGAGGCTCCAGAACGAACTGAGCGGTCCGAGTCTGGTCACCCACCTTAGGGACTTCACCGACGAAGAAGACCACCCCGTTCGCCGGTGGTCTCTTGTACAACTTCAACCTGGACAGGATCGATTGGATAGCGCCCATTACGGCCTTGCGCGTGCTCTGAGACTTTATGTTCGATGACTGGGAATATTCCCCTCTCAGATACGCCGCCACGTCCGATATCTGCTTCCCGGGGGGAACGTAGACCGATATCAGCTCGGTGCCACGGCCATGGAGATTCCTGATTTCCTCTAGTGCCCTCTTGAAATCGTACTTCTGCCTATCACTGAGCTTCTCACCAATCCGATCTGACGATTCCATCGACGCTCAACCTGTGTTTTTTTTATACGCCAAAAGGGATTACTGTAATAAATCTGTTGGTGCCCACATGGATAAGGTTGTGATCTCCCTCGGAGGCTCGGTCTTGGTTCCGGATATGAGCGATGCACAGTACGTCAGGAAGCTAGCATGGCTGCTTTCTGAGATGGCCAAGGAATATCGCATCTGCATTGTCTGTGGCGGAGGGAGGATCGCAAGATACTATATCTCGATGGGGAGAGAGCTCGACTTCACGAAGGAGGAACTTGACAGCCTTGGCATAGCGGTCACCAGATTGAATGCGACAGTATTGCTCCTGGCTTTGGGAGAAGAGGCCGTGCCCGCAATGCCCCGGAACGAGGAAGAAGCAGCGCAATTGATGGAGGAAGGCGGCATGATCGTGATGGGGGGGACAACGCCAGGACACACAACGGACGCCGTGGCGGCGAAAGTGGCGGAACTCGCGAAGGCGAAAAGAATAGTGAATGCCACGTCCGTAGATGCTGCCTACTCTGCAGACCCGAAGAGGTTCCACGACGCTGAACGCTACTCGACGATGACGTTGAAACAGTTGTTCAATCTCGTGGACAAGGGGGTTCACGAGGCCGGACCCTCCAATGTCTTCGACCGACTTGGTGCCGAGATAGCCATGAAGGCTGGAATACCCATCTACATCGTGAACGGTCGAGACCTGGAAGAGATGGAGAAAGCGATCAAAGGGAGGGACGTCAAAGGTACGATCGCGGAGCCTTGAATGGTGACCCAACGCTACCATTATGTCCGACAAGGACATTAATGGACAACAGAATGGATCAGAATGGCTAGAATTCAGTGGAATGCTGGAGGCCATGTTCGCAAGGCCCGATTTCCTGGGCAGAGAGGTCCGAGCGGTCTCGTCTTAGGCACCCTTCTGGCGGTTCTTGGTGGGGCGTTGATCACCCTTGGCACGTTCTTCCCATGGGTCCAGCTCTCCGGACATGTGCCAGTCGTCAACCTCAAGATACTGGATCTTATCGACACAAGCAACGCGTATCTATTCATGTATCTCATCCCTGTCTCAGGGATTCTGATTGCATGCTTCTCAGTGGTCTCGATCTTCGGCGGGACCAGAGGATGGGGGCCGGGATGGCTCTGGCCCACTTTGACGACGATCTCGACCATAATCGCGACGATAGTGGTCATCGTGTCGGTCGTTTGGATCAATCAGGATTACATATCTCTCGAAAACGAGAAGTATGGCTCTGCCGCATTCATCGCCGCCTTCGGCTGTGTGCTCGCCGTTGCAGGAAGCGTGATCATGATGCTCGGACACAGAGCACATTGGGAGTCA
>Ga0153916_10004739_pt1 | contig 10306 bp, 9 predicted proteins | sample Opewatmetagenome_FD_109642 | JGI IMG/M metagenome (GOLD analysis project Ga0153916, IMG submission 109642) | Freshwater wetland microbial communities from Ohio, USA - Open water 3 Core 3 Depth 4 metaG | ecosystem: Environmental > Aquatic > Freshwater > Wetlands | place: USA: Ohio, Lake Erie, Old...
CCAGGCCGCCTACTTCCGGGTGCGCACTCCTGCGGGTTTAGCCAGCGTGCACGGAACAAGTTTTACCGTGTTTGTGGAAACCAATGGGGCCGCCCGCGTGGTGGTTAAGAGCGGGGAGGTTGCCGTTTCAAACATTGACCAACAGGTTTTTGTACCAGCCGGGCAGGCTACAGTGCTGCAACCTGGTAAAGCGCCGGAAGAGCCAGGAAATTCTTTCGATATTGTTGATGTTGTCGTTTCAATCGAAAGTACCCAATGGGCTGTTACTGGCCAATCCTTCAAAGTCAACAGCCTGACTCACATTTCGGGTGCTCCCAAGGTAGGGCAACTCCTGCAAATACAGGGACGCATCCTGGGGAACGGCCAGTGGGTGGCAGACCTCATTCAACCCTTGGATGACACCATCCGTTCCAGTTTTACTGGCGTGGTTGAGAGTATCTCCGCACAAAGCTGGCAGGTGAGCAGCAAAGAAATCATGGTCAACGCAGTGACCAAAGTGCAGGATCAATTGAGCATAGGCACATCGGTTGAGGTAACCTACCTGGCTCTCGGCGACGGGCGCTGGCTGGCCCTACAGATCGATGCGCTCGGAACGACCAGCGAAAGCGAAGCCGCCCCGGAGACCGAGCTTTCGACGGCAGCCGTCGAGACACTCACCAATACCATCCCTGCGCAAGCCAATCCTGTGACTTGCGATCTAGGCGACCAGCAGCCTGTTGCCCAGGAGCTGGCGAAAAAATTAGGCACCAGTTATGCAGATATTGCCGGGTGGTATTGCCAGGGGTACAGTTTTGATGAGATCGAGCTGGCTTTCAACCTGAGGGCGCAGACCGGCCACGAAGTAGCTGAAATCTTTGGCTACCGCTCGGCTAATATGGATTGGGAAGAGATCTACGCCCTGTTGATGCTGCAAACCAGCGCCGCAGGCACCTCGGATAAAATCTGCCAGGGAGATGGCTACCACCCGAAAATCCAGCAGCTTGCCAATAAATATGGCATCACTTTCGACGCAGTTGCAGATTTGTACTGCCAGGGTTACACCTTCAACGAAATTGACCTGGCTTACAGCCTGAGTAAAGATTTCAAGAAAGATATCAAAGATATCCTTGCGCAATACAACACAGCCAAGAACTGGGGCCAGCTCAAGAAAGAGCTGGGCGAACAAGCAGTTAAAGAAGCTAATTCCAATAAGCCGGACGAAAATCCTTCCAAGAATCCGAATAGTGACAAGAATAACAAGGGGGGCAGCTCGGACAACGACGCCAAGCCCACCAAGGATAAATAAGCAGGTTTAAAATTCCGTAAAATGGGATGTTCGTGCGCAAAGGCACGAACATCCCATTTTACGTTATATAATAAAAGAAAGGCTGATCCATAGGAGCATCCAATGCACCTGAGCATTCTTCCTACTTCCGCCGAGGTAGGCGCGGCTGCCGCACGCATGTCTATCCAATCCTTACAACAGATATTGGCAGCCCAGGGCGCTGCACGCCTGGTCTTAGCTACCGGCGCCAGCCAGTTTGACCTTTTAGCCAACCTGGTGCAGGCTGAAGACGTCGATTGGCATAAAGTGACCTGTTTTCATCTGGACGAATACGTGGGACTGCCCCAATCCCACCCGGCCAGTTTCCGCAAATACCTGCAAGAGCGCTTTTCCAGCCGGCTGCCATTGGCGGCTTTTCACTTCATCCAGGGAGATGCGCCTGATGCTCAGTCTGAATGCGTCCGGATTGGCTCTCTGCTGCGCCAATCGCCCATCGATTTGGCGCTGGTGGGTATCGGCGAAAATGGGCACCTGGCTTTCAACGACCCTCCTGCAGATTTTGACGCCCGGGAAGCTTACCTCATTGTGAACCTGGATGAAGCCTGCCGCCGCCAGCAGGTGGGAGAAGGCTGGTTTGTGTCGCTGGAAGCCGTGCCGCGCCAGGCCATCTCCATGAGCATCCACCAGATCATGGCCTGCCAGCGGATTGTTTGCACCGTGCCAGATTTGCGCAAGGCCGCCGCGGTGCAATGCAGCCTGGAAGGCCCGGTCTCGCCAGACTGTCCAGCTTCAATTTTGCAGCAGCACCCAGATTGCCATGTATTCCTGGATGCGGCTTCCGCATCTCGGTTAAAAAGGTAAATCATGCCAGGCGCGGCTTCAGGTTTTGTCGACCTGCAGGTCAATGGATATGGCGGGATCAACTTCTCCAGCCCAGAGCTGACGGTAGAGCAGGTTTTCAGTGTAACCCAACAGCTTTACCAGCAGGGGACGCTGGCTTTTTTGCCCACGGTGATCACCGCGCCGTGGAGCACATATGAGCAGGTCTTGCCGCGGCTGGGCCAGGCTATTGCCGCCACGGCTGGCTCACCGCGCCTGCTGGGCATCCACCTGGAGGGGCCATACATCTCAGCAGAAGACGGCGCCCGCGGCGTGCACCCCCGGGCGCACGTCCGCTTGCCCTCCTGTGCCGAGTTCGACGCGCTAAACCAACTGGCCAACGGCCAGGTGCGCCTGCTGACCCTGGCCCCAGAGCTGCCCGGGGTGCGGGAGCTGATCCAGCATGCAGTCAGCCTGGGAGTAGTGGTTTCCCTGGGGCACACTCTGGCAGACAGCCAGGCTGTCAGGCAGGCAGTACAGGCCGGCGCGCGCGCCTCCACCCATCTGGGCAATGGCCTGCCAGCGCTGGTTCATCGCCACCAAAACCCCCTCTGGCCGCAGTTAGCCCAGCCTGGCCTGGCTGCCATGCTGATCACCGACGGCCACCACCTGCCGGGAGATTTTGTGCGTACCGTCATGGCAGCCAAGGGTTTGCGCAATACCATCGTCACATCCGATGTCTCTCCCGCCGGAGGCCTGCCGCCGGGCGAGTATGAGTTTTTTGGCGTTCTCACCCGCCTGGAGGTCAATGGCAGGCTGCACAGCCCTCAGACTGGCACTCTGGCGGGCAGCGCCGCAACCATGCTGCAGTGCATGAACTGGCTGGCCAGCCTGGAGATACTGGACGAAGCCGGGTTGTGGGCCGTGGGGCGGGATAACCCGCTTCGACTCCTGGGATTAGCGCCAGAGTCTCTACCTGGCGGGCCGTTGCAATACACGCACGGGCGCTTTAAATTGGCGAAGTGAGCCTATCAACTTCTAAAATCTTAGGGTGGGTTCTTAAGGTATACTTGGCCCAACAATCCATTACCGTTTTTTCCCTTTTGAAGGAGGAATCTCATGCTCCCAAAACTGCCTTTTGGACGCACCGGTCACCTTAGCACGCGTATGCTGTTCGGCGCGGCTGCCTTATATCAGGTGACTCAAGCAGAAGCCGACCGCACAATGGAAGTGGTGATGCAATACGGTCTCAACCATATCGATACCGCCGCTTCCTACGGCGATTCGGAAATCCGACTGGGGCCGTGGATAGAAAAACACCGCCAGGAAGTGTTCCTGGCTTCCAAAACCGGGGATCGTACTTACCAGTCCGCCAAAGAATCCATCCAGCGCTCACTGGAACGCCTGCGCACTGACCACCTGGACCTGATCCAGCTGCACGCCGTAATTGAAGATGCGGAGATGGAAACCGCGCTGGGACCCGGCGGCGCACTGGAGGCCGCCATCGAAGCCCGGCAGCAGGGATTGGTGCGCTTCATCGGCATCACCAGCCACACCCTGCATGCCCCGCTGATCCACCGCCAGGCCCTGGAGCATTTCGACTTTGACTCTGTGCTGCTGCCTTATAACTATATGCTCATGCAAAACCCCCAGTATAAGGCTGATTTTGAGGCTTTAACGACCATCTGTCAGCAAAAGCAGGTCGCCATGCAGGTCATCAAGACCGCGCAGCGCCGCCCGTGGGGAGACCATCCCCACACCGCCGCCACCTGGTATGAGCCTTTCCAGGAGCAGTCCCAGATAGACCTGGCAATCCATTATGCCCTGGGCAGGCCTGGTGTCTTCCTGAATTCCGCCGGAGACATCCACGTTTTGCCCAAGATCCTGGATGCCGCCGTCCGCTACGAAAAAATCCCCTCAGATGCCCAGATGCAGGCTTTGGTGCAGGCCAGCGCAGCGGAACCTCTGTGGGCTTAACCGGTTTTAACTGAAAGCAGTACGCTGGAAGACACCTTTATCATTGTCAATGGCATTTGCCTGCACGCCGTGCAGGCTGGACCCGTGCAGGGGCCGCTGGTTGTGCTCCTGCACGGTTTTCCTGAATTCTGGCGCGGCTGGATCCAGCAGATCGAACCCCTGGCACAGGCTGGATTGCGCGTGGTGGCGCCAGACCAGCGCGGTTACAACCTCAGCGATAAGCCTGCTGGGGTCGCCAGCTACCGCATCCGTGAGTTAGCCGCCGATGTGACCGACCTGGTGCATGCGCTGGGCCGGGATAAGGCATGCCTGGTGGGTCACGACTGGGGCGCTGGCGTAGCCTGGGAAACGGCCGTGCGCAGCCCGGAATGCGTCCAAAAGCTGGTCATCCTCAACGCACCACACCCAGATGTGATGACCCGTTTTCTGCTCAGCCGCCCAAAGCAGTTGTTGAAGTCCTGGTACATCTTTTTCTTCCAGATCCCCGGCCTGCCGGAAGCTATGCTGCGCCTCAATGACTGGCAACCCGCCGTGCAGATGCTGCAACGCAGCCGGCAGCCCGGCGCGTTTACACCCCAGGAGTTGGAACATTACCGCCAGGCCTGGTGGCAGAAGGATGCCATGACCAGCATGATCAACTGGTACCGGGCGGCCTTCCGCAGCGCCTTGCGCGGCCCCTGGAACCCCAGGCGCATCCAGGAGCGGCGGGTTAAACCGCCCACGCTTATCTTATGGGGCGAGAAGGATATTGCTCTCAGTCTGGAGATGGCTCAGCTTAGCGCCGATCTCTGCGACCAGGCAGAGCTGGTCCATTTCCCCGGTGCCACTCACTGGGTGCAGCACGATGCACCCCAGGGGATCAACCGACGGTTATTGGCCTTTCTGTCCGAACCTTGACCCGGCCGTAGGGGCGATGCATGCATCACCTTTACTTTGCAGGCCGGGGAGCAGTATAAAACCGCCCCGGTTCATCCGGATAATAATAAAACACCTTGCGTTGCGGAAAAGCCGCCGCAGCGAAAGCGTCCCCGTTGGGACCATAGCTCCAGGCAAAGATAAACGCGCTGCTCAGATCTGGGCTCTCCAGGTCAGTGTAAATGGCATAGTGCATCCAGCGCTCAGAGTCAACAAATACCAGCGCCGGGGATAGCGCCTGCGCTTCCGTCGTCCTGAACGGCGCCAGCTCCTGCGCGCCAATGTCAAACAATCGGTACATCAGCCCCAGGCGGAAAGGCGCGTAGTAGAGAACATTGAACCCTACCAGCGCCGCCAGCAGCGCGGTGATACCCAGCCGGCGGATTTTTGCCTTTTTCCCCTCCCCCAATGGGGAAGGGGTTGGCTTGAGGGGAAATCCCCCCAGCCATGCAAATCCTGCCGCGCTCAAAATAGACAGGCTTAATAATCCTTCATAATAGTAACGTGGGCCAAACAAAAATCCACCCACCCAATAAGCCAGGTAAGCCAGCACCAGCATGCCAAACAGGCTGCCGGTCAGCCAGGTTTGCAGGTTGCGCCGTCCTGCCCATAACCCCAGGGGCGCCAGGCAGTATGACAATCCAAACCAACCAAAAATATCAAAACCGCCCACAAACAAATCGCGCCTGGCGCTGAAAAATGCCTTTTGCAGGGTATGCCCGCTTTCAGAAGCGCCAATCCCCGGCCCAAAGCCCAACTTGTCATACGGCCACCACAGCAGGTAAGTGTTCATCCAGGGGTCGCCTGTAGCCACGTACTGCCACAGCGGGTACAGCAGTGTGACCGCCAGGGTTAAAAACCCAAAAGCCAACAATTGTAAGCGCACCGTACGGTCGCCGCGCCGCAGCAGGTGCAGCCCGTGCAGGCTAAAGGGCAGCGCCACTGCCAGCGCCGTGAAAGGCCGGGTGACCGCTAACAGCCCCAGGGCCAGCGCCGCGGCTGTCAGCGCCAGGCCCGGGCGCCGCGCCTGAGGTGCGGTAAAGGTTTCCAGCCAGCCCAGCACGAACACCGCGCTCAATACCAGGCCCAGGGGATGGGAAAGTAGCGAGCCGGAGTTCATCAAGAAGAAAGGTGATGTCAGGGTTAGCAGCGCAGCCAGCAGTCCAATGGAAGCGTTGAATACGCGTTTGCCTAACCGGTAAGTGAACCACACCCCCAACCCGGCCAGCAGTGGGTTCACCCAGCTGCGCAGACCCAGCCATATCCCCACAGCCAGCAGTGTCGGCCAGCCGATGGGATATTTACCGAAGCGCAGCCCGTGGTAATCCACCACAAAGGGGATCAGAAAGCTTTTGGATGCGGGTGGAGATGGCAGGGTGAGATGCCCGGAGGCAATTGTCGCTGCCTGCCAGGTGTAAGCGTACTCGTCCTCGATATGGGGGACGGCTTCGAAAATATGAAAGGTAACCCAGGCCGCGGCAGCCACGCCCAGCAAACTGAGCAGCACGCCAAGCCAATCCGAGCGAGACAGGCGCGGCAAATCACCCCCCCAACTCGCCCAGAGCATCCAGCAGAGCGGCGTGCAGGAGACCGTTGCTTGCCAGCACGCCCCGGTTGCGCTGCAGTGTTCGCCCGGCTGTGAAGTCCAGCGCCCGCCCGCTCAGGTCGCTGATGCGCCCGCCGGCTTCTTCCACCACCAGCGCCCCCGGGGCCTGGTCCCAGATTTTCTCGCGGTAGCCGGGGTTATCATCCGGGGGCAGGCGCAGCATGGCTTCACCGCAGCCCGCAGCCAGGATGGCGTACTTGGCCTGACTATCCAGCCGCACTGGCTGCGCCTGGATTGCCAGTCGCTTCACCAGGCCGTCGATCTTGCCGGTGTTGGTATGCGCCGCTTCATAGGAGCGCAGCAAACGCGCTTGCATGGGATCGCTCTGCTCTGACACATGCAGGCGGGTGAAATCCCTGGCTTCAAAGGCCGGGGCTGTGGATTCTGCGCGCAGCGCGGCGCACCAGGTCCCCTGGCCGCGCTGCGCCGCCACCAGCGAGCCGCCGCTTTCGACCGGGCGGCAGCTGGCTTGCAGGCCAGGGCAGCCAAGCACACCCAGGCGCACCTCACCCTGCTCCACCAGCGCCAGCGCCACAGCATACTGCCCGCCGCGCAAAAAACCCTTGGTGCCGTCTATTGGGTCCAGCACCCAAAAGCGCCCCTCCGGCAGCCCGGCGCCGTGGTCAATCCAGGCGCATACCTGCTGTGGCGTGGCATCAGCGATAAAGCGCTGCACGTACTCGCTCACCTGGCGCAACGTCGCCTGCCCGGCAGGGACCTGCAGCGCCTGTGCGGTTTCTTCCGCCACCAGCGCCTGCCCAGGAAAGGCCTGTTCAAGACGCTGTGCCACCAGCGCCTGGGCAGCAAAATCCGCCACCGTCACCGGAGAACGGTCATCCTTGGTGAGGGCTGGGCTGGCCAGCTCAACCTGTACCTGGCGCACCAGGCGGCAAGCCTGCTCAACAGATTGCAGTGCAAACTTCACTTCAGGTTGATCTAAGGCAAGCATCTTGGAATTATAAAGGCGGTTTGGGAGCAGGCCGGGTTGGCAGCGCTTCCAGCGGGATCAGGCCAGGATGATACGCGTATGCCGCAGCCTGGGCGGCAACACCCACAAGGTCGTAAGCCATGGCACCGTGGATGCGCACCGCGGTCATTTGCCCAACCGGGATTTCGCCTTCCACCAGCACCATGCCGTCAATCTCTGGAGCGTCACGGTAGCTGCGGCCCAGCGAAATCCCATCCCCCTGGCCCTCGATGAGCACGTCCAGAGTCTTGCCCACCTGCGCCTGGTTGCGCACTAAAGAAATAGCCTGCTGCTTTTCCATCAGGCGGGCGTAGCGTTCTTGCTTTACCTCCGCCGGGATTGGGTCGCCCAGCGCCTCGCTGGCAGTGCCCGGTTCAAATGAAAACTGGAAAACTCCTACCCGGTCAAAATGCACCTCATCCACAAAATCCAGCAGCACCTGGAATTCCGCCTCTGTCTCGCCAGGATAACCAACGATGAAAGTGGTGCGCAGCGCCAGGTCTGGCAGCGTCTGGCGCATTTTAGCTAACGTTTTATGCACCCAATCGATGTTCGCCGGGCGTTTCATGCGCCGCAGGGCATCAGGATGGGCATGCTGCAAGGGCATATCCAGGTAAGGTAAAACCTGCTTATGGCGTGCCATCACCTCAATCAACTCATCTGTCACGTAGCCGGGATAAGCGTACATCACCCGCAGCCAGTCTACGCCGGGCGCTTCTAGCGCCAGAGCCTCCAGCAGGCGCGCCAGGCCGTTCTTCAACACCAAATCATGTCCATAATCCGTCGTGTCCTGGGCAATCAGGATGATCTCCCTCACCCCCATCTCCTGCAGCAGGCGCGCCTCCGCCAGGATGGACTGCATGGGCCGGCTGACTGCAGTGCCCTTGATCAGCGGGATGGCGCAGAAGGCGCACGGCCTGCGACAGCCATCGGCAATCTTGATATAGGCGCTGGCCCCCTGCACAGAAACGCGCCGCGCCCCATGCTCATCGCTGCCCACGGTGGGCGCATCAGGCAGGTGGTAGTGCGGCTGCGGGCGCCCGCCCTGGCGCAGCTCATCCACCAGCTCGACAATATCCATCCAGCGCCGCGTCCCCAGGATGCCATCAATCCCTGGCACTTTTTGAGCCACTTCAACCCCGTAGCGCTGCGTCAGGCAGCCCGCGGCGATCAAGTATTGCCCCTGGCGCTTGTGCTCCGCCAGCTCACCCAGCATGCGGTACGACTCTTCCTTGGCTGGGCCGATAAATCCGCACGTGTTTACTATCAACAGGCGCGCCTTATGCGGGTCTTCCACCGGGCTGTAGCCGGCATTCACTAATAACTGCGCCATAGAATCTGAATCCACCGTGTTCTTGGCGCAGCCCAAAGATACCAGATGAAAAGTTTTGTTACTCATACCAGCCATTTCCATTCAAATAATAAAACCTGCGGCGTAATCCTGGCAAGGGCTGATTATACCCTCTCTTCTCCACCGCCATCTTTATTGGAACGAGGTTAACCTTCTGCCCAATTTTCAAGTCGTAAATCAGATATGCGCGAAAACTCACGCAAGTTATTCGAAACCAAAATTAAATCCTGGCTTAAAGCCTGGGCGGCAATCATCAGATCGTATGCCCCAATTGGAATACCTTTCTTTTCCAAAGCAGCGCGGATTTTGCCATAGCTCTCCGCAGCTGCCAGGTTAAAATCCAGGATATTTAAAGGCATTAAGAATTTTCCCAGCGCGTCTCGGTTTTGTTGGGGATACTGGCTTTTTTCCGCTCCGTACAGCAACTCAGCTACCGTAACCGCAGATACGCTCACACCGCCAACTTCAAGTGACAAGAATTTTTCTAACACCTGTGCTGGCTTGTGCTTGATAACATAAATGCAAGTATCAGTATCCAGCAGATATTTCATTCAAACGCATCCTCACGCTTTTGAACTGCCGGTTGTGACCTCTCATAAATGAAATCGGTTGAAAAAAGATCCAGGCTTTCGACCAATGCTTGCCAGGGGGCGTGGTATGGAATTAAAAGTACCCCATTGCCAACCTTCTTGATGTATACTTTTGAGCCTTCAAAACGAAAATCCTTAGGCAAGCGCACTGCCTGGCTGCGTCCATTAGTAAAGAGCTTGGCAGTTTCCATATTGCACCTCCGGGTATATACCAATAGTATACACCCTAGAGGCAGCATGCGCAAGCTTATCAGGCTATCTTAATAAATCCTCTAATATCGCCTTCGCCATCTGCGGGTCGGCTTTACCGCGCATCTTCTTCATCACCTGGCCCACAAACCAGCCCACCAGCGTCACCTTGCCCGCCTTATAGGTAGCCACTTGCTCCGGGTTTTCAGCCAGCACATCGGCGCACACCGCCCGGATGGCGGAATCGTCGCTCACTTTTGCCAGCCCCTCCGCCTGCACAATTTCCGCCGGCGACTTTCCGCTGGCTTCGATCTTCTCCAACAGGCTCTTACCGGTAGATGTGTTCACGCTCCCGGCGTCCACCAACCCGATCGTCTCTGCCAGGTACTGCGGGGTGATCTTGAGCTGGCTGGCGGGTATATTTTTCTCGTTGAGCAGACGCAGCACATCGTTCATCAGCCAGTTGGAGACGCGCTTGGCGTCTCCAGCATAAGCACGTACCGCCGTCTCGTAATAATCCGATAGGCTGCGCTCGCCGGTCAGGATATCGGCATCGTACTCGGGCAACCCGTATTGGGCCATGAAACGATCCCGGCGCTCGAGCGGCATCTCAGGCAGCTCCGCCAGG
>Ga0153916_10004740_pt1 | contig 10305 bp, 10 predicted proteins | sample Opewatmetagenome_FD_109642 | JGI IMG/M metagenome (GOLD analysis project Ga0153916, IMG submission 109642) | Freshwater wetland microbial communities from Ohio, USA - Open water 3 Core 3 Depth 4 metaG | ecosystem: Environmental > Aquatic > Freshwater > Wetlands | place: USA: Ohio, Lake Erie...
GAGCATGGTGAAGCCGCTGGTCATCGCCAGGAGGGCGCCCGGCTCGACGGCCGTGCCCAGGAGCATGGTCGCCGGGATGATCGAGAACACGACGGTCAGCGGCACGACGAACCGTTGAGACAGCCGACCGGCGGCCACGAACAGCGCGAAGCTCGCGGCGGACCCGAACGTCCAGAGCAGGAAGAAGGGGACGGCCCGTACTGGGTAGCGAACCGCAAGGATGAAGCCAGTCGACAAAAGGATGGCGCCCACGAGAATCGAGCCCGATCGAAGGGCACGGCGGAGCTCGATGATGCGGACGGCCCGGTCACGGCCATCGTGCGGATCGGCGTCGGGCGATCGGCGGCGATCGAGAGGGTGCAGGTCAAAGAGGCGCATGCTCGCCAGACGATGAGGGCCGGGCGTCCGGCGGCCTAGGAACCATTCGTACGGGTCAGGAACCCATTCGACCCCGGTCCGCCTCCACGGCGCGACCGGCACGACCCGCCGCCAATCCATCTCGGATTCGCGCGATCGGCACGGTGGCAGCCGCGATTCCGCCGATCACCAGACCCACACCGACGAACTGCGCCGGTGACGGTGCCTCGCCGAGCAGGATGATCGAGAGCACCACCGTCATCACCGGCTGCGAGAGCAGGATGATGCTGGTCACGACGGCCGGCAGGCGTGGCAGCGAGATCGAGATGAACAGGTACCCAGCCGATTGCGAGGTGATCCCGAGCAGCGCCAGCCAGGCCAGGCTCCGGGCAGCCGGGAGCAGGTCGAGGTCGCCATAGGCCGTCCCGGCGATCCCGGCCGCGATCACGGTGAAGAGCGTTGCGACGGCCACCGGGCCCGCCGGGCGGCGAGCGTCCCGGCCGCCTCGCCGGATCACCAGCAGGTAGCCGGCGTAGCACAGCGCGGTGCCGAGTCCCAGGATCACGCCCAGGCCCGGATCGGCACCATATGGCGTGCCCCCGATCGCCCCGGAAATCAGGACGACGCCGAGGAGGACGACGGGAAGCGCCAGCAAGGTCGCGCGTGACGGCCGCTCCCCGAGCAGCAGCCAGGCCACGAAGCCGACCACGATCACCTGGAGGTTCCCCAGCACGGTCGCCAGGCCGGCTCCGACCGCCTCGATCGCGTGGTGCCAGAGGAGCAGGTCGCCCGCGAAGAAGACACCGGCGACCGCCGCGAGTCGCACGGTGGACCATGGCAGCGTCCCGAACCGACGTCGCTCGGAGATCGCGACGAGGGCCAGCAGGGGCACGCCGAACAGGGCCCGGAAGACCGCGCCGGTGGACGGGGAAACCTCGGCGTAGCGGTAGAGGATCCACGAGAACGAGATGCAGGCCGCCCCGAGCAGGGCCGCGAGCCGCGGCCGCTGAGCGAACCAGTCGAGCGCGTCGAGGATCAGGGGCGCTTCTCCGGGAGCCCCACGAAGCGCAGGCCGAGCTCGGCAAACTGGCTTTCGTCAGGCACGGATGGCGCATCGAGCATCAGGTCGCTTCCCGACTGCGTCTTGGGGAAGGCCATCACCTCGCGAATGTTGGTCTGTTCGGCCAGGAGCGCCGCCCAACGGTCGATCCCGAGCGCGATCCCGCCGTGGGGTGGAGCCCCGAACTCGAACGCATCGAGGATGGCGCCGAACTTCTCCTTCATCGCCTGGAGCGAGTGACCCTGCAACAGGAATGATCGCTCCAGAAGGTCCCGGCGATGAATGCGGATCGAGCCGCCGCCCAGCTCCCAGCCGTTGAGGGCCAGGTCGTACTGGAGCGCGTGGGCACGACCGGCCGGGTCGTCGGGGGCGGGTCGCGCCGGGTCGCCCGAGTTCGTGACCAGGAGCGCCTCGTCAGCAGGCAGGACGCCGCTGAACGGATTGTGCGTCGCGTCCCAACGGCCGATCTCGGCATCCCACTGGTACATCGGGAAGCGATGGATCCAGACGTAGGCAAGCACGTTCGGGTCGGCGAGGTGAAGCCGCTCGCCGAGCTCCACGCGGAGGCGACCGAGCACGTCGGCGGTGATCGCCGCCGTGTCGGCGACGACCAGGATCAGGTCGCCTTCGGCCGCTCCGGTCCGTTCGATGACGGCACGCCTTGTCTCGTCCGACAGGAACCTGGCGACCGGTCCGCGGATCTCGCCACCGGGTTCGAGGCCAAGGTAGGCCAGGCCCTTGGCCCCGAAGCGCCGGGCGCGCTCGGTCAGATCGTCGATCTCGCGCCGCGTGATGGCAGCCATCCCTGGCGCCACGATCGCCTTGACCCGGCCGCCAGACGCCAGGGCCGAATCGAACACGCTGAACCCCGATCCGGGCGCACCGTCGGGCCCGACCAATGCGGGGGCCAGGTCGACCAGCTCCATGCCGAAACGGACGTCGGGCTTGTCCGATCCGTATCGCTCGAGGGCTTCTTCGAAGGTCAGTACCGGAAACGGCGCCTGCTGGATGGGCCGGTCGGGCACGGTGGCCTGCGAAACCTCGATGGCCACCGACTCGACGAACGCCATCACGGTCGCCTCGTCGACGAAGCTCATCTCGAGATCGAGCTGGGTGAATTCCGGCTGGCGGTCGCCGCGCAGGTCCTCGTCGCGATAGCAGCGGGCAATCTGGAAGTAGCGATCGATGCCGGCGACCATCAGGAGCTGCTTGAGCTGCTGGGGGCTCTGCGGCAGCGCGTAGACGCTGCCCGGCTGGAGGCGGCTCGGGACGATGAAGTCGCGCGCCCCTTCGGGCGTGCTCTTGATCAGGGTCGGCGTCTCGACCTCGACGAACCCGTTGGCGTGGTGGACATCGCGGATTGCCTGGACCATCCGGCTGCGCAGCAGCAGGCGGCGTTGCATCGGCTCCCGGCGAAGATCGAGGTAGCGGTACTTGAGACGGAGGCTCTCGTCGACCGGTGCATCCGGTTCGTTGATGTAGAACGGTGGCGTCTTCGATTCCGACAGGATTGCCAGGTCCGTTGCCCGCAGCTCGATGTCGCCGGTCGGCAGTCTCGGGTTCTCGGTCCCGGCCAGCCGAGGCGCGACCTCGCCGAGGACGGAGACGACGAATTCCGGTCGGGCCCGGCTCGCCTCTTCATGAGCTGCGGGCGCGTCGGTCTGGTCGATCACGACCTGGGTGATCCCGTGGCGGTCGCGCAGGTCGAGGAAGATCAGCTGCCCGTGGTCGCGCCTGCGGTGGACCCAGCCGGCAAGGCGTGCGTCGGTGCCGGCATCGGCTGCCCGGAGCTGGCCACAGGTGTGGGTCCGGTAGGGCGTGGCGAGGCTCGGGGTCTGGTCGGTCATGGCCGCCGTATCGTAGAGCCTCGGGCCGGCCTTCGGGCCCCGGCCGGGTGATCCAGTTCCACGATCCGACCTGACCAGTCTCAGCTGGCGCTCATTGCGGCGACAACATCTAGACAGTCGGGCGCGGGTATGCAACCTTCTCGCCCTGTTGTCTGGCAGGCGAGCGCCTGCCGGGACATTCTCGGAACGAGGAGGGGTCCATGAGGGGTATGGGTGTGCGCGTGCGCCTGTCAGCTGGGGTTGTTACGAGCCTGGTGCTCGGCCTATTGGCGACGGCCGGGCCGGCGGCGGCTGCCGGCCCGCAGTCTTGGAGCGTGGACGCAGGAACCGGGGATGCAACGGGGGTTGCCGCGCTGAAGTTCTACCCGGCGGCCATCACGGTCGACGCCGGCGACACGATCACCTGGAAGGTTGCCGGCAACGCCCACACGATCTCGTTCCTGACCGCCGGTCAGACGCCGCCCTCGCCCGAGGACCCGGCTGCGCAAGCGCCGGCGGGCGGCTCGAGCGTCGACGGCTCGGCCTTCACCAGCTCCGGTATCAAGTTCCCGGCGCCGGGCCAGGACACCTATGCCCTGACCTTCCCAACGGCCGGCACGTTCGCTTTCCACTGCCTGATCCATCCCGGCATGGACGGCACGGTCACGGTCAACGCCGCAGGCACCGCGTACCCGCAGGACCAGGCCGCGATCACCGCGGCTACCCAGACTGCGGAGGCGGCCGACATCGCGACGGGCCACACGCTCGAAGCCAGCTTCACACCGTCGTCCACGACGAACGCCGACGGATCGACCACCTACCACCTGGCGGCCGGCGTCGGCAGCGGCAGCATCTCGATCCTGCGCTTCATCTCGTCGACACTGGACGTCCAGGTCGGCGACACGGTCGAGTGGACGAACTTCGACACCAACGGAGAACCGCATTCCGTCTCGTTCGGCACGGAGCCGCAGGACCCGTCTGCGGTGGCCCCGTCCGGAGGCTCGACCTACGCAGGCACGGGCTGGGTCAGCTCGGGGCTGTATGTCGGGCCGCCGATCCCGGCGCCCCATTCCTACCAGCTGACGTTCACCAAGGCTGGGACCTTCCCGTACATCTGCGTCCTCCCCGACGTCGTCGGGATGACCGGCTCGATCACGGTTGCGGCGGCGCCGTCCAGCGGCGTCACACCCCCGCCAACCGCCACGGCACCCGTCGGTCCGGCGTCGGGCACAGGCGACGGCAGCCTCGGCCTCCTCGCCCTGGCCGCGTTGGCGGGGCTGCTCGGATCCTTCGTCGCGATTCGCCGGCGGACCCGCGCCGGCTGACATCGGATCACCTCCGACCTCACCCGCCGACCGGCGGGTGAGGTCGGGACGTCCGGTCGAACAGCCAGGCGTCTGCCGCCCGCGCGCCAGGCTGGATTGACGAATGGCACGACCCATCGACCGCCTCCCGGCACCGAACGCCGTCCTGTTCGATCTGGACGGAACGCTCGTCGACACGGTGAAGGCCCGGATCGACGCCTGGGAGGAGACCTTCGCCGAGGTCGGGATGCCCATCGACCGCGATCGGCTGGCGCCGCTCATCGGAGTGGATGGCCGGCGCTTGGCGAGGGAGGTCGCCGCACTCCACGGCAACCCGATCGAAGACGAACGCGCCGAAGCCATCGACCGCCGCTCGGGCGAGCTCTACGAACGTCTCAACGCGGCGCCACGACCGCTCGCTGGGGTGGATCGCGTCGTGGCCGCCATGGAGCGACGCGGGATCGACTGGGCGATCGCCACGTCGAGCCGCGCCGCGCAGGTCGCGACATCCGTGGCCGCCCTGGGCCTCGCGCGGGAGCCCGTGATCGTCGATGCCAGTCACGTGACACGGGCCAAGCCTGAACCTGACCTCCTCCTCTTCGCCGCGGCCCAGCTGCAGGTGAGCCCCGCCACCTGCTGGTATGTCGGCGACTCCACGTGGGACATGGTGGCGGCGGTCGCCGCCGGGATGGTCCCGATCGGCGTGACAGCCGGGTCGGCGGTCGACGCGGTGGCGCTCCTCGGCGCCGGCGCCGCGGCCGTCGTGGAATCCCTGGACGACGTGGCGGACGCCCTGGATCTCCGCTGATCCGGAACGGCCCGCCGGTGCAATCCGGCGGGCCGTGCCGCTGTCGTGGACCTGTGGGCTCAGCCCCTGGCGATCTCGTCGGCCAGTCGGTCGTACGTGTCGAGCGCGCCACCGATCATGCCCGTCGCGAGCGCGCCCTCCAGGTCCTCGATCGACGGGAACCGGCTGCGTTCGACGAGCTTCGTCTGGCGGCCGAGATCCTCCAGCGTCATCGTCTCGAAGCCCGCCTTGTCGTCCATCCCCGGGACGTCGACGATGAACGTCCGGACGATCCGCTCGGGCGGCACCACCTCGAGGTATTCGCCCTTGAACGGGACGTCCTCGCCGCCCGTCGTGTGGTTGATGTAGCGCCAGCGCCCACCGGGTCGCAGGTCCATCTCCACCACGGTCGTCGTGTAGCCGTGCGGTCCCCACCAGTTCGTGATGCGCTCGGGATCGTTGATGACCTTCCAGACGAGGTCGCGCGGGGCATTGAACACCCGCTCGAAGACGAGCTCGAGGCCGTCGACGTAGACCGAGGTCCGGTCATTCCCGAGCTGTTGCACTGCCATCACGTCTGCTCCTTCCTGGGTCGTCGAGTCAGCCAGTTCCAGCGTCATCGTTGTTCTCCGTCTTCTGAAGTTCGCGCAGGTAGTCGTCGAGGCGATCGAAGCTTTCCTCCCAGTGGCGTCGATACTGGCCAAGCCAGTCGGCGACGTCGCGCAGCCCGTCCGGCTTGAGACGGCACGGCCGCCACTGGGCCTGGCGCCCCTGCTCGATGAGCCCGGCGCGCTGCAGGACCTTGAGGTGCTTCGAAATCGCCGGAAGGCTGAGGCTGAACGGAGCGGCCAGCTCCGTGACCGTGGCCTCGCCATTGGCAAGCCGAGCGAGGATGGCCCGCCGAGTTGGATCGGCGAGCGCCGCGAATGTCGTGCTCAGCGGGTCCGGCTGCGTCTGCATTTCTCCTGTCGGTTAATTAACCTACTGGGATAATACAGCGCCAGGACAGCTTGTCAACCCCAAATGAATCGACGGGTCAACCGTCGCGGCCGCGCAGCAGTGAGACGCGGAATGGGCGCAATTCGCCCCGGGCGAAGCCGCCGGCGATCACCGGGTCGTCGTTCATCAACCTCCGCGCTGTCGCCTCATCGGGAGCCTCGAAGATGGCGATGCCCGTGTTGACCGTCCCCAGGGTGGGTCCGACCAGGATGATCGCGCCCTCGGCAAGGAGGCGCTGAAAGCGCTCGAAATGGATCGCCCAGACGGCTTCCTCCGCCTCCGTCATCGTCGCAGCGAAGTCGTCGCGCGGCGGGTGGATGAAGTAGATCCATTCACTCATCGATGGCGACCCGGCGTCCTGCCTCGAATCGCCCAGGCGCGGGCAACGAGGTGGACGGACCCATCCGCCTCGGCCGGGAGCGTGTCGCGCAGTCGCTCTCGGAGTCTCCCCCGGGAACGCTCGTCGAGAGCGACGGCGTAGCCGGGGGCCGGTCCGACGCCGCTGAGAAACGGCGTCCAGTAGTCATCGAAGTCGCGAAAGACGGTCGGCACCTCAATCGCGCGAACGACGACCTCCTCGAGACCGGCCGTCTCGAAGGCCTGGCGGAGCGGTTCCGGGGCGCAGATCGGAAAGCGGACGCCATCGTCCTGGGAGAACGCGGCCGGGTCCAGCTCGATCGCCGCGTCCCAGAACCGGCGGATGAGCTGCATCGGTCCGGCGTAGTCCCAGACATACCCGCCGATCAGCGCGCCGGGCGCGGCGACGCGAACCATCTCATCGAGGGCAGCGGGAAGGTCCGGGATGAAGTTGAGCACCAGCCCGGCGACGACGGCATGCGCCCAGCCATCTTCGATCGGCAGGGCCGATGCGCTGCCCACGGCGAACCGGGCGCGGTCGTCGGTGTGCGTGGTCGAGACGTGCGCGACGAATTCCGACGCAGGATCCACGCCAATGACGGCGGCCGGCTCCGATCGATTCAGGATGGTCTCGGTCAAGGCCCCCGTGCCGCATCCCACGTCGACCCAGTGTCGATCGGCCGGGACCGCCAGCCAGTCGAGGAAGAGATCCGCAACCGGACGGCTCCAGCGGCCCACGTACCGCTCGTAGTCGTCGCCCCCGGCCCAGCGATCCTGCATCGTCATCAGCCCGGCTCGCGGGCCAGGAGCTTCTCGAGCAGCAATTCGTCGCGGATCGGAATGCCGTGGTCGCCGATCGGCGGGATCGATGGCTTGAGGGTCTCCCGCGCCCGATCGACAGCACCAGCATTGAACCCGACCAGCCGGAAGCCTCGTCGCTGGTAGAAGCGCAGCGCATCGGTGTTGTCGTTCGTGGTGACCAGCCACAGTCGCCTGCAGCCACTCGACGTGGCGATCGCCTCGATCGCGTCGAGCAGCGCCGTGCCAACGCCGCGGTGCAGCTGAGCGGCGTGCAACGTCAGGACCTCGCAGCCCTCCCCGTCGATCAGGTACGAGAGCAGCCCGACCATCGCCCCGGCATCCTCCGCGATGAGCTTCGGCGCCCGGCCGGCGTCCTCCAGCCGGCCCAGCCGCCCGACGACGTCGGCGCCACGCTCGGCCAGGAAGGCCGCCACCGACCGGTCATCGTCCGCCGTGGCCCGGCGTACCCGCCGGGCGAACGTGGCCGCGCCCATCAGTCTTCGGCGGCACCGTGGCGATGCGCGCCATGGGCGCGCTCGATCTCGCGGGCCAGGTCGGCGATCGGGACGACCTTCTGCGTCCCCGCCGGCAGATCGCGCAGGCCCACGTCGCCCTCGATCAGCTCGTCGCCCACGATGACGGCGAAGTGGGCGCCATCGCGTGCCGCGGCCTCCAGCTGCTTGCCGAGCTTGCGCCGACTGAGCTCGGCTCGCGCGGTCAGCCCAGCCGCTCGCAGCGCGGTGGCGATCCGCAGCCGGGTGACCGTGTCGCCCGGGTCGGCGCCCACGACGACAGCCGCCGGAGCCGCCTCGGCCGGATCCGCGACGCTGGCCTCGCCCAGCGCCAGGACGAGCCGGTCCAGCCCGATGCCGAAGCCGATCGCGGGCGTCGGCCGGCCCCCGAGCAGCTCGACCAGCCCGTCGTAACGCCCGCCCCCGCCGAGCGCCTGTTGCTGGCCCTCACGGCCGGAGACGTAGTACTCGAACGCCGTCCGCGTGTAGTAGTCGAGGCCGCGGACGAGCCCCGACTCGAGCCGGTATGGGATGCCCAGTGCATCCAGGTGGGCACGGACTGCCGCGAAATGCTCGGCGCACGGTCCGCACAGCCGGTCCGTGATCCGCGGTGCCCTGGCGTTCAAGGCCGCCATTGCCGGGTCCTTCGAGTCGAGCAGGCGCAGCGGGTTCCGCTCCAATCGGGCCTGTTCGAGCGCCGGCAGCGCCGCGCGATGTGCCTCGAAGTAGGCCGTCAGTGCCGCGACGTAGGCCGGACGGCAAGCTCCGTCGCCGATCGAGTTGAGCAGGACCTCGACCCCGTCGAGCCCGGCCTCGCGGTAGAAGCGGATGCCGAGCTCCACGATCTCGGCGTCCACGGCCGGGCCCGGATCCCCGATCGCCTCGACGTCGAACTGCCAGAACTGCCGATAGCGACCAGCCTGCGGACGATCGTAGCGAAACATCGGCCCGATCTCGGTGAGCTTCACCGGCTGCGGCCAGGTCTGCATCCCGTGCTGGATGTAGGCGCGCACGATCCCGGCGGTCGGCTCGGGTCGAAGCGCCCAGGATTCCGCTTCGTCGGTACGCGGCGCGAGCCGGAAGAGCTCCTTCTCGACGACATCGGTGACCTCGCCGATCCCCCGCTCGAAGACCTCCGACAACTCGAACAGCGGGGTCTCGATCCGCCGGTAGCCATAGCGCGTCGCCAGCTCGGTGGCCAGCCGCTCGAGCCGTGTCCAGGTCGGCGTCTCGGTCGGCAGCAGGTCCCGCGTGCCGCGTGGCGCTCGGTAGGTGGGCATCCTCAGTCGGGGCTCAGCCGAGGTCTCGCTGCACGCTGATGACGTCCTTCAGCGTCTCGATCCGGCTCATGACCTTGGCCAGCTGCGAGACGGAGGCGACCTGGAGGGTGGCCGTGACCACCGCCGTGTGGTCCGAGGTGACGGCGACCTGGGCCGCCAGGATGTTGACCTTGTTCTCGGCCACGACCTGGCTGATGTCGCTGAGCAGCCCCGTCCGATCGTAGGCCTCCACGCGGATCGCGATCGGGTAGGTCTGGGTCGGCGCCGCCTCCCACTCGACCTCGATGAGCCGGCTCACCTCGCGCTCGTTGACCACGGTCGGGCAGGACTGGAGGTGCACGGTCACGCCCTTGCCCCGGGTGATGAAGCCGACGATCGGATCGCCCGGGATCGGGTGGCAGCACTTGGCGAAACGGACGAGCAGGTCGCCCACGCCCTTGACCCGGACGCCCCCGGTGCGTGGCACGTGCGGGGCCGGCGCGACGGTTGGCAGGGTCCCCTGCGTGTCGTCGACCACGCCGAGGCGCATGACCACGGACTGGGCGCTGACGGCGCCGTAGCCGACGGCGGCGTAGAAGTCATCGAGCGCTTCGTAGTTGTACTGCCTGGCGACTTCGGCAATCCGGTCCGGACCGATCGCCGCGCTCGACGTCCGAGCCAGGCGGCGCAGCTCACGATCGAGCGATTCCTTGCCGTGGCCGATGTTCTCGTCGCGGTCCTTGCGCTTGAACCATTGGCGGATCTTCTCTCGGGCATGGCTGGTCCGGACCACGTTCATCCAGTCGCGCGACGGGCCGTGCTCGCCTTTCGTCGTGACGACCTCGACGATGTCGCCGTTCTTCAGCCGGTAGTCGAGCGGGACGAGCCGGTTGTTGACCTTGGCGCCGATCGTCCGGTGGCCGACGTCGGTGTGGATGCGATAGGCGAAGTCGAGCGGCGTGGCGCCCGCCGGCAGGTCCTTGATGTCGCCCTTCGGGGTGAACACGAAGACCTGGTCCTGGAAGATGTCGAGCTTGATCCCC
>Ga0153916_10004742_pt1 | contig 10302 bp, 9 predicted proteins | sample Opewatmetagenome_FD_109642 | JGI IMG/M metagenome (GOLD analysis project Ga0153916, IMG submission 109642) | Freshwater wetland microbial communities from Ohio, USA - Open water 3 Core 3 Depth 4 metaG | ecosystem: Environmental > Aquatic > Freshwater > Wetlands | place: USA: Ohio, Lake Erie, Old...
GCTTTTTCTGTTATCACTATAGCACACAGCTGCTTGACAGGCTTGCCATTTCTTGACAAAATTCCCTAAAATCATAAATTTGTGCTATGCTATTTATAGACAGGGATCGGGCTGATTCAGGGAAAGGAAATTGTTATGCCCAACACAATTCCCGCCAGCACGCTCGAAAAATTTACCACCTTTGGTGACTTGCTTCGCTTTCTGAGGCGTCGTGCCGGCATCACCCAATTGGAATTTTCGATCGCTGTGGGTTACAGTGATTCCCAGATCAGCCGGCTTGAGCAAAACATGCGCCTGCCAGACCCTCCCATGATTGAGGCCCGCTTTGTGCCTGCCCTCTGCCTGGAAGAGGAGCCAATGGCTATCGCCAGGTTATTGGAGCTGGCTGCCACCGTCCGGCGGGAAGATGCACCTGTGCTTGGGATGTGCCCATATAAGGGCTTGGATTATTTTGATGAAGCGGATGCTGACCTGTTCGTCGGGCGTGAGGCGCTGACTGAGAAGCTTACCGGACGCGTGCTTACCCTGCTTTCCGAAGACGGGGTAGATCAGGGCAGGTTCTTCGCCATCGTCGGTGCCTCTGGTAGCGGGAAATCCTCTCTGGTCCGGGCAGGTCTGGTGCCTGCCTTGCGCTGGAATAAAACCTCCGCCAACTGGCCAATTCATGTCCTCACCCCTTCCGCCCATCCACTTGAGAGCCTGGCGACCAACCTGGCTCGTGAGAATGGCTCACTCGCTGCTGTCGCTACACTGATGGATGATCTGGCACGTGACCCACGCACATTGGGTCTCTTTATCAAGCGGGAGCTGAAGGCAACCGGCGGACTATATCTCCTGTTGGTCATCGATCAGTTTGAAGAATTGTTCTCCCTTTGCCGTTCAGTAGCAGAGCGTTCTGCATTCATCAACAATCTTATCACCGCAGCTTCCGACGAACCTGGCGGGGCAATTGTCATCATCACCCTGCGCGCTGATTTCTACGCCCATTGCGCCAGCTACCTGCAGTTGCGCCAGGCCCTGGCTACGCACCAGGAATATATCGGTGCCATGAGCGATGATGAAATGCGGCGGGCAATTGAAGAACCTGCTCGCCGAGGGCACTGGGAATTCGAGCCTGGCTTGGTCGATCTGATCCTGCACGAAGTGGGTCACGAGCCCGGTGCGCTACCTCTGCTTTCCCATGCGCTGTTTGAAACCTGGCAGCGGCGGCATGGGCGCACGCTCACTTTGAGCGGTTATACCTCTGCGGGAGGGGTGCGCGGTGCCATCGCTGAGACGGCGGAGGCTGTGTTCACCGATAAATTCACCCATAACCAGCAAGCTATTGCCCGCCGCATCTTTATCCGTTTGACGGAATTGGGAGACGAAACCTCAACTGGAGATACACGCCGACGGGCGACTTTTAACGAGCTGATCCTAAAACCAGAAGAATCGGATGCTACTCAGGTTGTTCTGAAAGCTCTGGCAGATGCCCGTTTGGTCACCACCAGTGAAGACTCGGTCCAGGTTGCCCACGAGGCCTTGATCCGTGAATGGCCAACCCTGCGCGGCTGGCTGGAGGACAACCGTGAAGGATTGCGTCTGCACCGCCAGCTAACTGAAGCCGCCCAGGAATGGCAGGCAGCCGAGCGGGAGCCAGACATACTGTTCCGTGGTGCCCGGCTTGCTCAGGCCCGGGAATGGTCAGCCTCCCATGCCGATGATATGAACGCCCAGGAGAGAGAGTTCCTGGCCGCCTCTGTTTCATCCAGCGAAAGCGAAGCTGTAGAGCGTGAAGCCCAGCACCAGCGTGAGCTGGAGGCTGCCCAAAAACTGGCGCAAAATGAAAAACTGCGCCTCGAGGAGGGACTCGAATCCGCTCACCGCCTCAGGATACGTTCCATTCTTGTGAGTGTGGCAGTTACCCTGGCAGTCTTCCTGGCTATTTTTGCCATATTCGCCTGGCAGCAATCCGTTTCTCATGCGGCTGAAACTCGTAGTTTAAATCTGGCGAGTGCTGCTCAGCAGGCGAATCGCTCTGGTCGGGGTGATCTTGCGCTTGCTCTTGCCCTGGAAGCTGTCAAGATGGATGAACCTCCACTTGATGCATTGACCGCACTGCGTGAAGTCAGTTTGAGTCCCGGATCGCGCGCAATTCTAAGCGGGCATAGCCAGGAAGTCCGGGCAATTGCTGTTTCACCCAATGGTCACCTGGCATTCTCAGGTAGCTGCGTTAAAACGGATGCTCAGGGTGTTTGTCTGGCGGGTGAGCTCGTTTTGTGGGACCTGATAGCCCTGAAAGAGCTGCGTCGCTGGTCAGGGCATTCCGGCTGGGTGACTGAGGTTGCCTTCAGCCTGGATGGGCAGACCCTGATTTCAGGTGCTGAGGACGGATCATTGATCCTTTGGGATGTAAATGGTGTGCAGGTACGAGAGCTCAGGGGTAATTCAGGCAGCATCACCGGTCTGGCAGTCGTGCCAGGCACCGGCTTTCTTCTCTCGGGTTCGGCGGATGGCTTTTTGATCTTATGGGAATTGAAGACTGGGATACGCGTGCAGGTATATGATGAGGCTTCCAGCCCCATCACCGCTCTCGCCGTTGCTACCAATAGGCTTACTGCTATTACTGCTCATCAGGATGGTAGCCTCCGGCTGTGGAGTCTATATAAATCCCTGCCTATTCAGCATTTTGAAAACCAGGGAAACGCGATCAATTCAGTCGCAATCAGCCCAGATGGCAGCTGGATTCTCTTCACCAACACTACACAACCTAATTTGTCCCTACGCAGGATCGATAGTCTTTCCGGTATTCTGCTCAACCAGCAGCTGTTTGGTTGCATACCAGGTCATTTGGCACTCAGCCCCGACGCCTCCTATGCGCTCGTTACTTGCCAAACCGTAATTTTTCAGGTGTATATTCAAAATTGGAGTGTTCAGCGCAGTTTTAGCGAATCTCCCGATATCATCAATGCCATTGCCATCAGTCAGGATGGGCGCCTGGGTTTTTCAGCTTCAAGAGATGGTACTATCCGCATTTGGAACTTAAATTATCAGCTCGATTACCAAGTCGATTCCATTAATACGGATATATTGAATGCGATTGCGATCAGCTCGGATGGTAAAAAATTGCTGGTGAATGATGCCCTGTCCAATAACTACCAGCAACCCGCTTTATGGGATATCCAGCCCAGGAGGGTTGTCAGGACTTTTCGTTATATTTTTTATCAATCCGTCAATTATACTGATGTTGCAATCAGCCCGGATAACCGTTTTGTCGCCTCTGCAGGCTGGTTGGTGGACAGGAATGACCCAAGTGTCATTACATCGCTAGTTTTGATTTGGAATGTGGGATTGCTAAAAGAAGGTGATCTTCACTGTCGTTTTGACGAATTTAAAGCCCCGGGAAGGGCTGTGGCGTTTAGTCCCAATAGTCTATTCTTGCTAGCAGGTTCTCAAGACCCGGATAATAAAATCGGTGAGCTTTATCTTTGGGATGTCCAGACCTGCCAGCTAGTACGCACATTCGAGACGAATGAGGACGTCACCAGCATCGCTTTCAGTACTGATGGTACCCGCGCCATTACTGGGACCGGATTCTTTGGCAGAGCCATCCTTTGGGACGTGGCTACTGGGAAAGAGATCAGGCGTTTTGAATATGCTGATCATGGACCTGTAATGTCAGTTGCTTTTGGACCAGGCGACGCCACGGTCTTAGCTTCTGGCCCGGCCGACCTGTACCTGTGGGATGTGGAAACAGGCAGCTTTATTCGCCGTTACTCGGGTCTCTCTACATTTCCATACAGTATGGCCATTAGCTCAGATGGCAAGTATGTCTTATCCGGCACCATGAACGGAGAAGTCATTCTATGGGATTTTTCGACCGGGGAGGAGCTTCACCGTCTAGAAACTCATCAGGAGGTTTATAGCGTGTTGTTCAACCCGGATGGAAGGATTGCCTACGCAACCTCACCAGATGGTAAGTTGATCGAATGGCATATTGCGGAGAAATCCCTGCTTGAGTTGCGTGAATGGATCAACGCGAACCGCTATGTGCGTCCGCTCACCGATGAGGAAATGCAGCTATACCATGTGAATCCATAGTGTAATCCATTATCATGTAGGGGCACAGTCCGGTCCGATTTGTAGGGACGCAGGGGTGGAATCCCTAAAACATCATTCGGAATCCTCCCCTGCGCCTAAGTAATTCTCCATCCTCATACCCCACCCTTCAGATACCTGTCAAAGAACTCGATCGTGCGCTGCATCGCCAGATTGAAATAATTCGCCAGATTATGGTCATCACCCGGATATTCGTAATACTCGGTAGTTTTCCCCGCTGCTAGGATCTCCTGGTATAGATCCTGCGAAAATTTAACCGGTACCTCTGAATCTCCCACATCGTGATGCAGTTGGATTGGCCCCCCAAGCTCATTCAGGTATGAATTCGCAGAGATACTCGCCCAAAATCCAGGGTTCTCTTCTGGAGACCCGAATAAATTCTGCCACTGGGTTCGCCACCCGGAGCGGAAATTTGGATTCGGCGTGGAAGTTGGCACTGCCAGAGCGGGGTGGTGCCAGCAACATATCATATCAGGGTAAGAACCTACTACCCCCGACCAAATCACCCCCGCTTTGATATCTGGTGAGATCACCATCGCCCGTAAGGTCAAAAACCCTCCCATCGAATGCCCCCAGATTCCAATCCGCTCCGGATCTGCCAGTGGGAAAGCCTTCAAGGATGAAACTGCGTTCAGCACATCGGTGGTATATCCTGGGTCGCCATAAGCCCCTGTGGCTTGACCTTCGGACTGGTCATGGCCGCGATAATCGATCTTATAGACGATGTATCCGTGCCGTGCTAGCTGGTCCACATACGCGATGTACCGCTCGGTCGTACGATAAACCTTCGGGTCGATATAACCGTGGTTAAAGACGATTACTGGCCACCCATTTGCAGGCTTCTCACCAAAGGGGACGGTCAGCAGGCCGTAGATTTTTAAGCCCTGAGATTTATACCAGGCATAATACAGGTAGTAGTTGGCACCTGGTTCTAACGTTTCATCAATAGTTATCGCACTTCCAGGATAAGCCGTTCCCTTCTCAGCCATGATGCTCATCGGGAACAGAGTAGGAGTGCTTGATGGGGATGCAGTCGGGCTGGCGGTAATCGTGCGTGTCGGTGTGCTGCTTGGGGATGGCGTAGCACTGGGGCTTGTTGTCGAGCTGGCTATCACTGTCGTGGCACTGGGGTAGGTGGAGCTCGCTTCGTTGATCGGTTGATCGACGCTTTGGCAGCATCCAACACTGATGAAAATCAGGCTCAATCCCAGGGATATCCCTGCGATTGCCCTTATCGGATTTCTATTCTTACCAATAATTCGCTTGATGTTGAATAACATTAGATGTGAGGGTTTATTATAACCAATTTCATTTTCTATTCCACCCTCTTTCAACCCTCTAAAATGCCCCCATTCGGTTGGGTGAATCGACCGGGATTGCCTGTCCAATATCCCACATCTCAACAATTCTTCCTTCTTCGAAGCGGAAGATGTGCACCATCGCTACCCCTGTCTCACCTGGTTTCATCACAATGTTTGAATGCACCGCCACCAGGTTTCCATCACCAAGCACATTTTTTACCATGATCCGCTTGTTTGGAAATTGCTTTTGGTTCTCGATCATTCCTTGTTTCAAAGATACGAACTCTCCTGAGTAGTACATATTATGGTGTTTGCCATGCATATTGACGTAATTACTGTATGCTTCATCGATACTTCCTGCAACCACCAGCTGCAGGAAATCCACCGCACTCTCTTTGTTAGCCGCAATGCTACTTCGATTGGTCATACACCGCCGCGGAGTCCATCGCGTCTGCTACCATCTTATCTCCATTCCCAGAGAAACCTGAGTTGCTAATACTTACCAGGGTTGCGTCATTGGCGCGTGGAGAGAAATTCCATTCCACGCTTGTTGGGTTTTCATCGACACCCCATTCGAGTAGAATGCGTTTACCAGGGTTGAGTATCTTTACATCAATCAAAGTGGATGCACCATACATCTCCCACTCCCACCGGATGCGTTTTCCCACTTCTAGCCTGCCAGTGCTTTTCGTGAACCAAAACTTGCGTGTGTGCTCGGGGTTAACGAATGCTTCATACACTTCATTCACTGGCTTACGGATCAGCATCTCTGCTCTTGCGATGGGAATATTCGTCAGACGTAGATCCATAAAATTATTTCCCCACCGGTTGGTAATACAGCAACACATTCCCGTTGCGGAAGCTTCTTGTATTGAGCAGTTTCATTTTGAGCACTTTGCCTTTTCCCTTGAATAATGGGTTCCCAGCACCCAGCACGATCGGGTTTATTATGATCCGGTACTCATCGATCAAGCCATTCTTAGTGAATGTCGAAGATAGAATAGCGCTCCCAAATATGAACAAGTCTTTGCCAGGCTGTTGTTTCAGCTTCTTTAATTCTTCGATAGCATCTCCTTTGATTAATTGGGTATTATTCCAATCCGCCTTCACGAGTGTTTTTGAGAATACGAATTTCGGCAAGGAATTCATCTTACCGGCAACAATTGGATCATTTTCAACTGCCATGGGGGTCGGCCAATAAGCCGCCATTAGCTGATATGTCACCCGACCGAAGATCAGACCATCACTTTTGCTCAGTTGTTCAATCGCAAACTCGTTGAATTCATCATCCACTTGGTGCCAGGTGATATCCTTGTTAAGGCCTTCAAAATAACCATCTAGAGTTATCAAATTGAACATAATTACTTTACGCATGATTTCCTCCCGTCTGAACTAGCTCGATTAAGCCGTCAATTTTTTTGCTTCTATCTGGCTGTATAGAATCACCATCGTCACCGGCAGCCGATTTATCTGGTTATCACCTCATCTGTGCTGTCGGTGACGAGTTTTCGATAGCTCACATTTCCACCCATACCTTCCTTAACAAGGTCGGTCAGGGTTTACTACTTGCGAGTGCCAGCCACTGATCTATGGTTCCTTACAGGTGCGTTGGTCTCAAGTGCTGTGAGCAACCTGGTGGAGGCTGCTGCGATCTCATCCACTGCGGCCGTAAAAGCCGCTTCATTTGTTTTCGAGGGCTTGTTATAACCGCTGATCTTGCGCACAAATTGTAACGAAGCCGCGTTTATTTCCTCCTGGGTGATGGGTGGATCGACATTATAGAGAATGTGAATGCTTCTGCACATATTTTATCCCAGGCACTCAGCTAGCTTATCGAATGATTGGTCCCAGCCTGCTCTTGCCTGTTCGATCATCTCTCCCGCTGGAGGAACCGCCAGATACCACCAGCCATTACGTTCATTTTATAAACCGTGGTGTTCATTCTGCTTGGTCCCCACCATTTAGGTATAAGTAGTGGATCAATTACTGTCTTGTAGACAAGTTCTCGTGGGGCATTGTAGATGCTGGTGACTATAACCTCCTGTTTCCCGGCAGGTGCTGTAATCTCAGGTTTAGCCATTTTTGATACTCCTTTGCTAGTGATTTTCCGAATTCTCACTTTCCGTAGTTTGTGCGCCGTCAGTAGATTGCGTTGGATATTCTTATGGCTTCAATCCGCGTCTTGTTGCTGTTGGATAATCATCACCCAGGCAATCAGCCAGCTTATCAAAGGATTCGTTCCAGCCTTGTCTTGTCTGTTCAAGGATCTCACCTTCGGGTAAACCGCAATGCTCCAGGGTCATCATGGTTTTGCCATCCAGATCCTCCAGGGTCAGTTCCACTTCCATCTCCATCGGGAGATCTGAGCCCATCCCGTAGTAGGATGCTGAGACTACATTGCCATGTTCATCCGCAAAGGAATCAGTCATGACAATCCGGTTAGGCTCGATGATTTCCTTGTATGTTCCCGTACTCCAAATGTCTTTGCCATCGGGACCACGCATGGAGCTGAGATATTTACCCCCCACCCGTAAATCAAACTTTGCTTGAGGTGCATAGTAATCTTTAGGTCCCCACCAGCACATGTATTGATCTGGATCGGTCCATCGCTGCCACACACGCTCACGAGGTGCATCGAACATTCGTGTGATTATGATGCTTCTTCCATTCCCAGCATTCTGTGCCATGGTTTCTTTCATACCTCCCTGCATACTTAAATTAGTAAGCAGCTCGTTAATCCGGTCTGTCGTTTCTTTTGTGCCGCTTTCCATCCCCTGCTGCAGCATCCCATCGCGATCTTCAACTGTTTCAAAAATACTGCGGGAAATGCATATCGTCATACCATCATGTTCATCGAATCTCTCGATATCGAGCAAAACATGACCAGGCATCCCTTCCCACTCCATGGTAGAGACCAAAAGTTCAGGTGACTTGACCTCATGGTAGACGCCATGGAAGGCAAAGATCTTGCCTTCGGGATCGCGCTGAACAAAACGCCATTGTCCACCTGGCCGGACATCCATCTTTTCTACCGTGGTCGTAAGGATTCTAGGTCCCCACCATAGGGGGATGAGTTTTGGATCAGTTACAGTCTTATACACAAGCTCACGCGGAGCACTGTAAGTTCGTGTGACGATGATTTCCTGCCTTCCAGTAGGAGCTTCGATATCAGTTTGTGCCACAGGAAATTCTCCTTTCAGTTACCATTAATTTTTTTTTATTATCATTACAACCTCGCGTTTTACGGGGTTGGTGCCATATGCGTACGATGCATTTGGCATTTAGAAATATATTATTATGCGGTGAGCTCATACTCTCCCATCGGGGCGGTAGCATAAGGCAATTGCACCGGAATGGAATGGTCGGCTCCAAATGAAATTCAACTTTAATATGTCGTGAATTCCGTTGAACAATGCTTTTCCAATCCCGATGGCAACCGGCTGTACCAGGAGTTGATACTCATCAATAAGCCCGTGCTGTATAAATGCTTGGGCAATGGATGCCCCTCCTCCTAGCAATATGTCGTTGCCCTGTTCAGATTTCATCTCTAATATTTCTTCTGGATTAAGCGTATCAACTACACTCGTGTTCCATCCAGCATTTTTCATGGTCTTTGAGAAAACTACCTTATGCATTGGGTTGAGCGTCTCCGCAAATCGAACCATGCTCTTTGGGATTGTGGTGTCATCTGGCGCTTTCGGCCAGTAGCTCAGCATAAGCTGATAAGTCACCCGACCATATAAAATCACGTCTGCATTTTTGAGCAGTTGGCTATAGAAGTCGTGCAGCTCATCATCTGCAATCACCCAATCTAGTTCCCGCTTTGGTCCTTCTATGTACCCATCCAAAGTTATCGGAATGGAAATAATGATTTTTCTCATCTATAGCTCCAATCCCAAATGCAAATGCCCTAACCTTACTAAAATATATTTTAGAACCCGCATTATATCGTGTCAAGATATAATTGATTAATATTTGATAAAGAATATCCGAATTATAAATAAGTTGGTCAGACACCAAGGTATCAGGCAATACGATAAATTAACAATCAGGGAAAATGACAGATTATAGGGCAGAGTAGTGCTTTACCCCGATGATGCCTGGTGATCTCCATATAAAAGCCCTTCCCTGAATCCTGTGGAGGGCAAGGTACTAGTTAGTATTGGCATCTTTGACTATTTCTTGTTATTGATTACCAATCTATGTGGCGGTAGTATTTGAGTTCACCCCGGTCGACGAAATTGCCTTTAGTCAACTTGTTATCTTCATAAACTGCTTCTTTTATGATAAATCTTAAAGTTTTGCGAGTTTCGCGTTTTTTGCGCTAAACCCCTTGTGGAATAGAACATCAGTGGTCTTCTGTATCGATTGGTGCCCTTCCATATCGATCGCTTTCTATCGATAGGCGATTTTCCAATCGATATTGTGCAATTCTTTTCCAGGAAGGATTTTATGAGAAATCTTAAAGTTTTCCGAGTTTTGCATAAACCTCTTGTGGATTAGAACATTTGTGCTATAATATCAAGGGCGACCCTGCAGCGTCTTCTTGTTCCCGCTGCTTTGCCCGCGGTGTCGCGAGCGTACCTTGGCAAGCGCAGCGAAGCAAGCGGCCATGGCAAGCGCAGCGAAGCAAGCGGCTTTGCGAGCGATCAAGGATGTCCTTCGGTTTGTCAACTCCGTAGCCTCGCGAACGTTCTTTATGAGCGAGGGAAGAATTTTGTTTATGAGCGATTTGTAGCCGGGCGAACGAGTTCATCCCTTTCCCCGCACTTTACCAACTTCATATCACCTGGAAACGCCTTCGTTCCTATTCGTTATTTTGAGGAACGATCTCGTAGTGTCTTTACTTATAGTCTCTTCCCATTTTCCCCAGGTTGCCGTTGTTTGCGGTGCACGGTCGCAA
>Ga0153916_10004743_pt1 | contig 10302 bp, 7 predicted proteins | sample Opewatmetagenome_FD_109642 | JGI IMG/M metagenome (GOLD analysis project Ga0153916, IMG submission 109642) | Freshwater wetland microbial communities from Ohio, USA - Open water 3 Core 3 Depth 4 metaG | ecosystem: Environmental > Aquatic > Freshwater > Wetlands | place: USA: Ohio, Lake Erie, Old...
CAGGCGGTCGCACGCTGCGCGGCGATGAGCTGCGTGATGTCATCGAATACAACGACGTAGCCACCGCCCCCCGCAGCAGGCAAGGCCGATCCACGCAGCAGAATCACCGCTCCGCTTGCACTGAGCTCGATCTCGCGCTGCCAGCTGCCGTCGCCGTGGCGGTCGAACTCCTCTCGCACGGTGGAGGCAAACGATGCCAGCTCGGTCCATTGCGATAGCGCACGTCCGATGAGCGCCGAGACGTCCTCGCGCAGGATGCCGGCCGCGCCGCGATTCGCAACGCGCAACTCGAAGCTCGCGTCGAACACGAGCACGCCGGCAGAGAGATTCGCAAGGATGTTCTCGAGGTAGGCATTCGCGGTTTCAAGCTGCGCGCGGTGCTTCTCCGTTGCACGCCGCGCCTCGTCGAGTTGCTGCGTCATGCTGTTGAACGACTGCGTCAATATGCCCAGTTCATCGCGGCTGGTCACCGGCGCGCGCCGCGAAAAATCGCCGCGCGCGACCGCCTGAGTGCCCTCGGCCAGCACGGCGAGCGGCTGCGAGAGCCGGCGAGACAACAGAAACGCGAGCGCCATCGCGCCCAGCAGGGCGAGCAGCAGCGTCAGCGTGAGGGTCATGATGTAGATATCCTTCAGCGACTCGCGCGACAGCGACAGCTCCTTATAGGCGTGGTAGGCAGTCTGCACATTCTCCCCCGCCTCGACCACCGACTGAGGCACCGGATGCGTAAGCTGGATGAAGCGCTGGGCCTCGCCCAGCCCGGTGTTCTGCACCGGTACGATGACCCGCATGAGCAGCCCGCTTCCGCGCGATTCCACCGCGGCGTACTGGCCGTTCTTGCGCGCCTGCATGAGTACTACCGGCGAAGGCGCGGGCGGAGCCGATTTTTTTTCAAGGTCGCGGCTCGCGCTCGCGATCAGCCTCCCGCCCGCCGTGATCAGCATCACGTCGTCGGCACCGACTTGTTCTCGCATGCGCTGAAGAAGCACGCCCTGCTGGCTTAGCGGCACTTCGGACAGATCCGCGCTCATCAGCCCCGCCTTGACCTGCATGTCGACCAGCAGCGTATCGAGCGCGGCGCGACCGAGCCGCAGTCCGCCTTCCAACGCATGGTCCACACGCACATCGAACCACGATTCGATGCTCTTCGCGAGAAAGCGCACCGATACGGTATACACAAGCGCGCCGGGCACGACCGTGACGAGTGCGAACATCACCAGCACCCGGAAAGTGAGCAGCGATCCGAAAACTTTCCGGCGCCGCTGACTTGCCAGCACCCCGAGTTGGTAGATCACGAGGCATGCGAGTGCGAGCGCCAGGGCGGCATTCAAGGCGACGAGCAGGGTGTAATGCTCGCTGAACATATGCGTATTGGCGCTCGCCGCGGCGAGCAGGAACAGCAGGCATGCTCCCAGGGCGCCGCTGAAGATCAGTATGTAGGTCATCGGGAGGCGCGCTCGGCTTCGGCGGGAGTGAAGGACATGCGCTTCCAGGACGAAGCTAGACTAAAGTCGCGGTCGGTGAGCGCGGTGATCTGGAACGGCTTGGGCAGTTGCGCCGTGTCCAGGCGCATCCGCACCGAGGCAACATACGCTGTATCGCCCTGGACGCGGTCGCGCTCGAGTACCGGCCAGCCGCGCACCTGCGCAAGCGACGCCATCGCATCGGACAGCGCCGAATAATTGCGCTGCAGCGGTCCTGTGGAAACCCGGTACTGGCGCAACAGGGCGTTGTAGGAAAGCCGCTCTTCCATGCGCGCCGAGGCGGTTTTTTCTGCGAACCAGTACCAGCGAGGCCGCGTCAGCTCGAACTCCACCACGAAGCTGAGCGGCACGCCGTTATCCAGCGCTTCCTCCAACCGCGCAGTGAGTTCGAAAGCGAAATCCGCGTTGAGCAGGTAGCCCTCCGGAGACGATTCGAGCGAGAACTGCCTGACCTCGATAACCTGGGCGCGCGCCGGCAGAGCGAGCGTCACGGCAAGCAGCGCCACCGCGAGCAGGCGCGCCGAATTCATGCGGACTTGCTCAGCAGGGCGTAATAGAACCCGTCGCTGTCCGCGCTGGGCAGTATTTGCCCATCACCGATGCCTGACAAAGTCAGCCTCCTGGCATCCGGGTGGCGCTCGAGGAATGCACGCACCACTCCGCCATTCTCCTCGGGAAAGACCGAGCACGTTGCGTACAGCAATTTACCATTGCCGGTGAGCAGCCGCCAAAGTGCGTCCAGCATGGCTGCCTGCGCGCGCGCGAATCGGCCTATATCCGAGGGTCTGCGATTCCATTTGATGTCGGGGTGCCGGCGCACCACCCCGGAAGCGCTGCACGGCGCGTCGAGCAATATGCGCTCGAACATGCGGCCCTCCAGCAATCCGTTCGCCTCGCGTGCATCCCCCACCCGGACCTCGGCCGCAAAACCGAGCCGGAGAAGATTGTCTTCGATGCGTCGCGCGCGTTCCGCGGAGATATCCAGGGCGGTAAGTTCGCAATCCGAGAGCTCAAGAAGGTGGCCGGCCTTCCCCCCGGGTGCGGAACACGCGTCGAGCACCCGCATCCCGCGCTGCACATCGAGCAACGGGGCGGCGCGCTGAGCGCCAGCGTCCTGCACCGACACCTCGCCCTCGCCGAATCCGGGCAATGACTCCACCGGGCAAGGTCGATCAAGCCGCAGCGCATACTCGCCCAGCGGCTTTGCCGCGATGCCGGCTTTCGTGAGCCGAGCCATGTAGCTCGGGGCGTCGGTCCTGCGCCGATTTACGCGCAAAGTCATGGGAGGATGCCGGTTGCCTTGCTCGAGCAAGTCTTCCCATTGCTCGGGATAGTGGGCTCTCACGCGCTCGATCCACCATTGCGGATAGCCATAGCGGCCGGTCTCCGTCGCGCTGAGCGCGGCATCCAGTTCCTGCGCACGGCGCAGAGAGGAGCGAAGTACGGCGTTGACCAACCCGCGCGCGTTCGGCTGCCCGAGCAGGGCCGCGGCCTCGACTGCCTGGTCCACCACCGTGTGGGGAGCACTCGGGCTCGCCTGTAGCTCCGCCAGCGAAACCAGGAGAAGCGCGTAGAGTTCCCTGCTTTGCACTGGCTTGCGCAGCAGGCGTGCAGCAAGCGCATCCACCCTGCCGTATCCTCGCAAGGCACCATAGGCCAGGTCCTGAGCGGCAGCGCCCAGCCTACCGGGCGCTTTCGGCTGCGCGGAGAGCGCCGAACCGAGGTTCGCTCCCGCGAGCACCTGCGCAACGATGCGCGCGGCGCGCTCCAGTGCTTGGGCAAGGCTGTGCGATGCCTGCGCGGGCCGTTCGGTCGGAATCAAAGCTCGAAGCATTCACCCGGCCTCACCGGGAAGCCCCGCAGGAAATCCGCGGCGGCCAATTTTCGTCCTCCTGGCCGCTGCAACTCTATCAATCGCAGCGCGCCTTGCCCGCATGCCACGACCACGCCCGTTTCATCAGTCTGCACCACCTCGCCAGGGGCGCCTCGCTCCCGGGGCGCGATCGCGGCGCGCCAGATTTTCAATTCAGTCGACCGAATACGAGCCGAGCAACCCGGGACCGGATTGAAGGCGCGGATCTGCCGATCGACAAAGCCCGCCTCTCGCCGCCAGTCGATTCGCGCCTCCGACTTCTCGAGTTTGCGCGCATAACAGGCGAGAGATTCCTCCTGGGGCTTGGGCTCTAGCGCGCCGTGTTCCATGTGGCGCAGCGCCTCGACAACGAGGCTGGCGCCTATTCCGGCAAGCCGCTCGTATAGCGATCCCGCCGTGTCCTCGCTCGTAATGGGAGTCTGCTCGGTGAGCAACACGGGCCCGGTGTCTAAACCGGCGTCCATTTGCATGATGGAAACGCCGGTGATCGCATCCCCGCCAAGCAGCGCGCGCTGGATCGGGGCTGCGCCCCGCCAGCGGGGCAGGAGCGATGCATGGATATTGATTGCACCACGCTTCGGGATGTCGAGGACCGATTGAGGCAGAATGAGGCCGTACGCGGCCACTACGAGAATGTCCGGCGCGGCGGCTCTGAGCGGCTCCTGTTCGAGCGGATCTTTGAGCGTTCGGGGCTGGTGAATCGCCAAGCCATGATCGAGCGCGAGCTTTTTGACTGGCGACGCCTGGGTATTCATGCCGCGCCCGCTGGGTTTATCCGGACGAGTAAGCACTAACACGACTTCATGCCGCGCTTCCAGCAGCGCGTTCAGCGCGCGGGCGGCGAAATCGGGCGTGCCTGCGAATATGAGTTTCATGGGCGGCTGGCTTGCGGTCTGACTGCGGGTGCGGCCGCCGCCGAGCCGATCAGGCTGTTTTCTTGAGCTGCTTCTCGAGCTTGGCGCGGATACGGTCGCGCTTCAGCCGGGATAGATAGTCGACAAAAACTTTGCCTTCCAGGTGATCGACCTCGTGCTGGATGCACACCGAAAGCAGCTCGTCCGCTTCCAGCTCGAACACTTCACCCGTACGATTGAGCGCCTTGACACGAATCCGTTGCGCGCGCTCAACCGGCTCATATATCCCGGGAAGCGACAGGCAACCTTCCTCCAGAAACTGGGTGCCCTCGCGCGACACTATCTCTGGGTTGATGAGCACCAGCAGCCGGTCGCGGGCCTCGGAAGTATCGATCACGATCACCTGCTTGTGAACGTCCACCTGTGTCGCAGCCAGACCTACCCCGGGAGCCTCGTACATGGTTTCTGCCATGTCGTCCACGAGCTTTTTTACTGCCTCGTCCACCCGGTCGACCGGGGACGCCTTGCGGTAAAGCCGGGGGTCGGGGTACCTGAGGATAGGCATCCGCGCCATAAAATGTTGCAAATTGAACGTATTAGACGGAGAATTTAATGCGGACTGTAAATCAGCGCCCTATAGTGTCGCCCTATAGTCACCGATGCTTGCCATGTTGCGTCTGATATACGGGTTTTCAACCGGAGGAACCATGGGAAAGTCTATCACACGGTTAGTGCTGGGCTTTTCTGCTTTACTCTGGCTCACGGGGGGCGTGGCGTTCGCTCAAGGCGAAATAACGCTGCAACCAAATGCGCCTGATCGCTACACCGTGCAAAAGGGCGATACCTTGTGGGGAATCGCCAGCCGGTTCCTCAAGGATCCCTGGCGCTGGCCCGAAGTCTGGCGGCTGAACGAGCAACAAATCCGCAATCCGCATCGCATCTATCCGGGTGAAGTTATCGTGCTGGAGCGCGGCGCCACCCCGCCTAGACTGGCGCTGGAAGCGCCGAACACCGTCAAGGTTTCGCCCCGGATTTATTCGGAGCCGATCCCCGCGGAAGCAATCCCGGCGATTCCCGCGAAGGTGATCGAGCCTTTCCTGACGCGGCCGCTGGTGATAGAAGCCGGCGGCCTGGACCGCGCCCCGCGCATCGTGGCGACCGAGGAGAACCGGATGCATCTGGGCCCGGGCGGCATAGCGTATGTGAGCGGCACCGCCGGCTCTAAGCAGCCAACCTGGCAGATATTCAGGCCGGGAAGCCCGCTCGTGGATCCGGATACCGGGTTCGCGCTTGGGATCGAAGCGGTGTATCTGGGCATCGGCAACATCGTGCGCGACGGCGACCCGGCGACCATGCAGATCGTCAGCGCGAATCAGGAGATCGCCACTGGAGACCGGCTTATCGCCCTGAGCGCGCCGACCGTCAACGAGTACGTGCCGCGAGCGCCGCGCGCTAACGTCACGGCGCGCGTCATCTCGCTCTATAACAGCCTGCCCACCAGCGAGGGGGGCCCGAGCTCCGTCGTGGCGCTCAACAAAGGCCGACGCGACGGCTTGGAAAACGGCTACGTACTGGCCTTGTACCGCACCGGTGCGACGGTTTTGCCCAAGGCCGATCCCATGTACGCCGATTCAACGAGCGAGAACGAGGCCCCGGTGGCCATAAAACTGCCCGATGAGCGCTATGGACTGGTGTTTGTCTTTCGCACTTTCGATTCAGTTTCCTACGCACTGGTGATGGAAAGCTCACGCCCGGTGTCCCCCGGGGACCGGGTGCAGACGCCGTGATCGGAGTGGCCCGACCGCGCAGCTAGGCAACAGGTTTCTGCCATCCGGATCGGGACTCCGGACGTTAACGTACGAGGGACGCCCCCCCGGCATCCCGGAGCGCAGAGCAGTGACCTTGATCGGCCATGAAGTGCGACGCTGATACCGCGGCGTGGATCCAGTTGAGCCTGGTACCCCAGCTCGGACCGGCGTTCTTTCGCGATCTGCTCAAGGCATTCGGGCTGCCCCGCGATATCTTGAGGACCTCGCCTTCGAAGCTCGGGCGCGTCGTTCCACAACCGGTTGCAGTGAGCATTGGCAACGACACTCGGCGAGCCGAAGTGGACCGTGCACTCGCCTGGCTCGAAGAGCCCGGTCGAGTCCTCCTTACGCTCGCGGATGGTGCCTACCCCAGGCAGCTGCTCGAGATTGCCGATCCGCCGGCGCTCTTGTACGTACAGGGCGATGCCAGCCTCCTCGCAAGACCCTCCCTCGCGATCGTGGGCAGCCGCAATGCCAGCCCGCAGGGCAGGGCCAACGCGGAGGATTTCGCGCGCGCACTTTCATGCGCGGGATTGACCATCGTGAGCGGACTCGCCCTCGGCATCGATGCAGCGGCCCACCGCGGCGCTTTGCCGGGCGAAGGCAGAACCATCGCGGTGCTGGGCACTGGAGCAGACATTCTTTATCCGCGCGCCAACGCCGCGCTCGCAAACGAAATCGCGGCCCGCGGCGCGATCGTATCCGAGTTTCCGCTCGGCGCACCTCCGCTCGCGGTCCATTTCCCGCGGCGAAACCGCGTGATCAGCGCGCTATCGCGCGGCTGCCTCGTGGTGGAAGCTGCGCTCGCCTCGGGATCGCTCATTACGGCGCGCCTCGCCGCGGAGCAGGGCCGAGACGTGTTCGCGCTTCCTGGCTCGATTCACTCGCCGCTCTCGCGCGGCTGCCACGCGCTCATCAAGCAGGGCGCGAAGCTGGTCGAGAGCGCCGCCGACGTGCTGGCGGAGCTCGGCTTTCCGGGTGCCGCATCCGTCCCCAAGCTATTGTCTCCTGATCAGGGACTGATACAATATATGGGGTACGAGCCGTGCGATACGGATAGCCTCGTGCGTCGCAGCGGCTTGACTGCCGAAGCGGTATCGGCGATGCTCTTGCAACTGGAACTCGAAGGTAGAGTGGGCAGCCTCCCGGGGGGCCTATACCAACGGATCGGCTGAGCACCAGGAGCCCGCGCCATGTTCGACGTCCTCGTTTATCTGTTCGAGAACTACTACCAGTCGGAGTCGTATCCCGACCAGGACACACTCGCCCGCAAGCTTCACGCCGCAGGCTTCGAGAACCAGGATATCAGCGAGGCTCTCGACTGGCTGAAAGGCCTGCACGGAAAACACAACACGCTACCCGAGGCGCTGGATACCACAGCTTCCGTGCGGTTGTACTCCAAGGACGAACAGGCCAAGCTTTCCTCGGAGAGCCGGGGCTTCCTCTTTTTCCTTGAAAGCGCGCGCGTGCTCACGCCCTTGCTGCGCGAACTCATCATCGAACGCGCGATGGCATGCGAGGCCGATTACGTAGGACTGGACACCTTCAAGGTGATCGTATTGATGGTGCTGTGGACGCGCCGCGGCAGCGTCGATGCGTTGATCCTCGATGAATTGCTGCCCGACGGGCAGAAACGTCAGATGCATTAAGGACTCGCCGGCACCGGGCAAGCGTAATACTTCGCTAAACTTTTCTTTCCGCGCATCCTGCTGTTAGCTAACAGGTTTGCGCCGGCGCCCGGCTCATTTCCTTGCTTCGCCGGCGCAGTTACTCTTATCATTGCGAGCCTTTAAGGGCAGCAACTGCAGCGCGCTTCGCTGCCGCAGCCGCTCAGAACCTTCCGCCGCTCATGCAGTCGCAAGCAGGAGCGTCTCCTCACCCCGGATCTTATCTACCCGTGAGCAAGAAACTCATCATTGCCGAAAAGCCTTCTGTCGCGAACGACATCGCGCGCGCGCTCGGCGGCTTCACGAGACACGGCGACTACTACGAAAGCGAGCAGTACGTGCTGTCCTCGGCGATCGGCCATCTGCTGGAGATCGCCGCGCCGGAGCAATACGAAGTAAAGCGGGGCAAATGGTCGTTCGCACACCTGCCCGTGATCCCGCCGATGTTCGACTTGAAGCCGATCGACCGCACCGAGGACAGGCTCAAGCTGCTGACCCGGTTGATGAAACGCAAGGACGTCACAGGCTTGATCAACGCCTGCGACGCCGGGCGCGAGGGAGAACTGATCTTCCGCTATATCACTCAGCACGCGGGTGTCAAGAAGTCTATCCAGAGGCTGTGGCTCCAGTCGATGACGCAGGGAGCGATACGCGAAGGCTTCGAGCAGTTGAGAAAGGACGAAGAGTTGCTGCCGCTTGCCGACGCGGCCAAGAGCCGCTCGGAGGCCGACTGGCTGGTCGGAATCAACGGCACGCGCGCGATGACAGCGTTCAATTCCAAGGACGGCGGCTTCTACCTCACAACAGTGGGTCGCGTGCAAACACCAACGCTCGCCATCCTGGTTGAGCGCGAGCAGCGCATCCGGGCATTCAAGGCGCGCGATTACTGGGAAATCCATGCGCGCTTCGGTGCCGCGGCAGGCGAATACCCGGGCCGCTGGTTCGACGAGAGCTTCGCCAAGGACGAGACCGACCCGGAAAAGCGTGCCGAGCGCGTATGGCAGGAAGCGAGCGCCCTTTCCATAGTAGCCGCTTGCGAAGGCAAGACAGGGCTGGTGCACGAGGAATCGAAACCCACGACGCAGTTGTCGCCGCTGCTATTCGACCTCACCAGCCTGCAACGCGAGGCAAACGGGCGCTTCGGTTTTTCAGCGCGCGCGACCCTCGGGCTCGCGCAGGCACTCTATGAGAAACACAAGGTGCTCACCTACCCGCGCACAGATGCGCGCGCGCTTCCCGAGGATTACATCCCGACGGTGAAAAGCACGCTCAAGGCGTTCACCGCGAGCGGGGGCGCAAAAACGGCTTCCACCTACGCTTCCTTGGCCTCCCACATACTCAAGCAGGGCTGGGTGCGACCCAACAAGCGCGTCTTCGACGACAAGAAGATATCGGATCACTTCGCGATCATCCCGACGCTGCAGATGCCGAAGGCTCTGAGCGAGCCGGAAGCGAAGATCTACGACCTGGTGGTGCGGCGGTTCCTCGCCGTTTTCTACCCGGCCGCCGAGTACCTGCAGACCACGCGCATCACCCGGGTCGATGCACACGCATTCAAGACCGAGGGCAAGGTGCTGGTGAATCCCGGATGGCTCGCTGTCTACGGCAGGAGCCTCCAGGAGGAAAACGAAACGCTGCCCCAAGTGCGCGACGGTGAGGAGGTCGCGACGATCGAGGTGCGTGCCGAGCCCATGCAGACGCGGCCGCCAGCGCGGTTCAGCGAGGCGACGCTGCTCTCAGCGATGGAAGGCGCGGGCAGGCTCGTGGAAGACGAGGACCTGCGCGAGGCCATGGATCAAAAAGGCCTGGGAACGCCGGCCACGCGCGCCGCCATCATAGAAGGCTTGATACGCGAGGAGTACATGCACCGTAACGGCCGCGAGCTCGTGCCCACGCCGAAGGCGTTTTCGCTGCTGTTCGCGCTTAAGCACTTCGGCATCGATGAGCTCACGTCGCCGGAGCTCACCGGGGACTGGGAATACAAGCTCAAGCAGATGGAACAGGGACGACTGGCGCGCGGCGAGTTCATGGACCACATCACTTCGCTAACGCGCGAACTGGTGGGCCGGATCAAGAATGGCGACATTCCCGACACCGCCTTCTCCACCGTTGAAGCGCCGTGCCCGAAGTGCGGCGGAACCGTTCAAGAGAACTACCGCAAGTTCCAGTGCCTCAAGTGCGACTTCGCGATGTGGAAAGTCCTCTCGGGCCGCGAGTGGTCGCCCGAAGAAGTGGCTGAACTCATCAGAAACGGAAAGATCGGCCCGCTGACGGGCTTCAGAAGCCGCATGGGGCGGCCTTTCGCCGCCACCATACGGCTCACCGCGGAGCACAAGCTCGAATTCGATTTCGGCCAGGAGCGTACCGATGCTTCCGGTGAAGTGGAGATGCCCGACCTGAGCGGCAAGGAGCCGCTTGGGACATGCCCCAAATGCGGCGGGCGCGTGTTCGAGCTGGAAATGGCCTACGCCTGCGAAAAAGCGCTTGGCCCCGCCAAGACATGCGACTTCCGCTCAGGCAAGGTCATCCTTCAGCGGCCGATCGAGCGCGAACAGATGGCGAAGCTGCTTGCGGGGGGCAAAACAGACTTGCTCACGCGCTTCATTTCAAAAAAGG
>Ga0153916_10004744_pt1 | contig 10302 bp, 7 predicted proteins | sample Opewatmetagenome_FD_109642 | JGI IMG/M metagenome (GOLD analysis project Ga0153916, IMG submission 109642) | Freshwater wetland microbial communities from Ohio, USA - Open water 3 Core 3 Depth 4 metaG | ecosystem: Environmental > Aquatic > Freshwater > Wetlands | place: USA: Ohio, Lake Erie, Old...
ACAAAGATCGTCGGGCAGCTTCAAGACGCTGGGAATACCACAACTCTTGCTCATTACCTTGATCTCCTCGGTGCGGCAGGAATGATGGTGGGGCTGCACAAGTACGCCGGGCAGAAGGTGCGTCAGCGTGGGTCAAGCCCGAAATTCCAGGTTTTGAACAACGCGTTCATCACCAGCCAGACAGAGCTCAGCTTCAGGCAGGCAAGAGTAGACCGCTCGTACTGGGGAAGGCTCGTCGAATCGGCAGTCGGTGCACATCTGGTCAACGGCTCGCACGTTGAGGGCATCGAGGTGTACTACTGGCGTGAAGGGCAGATGGAGGTGGACTTTGTGCTGAAGAAAGGGAGATCCATTACCGCGATCGAAGTCAAGAGCGGGATTGAAGAAGATGCCCTCTCAGGCATGGATGAGTTTTCCAGGAAGTTCAAACCGAAGAGGGTATTGCTCGTAGGCGCCGGCGGTATTCGGCTCGATCACTTCCTAGGAGCGCCCATAGTGAAGTGGATTGCCTGAGCACCCATGTATCGAAGTGGAGAGGATTCCCCTGCCGGGGCTCGATCCATACCTGGCGGAGAAATCCCCCGGCCCGATTCGCACAGGGCGGTTTTTTTTCAATACGGGGAAGCTGTCGGCTCGTCACCCGGAGCTCCGGATGGTCCCCCGGGGTGGTGAAGGTCACTACTGGTTGTGGCGCTCACTCGTCGGGAGAGATTTCCATCGCCAGCCCTCCCGAAGGCATGAGATCTGCCGTGATCACGGATGTCGATCGCACCACTCGTCGTTCAATCGCGACATGGGTGCGTGTCTTGACGGCTTCGCCCCCATCGGTGTAGAGTGAGGCCTTGTAGGTCTTTCCTCTCTCCAGGAAGCCGAGCGGGATCGAGAGCTTCCTGCCGTCGTTATTGGTGATGGCTCCCAGAAACCACGTTTCTCCGCTTTTTCTCGCTGTCGCGACTAACTTTCCTATTTCCCCCAGAACGACCGCCGTCGTGTCCCAGACCGTCGGCAGATGCTCGAAGAACTCCACCTCCGGCTCACCCTGGTAATCTGAGGGTTTGTCGTACCAGAAGACAAACTGCCACGGGCTGTAGTAAATGACCGACAGCGCCATCTGATGTGCCGATGTTGTTTTGATTCCCTTGACGTTCTTTATCCCCGATTGGTGATAGTAGCAGATCGTGTAGTCTGCCGCCCCTGCGAGAAACCGCGTGAACGGGACGGTGGTATTGTGGTTCGCATCCGGCATGCATTCGTTGCCGTAAATCCCCTCCTGTGTCAGGAGGTTCGGGTATGTCCTGCTGAACCCTGTCGGGCGGTATTCGTCGTGGACGTCGACCATCAGATGGTAGCGGGCCGCCTTCCGTACCGCCTCGTGGAGCCAGGTCGTCCACCGGTGGGAGCCGACGTGGACAAACCCGTACTTAAGACCCGCCACACCCCACTCCCTGTAGAGAGGGAGGATCTCGTCAATCTGTTGCTCGAGAGCCCGGTGATTCACGTAGAGAACCACCCCGATATTCTTCTTCCGGGCGGAGGCGATGATCTTCTTGAGGTCCAGGTCTTTCTTCGGGTTTCTGCGGGGGTCCACGTCCACGCGCGAGGCGTCGGACGCCTTCGAGTATTCGTAGCCATACCAGCCGGCGTCAAACTCTATGTATTGAATATTGTGTTTTGAGCAGAAATCCAGGCATTCCTCCGCCCCTGCAGTGGAGAGCGTGACCTCACGAATCACTTTCCCCGGCTTTATCCACCGGGTATCTGGAATCGCACACGGGGGGTTGAGATTAAGATAAATGTCGTTGTTTTCAATCAGGTCCTTTGCCCGCTCGGCAACCATGATCACTCGCCAGGGCGTTTGAAATGGCGATGACTCGGTGACGGGGCCGAAGAGCCTGGCGCGGACGGTGTTTTGGTTATCCTGTGAGAGTATGAATTTCATCCGCGAGTAGTCCACCAATCGGGCCTCTCCGAGCGATGCATAAAGGCCATTCGGCAGCAGGAGCGTCAACGGCCGTTCGCTCTCATACTCCGGCGTCGGGGGGGCCCAGAAGGGGAGGGGGAGATTGGCCCCGTACGACCAGTCCCGGAGTGGCCGCGCGTGGTAAAGCTCCTGGGCAAACGGCGTGACATACGCAATGGCTCCTTCCTCAAAAGCGAACTCGCTCCTTTCGTCTTTGATATGGATGACTGATGTCGACAGATTCTCCGGGTAGTTGTAGCAGAACGCCGCTCCCTCGTTGTACACCCTGACGATGAGCTGGAAGGTGCTCTCCCTGTCGCCCTCCCTGGCGAGATCCACCGTGCACTCGTTGTAATGGTCCTTGACGGTTCTTCGCTCGCCGTAGACGGGCTTCCAGATCTCGTCGACCGATCTCGAGGTGTGGCCCGTCAGCGTGAATCCGCTCGTCCAGGAGGGGAGATCCACCGTGATGATCCCGAGGCGGGATTTGAGCACGACGATCTTCCCCTTGTAGGAGAGCGTGTAGAAGAGACACCCGTTCTCAGTTGCGGTATTCTCGACTGAGAACGTGAACTCGAGCCTCCCGTCGGGTGATTTCACCAGGAGGGGCTGCCCCTGGAGGCTGGTTGTTGCGACAAAGGAGAGAAACGCCGCGAGGATCGTTTTCATTGGATGGCCCTCAGAAGCCTTGTCCGGATTGGCAGTGGCATACGAGGACAATATACGCATTGGACCGGTCTGTGTGGGGCAATCTTACCTCGCCCGCGCATGCGCGTATTCTCCCGCTTCAGTCTGATACCAGAGTCGTCACGCTCGAGGGATCCAGAGTGGCACTCAAAGTGCCACCTGACACGGGAATCGCACTTGCCTGAAGACAGTTCTTGGCGCTTGATGTGACATAGGGCGTAGAGGTCGTAACGGTTCCGTTCGGTATGGTAAACGTCCGCTCGAATGACGATGAGCCGATGTTGAATGCGACAATCACCACCTTGGAGCCGTTTTTGGAGGGATCGCCGTGCCGGAGGGCGCTCTGAACAAATGTACGGGGCGCATTCGGGATGGGCAAGGAGTAAGGACGGAGAATCAGGGGGAAGCTGCCGTCGAGGCTGAGAAAACCTCTGGAGGGACCCTTCTGCAGTCGGCTTGACAATGCTGAATCTTCAAGGCATCTTCCCTGTGGGTGGCCCCAGAAAAGACGGGGTCGTTCCCGCCGTAGGCGTTGTCGAGACAACATTTGGGAGGATGGGGTCCGATGGGTAACATAACCTTACGGGAACCGTTCGGCTGTTTTACTGACCGCTCCCACGAGCCTGATCGAGCCAGCATTGGACGAGCCCTGGCTGATGCCCGTACGGCCTGGGACACACTGGAAACAGAGCTCAAGGAGACCTACGGCCTCGAGGGTTCATTCCACTTCATGTACGGCGAGAGATACGGATGGGCGCTTCGCTTCCGTCGGGGCGACCGTCTCATCCTGGCGATGTATCCAAACCGTGGGAAGCTCACCGTGCAAATCATCCTCAGCCTCGCGCAGGTTGCCGAAGCGAGAGAGATGAAGCTGCCCCCTCAAGTCTCGAGGGTGCTGGAATCCGCCAGGGCGTACCCCGAGGGACGGTGGCTTTTCATACCAGTGCGCTCCAAGACGAGCGCCGAGGGCTTGAGGAGCCTGATCGCCCTCAAGATGTCCCGGCCGGGGAAGGGGGAGCGGGGCCGTCGGGCGGGGGTGGAAGGCTGAGAGCGGTGCGAGCGGCGGCGGATGCCCCCTGCTCGGCGTCAGATGCAGACACAGTCGGGTCTCACGAAGTTGCAGTTCCTGATGGGTCAGAGTACATTGGTCTCATCGAGAATGCCGAAGCACCTTCAGCGCGCTTTTCCCTCGTTAACATCGGAGAGTCTGCCATGACACACTATCGCCTGCGTACTTTTCTGCTCCTTGTGACGCTCATTGTCGTCACGCACGGACTTCTTGCCCAGGGTCTCTACTATGAAACCGTTTTCAAAGGAGGGCCCCTCAAGGACAACGTCTCGAAAACCTATCTCATGCCGAAGATGATGAAATCCGTCAATGCGGAAGATCAGGATTTCATGGTGCTCCGGCTGGACCAACAGAAGATGATCTCCGTGGACACAAAGGCGAAAACCTACTGGGAAAAGACCTTCACGGAGATGGAGAAGTCGATGAAAGCGGCCGCAGGAAAGATGGATGAGCAGCTTGCGGAGTTACAGGAGCAAATGAAAGAGATGCCGAAGGAACAGCGGGAGATGATGGAGAAAATGATGGGATCGCGGATGGGGGGCAAAGCCGGCGACGTGCAGATGACCAAGACGAAAGAGACCAAAAAGATCAGCGGCTTCTCCTGCTCGAAGTACGTGGCGAAGGAGGGGACGAAGGAACTGATGACGATCTGGGCCACAACGGAGATCAAGGGGTTTGAGCCTCTCATGAAAGATTACGAAGAGCTCGCCAGACGAATGACCTCGGTGAACCCCCTCATGACGAAGGGACTCATCGACGCTATGTTCAAGGTTGAAGGATTCCCGATCCAGACCGACTGGGGTGAGATATCGACTGTCGTTACGAAAGTCGAGCAGCGATCCACCCCCGAAGCCGAATTCGCCGTTCCTGCAGGCTACAAACTGACGGAACCACCGATGGGCGAAGAGTGAGGATCGGACACGATTCGTGACAAAGCCCCGGTTCCAGCCGGGGCTTCCGCTGAGTGCCGGGGTGCGGCGGCAGATTCAACTGAAGACAACAAGTGAGAGTTCCATGAATCGCACCACTGTGTGTGCGTTTCTCGCGGCCGTCATTATCCCCTTCGTGCCCGCAGATACTCCTGCTCAGATGCCTCGACTGCAGACAAAGATCGGCCATATTGTCCAGCGTGCCGGGGGAAGGGTCGGAGTGGCCGTGATAGGACCCGGCAAGAACGACACGCTCGCGGTCAACGGAAGCGGCCGCTTTCCGATGCAGAGTGTCTACAAGTTCCCCATTGCTCTGGCCGTTCTGAACCGGGTGGATAGCGGCAAGTTCTCCCTCGACCAGAAGATCCACATAAGGAAGGATGACTTGCTTACCGGTACATGGAGCCCCTTGAGGGATAAGTATCCCGACGGGAATGTCGACATCCCCCTCTCTGAACTACTAACCTATACTGTCTCTCTGAGCGATAACAACGGGTGCGACATTCTCTTTCGCTTGCTCGGAGGCCCGGAGACAGTTGACCGGTACGTCCACAGTCTCGGGATACGTGATATCGCTATCGCCACGACCGAAGCGGAAATGCACAATAACCGCTATGCCCAACGGAGGAACTGGAGTTCTCCCGCCGCAATGGCGCAATTGCTTCAGATGTTCGAGTGCGGGAAGATCCTTTCTGAAAAGAGCAGGGAATTTCTCTGGCAGGCCATGGTCAAGACCGGCACCGGCCCGGGAAGGATCAAAGGTCTACTGCCTGAGGGGACCGTCGTTGCCCACAAAACCGGCTCATCGGGGACGAATAGTGACGGCATTACCGCTGCGACAAATGACGTCGGCATTCTGACGCTCCCAGGAGGGAAGCATGTCGTCCTTGTCGTGTTTGTCTCCGATGCCAAGGCCAAAGAGAGCGCATGTGAGGATGTCATCGCCAGGATCACGAAGGCGGTCTGGGATGCGTTTTCGGCGCGATGAGTTTTACGGTGATTGACCTCTTGACCGGGCCGCGCACGGTCGACCGCCAGCCCTGAGTATTCGATACCGGGAACAACCACGCCATAAGAGGGAACACCGGTCATGAAACTCCTTTGTGTCGTCCTCTGCCAGCTCGCATTCAGTGTTGGGGTTTTTGCGCAGGCCCCGGTCGGTAACGTCTACGAGGTCTATGCGATCGAATATGCAGCAGCGAACCGGCGTGCGGCGCTCAAGGACGTTGCCGTCGGTGCCACGACGGGCGACAGCACGACCTTCTCGTACTATGTCTGGTTCCTGAAGGGCGATAACGGCCGGTGTGTGCTTGTGGACACCGGGTTCCTGCTGGATAGCGCCGGCGCAAGCAAGTTCATGGCCAGATATGAGCGGCCGGATATTGCCCTTCAGAGAATTCATGTGAACCCGGGTGAGGTTACCGATCTCATCATCACGCACCCTCACTACGATCATATCGGCGGGATCACGCTCTTCAAGAATGCAACTGTCTGGATGCAGAGGCGGGACTATGAGTACTTTGTCGGCGGCGCCTGGCAGCCGGGGGCAAAGGCCCAGGGGCTCGACAAAGGGGATGTCCTTGCGACTGTGCAGGCTAACCTGGATGGACGGCTCAGGTTGGTCGCTGGCGACAGCGTGGAAATCTTGCCGGGGATCCGGGCGTTTACGGGTTCGAAGCACGCGTACGAATCACAGGACCTTCTCATTGATACCGGCGCGGAAAAGGTCCTGCTCGCCTCGGATGACGCCTGGTTCTACTACAATCTGGAGAAGGGCCTGTCGGTACCGCTCACGTTCGACCAGGGGGCATACATCCGGCAGATGCGGAAAATGAAGGCACTGGTCTCCGATCCCGAGCTGGTCATTCCGGGCCATGATGAGCTTGTTCTCGCGAAGTTCCCACAGGTGGCCAGAGGAGTGGTCCGGATCCGGTAAGGACGTACTGGAAAATCTGTTCTGCCCCTCGGTACACCGCTCCTGCCATGACACATTCCTCGCAGAAGAAGCCTCTTTGCACTGTTTTGCTCATCCTTCTCTTCATCATCCCGCTCCCTCCACTCTTCTGTACGGTGTACGGAATGAGCACCTGGAGCGTGAACGGGGGGCCGGATGAATTGACAATTGTTCGGGGCTAGGCTATCTTAGCGCGTTACCTGTTACTCGCTTCTCGTCCGGCTACCTCTTCCCACATGGAGGCGCCATGATCGGCACTACGGTCTCCCATTACAGGATCCTCGAGAAGCTTGGCGAAGGCGGCATGGGTGTCGTGTACAAGGCCGAGGATCTCACTCTTACGCGTGCGGTTGCGCTGAAGTTCCTCCCCCACGGCCTGGAAGCACATGAGCCTGAGCGGGCGCGTTTCCTCCAGGAGGCCCGCTCTGCCGCCATCCTCAATCACCCCAATATCTGCACCATCCACGAGATTGCCGAGGCTGAGGGCCAGCAATTTATCGTGATGGAATACGTGGAGGGGAAGACGCTCCGCGAGATCGTCCCCGTGAAGAAGATGCAGGATGCGATCACCTACGGCATCCAGATCGCGGAAGCCCTCCAGGAGGCCCACACAAAGGGAATAGTCCACCGCGACATCAAGGCCGAGAACATCATGGTGAATTCGAAAAACCAAGTCAAAGTGATGGATTTCGGCCTGGCGAAGCTCAAAGGATCGCTCAAGCTCACGAAGGCGACGAGCACCGTGGGGACGCTTGCGTATATGGCTCCTGAGCAGATCCAGGGCGGCGAGGTGGATGCGCGGTCGGACATATTCTCGCTTGCAGTGGTCCTCTACGAGATGCTTGCGGGGCAACCACCCTTCCGGGGCGAGCATGAAGCGGCAATCATCTATTCCATACTCAATCAGGAGCCGGAGCCTATCCAGAAGTATCTGCCGGAGGCGCCGATAGAGCTCCTGCACTTGCTCGGTCGCGCGCTGGAAAAGGAACCCGAAGACAGGTACCAGGCTGTCGGTGAGATGCTCATTGACCTGCGTCGGTTGAAGAAAGATTCCTCCAGAGTGCTGCGGCAACCACCTCAAGGAGAAACACGACGGGGAGCCGTGCTGCCGGGGCCACCAGAAGCCAGGCACAGAGTCCAGAGGAAATGGATCTGGCTGGGTGCTGCCGCTGTCGTGGTGATCTGTTCTCTCCTTGCCATAGTGTTCCTCCCAAGGGCCTCTACGGTGAAACTGAATCCCGACCGAACGATGCGTATCCTGCCGATTCCTTTCGCGAGGGTGTTCTATCCTTCACTCTCCCGGGACGGCAACTGGATCGTGTTTCCTGTGGCGGATGAGAACGACAGATGGGATGTCTACTCGATGAACACATCATCGGGCGAGCCTGCCAGAGTCACACATGAAGAAAACCTCTCCACTATCGCTGTTGACCTCTCTCCTGATGTCGGCCAGATTGCCTATGATCGTCTTCTCGTCCCCGGTGAAGGCCGTGGACTGAGGCTTGTCCCGTTTCAGGGAGGGGCAAGTCGGACAGTTGCCGACACCGGAATGGGAGCGTTATGGAGGCCGGACGGCGAGCGAATAGGATACGTCCGGGCGGGACGTTCCGGATCGGATATTCCGAGTGCCTCTGGCCACTTCGAGATCTGGAGCGTCAAGCCGGACGGGACAGACAACCGTCTTGAGCTCATCGATACTGTGGCCAGCGGATACACTCGGGAGCCGGTCTCATTCTGCTGGTCACCCGATGGGGCCTCAATAGCGTGGGTGCGGACTAAGGGAGAAGGGTACGGCGAGGTGATGGTGCGCCATCTCGCCACGGGGAGAGAGCGGCAGCTCACCTTTGACAAGAAGGAAATCGACGAGGTGACCTGGACGATGGACGACAGGATACTCTTTATATCGAACAAGTCCGGACACGCTAACCTCTGGGTCATACCTGCCGCGGGAGGAGAAGCAGTCCAGGTCACGCAGGGAACTGTCCCCCTCCTCAGCGCCAGAATCTCTGCCGACAACAGAAAGATTGTGTATCTCGAGATGGAGATGATCTGGCACATATGGATTTCAGCCCTGGATGGGAGCACTCCCCGCCAGGTAACAACCGATGATGTCCTTGTGGGGCGCGCGAAATTCTCGCCTGACAGGAATTCCATCGCCGCCGTGATCGGTGACGTTGACATATTCAAGCCGGAGACCCATCTGTACCTGATGGACCGGGACGGGAAGAACCGGAGGAAGCTGACCTCAGGATCTGCCACAGTCACCTCGTGTGCCTGGTCATTGGACGGGAAATGGCTCGCCTACACCTCTCGTCCGCTGGGACAACCTGCAGATTCCAGCGGAGTGTATCTTATTCAGCCTTTCAATCCGGGAGGGGCCAGACTTCTGTGCAAAGCGTGGGCAGTTCTGCAGTGGCTGGACAACGACGACGTTATTGTCTGGAAAGGGATGAAGACGTGGAGACAGCCCGCAAAGGGGGGATCCCCGACCCAGCTCTATGAAGATTCAACAAACGTGAATCTGATTCATGGCAAGGGCCAGATCGTATTTTACGATTATCGACAGGGGCGGGAAGGGTGGTGGACGGTTCCGATTACGCCTGATGGCAAGGGAGCAGGCGTGCCGAAGAAGAAGGTGGTTCCCTCCGATGCATATGTAGCGGCACCCGCTGACGTTCGATTCCTGCTTTACACGAAAGGAGCAGAAAAGGACCTGTGGAGGCTCTGGCTTCCCGGAGGAAAGGAAGAGCGCCTGGGGAAAGCACTCCCAGGATCAGCGTATATGGCCGATGTCAGCATGGACGGGAAAGAGATCCTCTGGACGAAAACAAGCTCTCGGTCGAAGCTCGTGCTGATGGAGAACATTTTTGAGTGAGAGGCGCGCGCATCACCCTTCCCCCGCCGAGTGTTTCTGCCGGATCTCCGCGTGCACTCTCTTCCATTGAACCCCTTTGTGGTCGTGAGGAGTCTCTAGGGTCACAGTCAAGACACCACAACTCAGCTGACCCCCGGTGTGCAGGGGATCAGCGCTGTGCGGCTCCTCCCCGGAGCGCAGTCTGTTCTTCCGGAGAAGGAGCAGCGATTTTTTGAGGAAGAATGCACTGGAAAATCTCTCAGTCCCTCGGTACATTGCTCCTACTATGACCCGTTCCGCACAGAAGAAGCCACTTCGCACGATTCTGCTGATCCTACTCCTGATCATCCTGCTTCCGGCGCTCCTCTATACCGTCTACGAACTCTCCACCCGGGGCGCGAGCGAAGAACTTGTGACCGATATCTATCGCCGCCAGCTGGATGTCGTTCTTTTCTCCCTCAACCAGTACTCCTGGGACGTGGCCAACGGATGGGCATCGTCACTCTCGCTCGCTCTGCGGGAGGGAGGGGGGACCGATGAAATCCTGGATGCCGCACGGAGAACGGGTGTTCTCCAAGGGATTGTCCTTTCGGACACGGCCCTCCGGTCACTTCAGTGGCTTCCCCTCCGGCCGGGGTCGTCCGGCGAAGGGCTCCGGTCGGCGCTGCTTGAAAACGGAGAGAAGATCGCTCAGCTCCCAGGACTCAGGCGTACGGGTTACCGGAAACTCGAACCCCTGCTCCTTCCGGACAAGACCGTTCAGCTGGTCTTTGCGACGGGGGACGACAGTGGGGTGCACGCGCTCCTCGGCATGGTGCTGAGTGATTCGTCGTTCGTCCGTGAAATCCT
>Ga0153916_10004746_pt1 | contig 10300 bp, 7 predicted proteins | sample Opewatmetagenome_FD_109642 | JGI IMG/M metagenome (GOLD analysis project Ga0153916, IMG submission 109642) | Freshwater wetland microbial communities from Ohio, USA - Open water 3 Core 3 Depth 4 metaG | ecosystem: Environmental > Aquatic > Freshwater > Wetlands | place: USA: Ohio, Lake Erie, Old...
ATTCGTGCCCAGCCTTTTCCAGCCCTGGATGCCAGAGGGGTTCGGCATCTCCGTTTCCAACGATGCCTGTGTCATGATTTCGGCTGAAGGGCACGACGATTTCTGCCTCCCCTACCTCAACCAGATCTCGGATGCTTTTGGCGGACTATACATTCATTCCTGCGGCAACTGGCTCCACCAGATCCCGAGTCTGGCCAAAGTGAGGGGCTTGCGCGGGCTGGAGTTCGGGGTCAGCGAGACACCGTTCGGGCCGGTGGCGGAATATTTCGACGGCCGGATCCTCCTGGCTTGCCGCGTCGGGCTCCATCGGGACATCAAGTTCAAGGGGATGGCCGATTATGTCGCCACGATTTTGAAATCCAAAAAGACAAACCGCGGCCTGTTCATCAACGTCGACATCACCAACGGCCTGATCGACGATTCCTGGCCCGAGACAGACCTGGCCGAAATCTATCGTCTTATTATAGGATGATGAAAGAGGTAAAAATATGGCGGCCGACCAAGACAAGATGAAAAAATTCGAATTCCTGATCGGAGATTGGGACCTTGAGTACAGAGTCCCTAGGAGCGCATTCGGAAAGGCCGAGAGGGGCACTGGAACCGGGACTGTCCGGCGGGCCCTTAAGAATAAGTGTGTGTATGTTGATTATGAATGCCACCTCCCTTCGGGCGACGGCCAAGCCCATGCCGTTTTCGTCTGGGATGAGAAGGCCAAAGTCTATCGCTACTGGTGGTTCGAAGACTCGGGAATTTTCTTGACGGCCACCTGCGACTTCATTACGGCCGGAGTTCTATATTTGAACTGGCACGACTCTCTGCTGACTCAGACCTTCAGCCAAGAGAATCCGGACCGGATTGTCCTGCGAATGAATCATCCGGATTCGACAGGCAAGCCGGAGACGATTCTCGAAGTCATATTCATGAGGAGATGATTTGTACAGAGGCCCAAGACCATACGAAGCTCCGAAAGGGTTTGATTGGGTTGTCAGTGGACAAGACTGGCAGGTCGAGAACGACGCCCTGATCGTCTCTCTCCTGACCCAGTCTAAAAAGAAAGCGGCGATCCTTTTCCGCGCCGAGCACCCGGCTGTCTGGCGGATAACCTTCTTTCCGCCCGGAGTCCCGCCGGAATACCGGGAACCGGTAGTGGCCAAGCCCGTATTGACACCCCTCCCCCTCGAGGTCGAAAAAACCGCCGCCGGACTGCAAGTTCATGGCGCCGACCTAGCCCTGGAAATTCGATTCCGCCCCTGGCTTATGCGCTTTGTTGATCCCGCGGGCCAAGAGGTTTTCGCTGAAAACCCGGATGACGTAGACGGGCTCGGCCGGCCCTTTGTTCTTCCTCTCGGCTATGTGGCAAAAAACGGCGTCATCACAGAAGTCTCCGAGTCCTTTAGGCTTCAACCCGGCGAACACCTCTTCGGCCTCGGGGAAAAGTTCACGGCACTCGACAAGGCCGGGCAGCGCGTCGTCTCCTGGACGGAGGATGCGCTGGGCTCGACGAGCGAGCGCTCCCATAAGAACATTCCTTTTCTCTGGAGCAGCCGCGGCTGCGGCCTGTACATCGACTCCGGCGCGCGGATTACCTGGGACCTGGGCGCAACCTCCTGCCAGACAGCGACCATCCGCATCGAGGACAGTGTTATCGACGCCTATCTCATCAGCGGCGAATCGCCGGCCCGGATTCTCGACCATTACGCCAGCCTTACCGGCCGGGCCCCTGTGCCCCCCAAATGGACATTCGGGACCTGGCTCTCTACAGGCGGCGCGCACAGGACACAAGAAGAGGTCCAGAAGCTTGTCAGCGGCCTCGAGCAGCACGAGTTCCCTGCCGATGTCATCCACATCGACACCTGGTGGATGCGGGAGCGAAAGTACTGTGATTTCCAGTGGGACCGGAAGGCCTTTCCCCGGCCGGAGGTGCTCATCGACGTGCTTCATCGCCTCGGACTCAAGCTTTCCCTCTGGGAGCATCCTTATATCTCTGTCGAAAGCGAGCTGTTCGCGGTCGGAAAAGAAAAGGGCTATTTTGTCCGGCGGCCGGATGGAGAGGTCTATATCATCGATTACGGACTTTCCCAAGCTCCAAAGCCGGACGGCCGGGTTCGCCCGGCCAGGGGCAAGGATTCGTGGAATGCCCGGGTGGCCATCGTCGATTTCACCAACCCGGAGGCGGCTGACTGGTTCAAGGACCTCCATCGGCCGCTCCTGAGGATGGGAGTCGATGTGTTTAAGACCGACTTCGGCGAGAACATCCCCGCCGATGCCGTGTTCGCCAATGGAAAAACCGGCGCAACCATGCACAATCTCTATCCACTGCTTTATAACCGCGCCGGCTTCGAGGTCACTCAAGAAGAGAAGGGATACGGAGTCGTCTGGGGAAGGTCGGCGTTTGCCGGGAGCCAGCAGTACCCCCTCGTCTGGTCGGGCGACCCGGCAGCGGATTTTCAGAGCTTGGCCTCGACCATCCGCGGCGGGCTTTCGGCCGGTTTGTCCGGCCTCCCCTTCTGGTCGAACGACATCGGCGGCTACCGGGGGATGCCCTCACCTGAGCTTTATGTACGCTGGGCTCAATTCGGCCTGTTCTGTTCTCACAGCCGGATGCACGGCGACAGCCCCCGCGAACCATGGACTTTTGGCGAAGAGGCGGTTTCCATCATTCGGAAATACATACTCCTGAGATACGAGCTTTTCCCCTACATCTATAGCACGGCTTTCGAAGCCGGCCTGAAAGGGCTTCCAGTCATCCGGGCGCTGCCCCTTGCCTTTCCCGATGACCCGAACGTCTTCGATAAGGATTTCGAGTATGTGTTCGGGCCCTGGCTTCTCGTCGCCCCCGTCATTGAGCCTGGAGGAAAGCGTGAGGTCTATCTGCCCGAGGGAACCTGGTTTGACTACTGGACAGGAGACGCCTTAGAGGGGCCTAAGAATCTCCTCCTCCAAGTCCCTCTCGATGTGCTTCCCCTCTATGTCCTTGGCGGCGCCATTATTCCCCGGATGCAGCGCGCCTGGCGGATCCCGGAAGAGCGCGTAGACCCGCTCCTCATCGAGGTCTGGCCGCACGGGTCATCGAGCTACAATCTCTACGAAGACGAGGGAGTCACGGAATTCAGGTGCGATCAAGGGAAGGAGGAGATCACCTTCGAATGGTCCGGCCCCTTGCCCAGGCGAGTCGTCCTCCATTTCAGGGGATTCAAAATGCCCAAGAAGGTCACCCTCGCCACGAGCGAAGAGCCGGCAAAGACTCAAGAGCTCGAAGGGATGGCGCTCGAGAAAAAGTATGTGCTGGCCGTCCCAGAGACGGCCGGGGCGCACCTGGTGCTGGGCTATTAATTCCTGCCGACCCAGCCGTCGTGGGTGATCCGGAACCGCTCCTTGCCGTCCTCGCTTTCGAGCAGGGCTTCCCACTGGTTCCAGGTTATCTTGATCTGCGGCGGCCATCTGCAGCCCCTGAACCTCATTTCCCCCAGGCCCAGATCCGCCAGACTGTCGCTAAATGAGCCACGGTTCAGAAAGTGCGTTTTCTGTTTGTAATACACCTGCCGGAGGGCCCACTTGGCCGCCTCTTCAGGCCGGGAGGTGAATGCGTCCTTCCCTTCACCCACAATCCGGCCTGAAAATTGGACAAAGCCCCACATTTCGGGATAGTGAATGTTGATGAGGCCGGTGGGCGCCCAGACCCAATTGTCCTCGGGCAGGGGCTTTCCCGTCGGGGGATCTACGACCTTGGAATACAGGCCGTCCTTGACCTCGACGCGATACTCGACCCGGGAGAAGTTCACGCGCCACTGGTCTCCGGCTAAGGGTGGTTTTTTCCCCGGGGCGCACTCTCTCAGGATCTTCCACGGCAGGGCAATTTCGACACTCCAGCTCTTGTCTTTGTCTCCCGGCTGATTAACCGTCCCATCACAGAAAACCTTCGTCTTCATACCCTGGATGTCCCAGGCGTGGACGGCCGGGCCTCCGTCGCGGTAGGGCTTGACCAGGAGAAGATCCCACGGCGTGCCGAAGGCGTTCATCTCGAGCTCGTAGTAGAGATGTGTGCTGCCGGAAGTGTCGATGAAGACCTCGAAGTCGTTATCATAAAAGATGATTGAATCGCGCTCGGTGAGTATCGCCCAGATATCCGGTTCCTCGAGTTCAGCCCCGATATAGAAATATTCATCATCCCAGAGCAACTTGGCACGGGTCTTAAACCGCGGCTTGGGCTTGAGCGAGCCCTTGATATCTGCGAAAAGCTCGGTCCAGGCGGCCTTTAGCCAGGCTGGCTCGTCCAGCTTGCCGTCGACAGTCAACGGCTGGGGCGTGCGGTAACAGATATAATGCGGCGGTGCAAACGAAATTCCGGGCTCGGGGAATGCCTGGGAGGAGAACTCCTGGACGCCGGCTGACGCCAAAGGCCACAGCCCAGATAGGACCAGCGCGGCCAATATCAAGACGGGGCTGAAGATTTTGACAAGAATGATGAGAGCCCGTTTTTTATTCATCCCCCTCTCCTTTATCCTCTCCCACCTGGGGAGAGGGAATTGTATCGCGTCCGGTAGGTTTTGGCCGCCTCGATCATGGCCACGATGTTCTGCGGAGGGACGTTGGGCATGATGTTGTGGACCTGCGTAAAGACAAAGCCGCCGCCCGGGGCCAGAATCTCGATGCATCTCCGGACGTGCCCGTCGATCTCCCGCTCCGTTCCGAGCGGCAGCACCCTCTGGGTGTCACACCCTCCACCCCAGAAAGTAAGGTCCTTCCCGAACTCTCGCTTCAACCACTCCGGCTCCATCCCCCGGGCGCTCGTCTGGACGGGGTTGATGATCTCCACGCCGATCTCGATGAGGTCGGGTAAGAGCGGGGCGATCGCGCCGCAGGAATGGAAGAAGAGATGGAGGCCGGACCGTTTGCGCACCTTCTCGTAAATCATTTTCTGCCTCGGCTTGAAGAACCGCCGATACATCTGCGGTGATATCTGGAGCGCGAGCTGGGTCCCGAGGTCATCCCCCATCTGGATGATCTGGACATAACCCTCGACGGCGTCCAGGAACTTCTCCAGGTTCGCGAGGTGTGTCTCGGTGAGCCGGTCGAGCAGCGCTTCGGCCTTCCTAGGACTTTCCACCAAGTCAACTAGGAACTGATCATTCCTGCATAGGTATTGACCCCATTCGAGGAGGTTTCCGCCGAAGCCCGCCATGATGGCGAAATCGGTGGTCTCGGAAAGCCGTTTGGCTCGTCGCCGTATGTCCGCCAAATGCTCTCCGGTCAGGGGCTTGTGCCAGGGGGCCGTGGGCAATGCGGCCCAGGTCACCCGGGCCATCAGGTCCGAAAGCTTATCCAGAATCGAGAAGTCCTGTCCATCCCACTCCAGAAGCGGAAAGTGCGTCTGACTGAGGTAGTAGGCGCCCTTAGGCATGGAGCCGATCGTCGTCCCGTCGGCACTCCGGACCAGCCAGCCGCCTGAGCCGTCCAGCTCGAAATTCGCATAGGCAGGGATTTTCGACGCCGAACCGTCGGGGAGCGTGAAATCCTTCCAGTCTTCGTCCGCCGTCAGGAAGGCCCGGCCGAGGTCGATCACGTCGGCTTCGAAGTAGTCGAGTATCGGGTCCTCGGGCTGGGCGAGCTGCTGAACGACGTCGTAGACGTCCGTGGATCCAGCCGAAAGGCCCAGGTATCTCTTGAGGTTTCCGTAGGCGACGGCCGTGATTCCTGTCGAGCGCATGGCGCCGAGGTCGATCGGCACTTTGTCCGGCTCGCGATGGGCGATGGCGCTGAGCACCCGTTCCCGCCTGGTCATAACGCCTTTCCCCTTACAATTCTCAAACTCTTTCTTTCTGCATTATGTTGGGTGGAAATTAAAGACCTGGCCGCAGAGGTATTAAGGTATTGACCGGAATTCGGGGCTGACTTTTTTCCGCCCTTGACCTATTCCCCTGGTTTTTCTACGATTTTCCCGGTCGGGTCGATGGTCAACTCGATTGTTTTCTCTCCGACCTGGAGCTGCATTTCATATTGCACTATGTCTCCCTTGGTCAGTTTCTCGGACTTGAGGACTTCGGCTTCGGGATATTCCCTGGCCAGAGTCTCCTGAACAGCAGCTGGCATGTCCGTTGTGGCCATGCTTTCTTCGATTTCCACCGCTGTGCCGTCCGCAGCATAGAGAAGATCGCGATGAAGGGTTCCCTCGACACTTTCGACCTCATAATAGGTAGCGCCCTGTTCAGTTTCCTGGGAGGCCCCCTTGATCACAGCTCCGGGATAGGCCGTCTTGAACGCCGACAGGACTGGCTCGGGCAAAGCGCTGAGGTCCACTTTGGCCTCTTGCACCTCGGCTTCCTCTTCTTTTTCTCCCTGCTCCTTGGCCTCGCTTTCTTCGGACTCAGCCTTCTCGACGGTCTCCATCTGGGCCTTGATCTTGCTCGTTTCCGCCGCCGGTTTCTCCGCTTTCTTCTTGCAGCTTACAGCAAAGACGAAAATACCCGCGACTAAAAGCACCACTAGGTTTTTAGCTCTCACTCTTTTCTCCTTATAATCTAACTATCACAAGCTTGATAATAACACAACCTGAGAAGGTAACAAGAAAGGCTTGCCTTGAATGTCGACTATTTATATAATATTAGTAAGTTTTGCGGAAAGGAGTAAACATGTCCGTGAAAAAAATCTCGATATTGGCTATCATCTTGGCTCTCGGACTCTCAACTTCCAGCCTCGCGGCCGGTCCTCAGCAATCCCAACAGGACCAGCAGAAGGCCATGGAAGCCTATATGAAGATGATGGCGACGAATGAAAACCACGCCTATCTCAAGAATTTCGCCGGCGAGTGGAACATGACATCCAAAGCCTGGATGATGCCCGGCCAGGCCCCGGAGACCAGTCAGAACACTGCTCAAGGCGAGATGATCCTGGGCGGCCGCTTCCTCAAGATGGACTATAAAGGGACGATGTTTGGCCAGCCGTTCGAAGGAGTCCAGGTCATCGGCTTTGACAACATGAAAAAGAAATACATCAGCTTCTGGATCGACAGCACGAGCACGGCCTTCTTCCTGACCGAGGGCACGCGCGACGAGTCCTCCAGGACGACGACCGAAACGGGACTCTGGCCCGACCCGATGACAGGCGGGACGACGAAGGTTAAGGCCATCACCAAAATGATCAGTCCCGATGAATTCAGCTACGAGCTATATATGGTCGGGCCCGACGGCAAGGAATTCAAATCCCTGGAGAACCGCTCCGTCCGCAAGAAATAATCGCGCCCCGGCTTATTTTTCCCGGCCAGCCTATTTGTACAGCCAGGTCGCGCTAACCTCCCCTTTGGGAGCGTTTTTGGCGATCTCGGCGGCCATCATCCGGACCATTTCGGCGTTGGTCATGGGATGCCAGCCGTGGCCCTTTATCGGCCGGCCGTACTCGAACGAGCCCGCATAATAGGGATCCTTGGTCTTCTTCAGGAAGTCCTCGAGCATGTAGACGGCCAGGTTGAGGTAGTAGTCGTCCATGTCCCCGCAATAGATATGCAGCTTGCCGACGAGCTGCGGGCCGATCTTCGGCCAATTGGTCTCGATGTAGTGACGGAGGTCATAGCCGTTGTCGCGCATGTAAAGGGCGACTTCGCGGTCGATCTGGCCGGTCATCTTGTCCCAGAGGGGCTTGGGATACCCGTCCTGCCCCACCGGGCCATACACCGCCTCCCAGATCTCGAGCTGCTGACAGGACCGGCCCCGACTCCCCAGCACTTCCTCCATCTGACTGAGTTGGCGCATGGAGACTTCGGGCTGGCCGCTGGGGTCGCGCCGGAAGTAACGTTCGGGGATGAGCCACTCTCTCCCGGGCACCCCGAAAGCATTGTCATCTTCGTAGATGTTCGAAAGGCAATAGGCCCTGAAGTCGATCGGGTCGGGGTAGAACGTCCAGGTGCCGCCAAAGAATTCCGGGTGATAAACCTGCAGCGCTAGCGATTCCCAGCCGCCGGTCGAGCCGCCGGTCAGGACCCTGGCGGAGGGTTTGGCCAGGATTCGGAAATTCTTCTCGAGATACGGGATGAGCTCCGTCATGATGGCGTCGCCATAAGGGCCGTTGTTGGCCGAATTGACGGCGTAAGAATCGTCAAAATAGGGTGTCGGGTGCTGGAATGTGACGGCGATCATCCTGGGAAAATCATCGGAATTCCAGGCCTGGTAGAATTCGTGGCCCGGTTCCAACCCCGTCAGCTCCCGCCTCCGGCGCAGCTGCTCCGTCATCGGGGCCGGTTCGGTGGCAAAGCCGAACGGCGCATTAAGGCCGAAATGCCCCTGGACATAGATCACGGGGTAATAAGAATCGGGATGGGATTCATACCCCTTGGGAAGAAGGATTGTCGCCCCGAGATAGATGGGATGGCCCCAGAACTCGGAAAGCAACCGGCTCTGGATCTTGACTCCCTTGACCCACTCCGTGTCCGGCGGGACCTCGATGGGCGGAATAACTTTGTCGAGGCTCAGCTTGACCGTGTAGCCCAGGCCGGCGTCGAGGTGGGCCTTTTGGGTCTCACAGAAAAAATTGCCGGGAGAGCGGTTGAACTGCTGTCCCTCCCACTGGTCCATGTGAGCCCAGATGGTGTGGCCGTCGGAGCGTTTGAATTCCGTGTAAACATTAAAAAGCGCCTGGACAAAATAGTCGCCCGCGGGGATATCTTTGAGGCCCTTGACCGGATACCCCAAGGTATCGCCGTCGATGAAGGCCGTGGTCCCGGGATTGAGCCGCTCCACGTCGGCTCCGAAGAAGGGTGTCGTCTGTCCCCAGGACCCGACTTGAAGCCGCGGCTCCGGGTTGTCCAGCCGGGAGATCATGACGAAGACCCGTCCAGTGAGCGGCTGGTCGTTGGCCGAGGCCGGGATCGAGATTTCAAAACGTGGGCTTGCCGGAGCGGCCTTTTTTGACGCGCACGCGGTCAGGGCGAGGCCCAAGATAAGCAGAGAAACCAGCAGAGCCGAACGCCATCGCACAATCCGTCGAAGTGATCTCTTCTTTTCCATCGACCTTCTCCTTTCAGGATAAAAAAAATGCCTAGGCGCCGTTACGCCGCCTAAAAATGATATCCTTAACCGCGGACTCAAAGCCGCAGGCGACCTCAGCGACTTCGCCTTTCGAGTTCGTCAGGAAGGTCAGCTTTTGTCCCTGGAAATCCCCTGCGGCTATGACAAATGATTCGTAGTGCCAGTGTTCGAGGGGCCAGCGGAATCCATGTGTGACCGCAGTGAGCCGGCCGTCCACGATTTCCACCCGGATTTCTCCATATGCGGGATGGGCATATGCGCCCGCATACTCATCCAGCCGATGAGCTGGGGCTGTCCCTTCAATCCGCTTCTCCTGCGGCTCGTTTTTCTGCCCGGCTTTTATCCGCTCTTCGACTCTTTGGCTCCAGTCGATGGGGCTGAGTCCCAAGACCAGGTCAGAGAGGACGTTCGCAAGTATCGTGCTCGCCGGCGAACTGGCGTTGATCAGGATGACCACACCGGTCTTATCCTGGGGAAACAACGTGACATAGGAATTAAACTCCAGTGTGGAACCGCCGTGATGGACTCGGTAATGCCCCCGATAGACATCGGTCATCCAGCCCAATGCGTAGGAAGGAATGAGAACCTCCGGGTTGGCGGCGGCGGACCAAGGCATCGGCATCTGAGGAATGTGCGTTTCGCGGATGCAGCCGGAGGGGAAGACCTGCCGGCCCTCGATTTGGCCGTCCTGGAGTTGAGCTGTCAGCCACCGGCACATGTCCTGGGCCGTAGTGTTGATCGAGCCCGAAGCTCGGGCGCCGTACATCAGCTTGTCAGCCGGTTGGGGCAGGGATTTGGCGGCCTGTTTCTCCCCTTGGCGGACGTAGGACAGAGCGTACTCGGAAGCGGCCGTGTACTCAGGGATCGTGCAGCCGCTGTCGCTCATCCCCAGGGGCTTGAAGATTTTTTGCCGGATGAATTCATCCCAGGGAATCCCGGCCGTTTTTTCGACCAGATAGCCGAGCGTGATGTACATCAGGTTGTTGTACTGGAAGGCGGCTCGCAGCTCCCGGCTCGGCTCAAGGTAGCGCAAGCCGCGGACCATATCCGCGATGTCCAGGGGCGAGTTGACCCAGACGAGGTCGTGCCGGGGAAGCCCCGTGCGGTGAGCCGCCAGGTCTCTTGTGGTGGCGTGGAGTGATGCGTACTCGTCCTGGAGACGGAATTCTGGGAGGTAGGTGACTAAGGCCTTATCCCAATCGACCCTGTTTTCGGCGGCCAGGAGACCAACGGCCAGGGCGGTGAAGGCCTTGGTGGTCGAGCCGAGGATGAAGCGCGTCCGG
>Ga0153916_10004747_pt1 | contig 10296 bp, 5 predicted proteins | sample Opewatmetagenome_FD_109642 | JGI IMG/M metagenome (GOLD analysis project Ga0153916, IMG submission 109642) | Freshwater wetland microbial communities from Ohio, USA - Open water 3 Core 3 Depth 4 metaG | ecosystem: Environmental > Aquatic > Freshwater > Wetlands | place: USA: Ohio, Lake Erie, Old...
ACTGCCGCACTTGTTGACACACACACCGTCGATCGAAAAACCATGCTTCTAGGCGGAACCCGCGAGCTCGCATCGATCACCGCGCCGGACGGATTTGCGCGCCCGCCGGCTGGCTCGTCCGCGCCACCGAGCGCAGACGAGATCGTCATCCTCACCCGCAATTGGGGCGCCCCCTCGCTCGACCAGCTCGAGCGAACGGCGCGCGATCCCGCCACAGGATCGTGGGTTGCCTTCTCGGGCAATCCGTTGCTGACGTCATCGGCGGGAGAACCTCCGGCATCGCGGAGCGATGTGGCGTCACGATTGCTTCGTGCGCTGGAGCAGCGTGGCGTCGATGCGCTCTCGGACGTGGATGGCGTTTTCGCGATTGCGTGGTGGTCGGCGCCGCGGCGCGAGCTGCGCCTGATTCGGGATCGGTTCGGAGCGGAGCCTTTTTTCTACGCGAGCGCCGGCAATCGCCTGATCTTCGCGTCGAGAATCCGGGACATTACGGCAACGGGGCTCGTGCGCCCATCGCTGTCGGCCGAAGGGCTCGCGGAATTTCTCGTGTACTGCTATCTGCCAGGCACGCACACGTTGCACGACGGCGTGCTGCGCGTCCCGCCGGGCGGCATGGTCGTCTACTCCCCGGCGCGCGGTGCCGTGCTGGAGCGGTGGTACAGCCTGTCGTTCGCCGATCCCTTTGCCGACAACGAAGCGGAAATAGCGCGCGGCTTCCGCGACGCGCTCGACCGCGCCGTGACGATTCGATTGGGACCTACCGATCCCGGTGCGCTGCTTTCCGGTGGAATGGATTCGAGCTCGGCCGTCACGTTCGCCCGGCGCCACTGGCCGGGCGAGATCCGCTCGTTCGGTTTCCGTTGCGCGGGTGCTTCATTCGACGAATCCGTATACGCACGAGGACTCGCCGAGGCGCTTGCGGTCCAGCACACCGAGGTCGAGTACGGTGAGCAGGAATCGCTCACCATCCGCGAGGCCATCGCGGAGATGGAAGTTCCGTTCTGCGATATCGGCATCGAAGTAGGAACCTGGATCCTCGGACGCGCCGCGCAATCCAAGGTGCAGTACGTCCTCACCGGCGATGGCGGCGATGAGATCTGGGCGAGCCACCCGGTATACGCGGCCGAAAAACTCATGCGCTGGTACGACCGGATGCACATGCCGCGAGCGGTGGGCGATTCCATCTGGCGCCTCGCGTCGCTTCTGCCGGATTCGGACAAGAAGCGCAACCTGCCGGTGATTCTCAAGCGCATCCTGCCGCAGCCCGGTGTGCCGCGGGATCTGCGCCACTTTCGCTGGCGCGTCTATTGCACCACCGATCTCTTCCCGAAACTGCTGACGCCGGACTGGGCGCGCAAGCTCGAGAACGCGGATCCCTTTGAGTGCGTGCGCAAGTCCTTCGAAGGCTATCGCGGGCCCGACGACGGCATCTCCCCGCTCCTCTACAGCGACTACGTCACCACCTCGGGCTTCTACTTCTCCCGGCTGATGTTTCTGCGGCATTTCGGTGTCGAGGCCCGCATGCCTTTCTACGACCGCCGGCTCGTCGAATTCGGCGCCCGGATTCCCGCGCGGCTGAAGCTCGAGGGCGTCGAGCGCACCAAGCGGTTGTTCCGGGTCGCCATGAAAGGCGTGCTGCCCGACATCGTGAACGAGCGCAAGGACAAGCTCGGGCACTCGGTGCCGCTCAAGAACTGGCTGCGCACGCCCTCGTCATTGAGTGCGCTCGTGGAATCCGCGTTGACGCGGGAGGTCATCGAGCGCCGCGGAATATTCCGCTTCGAAGACGTGAGCCGCCTGCTCACCGAGCATCGGGCGCGGCGGCACAACCATTCACACCGCCTCTGGGCGATCTTCGTTCTGGAAAACTGGCTGCGCGCGCAGTTCGACTGAGTCAGGGCGGGCCGGCTCGCTCCGGTTCAATTCGAGGAAAATGACGATGCCGCAAAAGCTGCTGAACCTGGCCCACTTCTTTGTCAGTCATCTGCCGCTCAACACCTGGGCCTTTCTGGGCGTGTTTGCGACTTTCCTCGGCTTCTGGGCAATTGGCCGCGTGATTCTCGGGCGGAGAACGGCGGAGTCCGCCCTGCTCGGCTGGGCGTGCATCTACTTCATCGCTCTGGTGGCGTCGGTGTGCGGATTTGGCGACCTTCGCTGGCTTGCAGGGCTCTTCCTCGCCCTCGCGATGGGCTCGCTCTTCCGGCTCTTCATGAGAAGGCACGAGCTCCTTCCCGGCATAGGCACCCTGGAGTTGCTGCTACCGCTACTGCCGGTCGTGATAATGACGTTGTTGATGCCTTTGATGCATTGGGACAGCTATTGGCATTGGGTGCTCAACGGTTCATACCTATACCGTTTCGACAGCTTTCCGGCGGTGCCACTCGGCAGCTTCCCCTCGTTTCACCCCACTTACCCGATGGCCACCTCGCTGGTCTACTACTTCTCCAGCCTCCTGACGGGCCGATTCGTGGAACCTGCCGGCCTCTTCCTGAATGTGGCGATGTCCCTGATCGCCTTGGAGTGCGTGCTAAAGCTGTTGCGCGAAGTAGTGCCGCACGACAACAGTTTCGAGCGGCCGGGTGTCTTCTACCGCTACGGCGCGCCCGTGGCAGCCTTCTGTATCGTGCTGTCCCTCAACCCGAGCTTCCGCGTCATCAATTACTACTCCGCGCTCATCGACCCCACATTGGGTGTGATCGTATTGGTCACGGTAGTGCGTTGGTGCTCATATATCGCAGGAGAATCGAACGAAGAACCGGCGCCGCGCGCTTTGCTCCCAAGAGGCTCCGCGCGGGACCTCATGCTTCTTCTCATGCTCGGAGTGCTGATCGCCGGCATGAAGCCAAGTGGCTGGGTATTGGCGCTGGTCCTGAGCACGGCCGGCGTATTCGTCGGAGTGGTCCATCGCGCTCCGTTCATGCGCTGGCTGGCGCCCGCAGCGGCGGTACTCTCCGGGTCCGTTCTCGCCCAACTGCTCTGGCAAGCCTACCTCTCCACCCACCTGCCGGTAGAGGATCAGTTTACGATTCAACCCTTAAGCGAATGGCGCTTCGATTTGATTCCACAGCTTCTCAAAGGGATCGTGGCCGAGCTCAAGAGCTCCGCCGTCTACTATGCAATGCTGTTACTCACGGTCGTAGCGGGGCTCGTGTCTCTGGTGCGCGCTCGATTCATCAAGAACGCGAGGCTGTCGTTGATGCTGGGTTTTCTCGCAGTGGCCCTGCCGATTCACATCACGAGCGTGCTCGCTGCCTATCTGGGAACGGGCTTCGGCGATGTGGAGATCGTGCGTGCGGCTTCCTTGCATCGATATTCGACCCATGTGGGTTTCGCCGCTTGCACGCTTGGCCTCGTCACCCTGGCGTGGGCCGTCCTGCCCTATGCCCGAACTCGCTTCAGCGGGCTGACGCGCAAACATGCGCTGGCGCTGATTCTGGGCTTGTACTTGATTCCACTTGGCTACTTCGTGCTTCTGCCCTCAGTGAGAGGCGGCTCCTATTTCCTGCGAACGTTCGAGGACCTGCGCAATACGGCGATGCGCATCTCCAAGACGATGCCAGCCGATGAGAGCTTCGTCGTTCTCGGCGAGCAGTGGGCCATAAACTTCGCAGGCTATGCGTCGTGGAATCCTTCGGCGGTCTCGCATGGGCCTTCCATTAAGGGTCAGAAGATCGTGCAGTCCGCTGCCGACCTGGATGTGGCTCGGAAGCTGCTCAGTGAGTGGATGTCCGACGAATCCATCGATCACGTCTGGCTGTTCAACGCTCACCTCCTGAATGTGGACATCGGCGTGCCGGATGCCCCGAATGTGATCTGGAGCCGCGCGAGCGGTCAGTGGCGTGTCGTTGAATAGTCCGGAACGGAGCGCTTCTTATCGCGGCCGCGCAGCGGCCGGCGGGGTCCTACCGCTCGTCTCGTGAACCCCGGGTACACGACCACACCGTAATGCGTGCTGCTGCGGGCACCTCGGCGCGATCGCATGCGGTCTCGGCGATTGCGACTGTGTTCGACGGTACACCGTACCCGATACCCAGTTTCTCGTTCTCGGCAACGATCAGCGTTCGAGCGTGCGCGGCGAGCACCTTCGCGAGCGAGCTCGCCGTACTGATCGCCTGGCGACCCGTGCGCTCGTCAGTGCCGAATTCTGCGTGGGTATCCGTCTCCGGCACGATGCTGGCATTGAGCTCGTAGTCGTAGCGACCGAGATAGTAGAGAGCCTTCATGGCATTCGACGTCACGATTGCGTCAGCCCTGGCGGCCAGCGGCGCCAGCATCGGCCGTGCGCCGGACCAAGTGGTCTCGTCACCGTATGAGAGCACCTTGGAATACGGATCCGCTGCCAGCAGCAGGCGCGCGGCGCGGTAGCCTTCCTGTGACGCCGCGAACGAAAGGCCGAATGCCGCGAGAACGAGCACCGGCGCCGCCCGCCCAATGCGCGGCCAACGACTGGCAAGACTTTCGTTCAGGAAAGAAAATCCAACCGACAGGCCGCAGCCCAGAAGAATGCAGAGAAACGGCAGGGCGTAGTACGCGTACCGCGTGGCCTTTGCCGCCGCCAACGAATGAATCGAGAACGCCGTTGCCGCAGCGACCACCAACGTCCACCCCATGCGAGGCCGAACGACACACGCGCCCAATGCCGCAAATGGCACAAGCGGCCAGAAGAGCGGCATGTCCTTCGCGAGCGCATTGTTGTAGTAGGTCAGGCGATTCGCCGCGGCTGCCGACCAGGGTGACGTCTCCCGAAACGTCTGCAGCATGTCGAACCGGAAGAGAACCAGGATTGCGCCCGCAAGAGCGCCGATGCACGCGATCATGACAGGCACACGATTTCGTCGGATCGCACGTGACAGGCTGTCTGCGCGCTCGACCGCCACACCCGCCGCGATGCCTGCACCCAGCGCGCCGACCGCAATGATGGTGGTGATCTGGAAATGCAATGCGAACGCAAGTGCAACGGCCGCAACCGCGACATACGCCGCCGCGGCCCCGCGGCGCGTAGCGATCCCCGCTGCTTCATAGAGACACGCGAAAGCGGTGAAAATTGCCAGGGCCTGGAGCGTATAGAAACGCGCGAACACTGCCAGATCTATTGTCCACGGGTTGACCGCCAGCAACCCACCGGCAACGAAGCCCGCGAGCAAACCGGCCTTGCGCACGGTCCACGCGCTGACCAGGGCAGTGAGCAGGAGCGCTGCAAGCCAAGCGGGCTCGCGAGCTCCGACGAGCTCATCGCTGGCAAATCGCCCGGCGAACGCCACCGCACGCGTATAGAGCTCGGCCCGATCGTAGATGCCATCGGCAATTGCCGGCCGTCCCGAAGCGGCCACCCCTCGCGCTGCGAGAATGTGAAGCAGCTCGTCGTACGTCGGAGGATGGTGGATGACACTTCGTGTCAGAATGGCGAGGGCCAGCGCCGCGAACATCGAAACGATCAGGACGGCCGGCCACCGTTGCGTCTGAAGAAATGCGGAAACGGATTTTTCAGCCACGTGAGAGATTGCCGATTCTCGAAACGTTTGCTCGATTGGCCAAAGCTAACAGAAAGTCATGCGGCACATCGTGAGTCACGGACGCATTGCGCGCCAATTCCTCATGTTCGCCTGCGTCGGAGCGGCCGGGTTCATCGTCGATTCGGCGGTGCTCACCATGACCCTGAGAGCCACCGATGCCGGACTCTACGTGTCGCGCCTCGTGTCCTTCCTCTGCGCGGCGACGTTTACCTGGGCCGCGAACAGACTCTTCACGTTTCGCAGCGCCAGCCGCGAGCCAAGCCGGCGGGTCGCAACACAGTGGCTGCAGTTCGTGGCCGTCAACGCGATCGGTGGAGCGATCAACCTGGGCCTTTATGCCTATCTGGTATCGCACGTTGAGTCAGTGGCCCGCCAGCCCGTCATCGGGGTTGCAGCCGGCTCGGTTGCCGGGCTCATCTTCAACTTCGCACTCTCTCGTTCTCTGGTTTTTCGCGCTCATTCGGCACGCGCCACGGCGGTGGAGCCCACGCGAAGGACGTAGACCTCGCCGCTCCGGAACAACACCCGCTGAGCATTCGGCTTCTGCAGCACGAACCCCGTCCTCCCTCCTCGCGAACGGAGGTCGGATACGAGTGCATTGAATGGTTCATAATATCTGTCCTTTGACCAGACCGCCGGACCGGACAGCATGACGGTTGCACCGTAAGGCTCCAGAGCCGCATCCAGCTCCTCCCAGCTCGAGGCGTACGCGGCTCGCAAAGAAGCCGCCAGGCGCGGTTTGATACGCTGGTAGTAACCCTGCATAAACGGTAGCGACGTCTCAGTTGAGGCCAGCACCATGCGGTGCGACCTGAGCGGAACGAAATCCGCGAGATCAGGGTGAGCCGCAATGAGAGTATCGCGTGGCAGCGTAGCAAGGTATGCATACGCCCGCTCCATGTCGTGGTCCACGGGTCTCTGCCAGACACGTATTGCCGCCGGCAGAAACACAGCAACGACGACGAGCACAGCGACCAGCGGAAGCGCCACGGAGATCGCTGTCTGCGTGGCCCGCACATGCCCCCAGGCTTGCCTGGCAACATACTGGACCACGACAACGCCCGCCGATGCGAATGTCGGAACGGCAAACGCGGCGATCGCCCAGCGAGCATGGCGGTTGGGCAAGTACAGCCTGAACATCGCGAAACGCGCAACCAACCATACGCCCACGCCGCAACAGAGCAGGATCCATACGGCCCGCGGCACGCGGGAGTTGCGCCCACCGAGAATACTCAGCACCGCGGCTGCGGCGATCACCAGCAGGCATGCCGGCGACCACCCCAGACCGATGAGCTGACTGTGAAACCAATCACCGGTGAACGTACCCGCAAACAGGCGCAAACGGCCGTCAAACCCGAATTCAGGCATCGACAGCGCCTGGCTGCCCGTCACCGTCGGGCCGATATCCGGCGGCACGCCAATTGTGGCCACGACGATAGCAAGCGCCACGCCGCCGGCGATGCAGTTCCAGATGAAGCGCGGAGGAAGCCGCCGATTGCGGACGATGTCATCCAGAAAGGCAATGGCCGCGGCGAGTCCGAGTACGACGATGATCACGGGGTAGATCAGGGCCGAGCACAACAGCGCGACACCAACCCAAACGTAACGGCGGACAATCAGAGCCCACAAAAGCAGCAATGTCAGCGGCAGCGCAAAGCTGCGCTGAAGCGCAAGTGGCGTCATCGCATCCGAGTGCTGCGCGACGAGCCACAGCAGGGCAACGGCACCAACCAGCCCGGCGAGCTCGCGATCTTCTTCCGACACGACGGCTCGTCCGATCAGCCAGGCAAGCCACGTGCTCAGGACCAGAAGACCCGCCGCGAATATTTCGGCTGCGAACAGCACGTCGACGAAAGGTGCGATCGACGCATACAGACCGCGATAGCCCCACGGGGCCGACGACGGCAAGCTGAAGAATCGCGCGGTCAGATCGTTCGGAAAGAGGCTCGGGTCAGCGTAGCGGTAGAGCCAGAAGATGTGCTGAGCCGCATCGTTCGCGAACAGATCGACGCGACTGATATAGGGCCCGGCCCAGAGTGTGACCGCGATCGCAGCACAGACGAGGACAGCCAGTTTCAGTGTGCGACCTTGTCTCGTTTCATTGTGCTGCATGCGGCGACCGATGATAGCATGTGATAAGACATTGACCCTCCAGCAGTTCCGTTGCATTCAACTCATGAACGTTTCCACCCGACCTGACATCGCAGTACTGATTCCGTGCCTGAACGAAGAAGCTGCGATCAGCGCAGTCGTGGCGGACTTTCGGCGCGCGCTCCCCAGCGCCGTCGTGTTCGTGTACGACAACGGCTCGACGGACTCGACCGTAAAGGTTGCCCGCGAGGCTGGCGCAGTCGTGCGTCTCGAACCGCTGAAAGGCAAGGGTAATGCGGTCCGACGCATGTTCGCCGATGTTGAAGCGGACGTGTACATTCTGGTGGACGGCGACGACACCTATGATGCCGCGAGCGCGCCATCGCTCGTGCAGCGGCTCCTCGAGGATTCGCTCGACATGGTGAATGCGTCCCGCACGGAGACATCGCAACAGGCATATCGACGCGGCCATCGCTTCGGCAATGTCATGCTGAGCAGTCTCGTGGCGTGGTTCTTCGGGGAACGCATGCGCGACATGCTCTCTGGGTACCGGGTCATGTCGCGCCGGTTCGTGAAGTCGTTCCCGGCGCTTGCGTCCGGCTTCGAAATCGAGACCGAGCTCACCGTTCATGCTCTGCAGCTTCGCGTTCCGGTGCTCGAGGTACCCACGCCATACCGCGAACGCCCCCCCGCCTCTTCCAGCAAGCTGCGGACCATTCCGGACGGCATCCGCATCACGCGTCTCATTGCGCGACTCATCCGCGAGGAGAAGCCGCTCGAATTCTTTTCATCTGTCGCGTTCGTCCTCGCCGCACTGTCGCTGATCCTGGCAGCGCCGGTGCTCCGGGAATATCTGGCAACAGGACTCGTGCCGCGGTTTCCAACTGCACTTTTGTCGATGGGGCTGATGCTGCTCAGTTTCCTCAGCCTCACTTGCGGGCTCGTGCTCGCGACCGTCACCCGTGGTCGCAACGAGCTGAAACGTCTCCAATACCTCAGCATACCGATTCGCTACGCGAAGCCGAAATGACGCTTCGCTGACTGAATGCCTACGATACAGGCGCATAGGCGCACATTCTGCGAAGCTGCGCGAACCTGAGCTCGGCGAGGTGGGCCAATCTGTGATCCGCAGCACGCGGCGTGCACACGACAATGTCATCATGCATCGCCAATCAGATCATCGCCGCTTTGGGGAAGGTTCCGTCGATGCGCACGCTGCTGATCGACAACTACGATTCGTTCACATTCAACCTGTACCAGTACCTCGCGGAGGTAAACCGCATCCCACCCATCGTCGTGCGCAACGACACGGCGTCGTGGGAGCAGATCCGCCAGCTCGATTTTGACAATATCGTCATCTCCCCCGGTCCGGGCCGCCCGGAAGTCCCGGCCGACTTCGGAATCTGCCGCCAGGCCATCCTCGAAGCAACGGTTCCGGTGCTCGGCGTGTGCCTTGGCCATCAGGGCCTTTGCCATCTGTTCGGCGGGACGGTCGACTACGCGGATGTCGTGATGCATGGTCGGCCCAGCCCGATTCATCACACGGGCGTCGACATTTTTGCGGACATCCCTTCCCCGTTCACGGCCATCCGCTACCACTCTCTGCACGTCCCGCAGCTCTCGGAGCAGCTCGAGAAGATCGCATGGACCGCGGACGGCATACTGATGGGCGTGCGCCACCGCACCAGGCCCATCTGGGGCGTGCAGTTCCATCCCGAGTCGATCTGCACGGAGTTCGGCCAGCGCCTGCTGCAGAACTTCCGGACCTTGTCTGTCGAACACCTCAGGCAACACCCGCCTCGGCGGCGCAGCTCAGACCACGCAGGGTCCCGGCTGCCCGCCGAATCCTACAACGTGGTCCCGGCGGCCGAGCAGCCCGACGCAGCCGGCCCAAGTGCACGCGCCCAGATTCACGGCAAGCGCTTTTCCGTCCATCACCGGCGCCTGCACGTGAAGCTCGATGCCGAGCAGGTGTTCGTGAACGTGTTCGCGGACTCCGAGCCCGGCTTCTGGCTGGACAGCGCCCTGGTCCGCAACTTCTCACGTTTCTCGTATATGGGCGATGCCAGCGGCCCCCATGCAGAGTTCGTCAGCTACGACGTCGCGTCGAAGACAGTGAGCGTCACACATGGAGGCAAGACCACCACTCACAGCGAATCGATATTCGACTATCTGGAGCGGATGCAGCGGGAGCGCCACGTCGAGACCGAGGGACTGCCTTTCGACTTCAATTGCGGGTACGTGGGCTACCTCGGATATGAGCTCAAGGCCGACTGCGGTGGCAACGCCGCCCACAAATCGCCAACTCCCGATGCCAGCTTCGTGTTCGCCGACCGGCTGATCGCATTCGATCATGAGTCGGGAATCGTCTACCTCGTCTGTCTCGACGACGAAGACAACCGGCATCGGGCCATCGAATGGCTCGACTCAATGGCCGATCGGCTGCAGCATCTTGCCGCGGCCGGCCACTGGACCCCGGCGCTGCACCCAGAGCCGGTGCGCCAGACCCTGCGCCAACCGCCAAACCGCTACCTCGAGCTCATTGCCGAGTGCAAGAAGGAGATCAGGCGCGGCGAGACATACGAGGTGTGTCTCACCAACATGATCACGAATCACGTGCGGATCGATCCGCTCAACACGTATCGGGCACTGCGGTCCCGGAATCCTGCGCCCTACGCGACGTACCTCAACT
>Ga0153916_10004748_pt1 | contig 10294 bp, 6 predicted proteins | sample Opewatmetagenome_FD_109642 | JGI IMG/M metagenome (GOLD analysis project Ga0153916, IMG submission 109642) | Freshwater wetland microbial communities from Ohio, USA - Open water 3 Core 3 Depth 4 metaG | ecosystem: Environmental > Aquatic > Freshwater > Wetlands | place: USA: Ohio, Lake Erie, Old...
GTACAATACCTGCCTCCGGGCCATCCGATACCCCGGGACATCGAGCTGGATATCGATAAGCTCAAAGAGAAATATCTGAAGTGAAGATATGACACCAAAGGAGGCTTTCAGAAATACGTTGAAGCTGAGAAACACCGACAAAAGGGTGTTCGTTCCTTTTCTGTACGGTCTCGCCGCCAAGGTAACGCAGCTGCCCCTGAAGGAGATAGTCTACGATCCTTCCATTTATGCCCATTCTCTGGAAGCCACCCACAAACTTTTCCAATTGGATGTCATAGTAAATTGTTATGACTCGAGCATAGAGGCCGAATCTTGCGGGTGCCGCGTCATTTGGAACGGTGACTTTGGAGGGCCCAACCTGGTAGGGGAGATCGGTGAGATCGGAAGCCTGACACCAGAGCAGTTCCTTGATTCGGGCCGGATCCCGATCGTACTGGAGACCACCAAGCGCTTGGCGGTCTCCTTGGGCAGGGAGGCGGCCATCGTCGCAGTCGTCAGCGGCCCATGCGCCCTCGCTACGACGTTGCAGCAGCACTGTGCTTTGTTCGAAGCTGCTCTGGTGAAGGAGCATATCGCTCAGGTAGGAACGCTGATTGCGAAATTAGCACGCGCACTGTCAGAACTAAAGGTGGACTCAGTATTCTTCAGGGAGGACATGATTGGAGAAGGAATCTGGGGAGAGATCAAGCCTCATAGAGACACATATTGCTCCATATACAGAACATTGTTCAACATCGTAAGGTTCTACAATGCATACCCCGTGCTGGTGGTGAAGAACATCGATTTGGATGAACTCAAAACGCTGTGCGAAGTGCTCAAGCCCAGCGGGGTGGTGGTCTTGGGCAAGCGATTTAGCAGGTCCGATCTCCAATCCCTGAAGGGATTGTCGGATTCCCTTCGAGTTTCCCTCGGTCTTCCGCTTTCTATCGAATTGGATGGTGAAAAGGGATGGGGAGAGCAGTTCGAAATGATGGAATCGTTTCTAAGGGAATGCGGGCCGAACGGATTTTTCTATACCACGGATGGGGAAGTTCGCTCCGATATACCTTTTGAAACCGTGCACGATCTCATGAAAATCGTCAGGAGCTAATGCACCCTGCACCTAATTCTAAAGAGCTTTTTTGTTGAGGCATTGGGTTTATCTTTTCTGAGCTGGGACTGTCCAAGGAGGAGAGCCAATGGGATATATGGTGAATGTCGATGTGGGCGGCACTTTTATTGACTTCTTTGTGAGCAAGGACGCCCAATATGTAACGAACAAAGTACCAACGACGACGTATGACCTGCGAGTTGGTTTCATGAAAGGCCTGGAGGAGATTGCTGAGCTATCCGGTGAAACCTTGACGGACTTCCTCGGCAAGACGGATCTGATCAAATACAGTACCACCATAGGGACGAACACTCTGATCCAGCGCAGTGGGCCCAAGCTGGGCCTTCTTACCACTCGAGGGTTCGAAGACACCATATTCATAGGAAGGGGACGTCAGTGGGCAGACGGCCTGCCTCCTGCCGATGTTCAGAATATAACCAGGATAGAGAAGCCTGCTCCGCTGATTCCCCGAAAGCTTGTGGTAGGAATTCGGGAGCGCATCGATTACCGCGGCAATGTCATCATGCCCTTGGTGAAAGAGGACGTCCTGGAAAAAGTGAGATACCTCGTGGATAACGGGGTTCGGGGGTTCGTGGTTTGCCTCTTGTGGTCCTTTATGAATCCGGAACATGAGAGGCAGATCAAGGCCATCATCGAGGAAGAGTTTCCCGAAATCTATCTCGGAAATATGCCCGTCATACTCTCCTCTGAAATCTCACCCAAGGGAGGGGAATATGTGAGGTCCATGACCTCCATAGTGAACGCTTACATCCACCATGAGTTTGTGGATCAGCTCTCCTACTTGAGCAGCGCCTTAATTGATAATGGCTATAAGAGACCCCTCCTCCTGGTGGACAATCTAGGCGGATGCACCAAAGCCTCCCGGACCATAGCCGTCAGCACCCACAATTCGAGTCCCGTCGCGGGATTATGCGGAGCATCCTCCGTGGGCAGGCAATTCAATTTGCCCAACATCGTCTACACCGATGTAGGGGGAACCAGCTTCGATATCGGAGTCATTGCGGAGGGCGCCCTACGCTTCTATGACCTTTACCCCGCCATCGACCGATGGCGAACGCAGGCCACAGCCATCCAGACCTCCTCGATTGGTGCGGGAGGCGGTTCGATAGCATGGCTAAATCCTTTGTTGGGCAACCGGTTGGAGGTGGGGCCCAAAAGTGCTGGTGCCATACCCGGTCCTGCGTGTTACGAATTAGGAGGGGAGGAGCCAACCGTCACGGATGCGGATGTGGTGCTGGGTTACATTAACCCGGATTATTACCTGGGTGGAAAGATGGCCTTGAGCAAAGAAAAGGCCGTGAAGGCGATCAAGAGGATAGGCGATCAGGCAGGGTGGGATGAGGTGACTGGAGCCCTGATGATCAAAAAGGTTGTGGACAGCAAGATGGGCCAGGAGATCTTCAAAGAAGTTGCCTACAAAGGCTATGAGCCCACGGAGTTTGTGATCTTCGCCTGCGGCGGCGCCGGGCCTACGCACTGCTGCGGTGTGGCAGCTGCCGCCGATATGAAAGTCTGTTACATACCTCCCGTTGCTCCAGTCTTCGGCGCTTTTGGGGCCTCCAGCCTGAATGTCGTACATAAGTATGAGCGATCCCATCATATGCGCCTCTTCGATTACGCCACGTCCGCGCACTTCAGCCAGTTCGAGACATTCAACTCCATCGTGCGCGATCTGAAAGAGTTGGCACTGCGGGAGATCAGGCTGGAGGGGTTCTCCGAGGATCAGGCCCTCTTCCGGCTGGAGCTGGAGATGCGATATGGTATGCAGTGGCGATACACGCACATCGAATCCCCCGTGCTTTTTATTGAGAGGAAAGACGATGTGGTGAAAATTTGCGATCATTTCACCGAAGAGTTCAAGCATATGTACGGAGCCGAGGCTGCCTTCCCGGAAGCAGGGATCGAATTGGAAGCCTTCCGGTTGTTTGTCGAGCTTGAATTGCCGCACTTTGCCGTGACGCGCCAGGAGATGGCAGGCGAAACCCCGGACCGGGAGGCCCTGAAGACGGAGAGAGATTGCTACTGGGAGGCTCTCGGCGGCTTTTCCCGGACCAAAATCTATGCCTGGGAAAAGCTGAAGGCGGGCAATCTCATTCAGGGGCCCTCCGTCATAGAGGCCGAGGCTACGACAGTTGTGATAGAACCTGCGTGGACATTCAAGATGGACTCTTACGGTAACGGGATATTGACCCACAAAAAGTGAGGAAAGGAGGCCAGTTATGGCGGGAGGGATTGACTACGAGATCAGGACGAGGTTTCATCCGGAGCCTCCGACGAAAGAGGAATTGGAGTACATGAAAGGCCTCGACCCCACCTTGACGGGGATATTCGTCAACAAGCTATTCACCGTAACGAGTGAGGGTAATGAGACGCTGATCAAATTGGGGGCCACGACAGGCTGTCGTTGGGGAGATACGGCTCTGGCCATATACACAACCTCGGGCGATAACGCAGTGTGTGCAACCGGCTTATATTTTCATGCGGTCCTGGGCTCAACGGGTGTGAAGTACATCGTGCGGCATTGGCTGGATGAGCCCAGCGTCGGGGTAAAACCGGGTGATGCTTTCTTCTGCAACGACCCCTTTTACCTGGGGGTTCATGCCCCCGATATGGGCATATTTGCCCCTGTTTTCCACCAAGACAAGTTGGTCTGCTGGCTCGGGGCTACGGTTCATAGCGGGGAATGTGGCGCCTGCGAACCGGGCGGCATGCCCAGCACTTCCCGAAGCATATATGATGAGGGCTTACAGGTCGCACCGGTAAAAATCGCTGAGAACTACCTGCTGAAGCAGGATGTCCTCAATGTTCTGAATCACATGACCCGGGACCCGCGGGCCATGACCCTGGACATCAAGGCTCGGATGGCGGCCCTGCGAGTCGTGGAGAGAAGGCTCCATTCCGTCCTGGAGAAATCCTCACCGGAGCATCTGAAGGGGGTCCTCCGGTATGTGATCCAGATCACCGGTGAAGGAGCGAGGAAGCGAATCAGGCAATGGAATGACGGGAAATTCCGGCACATTCAATTCCTGGACCATGTGGGACCCGTGTCGCGCTTGCTGAAGGTGGCGATCACCCTGGAGAAGAGAGATGATTGTCTGTATTTCGATTTCGATGGCACTTCTCCGGAAGTGGTGGATCGTGTGGCGAACTGCCATTCCTTGGGGGCGATTGGAATCAACATGGTCTATTGGTTGGGCCATCTGTTCCATGATTTGCCCCATAATGCCGGCGTGCTGGAGCCGATTCGATTCAAGTTCCCGGTGGGCAGTATCGTCAATGCAGGGCGTGAATCCCCGAAAGCCGGTGCTCCCAATTCCATGGAAACGACTTCCCAAACCGTACAGCAGCTTCTTCAGAAGGCAACATTCTCTACCAACCCCGAGATTGCCGAATGCACTGGCGCCCGAACCTTTTCTACCATCATATATGGCGGCCTGAATCAGTATGGAGCTCCCTTCGCCGATGCGGGCGCCGAGCTCAATGCCTGCGGGTTTGGAGCACGAGGCGATAAGGATGGGGTCGATGTCGCAGGGGCCTATTTTGCGCCCATGACCTCTGAGCCCGGGGAGGTTGAGAACCTGGAGGCCGAACTTCCGTTGCTTTATCTCTATCGAGGCTTTCATCGGGATAGCCCCGGCAACGGCAAGTGCAGGGGTGGAGCGGGTATGGAGTGGGCGATAGCGGTGCATGACGTGCCGTTGATCTTCCTGGGTTCCTGGGGCTATGCCTCCAGAGTCCCGGTGACGCAGGGGCTCTATGGGGGCTATAGTATTCCCGCCCTTCCCTTCACGCGCATTTCGAATACGAACCTGAAGGAGCTCATGGCCAGATCCGACCCGAGAGTGCCCAGTTCCAACCGAATGACTTTCGACGAGAAAGCCATTGAGGGAGCCTATCAACCTGGGATATACCCCTCACCTCCCATGCCCACCATGGGATGGGATATCGTCGTGGGAGGCCACGGGGGTGGCGGAGGCTATGGGGACCCGATCGAGAGGGATCCTCAGCTGGTCATGAAGGATCTGGAGAACGGGATTATTTCCCACAGGGCAGCCAAAGACATTTACAAGGTAGCCTACGATGAGGAATTGCTCGTGGCGGACGAGGAGAAAACCAAGGCCCTGCGCGAGCAGGAGAGGGAAGACCGTAAGAAGCGCGGGATCAAGTACGCGGAGTTCGAGAAGGAATGGTTGAAGAAAAAGCCAAGCCCGGAGGCGCTGCAGTTTTATGGGGAATGGCCCGTCGCGCAGTACAAGTCATTCACCTACTATGGTCCCTGGCCCGGAGAGAACGAGTAAACCACTACGGCCACCTAATTAACTGAATTGCACCCGAAGGAACGAGATGTATGAGTGAAGAGCCGAAGGAACACATCCCCTTCAGGAAAGGCCTGTTTGTGCAGGAAGCAGATAAGGCTTATTTGATCGGGAATCGATGCAAAGATTGCGGACAGGTTTTCTTCCCCTCCCGGGCATTCTGCTTCCAATGCTCCAGTCAAAGAATGGAAACCGTCAAGCTCGGCCGCAGAGGGCAACTCCACTCTTTTACCACTTCCCATATGGCATCGACGCACTTTTTGCCACCCTACACGGTGGGCTGGATCGATCTGGCGGAGGGTATCAGAATTTTTTCCCCCATAAAGGATACCGAAGGGCAAAACCTCCAGATTGGCATGGAGATGGGGCTGGTGATCGATGAGCTCTGGCAGGAAGGGAACAGAAGGATAGTCGGTTACAAATACCGGCCCATTTCCTGACTACCCGTTCATTGCCTGCATGGATTAAGACCGGAAGAGCGTTGGGGATCCCATGAGAGATGTCGCAGGCATGGGTGGCGGCAGCACCGTCTTCGGCAAATTCCCTGAGAGATCGTGCGAGGAGCTCGGGGGGGAGGCGGTGCTCGCGGCCATCGAGGACGCCGGGATCCGCCGCAAGGACGTACAGTTCGCCTCCTGCGCGACCGTCTTCGGCGGGTACTGCATAGGCCAGAGGGTACTGAAGGAGGTGGGGATCACCGGCGTGGAGATCGTGAACGTGGAGAATGCCTGCGCGGGCGGTGCAACGGCCTTCCGGGAAAGCTGGCTCAGAGTAGCCACCGGCCAGTATGATGTGGCGGTTGCCCTCGGCGTGGAGTCCATGACCACCAGCCCCATGGTCGGTAAATTGATAGAACCTCCTGCGGATGATCTGGAAGGACAAATGGGCCTTACGGTGCCCATTTTTTTTGCCCTGATGATGAAAAGGCGCATGCACGAATTCGGGACGACGCTGCAGCAGGCCGCCCAGATATCCGTCAAGAATCACCGCCACGGCGCCCTGAACCCGTACTCTCAGTACAAGAAAGAACTGACTGCGGAGGAGGTACTGAATTCCAGGATGATCTGTGAGCCTCTAACCCTTCTGCAATGCTGCCCGAATACGGATGGTGCGGCAGCGGTGGTCTTATGCGCGAGCCATATAGCAAAAAGGTATGTGAGCAAGCCGGTGACGGTTGCGGCTTCCGCATTGAGATCCGGTGATTATCTGTATCGCTGGAAGGATGCGACCTTTTCCGATATGAGCCACAAGGCGGCACGACAGGCTTACGAAATGGCAGCCTGCGGACCTGAGGATCTTGATTGCATAGAGCTTCATGATCCGTTTACCATCTGCGAGCTGATGCATTACGAGGATCTGGGTCTCTGCGAGAAAGGCGAGGGTGGAAAGCTGATTGAGTCGGGAGCCACCTTGCTCGGCGGGAAGATTCCAGTCAATCCGAGCGGAGGTTTGTTGAGCAAGGGGCACCCTCTGTCTGCTACCGGAGTAGCTCAGGTCGCGGAGAGCGTCTGGCAGCTGAGAGGCGTGGCCGGTCAGCGCCAGGTGGCAGGGGCCAGAGTGGCCTTGACCCACGTGGTAGGGGGCTATGTGGCCGGTTTGGAGTCGGGAGCTGTTGGCGTACATATCTTCAAGATATAAGGTGAGTCATCCTGTCCAAGCAGGACCTTCTTAATAGGTACCTAATGGTATGAGATAGGTGGGGAAAGGAGGTCTCCAAGTGCCTGACGACCTGTCCCGCGAGCGCTTGATCCATAAGGTTCTCGAAAAGCAAGTGGCGAAATATCGCAATCGCACTTTTTTGTACTTTAAGGATAAGGCCTTTGGTTACCAGGATTTCGAAGAGGCCGCGAGCTGGGTTGCTTGCGGCTTGCAGAAGCTTGGGATCACCAAGGGCGACAAAGTCGCAATCATGATGAACAACTGTCCGGAGTTTCTTTTCTTGTGGTTTGGGTTGTCGAAGCTCGGTGCCGTCGAGGTGCCCATCAATACCGCCCACAAGGGGGACCTCCTCATTTACTTCTTGGATTTTTCCGACTCGAGTTTGCTGGTGCTGGACAGGCAATACCTGGATCAGGTCGAGCCCATCTTGAATCGAACCCGCAAAATCAAGAATCTGGTCGTTTTCGATCCGTCCGGAGAGGGGATGCCGAAGCTGGATAGGCCGGTGGTAGACTGGGCCCGGATGGTCGACAACAACGGCCGCTTCGAGCGCTGTGATGTGCTCTGGTCCGACCCCTTCGGGATCCTGTTCACCTCTGGAACCACCGGACCCTCCAAGGGCGCCCTGATGCCCCAAAACTACGCCCTTTTCATGGGTGAGTCGGTAATCCAATCCGTCGCCTACACCGAGGAGGATTGCCTCTATAACGCCCTGCCGCTCTTTCATGGGAACGCGCAGGTGCTATCCTTCATGCCGGCACTGATGAGCGGGGCTCGTACTGTGCTGGCGGAGAGGTTTTCTGCCAGCAAGTTCTGGGACGATGTCAGACATTACGGGTGTACGGAGTTCAACTATATCGGCAGCATCGTTCCCATCCTTTTCAAGGCCGATCCTAAACCCGATGACGCGGACAATCCGATCAAAAAGATGTTCGGCGCTGCGGCACCGAAGGACCTTTTTGAGGCCTTCGAGAAACGGTTCGACCTGAGGCTGATCGAGGGTTATGGCATGGTGGAGATCGGAATGCCCTTGCTCAGCAATTTCAGGGAAAGAAGGCCCGGCAGCTGTGGCAAGCCCTTTCCGGAGTATGCGGTCAAGCTCGTGGATGACAACGGCCTGGAGGTGGGACCGAACGCGGTGGGGGAGATTGTAGTCCGGCCTCTGAAACCGTATTGCATGCAGCTCGAATACTACAAGATGCCGGAGAAGACGGTGGAGGCCTGGCGCAACCTCTGGTTCCACACCGGAGACTATGCGCGCTCTGACGAGAATGGATTTTACTATTTCGTCGATCGGAAAAAGGACGCGTTGAGGCGCCGGGGAGAGAACATCTCGTCCTATGAAGTGGAAAAGGTAATCAACTCCCACGAGGCGGTGCTGGAGTCCGCGGCGGTGGCGGTGAAGTCAGAGCTGGGGGAAGATGAGATCATGATCTGCTTGATGCTAAAGCCAGGGCAGACCCTCGCCCCGGAGGATCTGATTGCCTTCTGCAAGGAGCGGATGGCCTATTTCATGGTCCCCCGTTATGTGCGAATCATGGATCAATTGCCCAAGACCGCTACTCAGCGGACTCAAAAGGCCAAGCTGCGCGAAGAGGGCCTGACATCTGATACCTGGGACCGCGAGATAGCAGGCAAAAAACTTGAGCGGTAGAAAGGGAAGACGCTCAGGTTATTGGGTTACTTGAGAACGTGCCGCGGTTTTTCCGCGGTTTTTCATGGCCGCCATCCCGGGGATGGAAAAGGGGGAGCCGCGCGAAGGGGACGCCCCGCCTGGGGCCTGGGACCGCGAGGCAGCAAGAGAAGATGTTGAAGCGGCTCGGTTTGGCCCCAATGGGATGATCCAACCGCGGGAATGGCCGTGGTTATAATTCCGGGAGGGGACAATGACGAAGAGTTTATGGATTGCAGTATTCAATGGAATGCTGCTGCTATCGATACTCCTTGCGTCAGCAGGCATGGCCGTAACGATACCAGGTCCCAATCGTCCTCCGATCGCCAAGGCTGGCATGGACCAAATCGTAGAGCCGTATGAGATGGTCAAGCTGGATGGAAGCAATAGCTATGATCCAGAGGGGGACAAGCTTACTTACCAGTGGGACTTGCTGGCCGTTCCGGAAGGAGGACAGGCAAAACTGACGGGCGCGCAGGGGATGACCACCTGCAGTTTCACTCCGAACCGCGAGGGAGCGTGGGTGATCGGATTGCAGGTGAGCGATTCCCGATTGAATTCAGAGCGGGATGTCATGGTGGTGCGGGTGAAAGCGGCCTCTCCCGCGCCGACGCAGCCGGATTTTGCCATTACTCATATCAATGCGTCGGGAATATACGAAGGCAAATACTTCAAGAACCTGCGGGTCAAAATCGAGAATAAGGGGCTGGGTTACGCCGGACCGGTGAGCTTCAGGGTTATTGGCCTGGATAAGTTGATCGGAGGAAAATTCACTTTTGATAGAACGGTGACCATCGAGGATCTTTGCTTAACCCCGCAAGGCGACGAAAGGTGGGTTACTCTGATTCCTGACCCGGTGGAATGGCCCAATGACGTGCCCACGATCACTTTCGGGGTGAGCGTTGATCCGGAGAACAGATTGGCCGAGCCCAATGAAAAGAATAATTTCAAAGAACGCACCATCTACCGGGACCAGCTACTACAGGAGGCCGAGCCGCCTTCTCCGCCGACCCAACCCGATTTCGTCGTATTGGATCTCGACGCAGCAGGGATATACCAGGAGAAATACCTGAATACATTCCGGGTGAAAATAAAGAACAAGGGGCTCGATTACAATGGGCCACTCGATTTCACCATAAACGTCTTGCACAAAGCCGTGATAGTGCTCCGTAAAGATATATCGATGGATACCATCTGCTTGGCAAGGGATCAAGAGAAGTGGCTGCCTCTGCTCGGACGGGAAATCGAGTGGCCGGAGGATTTCTTCTCTCTCAACTTCTGGGTGGGCGTTGATTACCATCGGAAGGTTTCTGAAGCAGACGAGCAAAACAACTCTAAGTCAAGCTGGATCTATCGAGGTCAATTGCTTCCCTCCTGCAATGTCTTGCTCTCCAAGACCCTCAAGATCAGAGATTACCACGCCCGCATGTATTCTATCCAGGAAGGAGAAGGGTTTGTATTTGACTGTCGGGAGGGGAATAAGTTCGATTTCGGTCTCACTCTGAGAGATTATTGTCATCAGACTCCTCCGGTAGA
>Ga0153916_10004749_pt1 | contig 10294 bp, 7 predicted proteins | sample Opewatmetagenome_FD_109642 | JGI IMG/M metagenome (GOLD analysis project Ga0153916, IMG submission 109642) | Freshwater wetland microbial communities from Ohio, USA - Open water 3 Core 3 Depth 4 metaG | ecosystem: Environmental > Aquatic > Freshwater > Wetlands | place: USA: Ohio, Lake Erie, Old...
AAGTCCAGGTCCATGGTCCCGGCCTCCCGGGGCCGGACGCCGAACTCCATGGACACCTTCTCGTTGGGCGCGATGGACTCCACACTGTGCAGACCGTGCACGTCCGCGGGGCCGTTGACCACGGGGACGACGTTCTTCGCAGGCCAGTCGCCCTTGTTTTCGATCTCCAGCTCCATCCGGTTCCACCGGTTCGCCTGCAGCCCGGCGTGGGTCGCCTCGAGGAAGAGCCGCGGGTAGCGGTCCTTCAGGATCTGCTCCACGCGCGCCTTGGCCGTGGCCTCCGCGCGGTCGAGGAGGGGCTCGAGGCCCTTGATGTCCTCCGTCTTGAGGGCCTCCTCGGCCTTCGTGAGCAAGAGTTCGACGTCGCCGAGGTCCGCGTGGACCTCCTTGGCCTCCGCGACGGTCGTCTGGAGCTTCGTGAGCTCCTCGCGGGCGCGGGTGAGGACCGTGTGCCGCCGCTGGCGGGCCAGGCTCTCCTTGGCGCGTCGCAGGTAGTCCTCCATCTGGCGGTAGTTCTTCCGTTGGATGGCCGCCTCGATCTTCGTGAGGTAGGATTCCGCCTCGCGGGCGTCCAGGTTCTGGCTCTTCGCGATCTGGATGTCGTTGATCAGGGAGGCGAGCTCGATTTCCACGCGCTTCGCGGCCATCTCGCCCTTGGCGCGCTCGAGGGACTCGTGCAGGCCCGCGTGGATCTCGCGGACGCGCTGGTACTTGCCCTCGTTGAACGCTTCCTCGGCCTCACGCAGGAGGAGCTCGGCCTGGCTCACGTCCACGCCCAGGTTGCGCATCTCCGCCACGGTGTCGCGCGCCGCGGCGAGGAGGTCGCTCATGCGGCCCTGGAGCTGCTGCTGGGCCAGGTCCGCCTGGACCTTGGCCTGCTCGATGAACTGCAACGCGAGCTTCACGTCCGTCTCCAGGGTGGATTCCGCCTTCGTGAGGAGCTCGTTGGCCTCCATGGTCTGCTCGACGCCGAGGGCGTCGATGAGCTTGGCCGTCAGCGTGATGGGGCTCTCCGAGAGCTCTCCCATGTCCGCGTTGAGGTCCTTGGCGACCATGAGGAGCTTCTTGACCAGCTCGTCGATCCCCTCGAGCTGGTGGAGCAGGCCCGTCCACTTCTCCAGGATCGTGCCGTACTTCGTCTCCACCTCCTCGAGCACCTGGGCCATGTACAGGGTCAGGAGCTTGGGGTCCGAGCCGACGAGGACCGTGGCAAGGAACGTGTGCGGGGACCGCTCGATCAGGATCGTGGAATCGCCGAACTGGAGCCGCTTCAAGGTCGTCTTGGAGCGCTTGTAGGAGTCGCGGATGAAGTCCTGGACGACCGTGAGCATGCCCGAGAAGATGTCCTCGTCGATCTCCTCGCGGAACTGGCGGGACTCGTGGCAGATCAGGCGTCCGTCCGAATGGATCAGGAAGACGTCCTCCACGAGGTACGTCCCATGGGGCTCCACCTTCACGCTCTGGTGGTCCTTGAGCTCGTACCGGTTCTCGTCGAACATCCGCTGGTACGCCACGTCCACGGTCAGGGGGACGTCCCCCGAGGACTTCGGCTTGAGGCCGATCTCGACGAGCTTGCGCTCCCCCACGCCGAGCTCCGGGAGGGGCGCGGAGCCCTTGACCTCGACGTCGCCCTCGAACCCGAACTCCACGTTCCGGGCGGGCAGCTTGCCCTTGTTCTCCACCTCGAACACGTAGCGGTTCCAGTTCGCAGCCTGGAGGCCCGTCGTGGGCAAGTAGAGGGCGATGTTGGGGTAGCGGTTCTTGATGAAGTTCGCAATCTGCATCCCAATGGAGACTTCGGCCTGCTTGATCAGGATGTCCGCCATGGCCAGGTCGTTCTTCCGGATCGCGTCCTCGGCCTGAGCCAGGGATGCTTCCGATTCTCCGATCTCCGCACCCAGGCGCTTCGCGTTCGCGATCATGGCGGAGACCGTGTGCATCCGTGATTCGTAGCGGTTGACGAAGTGCGCGTTGCGCGATTCGTCGAGCGCCTCCTTGGCCGAGGCGACTCCGTTCTGGAATCCGGGGACATCGCCCGCCTCGATCGCGCGCCGCGCCGCGTCGAGCTTGCCCCGCGCGGCCTCTACGGGGATCCCGAGGCGCTCGCTCTGGACGAGCATGTCCTCCAGGTTCTGGACCTCTTCGAGGGAGCGGCGCTGGAGCGCATGCTGCTTCGCCTCCAGGACCCGTTCCTGGAGATCGCCCTTGATGCGGTACACGGCCTCGAGGTCGCCCGCAGTCGCTGCATCCGCGGCGTGCGTGCGGAACTCCTGGAGTCCCTCCGACGGCAGGCCGAGCTCCTCGCCCTCCTCGATCAGGGGGGCCAGGGAGCCCACGAGGCCGTCCAGGTGGGCCTTCGCGGCGAGGTCGATGGACTCGGAGAGCTCCTTCACGTAGCTCGCCATCTCCGCCGGCGTGCCCTGGGAGACGCGGCCCTCCGCCTTCTCCCAGATCTCCAGGGGGATGCGCATGTCCGCGCCGAGCTTCGTGTGGGCCTCGATCTTCGCGTGCAGCTCCGCCAGGTTGTCCCGCAGGGAGCGGTTGGCGCTGACCTGCTTCGCGTCGTTCAGGATGTCCTCGATGACCTTCTTGTACTCGATCGCCTCGACGTAGCGTCCGTCCTCGATCGCCTCGCGGGCGTTCACGAGGACCATGGCGGCGCGACCTGGGTCGATCCCCGCGTCACGGGTGTCCGCCACCTCGCGCTCCACGGTGCCGACGAGGTCCCGTGCCGCCGCCTCCAGGCCGACCGTGAGGCCGTGGGCCATCTCCCGGGTCTCCGTCAACTCCGAGGAGACCTCCGGGTAACGGCCTTCCTCGAGGGCCTTCTCGGCCCGGGCCATCGCCACGTCCGCGTTCACGATGGTGATGTCCGCGCGGGCGAGGTCCGCGATGACCTTCCGCAGGGACTGGATATCCTTGCGAGCGGAGTCCTGGGCCTGCTGGGCCTCCAGGGCCTTCGCGTCCTCGATGAGCTTGAGGGCCTCCGCAACCTTCTTCTCGGCGGAGCGCGCGAACTCCACGGCGTCCGCGTATTCCTCGTGATCGAAGTGGGTCTGCGCGCGGGCGAGCTCGCCCGCCGCCTCGTCCGCGTTCACGCCGTTCTCCCGGCCTTCATGAATCGTCCGGTCTGCCCGCTCGACGAGGCTCCGCGCCGCCATGACGAGCTCGTCCATGAGCTCCTTGGCCGTGTCGTCCAGCTCGGACAGGATGGCATCGACGTCGTCGAACGCGCGTTCGTCCAGGGCCTTCTCCGCCTTGTGGAGATCCTCCTCGGCGCCCGTGATGTCGATGTCCGCCTTTCGGAGGTCCTCGATGAGCTTCTTGACCGCGATGAACTTCGTGGCCGCGGACTTCGCCTTGTCCATGGCGACCCGCTGCTGGTCGAGCAGCCGCTCGCGCCGCTTGCCCTCGATCGTCTGATCGAGCGCGGCCGCGGCCCGGATTGCTCCCATGGACTTGCCCGCGTTGAGCAAGGCCACACACTCGGTGAGGGCGACCTCCATGTCGGGCGTCAGGACCGTCTCGGCGCGCGCGAAATCCATCTTCTCCCGGAGGCGCCCGAGGACCTCGGTCGCCTGCTGGTGGAGGGCGGCCTTGGCTCCTTCCACCAGGCCCTCCGCCGCGGCGACGTAGCGCTCCGCGCGGTCCAGGTCGTTGTCCTTGATCGCTTGGTTCGCGTTCGTCAGGAGGGTCATCGCCTTGGCGAGGTCCACGTTCTCCAGGGCGAGCGCCTGGACCTCCCCCGAGATGGAGTCCATCCGCTGGTGGAGAGCCTGGATCCGGTCGCTGCGGGTCCGGGCCTCCTCCTCCTTGGAGGCCTCGCGGGCGTGGACGCTCTCCTGGGTAACCCGCTGCACCTCGTCGATGCAGGACTTGCCGATGTAGATCGTGTCTCCGTAGCGGCTCTCCGCGTACGCGGATTCAGCCTCCTTGAGCATCATGAGGATGGGGGTGTCCACCTGGACTCCGGCCGTCTGGGCGTGGTCGATCTCCCCGCGGGCGCGGCCGAGGACCTCGGCGGCCTCCCCGCGCAGGGTCTCGCGCAGCGTGTGGAAGTCGTGCTCCACGGCGTCGAGGAGCCCGTCCGCGTTGGAGAAGCGCTTCTCTTGGATCGCGATGGCCGCGTCGGCCAGCTTGCCCTCCATGGCGACCGTGTCCTGTCCCGCCTGCCGGAGGCGCACGATCTCGTCGCGGGCGGTCATGACGCGGTTGTTCAGCGCCTTCTCCGTGTCCGCCTCCGTGGTCGCGAGATGCTGGTCGATGAGGGTCTGCAGGTCCACGGACTTCCCGAGGGAGACCGCGTCGTCCACCTGCCGCAGCAGCTGCCGGCCGACCTCGGGGTCGAGGCCTCGAGAGGCATTGACCAGGATGACCTTGAGGGAGCGCTCCATGATGGCGCGGTAATGCGCCTCGCGCGCGGATTCCGCCGCGTGCCGGGCGTGGGCCACGAGGCGCCGCGCGCCGCTGAGGTCGCGGGACTCGATGGCCTTCTTGAGGTCCAGGAGGGCCGTCTCGAGTTCGGCGGCATCCGCACCCATTTTGCTCAGATCGTCGAGGTCGAACCAGAGGGCGGCGAGCGCGTCCTGCATGCGCTTGAGGAGGACGGCCTCGCGCACGGCTTCGTGTGCGTCTGCGGCGAACTCCCGGGCCTTGGGGTAGTCCCGGACCTGGAGCGCCTTGTCCCCTTCCTGGAGGAAGGATTCCGCACGGGCCACGTCGACGCCCTTGCGACCTTCCCGGGCGACCTCCCGTTCCGAGTCGCGCAGCACGCCTTCCGCGCCCGCGTGCTGCCTCGCCTCGCGGAGGCCGTGGCGTGCCCGCTGCGAGAGGGACTGGACGTCCGCGAAGATGCCCTTCCGGAGCGCTTCGCGGGCCGTGGTGAGATGCTTGCGGGATTCCGTGATGTTCACGCCCGCCTTGCGGGCGCCGTCCACCTCCGTGGCCGCCCGCTCGAGGATGGCCTCCGCGCGGGCGTACTTCCGCGCGGCCTCCGCCTTCTCGATTGCCTTGGCGGTCAGGGGCCGGATCTTGGAATAGTCACGGAGAGCCAGCGCCTCCCGCGCGTCGGCCAGGACGCCTTCGGCGTCCACGACGCTCCCGCCGCGCTCCCGCGCGTAGTTCACGCGGGCCTGCGCGTTGTCGAGGACCTTCTGAAGGAGCCGCTCCCGTCGCTGGTCGAGGGTGCGGATGGAGATGCGCCGCAGGAGCTTCTCGGCTCCCCGGGCGTCGCCCGAACCGGCCTTGGCCTTCGCCTTCGCGATGTTCCACTCGAAGGCGGTCGTCTCGATGCCGGCCTGCTTCGCGTCGTGGAGTACCGCGTCCGCCTTGGCGAGGGCTTCCGCCACGCGAGACCGGCGCTTCGCCAGGTCCACGGCGCGCCGCGCGGCCCGGGCCAGATCCAAGGCGCGTCCGTATTCGCCCGCGGCGTCCGTCTGCTCCGCGCGCTCCACGAGCGCCCGGGCGAAGGAGACGTCGAGGCGGCCCTTATCGGCGGCGGCCAGGTCTCTCCGGGAGCCCTCGAGGGCGCGGCGGACCCCCTCAGGGGTGGTGTTCGCGGACAGGGGACGGTCGAGCGGCTGGCCGCACGCGTCGCATGCAGTCCGCCCTTCGGGGATTTCAGAGTCACACAGGGCGCAGCGAGGCATGCTACCGACCGGTTCCCACTCCCGTCTGTACGGGAGGGAGGGACGCTCGTCGCGATGGCAGCAATCCGGGTATAAAAGAAGCGCCCTCGATATCGAGGGCGATAACGATAGGCCCCTTCTTCCTGGCCGCGGGCCCGATTTCCCTGGCTCGCATCGGGAAATGCACAGGCCCCGAAAAGCTTCAAGTAGGCGCGCCCGCATCGGCGGCCGTCCCGACCGGCCTGCCGGGCGGTCCGGGGAGGTCATCGTTTGGCGGCTCGCAAGGGCGCGTCCCTCGTCGGGATGGCGGTCACGGACACGGACGGGATCGAGCTCGGGTACGTGTCCGCGGAAGAGTCCAACTTCCTCGTGCTGGGCGACGGGAGCGGCGGGGTGGTCCGCCTGGGCCGCCGGTACATCGGGTCCATCACGGACAAGGTGAACCTGAAAGGTCCCGCCGTGGAGATTTTCGCCGGCCTCAACGTCGTGGACAACGAGGGTGAGTTCGTCGGCGTGGTCCGCGACACGGTGGAGGCGGAGGATCTGCTCGACTCCTTCATCCTGGAGGACGAACAGGGCGAGATGCTGACCGTCCTACTCGAGGACGTCCGGGCCATCGACGAATGGGTCGAGCTGAGCGTCGGCGGCGATTCCCTGGAAGGCGCCTAGGTCGCACTCTTGTCCTCGGGCGCCATGACGAACACGGCGAGGCCGAGCCAGCACACGAGCAGGATGAACACGAGGAGCCCGCCGTAGCCCAAGAGCCGGTTGACCGCGATCAGGATGAGCGGCACGACGAAGCCGACGATGACCGACCAGGGAATCCGGGCCATGGGGCAGGGCGCCTCGATGTCCTCGAATGCTTAAAGGTTTGCGACCCGGGCCGCTGCAGTACATGCCGAGGTCTCATGGCCCCGCGTGGGATGGCGTCTCCGGCGAGGCCCATGGCCAAGAAGGATCTCCCCAAGGAACTCCAGACCCTGTACTTCCCGAGCGCGAAGGAGCCCGTCTTCGTGGACGTCCCCGCGATGCAGTTCGCGATGGTGGATGGGGTGGGCAGTCCGGCCGCGACGGACTTCCGGGAGGCCATCGGCGCCCTCTATGGAGTCGCGTACACGGTCAAGTTCGCCGCCAAGAAGGAGGGCATCCGGGACGTCTTGGTCATGCCGCTCGAGTTCTTGCTGTGGGGCGAGGGGGAGGACGACTTCCGTGTCGCGGACAAGGAGAAGTGGCGCTGGACCATGATGCTCATGGAGCCAACGGCGGTGACGCGGAAGCTGTTCGACGAGAGCGTCCGGCAGCTTCGGGACCGGAAGAACCCGCCGGGGCTCAACAAGGTCCGCCTTGAGACATTCCGGGAAGGGAAGGCAGCACAGGTCCTCCACATCGGGCCGTATTCCGCGGAGGCTCCGACGATCGAGCGCCTCCACGCCTTCATCCGCGATAGCGGCTACCGCCTATCGGGCAAGCACCACGAGATCTACATGAGCAACCCGCAGCGGAGCGCGCCGGAGAAGCTCAAGACCGTGATCCGCCAACCCGTGTCGCGGTGACCGCGACCCAAGCCGGCGTGTCGGGTCCGGGGAGGATCCGTCTCGGAGCGAGGCAACCCTTATTCCGATGGCGCGCATTGGGCCGGCCGTGGCCATCAAAATCGCCCCTTCCATCCTCAGCGCTCGGTTCGACCGCCTCGGGGAGCAGGTCAAGGAGGCCGCGGACGCGGGCGCCGACATGCTTCACATCGATGTCATGGACGGCCACTTCGTGCCGAACCTGACCATGGGCCCCGCGGTGGTCAAGGCCATCCGGCCCCTCACGAAGGTCCCGTTCGACGCCCACCTCATGGTCACGCATCCGCAGGACTTCGTCAAGGTCTTCGCCGAGGCGGGCGTCGATGACCTCACGGTCCACGTGGAGAGCGACCACGACCCCCACGCGACGATCCGGGCGATCCGCGACGCGGGCGTCAAGCCGGGGATCGTGCTGAACCCCGCGACGCCGTTCGAGAAGGCGGTCCCCTACCTCGGGGAAGTGGATCTCCTCTTGGTCATGACGGTCCACCCGGGATTCGCGGGCCAGGCCTTCCGGACCGACGTGGTCCCCAAGATCCGCGAGGCGCGCGCGTACATCGACCGGGAGGGACTCGGTCTCGAGTTGCAGGTCGATGGCGGCATCAAGCTCGACACCGCGCCCCTCGTAGCCGAGGCCGGCGCGGACATCCTCGTCTCCGGAAGCGGGATCTTTCCGGATCACGTACACGAGAACCTACGGAAGCTTAGGGAAGCCGCGGAGGCTGCGGCCGCCGGACGCCCCTGAGGTCGCCGCCCGCAGACGGCTGGGCTCCGCTCTTTCGCACTCGGCGAGCCCTGCTTGGGCTGGAAGGCGTATGGTGAGACCCGCCCATTCGAGCCGATTGCGGAGGGTGCCGAATGCGCGTCCCGATTGCGGTCGTCGCGGCGGTCGTGGCACTCCTGGGTGCGGCGCTCGGTTTGATTGGCCCGTGGTGGTCGATTCAGAGTAGCGGATTCCAGCACGGATCGTATACGGGAGCCATGGAGTTGGGTCTCGGCGGGTACACGATCGCGAGTTCCTTGAGCAACGAAACGATCGTCGCGGACTAGAGCGGAGACCCTCACATCGCACCCGTGATGCTCACGGGAACGGGGCTCTCCGCTCTCTCCCTGGCGTTTGGCGGAGTCTGTGTTCTCGTCACGGTGTTCCCCCGTCGCAGAGTGGCGACTCGCGGGCTGGGTGCGATCCTCGGAGGGACCGGCGGCCTGGCCGCGCTCGCTGCCGCTCTCTATGTGATGACCCAGCTACCGGGAGCGGCGACCCAGGATCTGCGTCCCATCGCGATCTTGACTCCGTTCACGGGCTTCTGGGGTTCCGGGAGCGGGAGCGCGCCGGACATGCGGGCTACCCTCGCTTGGTCCGCGGAGTGGGCATGGTACGCGATCGTCGTCGCCGGGGTCCTGCTACTCCTAGTGGCCGTCATGCAAGGCGTAACCTGGTGGAAGACACGCTCCGCGATGCGCGCGTCGCGCGATGCATGACCCCGACGCACGTTGGCCCCTCCCGACCAAAGCCCTTAAGTCTCTCTCGCATTCTCCCGGCCCGTCCCCCTACGGCGGCGCGTGCGGGTGGGAGGCGGGCCATGGCCGAGGTCACGGAAGAGACGATCGCGAATCTGAAGAAGCACGCGACGATCCTCCGCCGTCACATCATCGAGATGACGCACGCCGCACAGAGCGGCCACCCGGGCGGCTCCCTGAGCGCGTGCGACCTGGTGACCGCGCTCTACTTCCACGTCCTCCGCGTCGATCCGAAGAACCCGACCTGGCCGGACCGCGACCGTTTCGTGCTGAGCAAGGGCCATGCGTGCCCGGTCTGGTACGCCGCCCTGGCGGAGCGCGGCTTCTTCCCGGTCGAGGAGCTCCTCACGTTCCGCAAGCTGAACAGCCGCCTCCAGGGACACCCGGAGCTCGGCACGACGCCGGGCGTCGAGAACGCTGCAGGCGCGGAGGGGCAGGGCCTCTCCTTCTCCGTGGGGATCGCGCTCGCGGCCCGTCTGGACCACAAGCCCTGGCGCGTGTACACGATCATGGGCGACGGGGAGCAGGACGTCGGGCAGACGTGGGAGGCCGCCATGGCGGGCGCGAAGTACGGGCTCGACAACCTCACGGCCTTCGTGGACCGGAACGGGATCCAGCAGGAAGGCCGCACGGAGGACATCATGCCGCTCGAACCGCTCATGGACAAGTGGCGCGCGTTCAACTGGAACGTCCTCACGATCGATGGTCACGACTTCCGCCAGATCCTCGCCGCCATCGAGGAGGCCCACGGCACGAAGGGCCGGCCCACCGTGGTCATCGCGCGGACCGTGAAGGGGAAGGGCGTCTCCTTCATGGAGAACAAGATCAAGTACCACGGGGCGGCGACGACGGACGAGGAGTACAGGGAGGCCCTCGCGGAGCTGGTGGTGCCCCCATGACGCTCCCGCAGCCGTGGAAGTCGGAGAGCATGCGGGGCTACTTCGGCAAGGCCCTCGTCGAGCAGGGTAGGCGGAACGGGGACGTGGTCGTCGTGGGCGCGGACACCACGGAGTCCATCAAGACCGTGGATTTCGGCAAGGCGTTCCCCGACCGCCTCTTCCAGGTGGGCATCGCGGAGCCCAACATGATGAGCGTCGCCGCCGGGCTGGCGGCTTCGGGCAAGATCGCCTTCGCGTCCACGTACAGCGTCTTCGGCAGCGCCCACACGTACAACATCATCCGCCAGAACGTCGCGTACACCAACCTGAACGTCAAGATCTTCTGCTCCCATGCGGGACTGAGTGTCGGGCCGGACGGCGCGACGCACCAGATCAACGAGGACATCGGCCTCATGCGCGGCCTGCCGCGGATGACCGTCCTTGTGCCCGCGGATGGGCCCGAGACCGGACGGTGCGTCGACGCCGCGGTGGCCACGCCGGGTCCCGTCTATTGTCGTTTCTCCCGCTCCAACGTGCCCACGATCACGGAGCCGGGGGACCGATTCCAGGTGGGCAAGGCCACCGTGATGCGCGATGGATCCGACGTGACCCTCGTGGGCTGCGGCGTCATGGTGTCCCGCTGCCTGCAGGCCGCGGAGACCCTGGCGCAGGAGCAGGTGAGCGCCCGGGTGATCAA
>Ga0153916_10004750_pt1 | contig 10293 bp, 10 predicted proteins | sample Opewatmetagenome_FD_109642 | JGI IMG/M metagenome (GOLD analysis project Ga0153916, IMG submission 109642) | Freshwater wetland microbial communities from Ohio, USA - Open water 3 Core 3 Depth 4 metaG | ecosystem: Environmental > Aquatic > Freshwater > Wetlands | place: USA: Ohio, Lake Erie...
GAACACGCCCGGCTCGAATCGGGCGGCGCCATCCGCAATGCCGTGCGCGAAGCTGGCATCGAAGGCCGCTTCCTCGTCCTCAACGGCGACGTCTTCTTCGACTTCGACCTCCGGTCTGCGCTCCAGGCGCACGAGTCACGCAAAGCCGACCTCACGCTTGCGCTCTGCGAAGTCGACGAACCCTGGTCGTTCGGCGTCGCCGCCGTCGACAGCGACGGCATGGTCACGGGATTCGTTGAAAAGCCCCCGCCCGGCACCGAGCCCAGCAACCTCGTGAACGCCGGGGCGTGGATCTTCGAACCTGGGCTCGTCGACGAGATCCCTCGGGGCGCGGTCCGCGTCGAGGAGACGCTCTTCCCCTCGCTCGTGGCGCGGCAGCGCCGGGTTTTCGGCTTCCGCTACCAGGGCGTCTGGGCCGACATCGGCACGCCGGCCCGCTACCTCGCCCTGAACCGGAGGCTCATCGAACGGGAGGGCGCGAGCGCCATCGCTGCTGGCGCGGCCATCGAACCCGGCGCCGTCGTGCTGACGTCGTCCGTCGGAACCGGGTGCACGGTGGCGAGCGGCGCCCACATCGAGAACTCCATCCTCTGGGAGGGCGTGTCGGTCGGGCGCGGCGCCCTCGTCGCCGACAGCATCCTGGCCGACGGCGTCTCAATCGGCGCGGATGCCCGTGTCTCCGCGGCCGTGATCGGCAGCGGAGCGGTCATCGGGCCCTCGGCCGTGGTACCGGCCGGCACCTTGATAGAACCCCGCGCGCGGTATGATGCCGGGGATGATCACAAACCCCGTTAAGTTCGGCACCGACGGATGGCGCGCCATCATCGGCGAGGAGTTCACCTTCGACAACGTCCGCGCCTGTGCACAGGCGATCGCCGCCCACTTCAGCGAAACGTACGGGAAGACGAAGCCTGTCATCGTCGGCTACGACACCCGCTTTCTCTCGGATGAGTTCGCGCTGGCGGTGGCGCGCGTCCTCGCGGGCAACGGCTTCACCGTGCAGCTGGCAAACCGGCCGGCCCCCACCCCGGCGCTGAGCTACCGGGTCATCGAAGCCGGGGCCTGTGGCGGCGTGATGGTGACCAGCAGCCACAATCCCTTCCGCTGGAACGGCATCAAGGTGAAGCCCCACTATGGCGGCAGTGCCAGCCCGGAGATCGTCGCCGACATCGAGAACCGCGTGCCGGCGATCCTCCAGGACCCCGCCAAAATTGCGCTCGCCCCGGCGAACAGCGACGCCATCGCCCGCTTCGACCCGGTGCCGGGCTACCTGGAGACCTTGCGGGCGCAGGTCGACGTCGCGCGCATCCGATCGGCCGGGCTGCACGTCGCGGTCGACCCGATGTACGGCGCCGGGGCCGGCCTGTTCAGCGAACTCCTCGACGGCGGCGCGACGGCGGTCACGGAGATCCACACCGAGCGCAACCCGCTCTTCCCCGGCATCCACGCGCCGGAACCGATTGAATCGAACCTCGGAGAGTTCCTGGGCCTGATGGCAAAGGGCGGCTACAGCGCCGGCATCGCCAACGACGGCGACGCCGACCGCGTGGGGCTCGTCGACGAAAAGGGCACCTACGTCGACCAGCTGCGCACATTCGCGCTGCTGGTGAACTACCTGCTCGGCGAACGCGGCCTGCGCGGGCCGATCGTGAAGTCCGTGACGACAACGAACATGGCCGCGCTGCTGGCGAAACACTACGGCGTCCCGTGCTTCGAAACGCCCGTCGGCTTCAAGTTCATTGGGCCGCTGATGATGAGCGAGGACGCGCTCATCGGCGGCGAAGAGAGCGGCGGCTACGGTTTCCGAGGCCACCTGCCCGAACGCGACGGCATCCTCGCCGGGCTCCTTCTTCTCGATTATGTCGCGGCGACCGGCCAGCCTCCTTCGGCGTTGCTCGAACGCGTCTTCGCGATTACCGGCGCCCACTACTACGAGCGGCTCGACTTCGAACTGGAGCCCGGTTCGAACGCGAGAGTGAAGGCGGCCCTCGACGCGGCCCAGCCGAAGGAGGTCGCCGGGCGTCCCGTGCTGACAAGCGACCGCACCGACGGCTGGCGCTTCCACATCAAGGAAGGCTGGCTGCTGCTCCGCCTTTCCGGCACCGAGCCGCTCTTGCGCATCTACACCGAGGTCACGGATCAGGCGCTCGTCAAGCCCGTGCTCGAATCGGGCAAGCAACTCGCGGGGGTACGCGGATGAACCGGCTGGATGACCCTTCGATCACGGCGCTCGACGCCGAAGGCATGCTCGACCGGATAGCCGAGCTGGGCACGGAACTCGTACGCGCCTGGGACGCGTCCGATGAACTGGTGCTGCCCCCCGGGGCCGAGACCGCCCGACAGGTGCTCATCGTCGGGATGGGAGGCTCCGCGACCGCCGGCGACTACTTCGCCACGCTGTGCGCGGGATCGTCGGAAATCCCCGTTAGCGTGTTCCGTGGGTACGCGCTGCCCTACTTCGTTGGGGAGCGGTCGCTGGTGGTGGTGTCGTCCTACAGCGGCAACACCGAGGAAGCGCTGACCTGCTACGACGACGCATGGAAGCGTGGCGCTCTCGTGCTGGTCGTCGCCACCGGGGGGAGGCTGGCGACGCGCGCTGAGGAGGACGGCGTGCCGGTCTACCGATTCAGCTACGCCGCTCAGCCCCGTGCCGCCATCGCCCACAGCCTTGCGCCGCTCCTCCGCCTCGGGGAACGGCTCGGCCTCTGCTCCGCCGACCGCGCCGAATTGCAGGACGCCGCGCGGCTCCACGAGAATTTCGTACGCCAGCAGGCCTCTCCTTCGGTGCCATCCGCACAGAACGGACCGAAACAGCTCGCAGCCGCACTCCACGGCCGTATCCCACTGGTCCTTGGCGCCGAACACCTGGCGCCGGTGGCTTCGCGCTTCAAGAACCAGCTCGCCGAGAACGGCAAGGTCCTCGGCGCGGCCGACATCATGCCCGAAGCAAACCACAACCTCATCGTCGGGCTGGGCACCGGAGCCCAGGTCGCGGACCGGCTCTCCCTGGTGACGCTCGAATCCGCCCTCTATGACGAACGCGTGCAACGGCGCTTCGACGTGACGGCCGCGCAGTTCGAGGAAACGGGCATCCCCGTCCACCGCATCACCGTCGCCGGGCAACGGATGATCGACCAGCTGCTCGTCGGCACGGCCTGGGGCGACTACGTGTCGTGCTACCTCGCCTTCCTCAACGGCGTCGACCCGAGCCCCGTACCCCAGATCGACCGTCTGAAGGCGGCACTCGCCGGTTAGCGCCCCTGGAAGGTCGGCTCGCGCTTCTCCACAAACGCGACCGCCGCGTTCCGGTGGTCCGCGGTGGCGGCGCTGGCGATCATGTTCTCGGCTTCTTTGGTCAGGGCGTCGCTGAACGTCGACGTCGCGCCGAAGGCGAAGTTTTCCTTCATCCGCCCGTAGGCGAGGGTCGGCCCCGAGGCCAGCCGGCGGGCAAGCGCCATCGTCTCCGCCATGAGCGAGTCGTGGGGCACGACCCGGCTGACCAGGCCAAGCCTGAGCGCCTCGTCGGCCCCGAGGATGTCGGCGAGAAAGTAGAGCTCGCGCGCCCTGGCCGGCCCCACGAGCCGCTGGAGCAGCCAGGTACCCCCAAAGTCGCCGCTGAACCCAACGCGGGCGAAGGCAGTCGCGAACCGGGCCTGGTCGCTGGCCACGCGGATGTCGGCGGCGAGCGCGACACTCATCCCGGCGCCAGCCGCCACACCGTTCACCATCGCGATCGTGGGTTTCGGCATTTCGTAGAGCAGGCGGGAGACCTCTTCCTGCTGGCGCAGCACGTCGACGCGGCTGACGAGCCCGCCTCCACCCGACCCACCACCGGCAGGCGCGGGAGCGGCCATCCCTTTCACGTCGCCGCCGGCACAGAAGCCGCGGCCGGCGCCCGTGATGACCACGCAGCGAATGTCGGGGTTGGTGGCCGCTTCGCTCGCACGCACGTGGAGCGTGTCGAGCATCTCCGCGCTCATCGCGTTGAGCGCTTCGGGGCGGTTCATCGTAATCACGGCGACGTTGCCGTCGACGTCGTAGAGCACGGGCTGGGACATTGGTAGCCTCACGAAACTGAGTTAGAGCCGCATTCTACTCGCGCGGGCGGGGCAGCACACGATCGCGTCGCTGACGACGGTTCAATGGCCCGGCGCCCGCCGCGCCGATAGCCCACTTTCGAAAAGCTCGGGCTCGCGGATGAAGAGGAACGCGACCACCGACGCCGTGATGAGGATCGCGCCAATCACGACGTACACCATCTCGATGCCAAGGAGACCTCCGACGAACCCGCCACCAATCGGGCCAACGAGCAGTGCGAGCGACTGCATGCTCGCCGCCAGGCCAAACGCGCTGCCCTGTTTCCCCTGCGGGGTGCTGGCCGCGATGAGGGCGTTCGTGCCGGGCACCATCGCCCCCTGGAAAAGGCCGACCGCACCCAGTAGCAACACGAACCCGGTAAAGCTGGGCGCCAGGGCGACGGGCATGTAGAGCGCACCGGTGATGACGGCCGCGCCCGCGACCGTATTGCGATAGCCCAGCCGTTGGCCGAGCGGCGCCACGGCGATGGCCGCGATCGTACTCGTCAGCCCGATGACGCCGAAGAGCACGCCCGTGGCCGCCTCTTCCTTGATGTTGAACGACATCCCCACGATCTGGAGGTGTACCCGGTCGTTCTTCGCGTCGCTCGGTCCATCCGGGTGGGCGGCGAAGTCGTCGATGCTGATCGGCATGACGGGGCGGACGAAGGTCGTGCTGAGCCAGAGCGCGAAGAGCACACCGAGCATCAGCACCACCTGGCGTTCGGAAACCACGACTTTCAGGTTGTCCAGCAGGCCGCCGCGCGCGGCGTCCTGCTCTTCGGCTTCGGCCGGCGGCGTGATCGTCTCTTTCGGCTCGCGGACGAAGACGTACGCGAGCAGCGCCGCCAGCAGGTAGAGCGCGGAACAGAAGATGAACGACTGACGAATGCCCAGGCTCGCGGCGACAACGCCGCCGGCGAGCGGCCCAAGCATGTTGGCGGAGAACACGCCTGTCTGGAGAAGGCCAAGGGAGTGGCCTACTTTCTCCCTCGGAGTCGTCGCCGCCACAAGGGCGGCGGCGGCGCCCATCGTGCCCGCGAAGGCCCCCATCAGGAAGCGGAGGAGGATCAGCTGCCACACCGCCTGCACCAGTCCCATCAGGGCGATGAGCACGCCCGCGCCAATGAGCGCCCTCAGGAACATCGGCTTCCGGCCGAAGCGGTCGGCCAGCGCGCCCCAGATCGGGGCCGTGAGTGTGAGAGAAAGCCCCGTCGCGCTCCCGGAAAGCCCCGTGAAGTAGGTGACCTGTGACTTGTCGGTGATGCCAAGGTCGCGGATGTAGAAGGGGATGAAGGGAAAGACGAAGTTCGCCCCGAGAAGCCCGACGAAGACACCGATCCAGACAAAGAGGAGGTTTCGACGCCAGCCGGCGAACGCGTCGGCACCCACCACCGCGGTCGGGCTGGTCTCCGCGCGGACCGTCATACAGCTACTGGGCCGCGGCCCGAAGCCGCCCGGGGATGAAGTTGGTACATGTGAAGCCCGTGAGGGGTACTCGTCGCATCATCGCAGGCGAGCCGGGCAGGCGCACCCCGAGGTTCAGGCGATGGAAGCGCGAAAAGCCGCGATCTGCGCGGCGTGCTCTTCCACGTGCCCGGCGTACAGCTCCAGCAGGTCCGCGAGCGTCATGACACCTCGCTCCGGGTGGATGCCGGTCCGCTGCCAGGCGGCGGCATCGCACTGGTGCAGCAACTCGGCGGTGCTGTATCGGGTCTGCTGGAAGAGCGCGATGGCGGCCTCGGGGTCGCGCCACAGGTAGTGCAGGCGGCGCTTCCACACATCCTGGTCGTAGACGAGCAGGACAGGATCGTCCTGGGCGACGACAAGGCGAAAGCGGACCGCGCCCACCAGCTCGGCGTCGGCCAGGTGGATGACAACGTCGCGGATCGACCAGTCCTCGCCGGGCGGCCGCCGGTTGATCGCCCCCGCATCAAGCCCGTTGACGGCCTGCCGCAGGAGCGTCGGGCCGATGGCGAAGCGGTCGAATGCCGGACGGAGTGGCTTCGGGATGTCGGGCACACGCCAGTATAGGAGCCACCCGCCCGATAGCACTCGGTTTGCTACACTGCCAGTGGCATGCCAACTGGACAGAAGGACTACTACGACGTTCTCGGCGTCGCCCGCGAAGCGAGCGCACAGGACCTGAAGAAGGCGTATCGCCGCCTGGCGATGGAGTTCCACCCGGACCGGAATCCGTCGACCGACGCCGCCGACCGCTTCAAGGAGATCACCCGCGCCTACGAGGTGCTGTCGGACCCGGAGAAACGCTCGCTTTACGACCGCTTCGGCCATGCGGGTGTCGACGGCGCCGCGGGCGGCCCGCAGGGCTTCGAAGGCTTCCAGACCTTCGACGGCTTCGGCGACATCTTCGACGCGTTCTTCGGCGGCGGCGGGCGCGGCGGCAGGCGGCGCGGACCCGCCAAGGGCGCCGACCTCCGCTACAACCTCCGGCTTACCTTCGAAGAGGCCGTGTTCGGCTGCGAGAAGGAGATCGAGTTCGTTCGGCTCGACCGCTGCAGCCACTGCAACGGCAGGGGTACCGAGCCCGGCACCGATCTCGCCGTCTGCCCCGACTGCAACGGCGCGGGACAGATTCGCCGGGCACAGCAGAGCATCTTCGGCCAGTTCGTCAACGTCTCCACCTGCGGCCGTTGCCAGGGCGAGGGCCGCATCGTCACCGACCCCTGCGCCGAATGCCGCGGCACCGGACGCCAGAAGGAAACCCGCAAGATCAGCGTCAAGGTGCCCGCGGGCGTGGACGACGGCTCCCAGATCCGGCTCGTGGGAGAAGGCGAAGCAGGGGCTCGCGGCGGCGAGCAGGGCAACCTCTATGTTGTGCTTTCCGTGGCGGCCCACGCCCAGTTCGTGCGCGTGGAAGACCACGTCCTCCTCGAACTGCCGGTCAACATCGCCCAGGCGGCGCTCGGCGCAAAGATCAACATCCCCACCCTTGAAGGCGAAACGGAGTTCGAAATCCCCGCCGGCACCCAGAGCGGCGAGGACTTCGTCATTCGCGGCAAGGGTGTGCCCCACCTCCGGGGCACCGGCCGTGGTGACCTCGTGATCCGCGTGGCCGTCGTCGTGCCCGAAACGCTCACCGCCGAACAGCAGGAACTGCTTTCGAAGCTCGGCGAAACCATGGGCACGCCCACGCTGCCGAAGCGAAGCAAAGGGTTCTTCGAACGGCTCCGCGACGCCATGGCCGGATGACGCCACTCCTGGCCCTGGATTGCCAGCCTCGATGGGAACGGACGTGACGAACCTCTGGTTTGAAATCACCGCGACGGTGCCGCCCGCCGACGTGGAAAGCGTGAGCGCGCTCATGCGCGAGGTGGCGCCTGGGGGCGTCACGGTCGAGGAACCGCTGGACATTCTCGGCCCAGAAATGGGCTTCCGGGTGCGTGGCGGCGAACCGGTGCTCGTGCGCGCCTACCTGCCGAGCAGCGAACTCGGCGCCGTCCTCACCGAGCAGCTCCGCGTGTCGATGGAGGCATTCCCCGCTGTCGAGCTGGTCGCGAAGCCAATCTACGAACAGGACTGGGCGGTCAGCTGGCGCGAGTTCTTCGGCGTCGTGGAGACGGGTGGCCGCGTCGTCGTCGTGCCATCGTGGGTCGAACATGAACCGGCGCCCGGCCAGATCGCCATCAGCCTCGACCCCGGCCAGGCGTTCGGCACCGGCCACCACGAAACGACGCGCCTCTGCTTGCTCGCCCTCGACGAGTTCGTGCGGCCGGGCATGTCCGTGCTCGACGTGGGGACCGGCTCGGGCGTGCTCTCCATCGCCGCCGTCAAGCTCGGGGCAGCCAGCGTGCGCGCCATCGACATCGACCCCATCGCCGCGGAGGTCGCCGCCGCGAACTGTTTGGCAAACGGGGTCGCGGACCGCGTCGCCATCTCGGCCGGCGAGTTGGACACCGGCCACGCCGGCCGCTACGACCTCGCCATCGCCAACATCAGCACGCAGGCAAACATCCCGCTCGCCCCCGCGTTCGCCCGGGTCGTCCGGCCCGGCGGCTGGCTCCTGCTCAGTGGCATCCTCGAACAGGACGCCGGGAAGGTTCGCGAGGCGATGGCCGACGCCGGCTTCGCGACTGGCGCTATCCGCCTCGAAAACGACTGGTGCCTGCTGGAGTTCCAACAGCCGGAGGGGTGAGTCCCCTCCGAGCCGGCGTTTGCGAATGCCCCGATGCTCGCGCGCCGCGCCGGATGGGCGATAATGCACGCGGGGCGGCCTTCTTTCGCCCCGGGGTGGTTCCAATGACCCTCGAACAGCGACAACGAGCGCCAAAGATCACGCTCAAGGCGGCGGGCTCCGGCCGGCAGGTCACCCTCGATAGCGAAGGCGTCCCACTCGCCCTCGTGCTCGTCGGCCAGGGCACGGCAGGCAGCGTCGACGCCATTCGGGCCGCCATCCGCGAGCGCTGGCCCGAGGCGCGGTCCGCGATGATTGCCAGCGTGATCGACCTCCGGTCGGTCCCCCGGCTGATGCGGAAGATGGCCGAAGGCGCGCTCGCGAACCGCTACAAGGAGAATCTTGGGAAGCTCCCGGAGGGCAGGGATCCCCGCGACTACATCGTCATCCTCCCCGATTGGAAGGGGGAGGTCATGGCCGCCATGGGGGTGGCCGACGTCGCGACGACGGCGGCAGTCGCTGCAGTCAGCGCTGCGGGGGAGATCGCCGGCGTCTATCAGGGCGACGACCCGGCCGCCGCGGCCGTGGAGCTGCTCGAAAAAGCCGGCGCCTGAGCAGGCCCGTCGATGGCGCACATCCTCAGGATCTACGTGCCGGGAAGGCTGGGGCCAGGGCCGATTGTCCTCGGCGGCGACGAGGCACGGCGGCTCACCTCCGTGATGCGCATCCGCGAAGGCGACGAGTTCCGCGTGTTCGGCGGCGATGGGCGCGAGTTCCGCGCGATCATGTCCGGGACAGCGAAAGGCGCCCTCCACGCCACCGTCAGCGAAATCGTCCGGCAACAGGCCGCGGATTCGCTTGTACTGGAAGCCTGGATCGGGCTCGTACGGCCGAACCGGTTCGACTGGGCCATCGAAAAGTGCGTCGAGGCCGGGGCCGACGTCATCCGGCCGATCGTCTCGGAGCACACGGCACGCGGCGATGGGAGTTCTACCACGCGAGCCGACCGATGGACGCGCATCGCGGTGGAGGCAGCCGAACAGTGCGGGCGGCTGCACATGGCGGTCGTCGAACCGCCAAACCGCTTCGACGACCTCGTCCGTCACCACCACGGGGCACTGGTCATCGGCCATCCCGGCTCGAAGGACTGGGCCGCCACGGCCCCGCTCCTGCCGCGCGAAGGGAGGCTCGCGCTCGCCGTCGGGCCCGAGGGCGGGTTCAGCGACGAAGAAGTCGCGCTGGCCCAGGCCCACGGCGCCCTCGTTACGTCGTTCGGGCCCAACGTGTTGCGCACCGAGACGGCGGCCGTGGTCGCGGTGGCATTGGCGAGAGCGTCAGGCGACAGCCGGTAACCGTTGGCGAAAGGGCGGGTATCCTGAGGGCATGGCAACGCTTCGTGGCACCGTGCTGGCCCTCGGCTTCTTCGCGGCGAGCTTCGCCCTGCACATCGTGGGCGGCGCGACGGACCAGGCCTGGCTGTTCGCCGTCGCCGTCGTCCTTATCTACGTCAGCGCGACCGGGTTCGCCGGGATCGCCGCGTGGCTGTCGGGGCGCTCACGGGGAACCGGCGACCTCGTCCTCGTGGGCTGGGGCCTGACCGGCGTGGCGTTCACGACCGGAGCTCTGTGGGCCGCCAACGGCCGGACGTTCGCCTGGTGGGAAGTTCCGGCAGCCATCGCGCTTCAGACGGTGGTCTCCGGCCTCGTGCTTCTGGCACGCCGCCAGGCCGCGCCGATTGCCGATCGCGGGGCTGTTTGATAGGCTTCGCCGGGTTTCTCATTGAAACTCGCCCGATTTCCCCCGGAGGTTCGAACCATGGCAAGGCGTCTCGGCGTGGCGGTCGGCTTCACCGGCAACCCCGAACAGAACAAGGAACTCATCAAGCGCATCCAGATCGCCGAAGACGTCGGTGTCGAAGCCGTCTTCACCGCCGAAACCTGGGGCCGCGATCAGTTCTCGCTGCTGACCCAGATCGCGCTCGCCACGAAGAAGATCAACCTCGGTACGGGCATTGCGCCGGTCTTCGGACGGTCGCCCGCCGTGCTCGCCATGACGGCCGCGACGCTCGACGAACTCTCTGGC
>Ga0153916_10004751_pt1 | contig 10291 bp, 4 predicted proteins | sample Opewatmetagenome_FD_109642 | JGI IMG/M metagenome (GOLD analysis project Ga0153916, IMG submission 109642) | Freshwater wetland microbial communities from Ohio, USA - Open water 3 Core 3 Depth 4 metaG | ecosystem: Environmental > Aquatic > Freshwater > Wetlands | place: USA: Ohio, Lake Erie, Old...
CAGCCTGCCATGCCCCAAGCCGGTGTGCAGTCGTTGCCCTGCCGCTGATAACTGTCATGGCTTCATTGCGGCGCTTGTCCGGGCCCTCCGTCATCGTGGCGGCCGTGCTCTGTCTCTGCTCGGTCGATGTGCCCACGGCCCGCGCACAAACAGCGCCCCGCGACGAGCGGATGCCGATCCCCGGCGGAACGGCCCGGCTTCTTCGAGTGGCCCGCGTTCCGGTTCCTGTCGAACCTGCACGCACGCTTCTCGTGATCGTGCGGAGCCCGTACTCCATCGGGCCGGCGTCGGGGTCGCCGACTGTGGCGGTCTACCTGGATGCCGTCTCCCGGCTGAAAGAGGCCGGGCGCCGCACAGAGGCGGGCGAATCCAGATCCCTGGCCCCGTTTCTCGACGCGTGCGGCTTCGTGCGCGACAAGCTGGGCATTCACATCTCGCCGGATCCCGTGCTTGCGGAACGCGCGCGATTGCTGGAGCAGGCAGGCTTTCCGGTCGAGGGGTGGATGTCGTCGGCTGCCTGGTTGACGAGTCCCACACTGTCCGTCGCCGACAGGGTTGAAGTGACCCGGGCTCTCACGTCGGCAATCGCGGATGTCGACGAGGTGCCGGCGCTGTTGCCGCCGAGCGTGTGGGCGTCGGCGGTCTTCGGGCGCCACGTGGCCCCGACGCTGGCCGCCGCGATTCTCGGCGATCGCCGCGCGGCGCTCGTCTATTACGGTCTTTTCTCGCTCGACGATGAGACGCTCGCGTTCTTCGCCCGGTACCCGTCTCTGGTTTCGTCCGTCTACCGCAACGCTGCCGAGTTCGCCGCGTTTTCCGACGCCGTCGTGATCCACAGCGGTCGCATGGTGCTTCCCGGCGATGCTTCGGCCGTGCGCGTGTGGGAGGACCTGGTCGGCGCTCCCGCAACCGACCCGGAGCGCTTCGTCACGAAGCTGTTCAGCCGCGATGAAGGCCGCCTCGCCTGGCTGTTCGACACCATCGCCCATCTGGACGCCGCGCATCAGGCATTCGCACTGGGTGGCGCGATCGAGGAGCCCGAGGCGCGCAGCCAGCACGCGCGCTCCCTCTACGCGGTTTTCGCGAACTTCGAGCGTCCCGGCCTGTCGTTCGCCGGACGCCCGTTCTCGAGGCCGGGCGTCAGGTCGAACGTCGATCCCGCCTTCATCCTGCAGCAGCTTGGCATTTCCGCTGACGGCGGGATGGCGCCGCCGCGCGACCGTCGGTTCTGGGAAGCCGTCGCGGCGCCGCAGGGGGGTGCAGCCATTGCCGCGTCGAGGCCGGCACAGGAGGTGACGGCCGCGTGGATCGTGAATCGGATCGTCACCGTGCCTCCTTCGTCTCGACGAGCGTACCTGGACGCGGTGCTCTTCGCGCAGCGACTGGTCGCGGCGAGAGGAAATCAAGCACCGCCGATCCCGTTCGACGCGATGGTTGAAACGGCGCGCGCCGTCATCACTCATCCGCTCCTCATGACCACGCTGGAGCGGATGGCGTTTACGGATCCGCTCGACTACGTGCGCGCGGTTCACGCAGCCGATGCGCTGGCCCGCACCGATCCGCTTCGCGCCTCACTGGCTCTGGCGCAGTTTCAGGGCGCCCTCGCGCTGCTCGTCCGTCTTCATGAGGTCGGCACGATTCGCACCGCGGTGGCGCAGGGCCTCGCACGCGCGCTGTTCGCCCAACCGGGTTCCGATCGCGCAGCGGGGGTCGCCAGCTGGCTGGAAGACCGTCTTTTGCACGAACTGCCGCGGGTGCCGACCGGGACGACACGGAACGTCGAGGAACAACTGCTCGACGCGCTGGCGGGAGCATCGGTCGAGCGCCCGACACCGATCGTGCAATGGGAGGATCACACCTACCGCGTGGATGTCGCAGCGGGCGAGCGCGCGCGGCTGCGCCGCATCCGGCAGAAACAGGCGGATGTCGATCTCGGAGCCGTGCTCGATCTCCGGCGCACCGCGTTGCGGCTCCTCGCCCCGACCACCGCCGCTGCCGAGATTCGCGCCCTGGCGGAGAAGATCTCGGAGTGGTTGCCCGGATCGGATCTTCTGGGTGGCGGCGGCACGCTGTTCGGCATCGGCCTGCCACGCCTTCGCGAAGCGACGGCGAGCGCGGTCCGCGCTTTTGCCGAGAAGCCGACGGATTCGGACAGGAAAGCGCTGGCCGGCCAACGCCTCGGCGAGGTGGCCGATGTGCTGCTGGCCGACGTGCTCGCTTCGCTGGTCTACGCGGTCGCCACCGGCGATCCGGACGCGGCGTCGCTGCTCTCAGGAAATCCGGCCCGCCGGCACGACTTCGGTCTCCGCGTCGGCGGACCGTGGCGCATCGCCGAGGAAACGCGCGCCGAGCAGGGACTGGCTATGACAGGCTCGTTGCTCGGGCTCGAACGGGCGCTGGGTCGCGATTGGCTGCGTCCGATCACGCTCGATCCGCCGGAGACCGGTCGAAGGATGAACATCGAGGATGTGCGAGGGCTCGGCGAAAGTGTTGCTGCCCTGAATGCGTTTCGCCTGGCCGACCGTGGCGGTGACGCTGTCGTTGCGGCGCTCGGGCGCGGCAGGGAGCGCCTGCGAGCAATGGCGGACAGTCCCGTCGATCTCGATGTGCTTGTGCGGTCAGCGGGCGTCGAAGGGTGGCGGCGGCGCCTGATTCGGTGGACCGCCGCTCGCGATCCATCCCGCATCTGGCAGTACCTCTCGCTCGGCGAAGTACTGCAACTGGGTATGCAGGATCCGCTGGCGCCCGATCTGCAGGGATGGGGGACGCCACGGCGGGCGATCGACGGCAGCTTCGACGTGCAAGTGCCGGGGCGGCTCGGCTGGCAGCAGTTGGCGGGCCGCCCGGCCGCAGCCCTGATGCCCGCGCAGGTCCTCGATCTGCAACTGCACGTTCTCGAGTCGTTGGCGGACCTGAAGTTGCCTGCGGTGCTCGCCCCCGGCGTCCTTTCCTTCGCTGCCTGGGATCTGATGATGAGCGCTCAGATGAGTGAGCCGGACGACTGGCTGGCCGTCATCCGCGCGGCGCAGGCACTGTCACGCGATCGCATCGCGGACTACGTGTCCGCCTTGACGGCCGACGGCCCGCTCGTGCCCGTTCGCGAGAAGTGAAGAAGCGGGGGAGGTGGCTGAGCGGGACACCACTTGACTCGCCGGCCTGTCGGTGATGTTGTACGAGCAACCCGGAATCTTCGTGCGCCAGGAGGGGCGAGATGACTGCATCCCGTTTTGTGCGTCGGTGGTTGGTGGGGCTCTGTTCGTCGGTGATCGTCGCCAGCGTGTTCGTCCAGGCGCAGGCGACGCAGAAGCCATTCAAGCCGGAGGTCGGCCAGGCAGGCAAGGATGTGGTGTGGGTGCCCACCCCGCAGGTGCTGGTCGACAAGATGCTCGACATGGCGAAGGTCACGCCGCAGGACTACGTCATCGACCTCGGATCGGGCGACGGGCGGACCGTGATCACTGCCGCGAAGCGCGGCGCCCGGGCGCTCGGCATCGAATACAACCCGGACATGATCGCGCTCTCGAAGCGCAATGCGGCCAAGGAAGGCGTCAGCAACAGGGCGACGTTCATCAAGGCCGACCTGTTCGAGAGCGATTTCTCGCAGGCGACCGTGGTGACCATGTTCCTGCTGCCTTCGATCAACATCAAGCTGCGGCCGACGATCCTCGATCTCAAGCCCGGCACGCGTATCGTCTCGAACAGCTTCGACATGGAAGATTGGGCGGCTGACGAAACCGCCCAGGTGACAGAGAACTGCGAGAGCTGGTGCACGGCGCTTCTATGGATCGTGCCGGCGAAAGTGGAAGGTGCCTGGCGGCTTTCGCAGGGCGAGCTTGCGATCAAGCAGACGTTCCAGATGATCTCCGGCACGCTGACGTCCGGCGGCAGCAGCACCCCGATCGATGGCAGGCTGCGGGGCGATCAGATCAGTTTCAGCGCAGGCGACGCGCAATACACAGGGCGCGTCAATGGCACCACCATCGAAGGGACCGTCACATCCGCGGGAAGCAACGGCAGCTGGAAGGCTGTTCGTGTCGGGAAGTAGGAACTGACGAACCAGTGACGGGCACCTGCGGGTGACCGGCCAGTGCGTGGTGGAGTGACGCAGGGCGGCTGCAAGCTGCCCAGCTCGTGACACACGGGTTCGCGCTCGGCGACGTCATGCGGGCGAACCATCGCGCATCCGCAGCGCTGCAAGCGTGACAGTGCCCCGACCAATGCGAGTCGACGTACGGGTTGGCCACGCCGCTTCGACAGGCGGCGCGAGCTACTTCTTCGCCGTCAGCCGTTTCACCTCGGCGTCGCGATCGAGAAAGCTCTGGCCGTTGGTGATCCACGTCTCCGCGGGTTCATCTTTCAGGTAGTGGCCGAACCAGGCGAGGATGCGGTGCTGGTAATCGGTCTGGTTCTTCTTCTGGCGCAGGCCGTGATCCTCGCCGATGTACGCGAGCATGACGACGTTCTTCTTCGCGCGCCGGGCGATGTTGTAGAGCTCGATGCTCTGGTGCCAGGCCACCGTGCCGTCGACATCGCCGGCCTCGAGCAGGAGCGGCACGGTCATGTTGTGCACGTTGAACACCGCGGAATTCGCGACGTAGGCCTGGAAGTTCTCGTAGAGCGCCACCTCCATGCGCTCCTGCCCGGTCTCGATGTGATCGGTCTCCGCGATGCCCGAGCTCCAGTGATGGTCGCCGTAGTAGCTGACGAGATCCGTGATCGGCGCGCCGGCAACCGCGGCGGCGAAGACACCATTTGTGTACGTCGCGAGATATGCCGCGTCGAAGCCGCCCCACGAGTGCCCGACGGCGCCGACTCGTTTGGGATCGATCATGCCCGTCTGGATCACTCTCTTCACGCCTGGCACGACACACTGAACCACCGACACGCCCGGCTGCCGCGGCGTGAAGACGATGTCCGGCTCGAAGACGAAGTAGCCCTGACTCGTGAAGACGGCGATGTTGTAGTAGTCGCGATCGGACGGCGCGACGTAGCGGTGCACGTTCTGTGAGAGCTTCTCGTACATGTAGACGATCATCGGGTGCTTCTTGCCCGGCTCGTACCCGGCCGGGTAGTACAGCGCGCCCTGCAGCACCCGGCCTTTGTCCGTTTTGTACTCGAGCAGTTCGCTGCGGCCCCACGCGAAGGTGTTCTGGAACGGATTGGTCGTGGTGACCTGCTTCGCGTCGTTCAAATCCGGGCCGCCGACGAAGACGTCGGGTGAGTCGTCGAAGTCCTGCGAGACGTACGCGTACACGTTGGCATCTTTGGCCTTCGCAAGCGAGCCCACGCTCTTGTCGAGCCACACGAGGCGAGTGACGCCACCGGCCGGCTCGAGCCGCCCGAGGCCCGACTTCTTCGTCCATTCCCCGAACAGGCTCAGGTAGACCGGCTTGCCGAGATCGATCCACTCCTCGTCCGGATCGATTCGGACCAGGCGATGCCGGACCTGCTCGGCCGCACCGTCGGTCAGCCGCTGCGCCTTCGAGCCGTCCGCCGGAACCTGCCAGAGGTCGAACTTGTCGTAGAGGAGAACGGCCGCATCGTCTTTCGTCCAGCCTGCAACGCCGAAGGGCGGCTTCTGCTTGACCGTCTGGTCCGACTCCTTGTCGATGAAGGAGGTCGGCACGGCCTTCGTAATGTTTGTGATGGCGCGTGTGGCGAGACTCACCGTCCAATACTGATCGTCCTGCAGAAAGAGCAGGTATTTCCCGCTGGGACCCGCCTGCACGTACCGGTCGTTGATGTTGTCCTTGAGCTTCGTCCGGGCACCGGTCGCAATGTCCTGGAGATACAGATCGGCGGCCGGACGGCCAATCGTCCGGTCCATCGCGTACTTCGACCACTCCGCGACGTACGCGAGGTTCGTGTGCCGAACCGGCGATACCTGTTCGTCCGTGAGATCCTTGCCGAGCTGAACGAACTTGCTGCTTTCGAGGTGCCAGGCGGCAAGCATGTTCCGTCGCCGATCCGCGGCCGCGCTGATCTTCTGCCTGGGCATGACGAACACGTCCTTCGAGTGCCAGACTTCGACGGTCGCCGCCTCTGCGTCTGCGCTCGCGGCGGCGCCCCTGCCTGGTTGTCCTGCCGCCTTGGAAGCTTCGGGCGCGCCTGCGCCTCGGCCTCTCCCTCCCGCCGGCTCTACTTTGTCATCCCACTTCGCGATTCCGAGAAACAAGACCTTGCCGTCGTCCGACCACGACAATCGCCGGAACGAGACCATCCGCATGCCTGCCGGAAACGTGGAATCGGTTGTGGGATCGTAGGTACGCTGGCGTTCAGTCTTGGCGAGACCGGTCCACGCCAGCAGCGTGTAGGTCGAGCCATCTTTGCGGTCGTCGGTCTTCGCCCGGAGCACGGCGAGATCTGCGGCATCCTTCCGCCACGCGAGGCCCGTGTAGATCGCGGGCGACGAATCGAGCACGCGCAGCACGTTCGCTTCCGGATCGAGCAGGTGCACGCCGTTGCCCATCTTGCCTGGGGCGCTGATGATCATCGCCAGCACGTGGCTGCGCTCGGCGTCCTGCCACGCGAACTGGGACACGTTGCCGAAGGTCATGTCCCGGCCGCTCGCAAGCTGCCGGACGATGAGCGTCGTGCCAGGCGTGTCTTCGGATTCGGCGGACGGGCCGGAGCCGCGGCCACCACGTCCACCACCTCCAGCGGGCGCTGCCGCACCCGATGGACGCTCCGGTCCGTACGGCCGCAACGCGAGGTAGGTGCCGTCGGGGCTGAACGCGAAGGATTCGATGGCGTCGAACGTCAATGTCTCGCCGGTCGCGAAGTTCAGCAGGCCGAGCTTGTTCTGCACCGGCTTCTGTTCGCTTCTCAGCTTCTCCTGCTCGGCTTCGGATTGACCGATGCTGTAGGCGATCCACTTCGAGTCGGACGAGAACGCCGGCTGGGTGCCGAAGGCTGCGACCTTCGTCGTGGCGTCGGCGAGCTTCATGATGCGCAGCTCGTTGTTGCGGTTCGACCGGTTGATGGCGTAGGCGAGCCAGCGCCCGTCCGGCGAGAAACCGCCGCGGCTGCCCGCTGGCGCCAGCGTCTCCCACTGGCCGTAGTCGGCGAAGGTCGCCGGCGGCTTCGTCTGCGCGGCGAGGGTGATCGTCAGGGCCACGAAGCCGAAAAGAGCGGTCATCGCGATTCGTCGCATCGCAAACCTTCCTTGTGTTGATGTGGGGGGGCGCAACCGGTACCGGGTGGACGCTTGCGAGGGCGTGGGCGTCGGACCCCTCGCGGACCATGACATGACGCAGTCGGTGCGGACCGCAATCGTGAGAGCGAGGTCCCGCGGCTCGCACAAGCGGCAGCCCTACTTGCGGGAGTAAGTAATCTTCTTCGTGCCAACCTCACACGAACCGATGACCTTCCGACCCTCCAGACACGCGTGCGACGCCACGCTACGCCGCTCATGCAGACGTGTCAAGACGGCTCGGATAGCAGCTCTGAGCGCGCGACGCATACGACACCAATGCGCCCGGTCTCCGTGGCGCGCCGTTGTCTCACCTCGCGCTTGAACCGGCGCCAGGTTCGACGTGACCGCCGCCGTTGGGGATGGCGCCGAGCAGGTTGGCCGATGCTCAGCGTGCTGCTCCACGCCGGGGGAGAATCGCTCTGGAAGAGATCCGGGTTTCGCTGCAACCCGCGGACCCGGGAACATTCACGCCCCGGCTTCGTCACATACGAAAGCCGGTGGATGGGGTCGGGAGCGATTTCGATTTCGTAATCGCTCCCGACCCCTTTAGAGGCGCACGATGGAGCGTTTCCTTCAGGACCTGACGTACGGCGCCCGGCTGCTGGTGAAGAACAAGGGCTTCACGATCACCGCGATTGTGACCCTGGCGGTCTGCATCGCCGCCAACGCCGCCGTCTTCTGCATCGTCAACGCCGTGGTGCTGCGGTCGCTGCCGTTCACCGAGGCGGGCCGCATCGTGACCCTCTACAACAGCTACCCCGGGGCGGCGTCCAGCGGGCCGGGAACGGCGTGCCGGATTACTACGACCGGCTCCGGGATGTCAGTGCCTTCGAGCAGCAGGCGCTCTTCAACGACCAGGGCCTCACCATCGGATCGGCCGGAGACGCCGAGCGGGTCACGGCGATGCGGGCGACGCCCTCCTTCTTTCGACTGCTGGGCGTCCGGGCGCTGCGCGGACGAGTCTTCAACACCGATGAAGGAGAGATCGGTCGCGAGCAGAAGGTGGTCCTCAGCTACGCGTTGTGGCAGCGGCGATTCGGCGGCAGGGACGACGCGATCGGGCGCGACCTCCGGGTGAACGGCGTCCCCTACACGGTCGTCGGCGTGCTACCGCGCGACTTCCACCTGCCCTCAGATTCGGACGAGCCGCAGATCTTCGTGCCGGCCGCGTTCACACCGGAGCAGAAATCCGACGAGGCCCGCCACAACAACAACTGGGAGATGATCGGCCGGCTCAAACCCGGGGCGACCATCGAGGAGGTGCGCCGGCAGGTCAACGCGCTCAATGCGAGGAATCTCGATCGCTTTCCCGAGTTCAAGGACATCGTTGTAAATGCGGGGTTCAACACGAAGGCCGTGATGATGCAGGACGACGTCGTGCGCGACGTGAGCGGGACGCTCTATCTGCTGTGGGCCGGCGCGGCGTTCGTGCTGCTCATCGGCGTTGTCAACGTCGCCAACCTGGTGCTGGTGCGAGCGACCACGCGGCTGAAGGAACTCGCCACGCGCCACGTCCTTGGAGCCGGCCCCGGCCGTCTCGCGCGGCAATTGCTCACCGAGACCACGCTCCTCACGCTGCTGGGCGGCGCCTTCGGCCTCCTCCTGGGCTACTGGACGCTCAGCGTGATCCGGAGGCTGGGCATCGAGCAGCTCCCGCGCGCCAACGAGATTCACCTGGACGCGGCCGTCGTGGCCTTCACGTTCGCACTCTCTCTGGCCATGGGGCTGTTTCTCGGCATCGTCCCGATCCTGAGCATCCGCAGATCGAACCTGCACCAGGCGTTTCGCGAGGAGGGGCGATCGAGTACCGGCGGCCGGCGCGCGCGGGTGATGCGCGCCGCGCTCGTGACGACGCAGGTGGCCATCGCCCTGGTGCTGCTGGTGGGCGCGGGCCTGCTGTTCGCCAGCTTCCGGCGCGTGCTCGGCGTGGACCCGGGGTTCAAGGCGGAGAACGTGATGACCGCAAGGGTGGCCCTGCCGGCGACCGCCTATCCGGATGCCACTACGCGTCGTGCATTCATGGCGCGGGCGCTCGACAGCATCCGGGCGTTGCCCGGCGTCGCGAGTGCGGGCGTGACGAACTCGATCCCGTTCGGCGATTCGTTCAACGCCAGCGTCATCCTGGCCGAGGGCTACGTGACGCGGCCCGGCGAGTCGCTGGTGGCACCGTTCCAGATTGTCGCCGGCGACGGGTATTTCGAAGCGATGCGGGTGTCGCTGGTGCGGGGCCGCTTGTTCGACCGGCGCGACTCGGACAGCTCGATGCCCGTCGTGATCGTGGACGAGCGCATGGCGCGGAAGTTCTGGCCGAATACCGATCCGGTCGGCAAGCGCATGTTCAGGCCCGACAGCGCGCAGGATCTGGTGAAGCCGACGGCCAATACTCGCTTCCTCACGGTCGTCGGCGTGGTGCGCGAGGTCAAGTACGTGGGCCTGGCGCCGGTGGCCGAGATTGACCCCGCCGGCGCGTGCTACGTCCCGGCCACGCAGCAGCCCCTGGCGAACCTGTTCTTCGCCATCCGGACCCGGTCGGAACCGTCCAGCGTTGTTCCGGCGCTGCGAAGGGCAGTCGCCGCCATCGATCCCGAGATGCCCGTCTACGACGTGAAGACGATGCAGGAGCGGATGAACGCGTCGCTGACGAACCGCAGGACGCCGATGCTGCTGGCGCTGGCGTTCGCGGCGGTCGCGCTGTTCCTGGCGGCTGTCGGCGTCTACGGCGTGCTGGCGTACCAGGTGACGCAGCGGACCCGGGAGATCGGCATCCGCATGGCGCTCGGCGGTCGGACGACGTCGATCTTCCGGCTGGTCTTCCGCGATGGCCTGGCGATGGTGGGCATCGGCATGGTCATCGGGCTGGGCGGCGCGCTCGCCGTCGGTCGAAGCCTCCAGAGCCAGTTGTTCGGCGTCCGGTCGATAGATCCTGGTGTCATCTCCCTCGTGGCGGTGCTGCTCGCTCTGGTGGCGCTCGTTGCCTGCGTCGTGCCGGCGCTGCGCGCGACGCGCGTTGACCCCGTACGAGCGCTGATGGATCTGTAGGATAGCAGGCAGTCCGCAATCTGCGCTTGGCAGTCAACACACGGCAACCTGGTGGAG
>Ga0153916_10004752_pt1 | contig 10291 bp, 6 predicted proteins | sample Opewatmetagenome_FD_109642 | JGI IMG/M metagenome (GOLD analysis project Ga0153916, IMG submission 109642) | Freshwater wetland microbial communities from Ohio, USA - Open water 3 Core 3 Depth 4 metaG | ecosystem: Environmental > Aquatic > Freshwater > Wetlands | place: USA: Ohio, Lake Erie, Old...
GGCTTCCTGCGCCTGGCGGAACTTCTCCCCCTCCATGCTCCCGGAACGATCGAGGACCAGGATCACGTCTTTCGAAATGCTCTCACGCGCAGCTTCGGGGCGTGGGGCTAGCAACGCCAGGAAGAAGCCATCTGGGTCCAGCGGATCGTCCTTGTCGCGGTAGGAGAGCAGGTGGAAGGCCTGCTCCTCACCCAGGGAATAATAGAGGGTGAAGTCGCTATCGGGGAGCACGTCTTTCGCCTCGTAACCGACGCTCACATTGCGCTCATCCTGGCGGCTGATAGCCACGTCGTGGCTGGGGGAATAGATGGCGCGTATAGGAGCGCCAGTGGAGCGAACTTCCACGCTGATGCTGACGTCTTCCAGAGGCCAAAGCGAAAATTTCTCGGTACTGAGGGGATAGGTATAGCGGACCAGGCCGTTATCGGCAGCCAATGCCTGAACGTACTCCAGCTCGATGCGGCGCTCGCCTCCCGGCGGGATGGGGAAGATGCGCGCCTGAACGGCGCCACGATCGACATATTCCAACAAGGCCGGGTCGTTCATGCTGCGCACGATTTCCTCATATTTCTGGCGCGCCTGCTCGGCATCCAATATCTTGCCTTCCACAGGCTTGCCATCCATCCAAAGCGTGAAGGATGAAACCGCCGCGTCCACCGGGATTGGGAAAATATAAGTGCCCTCGATCTGCCAATCGTTGGGATTGAAGAAGACCTGGTCGACGTGGGTAACCGCCAATTGGTCGTGGATGGTCACCGTGACGTGGTGATAGCGAATCGCCAGCTGGACGATAGGCGGTCTGGGCGGGCAGGGAAGCGGCCCGCGGCAGGGAGGGGGCGGGCACTCATCGATGCAGATGGGCGGATCGGGGATGATGATGCCATCGGCGCGCGCCGGCGTGGGGATGAGGGACAATCCGGCAAGAATAAAAATCAAGAGGGCGATCTTGGATTTCATGGCAGCCTCCTGGGATTGAAGGTTCCAGGTTGAATGTTGAAGGTTGAAAATCGAAGATTCATTATGTATGCTCGTAGCTTAGACGGAAGCGAAGCTGGAAAAGTTCCGGTGGTATAATCTCCAATCGCCATGCTCGACAAATTAGCCGGAATTGAATCACGATACGAAGAATTGAACCAGCTCCTGAGCGAGGTGGGCGATGACTACCAGCGCGCCGCCGAGCTCAACAAGGAGCGCATCGACCTTGAGCCTCTGTTTAGCAAAGCACAGGAGTACCGCCAGGCGCTGACCCGCCTGGAAGAAGCCCGCTCCTTCCTGGATACGGAGGATGAAGAGCTGCGCCTGCTGGCAGAAGCCGAAATCGCCGAGCTCGAACCATTGATCGACAGGTTGGAGGGCGAAATCAAGAGCATGCTTCTGCCCACGGACCGGCGCGACCAGCGCAACGTGATCGTGGAAATCCGCGCCGGCACAGGCGGCGAGGAAGCCGCCCTGTTTGCCGCCGCCCTGTTCCGCATGTACAGCCGCTACGCCGAGCGCCACCACTGGGAAGTGGAGGTCTTATCAGCCAACGAGACCGGCATCGGCGGGTTCAAAGAGATCGTCTTCATGGTCAAGGGGCGCGGCGCCTACTCGCGGCTCAAATACGAATCGGGCGTGCACCGCGTGCAGCGCATCCCGGTCACTGAAGCCTCCGGGCGCATCCATACCTCAACCGCAACCGTGGCTGTGCTGGCCGAAGTGGACGAGGTGGAAATCGACATCCCCGAGAGCGACATCCGCATGGATGTGTACAAATCGGCCGGGGCAGGCGGGCAGAACGTGCAGAAGAACGCCACCGCGGTGCGCATCACGCACCTCCCCTCCGGCATCGTCGTCGCCTGCCAGGACGAGCGCTCACAATTGCAAAACCGCCTGCGCGCCATGAGCATATTACGGGCGCGCCTGTATGAGATCGAGGAAGAGAAACGCCGCCAGGAGCTGGATGAGACGCGCCGTTCCCAGGTGGGCAGCGGCGAGCGCGCCGAGAAAATCCGCACGTACAACTACCCGCAGTCGCGCGTCACCGACCACCGCATCAACATCTCGAATTTCAACCTGCCGACTGTGATGGATGGGGATATCGACGAGTTCATCGACGAGCTAGCCACGCGTGACGAAGCGGCGAGGCTGGCGGCGGTGGGACTCGAAGAATAACAAATCGGCAAACCAGCAAATGCGCAATAACAGAATTTGCTGATTTGCTTTTTTTACTAATTTGTCTTTATGTACATCTCCCAAGCTTTAGAGGAACTGTCGAAACGGCTGGCGGCGGTAAGCGAGACCCATTCCCTGGACGCTCAAATCCTGCTGGCGCACGTCCTGGGGGCATCGCGGGCTTGGGTGCTTGCCCATCCTGAGGACAGCCTGAGCCTCGCGCAGGAACAAGCCTTGCATGCCGCCAGGGCTTGCCTGGAAGCCGGTGAGGCGCTCCCTTACGTTTTGAGGCACTGGGAATTCTACGGGCTGGATTTTATAGTCAGCCCAGACGTGCTGATCCCTCGCCCCGAGACGGAGCTGCTGGTCGAGCGCGCCCTGGAATGGCTGCGCCTCCACCCTGGGAGGCGAGCCGCCGCGGATATCGGCACCGGATCGGGCTGTATCGCCGTCTCACTGGCGGTAAACCTCCCCGACCTGCACGTCCTGGCGACCGACGTCTCTCTACCTGCCCTGGAGATTGCCAAGGCCAACGCCGAGAAGCACGCGGTCGCCGACCGTGTCCTTTTCGTGATGGCTGACTTATTGGACCTGCCAAGCGGAGAAGCGCCGGATGAGACCCCTGTTACGGATCACGCCTCACGGATTACGCATTTTGATCTCATCCTGGCGAACCTTCCTTACATCCCCACCTCCCGGCTCGCTTCCCTGGCGGTCGCCCGGCGAGAGCCGCGTCTGGCCCTGGACGGTGGTCCAGACGGGCTGAATCTCATCCGCGGCGTGATATCAGCTGCAGCGCGTTGGCTGGCGCCCGGTGGCTGCTGCCTGTTGGAGATCGATGCGTCGCAAGCAGAAGCGGCGCTCGACCTGGCGCGGTCAGCTTTCCCTCAAGCCACAGCAGCGGTGATCCCCGACCTGGCTGGGTTCGACCGGTTATTGCAGGTGAGCTGATAGAGGTCGGGGGGTTTCCTGTTCCCGGGAAACTTTATCGATCATCTCTTCGACAATGGCGAGGTGCGTGCGGATCAGCAGGTCATTCTCTGTACTGGTCACGGCTTCCTTCAAATAGTCGCGCGCCTTATCCAGATCGCCGCGCCGGTACCAGACCCAGCCCAAGGTATCCAGGCTATTACCCCGCTGACCTTCTTCTGCCAATTGGACAGACAACTCCGCTTCACGCGTGGCTTCCTCCAGGTTGGTGAGCAGCTTGTCGGCATGGATCCAGGCGAACATATTATGGGCATCGCCCAGATTACCATCGAGCTCGATCGCCCGCCGGCAGTCTATGATGGCCTGGTCGTAGGCTCCCAACTCGTCGAAGCGATAGCAGCGCGTTAAATAAGAGGAGGCGGCTTCAGGGCTCGAGGGGACGGATTCTTCCAGGACTTTCTCCGCTTCTTGCGCCCGCCCCAAATGACGTAACGCCAGCGCCTGCCCGGCGTGACCATTGAGAAGATAATCGCCTCCCAATTCGGCTAATTTCTTGAACACGACCAGAGCGCTCTCGGCATCCCCCTTACGGAGCAAGGCTTTCCCTTTCTTCCAAATAGCCCAACGATAATCACCTTCAGGCGCCAGGCTCAACGAGCGATCGAAGGCCTCCAGGGCTTCATCAAAACGACCCAGACCGGCCAGGCTATCAGCCCGGACCGCATGGACCACCTCATCCTCGTGCCCCACCTTGATCACTTCTTCCGCCAATGTGATCGCTTGGTGATAATATTGCGGGGCTTCCAAATCCTCAGCCCATAAGCGCAAGGCATCGGCTTTATCCACCTTGATTTGCGCATCATCGGGCGCGAGCTCCAGCGCCTTATCGAATGCCGCTATGGCGCGGTCGTAGCCTTTCAGGTTAACCAACACCGAGGCTTGATAGTAGTGCACCTCATAGTCGCCCGGACTGAGCCGTGCGGCTTCTTTGTAATCGATTAGCGCGCCGAGATAGTCGCCCAGAGACTCACGCGCCACACCACGGAAGTATGGCAATTGTATATCGTCTGAGCCCAGCTCCTGAGCTTTGGTGAAATCTTGCTCTGCCTGGGCAAATTCCTCCAAAGTGAAATAAGCCAGGGCGCGATCATAATATGCCGACCAGCTATCAGGGGCCATCTCAATGACACGGTCGTATTCCTTAATCGCCTCACGATAGCCTTCCTGGGCAGTGTACACCTGTGCTCGCCCCCAATACCCCTCCACATCTTGTGGGAGCAGCTCGACGACCTTATCGAAATCCAACAGGGCATCCTCAAAACGGCTCAACGCCAGGTAGGCGTAACCGCGTTCGAGATAGGCGGAATATCCTTCGGGATCGGCAGAAACCACCAGGCTGTATTCCTTGGCGGCTTTATCATATTGCCCTCCCTTTGCATAGATTTGCCCCAGGGCATAACGAGCGTCAAGGTCTTGTTCGTTGATGGTGAGCGCTTGCTGGCAGGCTTTCTCCGCTTGATCAAGATCGCCGGACGCAAAGTAAACCTCTGCGATGCGCATGTAAGAGAGGGGATTATTCGGGGCAAGCTGGCTGGCGGATTGGAAATATTTTAAAGCGCGCTTGAGCTTCTCTTGCGCCTGGTACACCAATCCAAGCCCATAATGAGCTCCACCGTCATCTGGCTGGATCTGTAGCGCCTTACGGAAGGTTTTTCCTGACTGAGCGTACTTCCCCATCGCCAGATACAGATCGCCCAGGGCATAATAACAACGCAGATCCTGGGGCGCCAGCTTGATGACCTTGCGGTAGTCCCTGGCTGCCTTGTCTAACTGCCCAAGCCTCCAATAGGCCTGTCCCCGCTGGTAATAACCATATGGCAAATCTGGCGCCAGGGTCAGGCCTGCATCATATTGGAGCCTAGCCTGCTCCCACCGACCTTGAGCCGAGAGGACATCGCCCGAGTTAAAGTAGCCAATATGGCTAAATGGCGCTAATTCGACCACTTTCCGATAGGCTTTCAAAGCGCTTGGATATTCCCCTAGCGCCTCGTGGGCCAATCCAAGGCCGTTATATGCATCAGCATCCCATGCATCCACCTTGATCGCCTGACGGTACATCTTCTTGGCGCGCTTGAGGTCCCCCTGATCGCTATTAGCGTCCCCACTCAGCCGGTAGCCCGTGCTGGACTCAGGAGCCAACTCCTGGACTCGAGAGAAATCCGCCTGGGATTCATCGAACAAAGCCTGTTGGAGATAGAGATTACCACGCCGCACATACAAGTCAGGATCATCCGGGCTGACCTGTATGGCACGCGTGTACTCGACCAACGCCTCTTCAGGGCTACCCTGGATCAGGCGAGCAATCCCGCGGTTTACCCAGCCTTCGGCTTGGGCAGGTTCCAACTTCAGCAGGCTGCGTAGCCATCTCTGGCTGGCCTTCTCATCGCCTGCCTGCAAGGCCAGGTCTCCCAAAGCCAGGAGCACAGAGGTGCTCTCGGGGCACTGGCGCGAAAGCTTGGTCAAAATCTCAAACAAATTGGCTTCAACCGCCAAAAGCTCATCGATAATAAGCTGTACCAGCTCGCGGCTATGAGGAGAGCGGCTGATCACCTCGGCAAAATGTCTCGACGACCCACGCAGGTTCCCGCTACGGATGGCAACGAGCGCCAAACCCAGGTAAGATCGCGGGTCATCGGGTGCCTTTCTCTGCACGCGATTGAAAGCCCGGCGAGCAGAATCGAAGTCACGCTGCTCAAGCAATTGCGCAGCTTCGTCAATCATTACATCAACTTCATCAGGCAACTCGTTCATGATCACCCTCACGATGGAGTTGGGTGAGGCTGGTCTTTCCGGCTCGTCCCCAGACCAGATTTTTTAGATTCTTTCTGCAATAGTGCGCTCGCTTGCTGACTTTCACGTAATTCGGCGGCCCTTTTTGTAAGTTTATCTGCCATTTCCCAATCGCCCCTGTCGGCAGCCTTGCTCGCCTCCTCGTATAAAAATTTAATTTGTTCCACCAAGCTCAGGCCTCTGGTCGCTTGTCCACCTATTTGGGTTTGTTCGGACTTATACGATTCCGCACCTGTTCGTCTCACGGAGGACACGGGACGGATAATGCCGCTAGGACTGAGCATGAACAAAGCGGGGGTGCCAAAATGGCGCTCATTCCAACGGACCTGATCGGTGGGGATTTTCCACCGCCCCCTTTGCACAGCGGCATCCACTTCCCAGCCTTCAGCCAGGGTGCGGTAGAACTCGGAAGAAAACAGGGTAGCATAGTCATTGCGGATCTCAAATTGCATCGCCACCACAGCCGGGATGTTATGCTGTACCAGGTGAGCCGCCAGGCTCAGGAATCCAGGGCCGGTTCCTGGAGAGGCGCTCTCGCAGGCCTGCAAGACGACCAAGCGGGGCTCAAGTTTGACCAATACTTCTACAAATTGTGTAGAGTTACACCAATCGACCCCATCATCCGGGCCGACCATAGCCAGCGAACCCTCCCTCGCACGCTCATCGACTTTCCCATGACCGATGAAATGCAAAACGTGTGGATTCCAATTGCTGCTGGCAATCTCACGCAAATTGGTATAGGTCGCCGGCAAGTCCAGATACTTGATGCCTGGGATGTCACGCTCAAAATCATCCACTTTCCCCAGCAGTTTGACCTGAACTTTTGTCTGTTCCTCGCCTGCCTCCGAGCGACTCGCAGAACGGAGTTGTTCTCGCGGCAGGCGCGACACCGCCTCCGTGTCTTTTTTGGGTTTGGCCCAACTGGCGATCTCCTCGATCACTTTGGCCGACATGACCCCCTCTAATCCCTGGGGCTTACTGACCATTATCAAGACCTTGAGAGGCGGTATATTAGACCTCAAATTTACAAATCCCTTCTCAAATACAATCCGCCGAGAGAGGGTCAGGTCAATGTCGGTGGCTAACCAGCCTGAAGGACCACGCAAGAACTCCAAGGGCCAACGCATGACCTCGCTTTCCTGATCTACGGCAATTGACACCCGCAGGCGCTTTAGTTGTTTTGTCTCTTCTTTCTTGATCGTTTTGTTATACTCACGAACCTCGCGCACAGCCCGCTCGAATAAATCACCAATCTCGGGAGTGAACAGGAAACTATACAGAGCCTCACCGAGTATTTGTAGATCTTTGGATTTCAGCTCTCCCTGCTGGAGCTTTTCGATGTCCCTCATCATGTACTTCTGCTCAGTGACAGAAACTGACAACTGGCTAGTCTTAAAATCCGACCATTTTTTTCTAATTTCTACTTTTGCCTCGACATCACCGTTGGCGCGAATATGGATGGAAAACTCATCGTATTGGTACATGACTGCACTTACCTCTCGACATCATAATTGCTTCGAGATGTCCCATTTCTGATCATCTACAAGCGGCGCACCCTGGTCCACAAATTTTTTCGTACGGGAACGCACATATTGCATCAGGTGACGCACGTGAGCAGTAAAGGGGTGAAAACGCCGGCTGGCTTTGAGGACGCCCAGGATGGTAACTTCCTTCAAATCTTTAGGCATTTGAAGGATCAACCCCAGCTTAGGATCCTCCTGCTCAAAGGTTTCCTCACCTTCCAACCGCCAGTGGGCGAACACATTGCCATAGCCACGGCTCACGACTTTAGGGCGGCGGATGTTGTAATTGAACGGTCCAAGTACCAGGCGCGCCTTCCCGCCAGCTTTAAGGCCCACTTCAGCCTGAGCCACGCCTGGCATCACATCCATGGGGAGGTTGAACTCGAAGTTTTCGTCGATGCCCACCTGCAAACCCTGGCTGGCCTTGATGATCGACTCCCATTTCTGTTCAGGGAAAACCTGGTATGTCAGCGGTCGTTTTGCTGTGGGCTGGTCCGGGTTGAACTCAAGGATACAATCCAGCTGGATAAAGCCCCACCCCGGCATTGGCACCAGTGTGATAGGCACGTTCACGAGATAGAATTTATAGCGCCGCATACGCTCAGCCAGAGGTAAGGGAACCGTAAGGCCTCTTTTTTGGAATTCTTGCCGGCGAAGCGGCATAATGTCCAGCACCGGGGAAAAGACCGCCGTCTCACTATCCAGCCTGGCAGCCAACGACTCGATCTGTCGACTGATCTCGTCTTGCTCGGCTCCCTCACCCCCTAACTCCGAGCGATGCGACCGGGCTGCGGAGGAGATTTCACTGAGGAAGAGCGAGCGCTCCTCAGGCTTGAAATCCAGCTCCAATTCGGCATAAAGATCGTCCAAAGACATGTCTCCCCTCCAGTCGATCGGAGATCTGATGAAATTAGCGAGACTTACCAACGTCCCATTATTGAGGCTTCCGCCAGCAGGTATTCCTGCTTAAACATCATACAACTTTTAATATGAAAAATCAAGCAAAAGTTGTCTGAATTTGCAATGGGGGGGAAGGGGATAGGGGATGGGGGTTTGACTGGGGCACAAATTTAATCCAGCTTTGTTCATCAAATTGTCATCTTGTAGGAATATAATCCCAATATGCGTGTTCTGCTTGTTGAAGACAACCGGCGACTGAGCAACTCGCTCAAGGCGAGTCTTGCAGATGACGGGTATGCTGTGGACGTGGCTTATGACGGGGTGGAAGGCCAGGAGCTGGCAGAGATGACCCCCTACGATGTTATCATCCTCGACATCATGCTGCCCAGGCGGGATGGGCTGGAAGTGTGCCGGGAGCTCCGCAACCAGAGGATCAACACACCAATCTTGATGCTCACAGCGCGCGACGCCATCGAAGACCGCGTGAAAGGCCTGGATAGCGGAGCAGATGATTACCTGGTCAAACCCTTCGCCATCGATGAGTTACACGCTCGCATGCGCGCCCTTTTACGCAGGGATTCGTCCGATAAAACTGGGCTGCTGGCGGTTGCGGATCTGGTGCTCGATCCCGCCGCGCACACAGTCTCCAGGAATGGTGCGCCAATCGAGCTGACCGCGAAAGAATTTGCCCTGCTGGAATACCTGATGCGCAATCCCAATCGGTTGATCACACGGCAGATGGTGGAGAACCACGTGTGGAGCTACGATTACGAGGGGGCCTCCAACGTGGTGGACGTTTATATACGCCGCTTACGGCGCAAGATCGATGAGCATTTTGATCTCAAGTTGATCGAGACGGTGCGCGGGGCCGGATACCGGATGCAGAAACCGCCTGGATAAAGCGGGGAGAGTATGTTCTCGGTGATCAAGAGCTTATCGAAACGAGCCGGCTTATTCGTACGCAGCATCCGTTTTCGCCTGACGCTGTGGTTCGTGCTGATTTTGGGCGTTGTGCTCACCGCGTTCAGCGGGTTTATCTATATCCGCCAGAGGCGCGATCTGCGCGACACAGCCATCGCCCGGTTGGAGGTGAAAGCCCGCAGGCTGGGGGGATTTTTACGCTTTGCCAGCCGCGAGTACTTCCAGCAGACCCCTTTGCTCTTACCCAATGACCCAAGCAGCGGGATATCGATCCTGCAAGAGGGAGATATCCTGGCTTATATTGCTCCAGACGGTCAGGTGATTAAAAACTGGGGGCCAGTCGATGCAAGCAGCGTCCACCAGCTGGCAGGAGAGCTACTCAAGGGTGAAGATGCCTCCAGCCCTTCTCTCGAGATGATTTACGCCAGACCGTCTGGGGATGATTCCCGAAACCAGTATGTTATGTTGCTTGCACCGATACAGATAGATGAAACACAAGTGGGTTATTTTGTCATGGGAAACCCGGTCGATCCCAGCAACCAGCTGCCGCGCCTGCTGATCTCGCTTATCCTGGGAGTCCTCGCCACTCTGGGAGTGGCCCTCTTTGGCGGGGTATGGCTGGCGGACCGCGCCATGCGCCCGGTCAAAACGATCACGCACGCCGCCCAAACGATTGGCGAGACCGACCTGAGTATGCGCTTGAACCTGGACAACAAAGATGAGCTGGGCGAGCTGGCCAATACATTCGACGCGATGCTTGCCCGTTTGGAAGTGGCATTCGAGCGGCAGCGCCAATTCACGGCAGATGCCAGCCATGAGCTGCGGACGCCCCTCACCATCATTGACCTGGAAACGAGCCGGGCGCTGGCCTCTCACCGCAACCAGAAAGAATACGAACGGGTCCTGAAGGTGATCCGATCCGAAAACCAGTTCATGATCCAAATGGTGACAAACTTGCTCACCCTGGCCCGAATGGACGCCGGGCAGGTGGTTCTACAGAAACAGGAATTGGA
>Ga0153916_10004753_pt1 | contig 10289 bp, 2 predicted proteins | sample Opewatmetagenome_FD_109642 | JGI IMG/M metagenome (GOLD analysis project Ga0153916, IMG submission 109642) | Freshwater wetland microbial communities from Ohio, USA - Open water 3 Core 3 Depth 4 metaG | ecosystem: Environmental > Aquatic > Freshwater > Wetlands | place: USA: Ohio, Lake Erie, Old...
AGCAGAGGAGATGAGGAATTATTATAAACAGTTTGGCGACAGATTGCCTGTAGAATTAAGGGACGAGTTAGAGAGATTGGAAGAGAGGTTAAGAAATTAATTAAAAGGGAGCTTAGTGCAATTGTTAATTGTAAATTATTCATTGTTAATTGCCTTATGCGTCAAATAAAATTTAATAATCTCCAATTACTTGATTGCGAAGTGGTTTAGATAAAGCAGTCGAAACTTCCTCGTAGGAATTTCATTTATGAAATTCTAAAAAAAAGGTTATCTTTTAATTTTTTGAAACAATTAAGGGAGCCGGAGCTCCCTTAAATTACTTGAGTAATAACATCTTGCCTGTCTTTATATATTCTCCTGCTTTCAATCTGTAGAAGTATACCCCGCTTGCATAATTACTGGCATTAAATTGTACCTCATAATAACCCGGATTTCTTGATTCATTAACTAATGTCTTAACTTCACGTCCAAGTATATCAAATACCTTCAGCTCAACATTTACAGTTCTCGGTATTCCATATTTGATAGTGGTATTCGGGTTAAAGGGATTGGGATAATTTTGATAAAGAATAAATTTTTCTGGGATCAGGTTATTTTTATCATTTTCAATATTCTTCCCCCTTGACTTGAGCAACTCGCCCACATTTTTAAGATATTCTGAAATATCCCTGCTTCCATATTTACTCAGTGATGATTTACCCAATCCATTTGTTGTGTCGATCAGTAATGCCGTCGTGAAGGCATTAATCTCATTATAAAGTGCTATATCTGTTCCGGGATTATTCTGAGCAATTTCATCGAAGCTGTTTATTGCCTCATCATATTCATCCCTTGAAACTTTACACATATCTATCAGATTATTTACCGCAAGCAGGATGCTGGTATCTTCAATTTGAGAAAGCTTTCCCTGATAATATTGTCTCAGGTTCTCATAACTCTGTGAATTTGCATTCTGATATTTTTTTATCAGGTAAAGTCTGTTATAAGCATCAATGCTGTATGAACTGTCCTCCGAACCATAAATAATTTGTTTGTATATATTTTCAGCATCACTATAGTTACCTGAATAAAAATACTGGTTTGCATCTGAATAAGCGGTTTCGATTGGTGATAAATTTCCTGCAAGTGAACCATCGGAATACAATGTATCTACGATAGTGCCCGTTGTAGTTGTTAATAAAAGCATATTTGAATTATTCGGGAAGTAACTACAGGCTAAAGTATCATAAGGTGCATATCTTACTCTTATTCCGCTTCCAAATCTCTGAGACGGATTATGACCATAAACAGGATGATTACCCCAGTAATTACTATCAGCTATAATATTATACCTTACACTTTGACCGTCCATCAGGATTCTGTGATCAGAAAGTGGACTATATCGATCATCAGCTATTGTGTTACATCCTTTCGATAGCTGAATATTAGCAGTATTTATATATATTTCCGGATCTGAGAATATTCCTGTTGGGGCTCCGTTTTCGTAAATATTATTATAACCTGATAATGGATACGTCGTACCCCCTGAAATTCCTTTATCCAATCTGGGATTTGAACCGGTACTTACATAGAGGCCATAATTCTTATTGTTATGAATTTCATTCAGAGCCATATATGGTGAAGAAGAATTGCCAAGTTCTACACCATTGTAATATCCGCTGACAATATTTGAATTATATTCTCCGCTGCTTGATACCGAAACAATACCCGAGCCTGGATCAGATATATCTGTTGTTATAGAATTATCTATTAGATGAGGCCCTGTAACCTGACTTAAATAAATGCCTGTGGGATTTTCTGTAGGAAGATTACCTGTACTTAGCTCATTGTTACTTACTACTACAGAACTGCCATTCGTAAGACTAATCCCATAAGATACGAAATCAGTGATTGAGCAATTTGAAATAATGGGGCTGCAATGATTAAAGTTGTTCATACTTATTGCTACACCACATTGATCAAAATTTGAGGAATCAATTGATAAATAATGATACTGCAAATCAGTATTAGTTATAGAAATTCCAGCTTTGGAAGTAATATAAAATTGACAATTTTTAATCATTAAAGAATCTGAATCGTTAACAATTCCAGAGTCATAACTGGATTTTATTCCATAGTTACAATGATTGAATTCGGTATTTTCTATAGTGGTTATGTGGTTATTACTAAGTTCAATACCGAAAGAAGTATTACCGATAAAATCATTTGATAACATTACTGTAGAAAAATTATCGACTCTAATTATCCCGTTAGATAAATTAGAATTTGTTATACTCATTATGCCGTGCATAAAATCATTACTAAAATATTTATCTTTTGTTTCAAAAATAACATAGTCAAAAATCAGACTATCCAAATTTTTACATGTGAATGAAGATTGATCCTGAAAATTAAATATTATATGCTCATTTCCATTTCCTGAAGCGAATAATTTTTTTGAAATATTAATGCTTGTAGTATCATCAGCATTAATTTGATCTCCTGCTATGAATAGGATTTCCCCCTTTGAATCGAGTAAAGAGTGGCCACTTAAAACCAGGTGGACATCATTTGCAAAATCTATTTCACCTGAATTCATAACTTTAATTGATGCGCGGTTTGATAATATCAAATTTACTCCTTCACCTACTACTAACTTTCCATATACAGTTATTCCGGCAAAATGCTTAATATTGATATTAGTATTCTCTGGAATAGTCAGCGTTCCACCGGCGGGGATTATAATTTTAACATTATCTAAATCTACCTGTAATAATCCTGTAAGCGTATCAACAGTAATTAGACTTCCAATTCTGGTTAATGGATCACCTTGAGTTATATTTATAAAAGCCAAATTAGGTGTGCCCATATATGCAGCGTCAATCTGATTATAACCGGCTGCATAACATGGAAAGTAAATTTCTGGTGCTGTACCTCCCCCTAAGGAGGGTTCCCAAGCATTTGCAGAGAATCCTGAACCTCCCGAACTATCTAAATTCGTTTCAGTAAATTGAGTAATCAGACCTTGTTGTGCTCTCCAAACCAAGGTTGTAAGACTATTCCCATTGAAACTTTCTAAAGTTGTCGCAATAGCCCCATTAGCATATTTAAAACTCAAAGTATCTACCCAATAAGTGCTATCCATTGGGTTACCGGAATGCGACCCCCAGGAGGTGTATCCTATTACGGGTTCATAATTATGTTTATGATTATCTACTGTCCATTCTGAGGTATAATCCCAATCATAATTAACATTTAAATCATTTAATACCGACCTTGTTGGTATTAAATAGCCGGGTTCAACTCCTCCAGGATCATCATCGATTATCCACCAACCGTTTTCGGAGGTGTCTGCATTGACCGATCTATCAATGATATTATAAACGTTTTGTAAGGTGACACCATCTAAATGTGAAACCAAATATGATAACTTTACTGTATCACCACCAATGATGGTAGTAAAATGATCCGGTAAAAACCTATAGTCTATTGATAAAAGTGAGTCTATATTATGATATGGATTGTTGATTTTCCCGATAGGGAAAATATTATTTAAAAAAGATATATAATTATTACCATTAGTATTCAACATACACAATAAACCGTCCAGCGATACATTCCCTAGCGCATCGGACCAGTCATATGCTGCCTGTATTTTACACGGGATACCCTTACACAACACAATATATCTAATAGTATTTGTAAGGTTATGATTTGTTAAATAATTTTTTATAGGCGATGCAACATATTGATAAAAATATTCCCAGGCGTGAAAGGTTGCCGCAGCTCCCGTAGCTTGATTTAAAGAATCTTGAATTATATCTGTAACTTGTGTAATTATTACAGGGTGTGTTTCATTACCAATTGTAATATCATGCCTGGTCAAATTCTCTAATGGACAAATATTTACTGACGGTATATTCCGGGCATCTTTATAATGGTTTGCAATTGCAAAAGAGATGTTGCCTAATGAATCATGCTCATCAATAGGTTGCTTATAGACAACAAGTACATTTTCCGGTTTTGGTAAACCAGCATAGGTTGGAGTTTGAGCTTCTGTCAAATTATGACAGAGTAATGCAATGAACAAAACTGAAATAAAATATTTCATAAAAATGACCCTTCTAATTTACTTTAATAATATTAGTTTTTTAACAGCAGTAAAACCGCTGCTGGTAACCAGCCTGTAGAAGTATACACCCGAACTTAAATCACCTCCTTTCAATGTAATGGTATAGAACCCAGGCTGCTTTTTTTCGTTAACTAATACTCTTACTTCTCTCCCTGTTATATCGTAAAGCTTCATACTTACATTAGTTCCCTCTGGAATTGTAAAATTTATATTGGTCTCAAGGTTAAATGGATTGGGAAAATTCTGTTCAAGTGTAAATTTAGTTGGGGAGTTAACATCTACTCCAACTTCTTTACTATATTCCAAGGTACCATCGAAGTCTATCTGCTTTAACCTGTATTTATATTTCCCTGGAGCAACATTTTTATCTGTATAAAAATATTGATGAGGGATAGTACTTGTACCATTTCCATACTCAAGGCCAATTTTTTCCCATTCTAACTGATCCTGGGCTTCAGCTTTCTTACGCTGAATCTCAAAAACACGGTTGTTTATTTCCGTCGCTGTTATCCATTTTAATAAAATAGTTTGCCCACTGACGATTGCAATAAATGACTTCAATTCAACGGGTATATAAGTCGTATCATCATATCTTAAAATCAATCCACCCCCCCCTACAGAATAACCAATAAGATTTGTCGGAGTTTGAAATCCGTTAAAACCCACTGGCACATCACTACTAATATCTATCCAGCTGTTTCCAGAATCATAAGTCATATATTTTTTGTAAATAATGTAACTTGATACAACAACTCCAGTAACCAACCAATGGGATGCATCAGGGAAAATATAAAAACTTCTGGCTCCTTCAATTTCAGGTGTTGAGATCCAGGTTATTCCTCCATCAATTGTTTTGTGCGGTCCATCAAAAAGATCTGTTATCCACCCAGTATCCACATTTACAAAATAAACATCATTTGTATTATAAAAGTCCAAATTAGTTTGTTCTATCCAATTTAGACCACCATCTGTGGTTTTATATGGTCTCCACGACGACAAAGCAGTCCACCCATATAACGTATCGACAAAAGATAAGCTATGAAAATTTGCACTTGAACGATATAACTGTTCAATCCAATTCTCACCAGCATCAGTTGTTTTAAATATTCTTGGTCCGCCTACTGCCCAACCAATCTGTGAATTTATAAAAAATATCTTCGCAATTATATTTGTTATTCCGTTGGTTGAGTACCAACTATCGCCCCCATCTGTAGTTTTTAATATTAAATTGGTCGTTGTTCCGACAAATCCTGTAAGACTATCAGTGAAAGTGATGCATTGCCCTCCAGGGACGCCTGAAACTGACTGCCAGTGTATCCCGGCATCATTTGTTTTATACAGACTTTGATAGTTAGAGGCGGATCCACTTATTACAAATCCTTTTTCTTCATTTACAAAATATACATCATAGAAATCATCATTTATAATTTGCCTGTGCCAGCTATCTAAATTTCCATCTGATTTATATATTCTTAGCCCTGTCCCAGCATTGTAACCAATATTTTGTTCTGAAAATAATTGTATCTCAAATTCTCCAATGTTACCAATTCCTCCATTCCAGGTTTGTCCACGATTAGTTGTTTTCCATATCCCTATTTCACTCATTACAAAATATCCCGTATCAGCGTTAATATATTTTATGCAGTTAATTGGATCAGTAGGGGTTTGACCACCAATTATCCAGGTATTCCCTCCATCGCTGCTGTAAATATTCTTACCAAAATATCCTGTCCCGCCATAACCTGCTGCTGCTATATGCAGACTGTCTATTACATCTACTGAATATAATGCCTGATTATCTCCCGCCTGTATTATTTCCCAGTTATTTCCTCCATCCATTGTCCTTATTACTTTCCCATTTGCTGCAATAAATCCATAGTTCTCGTTAAGAAAATCAATCCACCAATAATCAGAAGTATAACCCGGAGTATATATTCTTGTCCAGGTTAATCCCGCATCAGTTGTCTTAATTAAAGAATTGCTTTTACCGCAAGCCCAGCCGAGGGTATCATTTATCATCTGCAGTCCCCAGAGGTCTCCCGTTACTCCGCTTGTTATTTGCATCCAGGATTCCCCTCCATCTGATGAGCGAAGAATTAAACCGCTGAAACCTGCAGCAATTACGATCTGTGCATCAAATGAATTTACTTTTAATATTGGTGTGGTTGTGTTGGTTTCTTCGGTCATCCAGTTTGCCCCACCATCAGTTGTTTTTATTACTGTTCCCAAATCTCCGCAAGCCCAGCCCGTATCAACATTAACAAAATGAATTCCCAGATAATCTACTCTTGGAACTTTAGGATTTAGTTCTGTCCATATACCCGTTCCAGATGTTACTTTATTCAGCGGATAAAGTCTCCTTTTTTCTTCTTGAAGATCCTTCCCCTGATATTTTTGCTCATAGCTCTGATAACCAGTAGGTAATTCAACTCCACGGCGGTATTGAACAGGTAATTTTATAGTGTCGCTGATCGATTGTGGAAAAGAATCTCTTGAAATGAAGAAAATTAAAACACTAAAGAAACCGATTATAATTTTCATTTTTTTCTCCCCGAATCTTGAAGTTTATTCTGTAAACTTCAATTTATATTAATCAAATTTCACACCTGAATTTTTTTTGTGATAATTAAAAAATATTCAAACTTCTTTTTCTTCTTTCGTCATCATTGTCAGACAAAATTCGAAAGTTTGAAAAAGATTGTGCAGGTTTGAAGGCCTTTAACAGAGTTAGCCTGGATTTCCAAATAATTATTTGAAGTAAATCTTTCAATGAACTGCACTAATTTTAAGATTAACTTATCAAACAAGTTTAATATAGTCAAGAAATTTTATTGTTAATATTTTTTCAGGGTAATAACTCTTAAGTCAAAAGTTTGAATGGAAATGTCCAATCTATTCAAAATCAGCCATCCATGATGGAGTGAGACGAGAAAGTAATAATTCAATTAACAAAATGAATTATGCGTGAGAGACCCTTAACAATAAAATTTTTTCTTCTAGACTTACACGATACATTTATAATTAATTTTTTAATTGTCATAAAATTTAGTTTACTTTTTTCAGCAGGAGGCTGGAACATTCTTCAAAGGATGGATCTGATTCCCATTACGGCAAAACCATTTGTAAATATCAACTCCCCAATATAAATGAACAGGACAGAAATTAAATTAATAAGACAGGAGTCATGTTCAACCCTACTAAGTACCTTCAACCGAAAATACTGTGATTTTTATAGAAAATAAGCTGAAATGAATTGAACTATAAAATTCAAAATGATACATTATTGTTCGTTAAAAAACTGTTTGGACAAATTTGACGCCGTACTGTAAAACGGGGATAACTTATTATAAATGAACTACTTATATATATGTAAGAGTATCCTTTTCAAAACTGTAACCGGCTGGCAAACAGTATGATAGATGGTAAAATTGGAAACGGTTCTTTGTTGAATACGGAAATTTATGCAATATACATCCGAGAATCCCGGATTTATTAACAAGGAAGATTACCTGTTAAAAGTTCTGGAAAATGCTCCTGTGGGCATTATAACTTTTACAGCCGATTGGGAAATTGATTTTGTTAATGAAAATTATACCAGGTACGGTATTCTTTATAATATAGATTCTTTCTCACTGAAGGGTTTAAATATTCTTGAACAGGATCTCTTCCCCGGTGTAAATATTAAAGAGGAACTAAGGGAACTGCAGCAGGGTTATTCTTTCGAAAAAGAGATCAGAAATATTCCTGTCTCCGGAAGGGGTTACCTGTCTCTTTACGTAAAAGCATCCCCCGTTTTTATTGAAGGCATTTTCGGCGGCGGTATTTTAATTCTTGAGGATATTAAATCAGTAAGGCAGCCTGATGAAACCGATTTTAATTTTTCGGATCAGCTTGAAAGAATGGCCGATAAACTATATGATATATTCATGATAGTTGATTCGGAAAGAAGAATAAAGTACCTGTCGGGCAGAGATTTTAAAAAGATTTATCCGTCGGGACAATCTTTAATAGACAAACCAGTCTCAAGTCTTTTCCATAAGGAGAATCTTAAAAAAATTCTAGATGGTATTTCTTCAGCTGTCGAAAAAAGATCCTCCGAGGTATTGAATATTGAGCTTGGCAAAGAAGAATTATTTTACAAGTGCAGAATCTTCCCTTACCAAACAAAATTCAGGCAGATAAAATTTATATATCTCTTCTTTGAAAATATAACCGAATCGCAGAAAGAAATTAACAGACTGCAGGACGAAATAACCCGCCTCGATGTATATGCGTCGGCATCAGCGAATATTCCGCAGCCGTTAATAACCACAAATTTGAATGGTGAGGTTAAATTCTTTAATGAAGAAGCCAGGAAGTGTTTTGATCTTTCTGATGAATCCCGCAACAAATTCCTGGGAGAGGTGATCGGTAATTTCGATCAGGGATATTTCAACAGGATAAAAACAGAACTGGATAAATCACGTACATGGAAAACAAACCTTTCCGTCTTTAAGGAAAATAAGCGTAAAGAAACCTTTGAAGTAAAATTTGCTCTTACCGGGAGCCTGGATCACCCGATAATAATAACGTGCACCGATATTACGGACCAGACTCTTAATGAGAGCAAATTAAAATCTTCAGAGGAGACATTCCGTACAATTCTGAACCAGGCAGGTGAATTTATCTGCTCTATGAATATAAGCGGCGATATTTTTTATGCGAACAATACTTTTTGTGAAAAACTCGGTTACCCCCCGGATGAAATAGTAAATCAGAACATAATTAAATTTATAGCACCCGATTATTTATCGGGTAATGTTTTTGAAATTAGCCTGTTCGATCATAATAAAACCAGGATTGAGCTTCCTCTTGTAAATAAGAGAGGCGACAGAATCCCGGTACTTGCATATTTCACATCAACGACCGATAGAACCGGGAAGAAAGTCTTCACAGTTTATTTTATCGATATATCCGATAAATATCAGGCTGAAAAAAAACTCGGACTTTACAACTCACTGATTGATTTTGCCGGCGAGGGTATTGTACTTCTGAGTCAGGGTAGAATAATATTATGCAACGATGCATTCTCGGAAATTTTCGGTTTCAAAAACAGCAGCGAACTAGCGGGACAGCAAGTCCTGGATCTCGTTTCAAATGATGATATCCTTAAAGTTGCCGAATACCTGCAGCTTCTTGAAACGCATAAAACTGCACCGGGCAGGTTTGATTTTCTTGGAAGAAGAAAGAATAATACGCAGTTCTATACGGAAGTTACTGCAGGAACTTTTATCCACGATAAAAAGACATATATCGTTTTCATTACAAGAGATGTAACCGAGCGAAAACGGGCACAGCAGGCTATAAGGGAATCTGAAGAAAAATACCGCAACATCACGGAAAACATAGATGATTTTCTCTATACTTTTGAAAGAACAGGCAAAATCATTCGTCCCGTTTTTTACACATCATCAGTTGAAAGAATAACGGGATATTCCCAGGCGGAATTTCTAACGGATTCACGACTGATACTGAAAATCATTCATCCCGATGATTTTGAAGAAGCAAAGAAATTTCTGAAAAAACTATTTAAGAGCCGCATTCAGAACTCAGGTGAATCCGAACTCAGGATTATAAATAAGCATGGAAATATTGTCTGGATAAGAAACAAGATAAATCTTGTACGTTCACAAGAGGGGTTCGTAATTAAAGTGTACGGACTTATAAGCGATATTACGCTGAGGAAAAAAGCACAGGATGATCTTAAAAAATCGACAGATAATCTGATTAAACTCAATGAAACAAAGGATCGTTTTATCTCAATCATTTCACACGATTTAAGAACTCCTTTCAGTTCAATTTTAGGATTTACAGACTTGCTGCTTAATGACGAAGGACTAAATGAAGAGGAGAAAAGACAGTACGTTGAGTTCATTCGTGAATCGTCACAGTCAATGCTGCAGCTGGTAAATTCATTACTCGACTGGACGCGTATACAGACAGGAAGAATAAAATTTGAACCGGAGAAAACGGAAGCAAATAAAATTATTGAAAATTCTATTAATACACTTATCGGGAGTGCTATTCAGAAAAACATATCAATTACCTCGAAGGTGGAAGAAGAACTGCAGGTATTTGCAGATAAAGGACTGCTGCTCCAGATATTCAATAACCTGATTTCAAACGCAATCAAATTCAC
>Ga0153916_10004754_pt1 | contig 10287 bp, 9 predicted proteins | sample Opewatmetagenome_FD_109642 | JGI IMG/M metagenome (GOLD analysis project Ga0153916, IMG submission 109642) | Freshwater wetland microbial communities from Ohio, USA - Open water 3 Core 3 Depth 4 metaG | ecosystem: Environmental > Aquatic > Freshwater > Wetlands | place: USA: Ohio, Lake Erie, Old...
GACCTTGTCGAGGATGGCGTTGACGTACTTGTGCCCATGCTCGGCGCCGAAGGTTTTGGCCAGCTCGACGGCCTCGTTCAGGATCACCTTGTAGGGAATCTCGGGATGAAATTCGAACTCGTAGGCGCCAATGCGAAGAATGGCGCGTTCCACGGGATCGACTTCGCTCAAATCACGGTCAAGATGCGGTGAAATATGATCGTCCAACTCATGCAGGTGCAGCGGAACTTCACGAACCAGGTGGTGGAAGTATTCAAGATCGACATCGTTCATTTCGTGGTCGAGGATAAAATGATTCTCGATATCACCGGGCGGCTGCTGCGTCAGTTGCCACTGATACAGCGCTTGCACCGCGGCGCGGCGCGCTTTGTGGCGACTGCCCTTGACCATGTGGTGCCCCCTTACGTTCGCAGCTTCTTCAGCAGATTGACCATCTCGATGGCGGTGAGCGCGGCATCGACACCCTTGTTGCCGGCTTTGGTACCGGCGCGCTCGATAGCCTGCTCAATAGTATCCACCGTTAATACCCCGAAAGCCACCGGCAGATCAAACTGCTGGCCAACCTGGGCAATACCCTTGGCGCATTCACCGGCCACGTACTCAAAATGCGGCGTCGCTCCGCGAATTACCGCGCCCAGCGCAATGAGCGCGTCATATTTCTTGCTGGCGGCCATGTGCTTGAGCGTCAACGGCATTTCAAATGCCCCGGGCACGCGCACCACTTCGATGTTGGCCTGATCCGTGCCGTGGCGCACCAGGGTATCGATCGCCCCCTCCAGCAGCCGTTCGCCAATGAAACCGTTGAAACGCCCGAGGACAATGCCAAAACGCGCATTGCGGGCCACCAGATCACCGTCAATATTTTTCACGTCACTCATCCTGATACCTTTTTCTCTTTGTTTTGCTTGGACGCATCCTGCCGTGGCACGTGTCCGTCTTCGATGTACTCGACGATCTCAAGCCCGAACCCCGACATGCCCGGCGCCTTCATGGCATGTCCCAACACACGCATCTTGCCCACGCCCAGATCCGCCAGAATCTGGCTTCCAAGACCGTAGGTGCGCAGCTCTTCCCGCCCCTGTTTCCTCGCCGGTAATTCTAATCCCTCATGCTTCCCCTGAAAATGCCGGATGCGGTCCACCAGATCAGCGGGCTTCTCTTCCTGCTGCAGGATGACTACGACGCCGACGCCCTCTTGCGCCACACGCGCCAAGGCGCGATGCAGGGTCCAGGTTCCGGCACGGTGGATGTCGGTAAAAAGATCCAGCAGGCTTTCCTGCACATGCACGCGCACCAGCGTGGGTTGATCGCGTCCAATCCTGCCGCGCACCAGCGCCAGATGCACCGCATTACCAATGTCGTCATGGTAGGCCAGTACGCGAAAATCGCCGAAGTCCGTTGTCAGCGAGCATTCGCCCACGCGCTGGATGGTGGACTCGTGTTCCATGCGATAGCGGATGAGATCGGCGATCGTGCCGATTTTGAGGCCGTGCTGTCTGGCGAATTGTTCGAGTTCGGGCAACCGCGCCATGGTGCCGTCTTCGTTCATGATCTCGCAGATCACGCTCGCCGGCTCAAGTCCGGCGAGCCGCGCGAGATCGACGCCCGCTTCGGTGTGACCGGCGCGGGCGAGCACGCCACCGCGTTGCGCCATCAACGGGAAAATATGTCCCGGCTGCACGATGTCCGTGGGCTTCGCGTCTCTCTTGACGGCGGCCTGGATCGTGCACGCACGATCTGCGGCCGAAATGCCAGTCGTGACCCCTTCGGCCGCTTCGATCGAAACCGTAAAGTTGGTGGTGCGCCGGTGATGGGTATCACTCACCATCAGCGGCAACTGCAGCTGGCGGCAGCGCTCCTGTGTCAGCGTCAGGCAGATCAGGCCGCGCCCGTGTCTGGCCATGAAGTTGACGTCTTCAGCGCGTGCGTGCGCCCCGGCCATCACGAGATCACCCTCGTTCTCGCGGTCCTCGTCGTCCATGAGGACCACCATGCGGCCGCGTTTAATTTCGTCGATAATTTCAGTTATTGAGCTGATCGGCATAAAAACCACAACAAAATCATGAGCTGAGGCGACATTATCGCTTATTTCCCTGAGCATTTCCCGGATTAAAACATCCCGCCGGCCGCTACCGCTTGTCGGCCATATTACTGCACCCGTCCCACACCCCCTGCGGACGGGGAGAACACCACCATACTCAATATATAGAGAAACTGGCGCGTTATGAAGAATTTCCGGGGTTCGTTTCCGGACCAAGGCAGGCCATGAGTCCATGGAAGCGCGAAAATCTGAAAAAATACACAGCACCGTCATTATTACGGACCGATTCGCGGAGCGCCGGGCTCAGCGGGGGGATACGTCCACGCCGGATGAGGCGCTACCCGAAGCGCTCGAACCCGGCAGCATGGTCGGGCGTTATCTGACCCTGAACCGCATTGGTGGCGGAGGAATGGGCGAGGTCTACCGGGCACACGACACGGAACTCAACCGCACCGTGGCGCTAAAGGTGCTGCCGCCACACCTGTGCCAGAACGAAGACTATCTCAAGCGTTTCCGAACCGAGGCCCAGGCCCAGGCCCGTCTGAACAGTCCCTACGTGGTCACGCTGTTTTCCACGATGGAACATGCCGCTGGCGAAGTGCTGGTTCTGGAGTACGTCGAAGGTGAAACCCTGGAGAGGCGGCTCAAGGGCCGCGGTGCACTGCCAGCCGGGGAAGCGGTAGAGGTATTCGAACAGACGTTGCGCGGCCTCGACCATATTCACAAGCTGGGTGTAGTTCATCGCGACCTCAAGCCCAGCAATATCTTTATCACCCGTGACAATGACATCAAGCTCATGGATTTCGGTGTGGCCAGACTCCTGGACAGCCGGGATCCGGCGCAGCGGGGAACCATGGTTGGCACACTGCTCTACATTTCACCCGAGCAGATCAACGGCCGTGATACCGACGTTCGTTCCGATATCTACTCGCTTGGTATTTGTCTCTTTGAGACCGTCACCGGGCGTCTGCCTTTTGAACGCCGCAGCGATTACGCTCTCATGCACGCGCATGTGCAGGAAACGCCGCCGAGCCCGAAGAAACTGCAGCGGGCGGTTCCACCCGGACTTGAACAGGTCATCCTGAAAGCTATCGAGAAAGATCCGGACCGCCGTTTTCAGAGCGCAGACGAATTCCACGCCGCCTTGCTCAAGCTGGATTTGACGGAACGACGCCGCAAACCGGCCGGGCTCTCCGCCGACAATGCGGACGGCGAAACCGCCTCCGATTCGCGGCAAAATAAGATAGTCGGCGGCGTCTGGCTCGATCTTGCGCTGGTAGCCACCGTCATTCTTCTGGTGCTGACCCTGGGACTTTACCCGCTGCCTAAGGTCATGCCCGCAGAGAATTCGTCCTGGATATCCGCGCCCCAGAACATTTCCAGGGCCATACCACCGGGCATGGATAGCAAACCGTCGTCAACACTCGGAAATGCTTCCGGCCATGCCACGGATCCAACGGCCAAACCCATGAAGGACAAGTACGAAACCCTCCGGCACGCCTGGGGGGGTTGAGCCAGCGGCTGGCAGCACCATGGATCGGACATGAAACATATCCATCGCCGCATCACATCAAGGCACCTCTTCCTGCCCGTTATCCTCGGATGTGCGCTGCTGACATCCGGGTGCGCCAGTCTCACTCAGGAAACCTGCGCGCAATTTGAGGAGCGCACCAAGGAATTGGACTACGCGACGCAATACCAGAATTCGGATACAGATTTGAAGATCTCGACCCGTCAGTTCAGGCCATTGCCGAAAAATACATCTGCGGTCGCACGGTTATACAAACTGGAGCTTGACACCACAACGACAAACCCATGCCGACATGTCGCCATTCACAAGGAGCTTTATCTGCTGCGCACTGCCAAACAAGGATTGGAATTCGAGGAGATACGCGAGTTTTATGCGGGCGATGGCACGTTGATTGCCACAAAACGTGAAACCGTGAGCAAGCAGCTCGGCGCCAGCGGCTACTACGTCGCCACGGTACCCCTGCCCATCCCCAGGCTGGCGCCCATGGGCAAATACCTCGTGGTGAGCAAGCTGGTGGTCAGAACGGCGGAAAACCGGCAGGGGACCCTGCTCGCCAAAGCGAGCGCGGGTTTTCAGGTCATCCCGCGGGATGGATGCGCACCGCCTACTTGAGAAATCCGTGTTGCGCCAGGAATTCCCGGGTAAGCGTTGCGCCGGTTTGCGCGGCCTGCTCTCCCAGCAACAGGCGCTCGAGATAACGCGCCAGCAGATCCACTTCCAGGTTCACGCCCCGGCCCGGCTTGAAAAGGCCCAGTGTCGTCTCGCTCAGGGTGTGGGGCACGATATTGATCTCGAATTCCGCGCCGTGCACGGCATTCACCGTCAGGCTCACCCCATCCACACAGATCGAGCCTTTCTCGGCAATGTATTTGGCCAGCGCATCCGGCGCCTTGATACGGAAGCGCACCGAGCGGCCGTCGTCCTGGCGGTCCGCCACGGTGCCCACGCCATCCACATGACCACTCACCAGATGGCCGCCCAGCCGCGTCGTCGGGGTCAGGGCCTTCTCCAGATTGACGGGATCGCCGTCACGCAGACTCGTAAACGCGGTTCGTGCAAGCGTTTCACCCGACACATCCGCGGTAAAACCCTCCCCGGACAACGCCACCACTGTCAGACAGACGCCGCTGACGGCAATGCTGTCACCGATTTTCACATCCGCAAGATCGAGCTGGCCGGTCGCCACGCGTACGCGCGCGTCGCCGCCCTTGGGGTCGATGGCGGCGATTTTTCCCACCGCCTGAATTATTCCCGTGAACATGAATTGAATTCCGTCTTAGAATCTCTAAATAAAAAGAAATGGTCAGACAGGATCTACAGGATTAAAAACAGGATTTCTGGCCTCCAGAATCCTTAATCCTGTGAATCCTGTCCAATTCATTTGGATACGCTCTTAGTCTAAATATCATATACAGACCCGGCACACCGCCTAGCGCGGCACGCGCATCAGCATGCGCCAGTCCTGGCCGACGGCGCGCACATCCGTAATCTCGAATGAAGCTCGATCTGCCATGCGCGCCAGCGGCGGCAACGCGAACATGCCGCGTTCGGCCCCGCCCATGACATGCGGGGCATAATACAGCACAAGCTCATCCACCAGATTCGCCTTGAGCATGGCGCCGCACAACGTAGCCCCCGCCTCCACCAGCAGCTCATTGACCTCAAGCAGGGTCAGATGCCGCATCAGTGCGGCGAGATCAATGCCTTGCTGTGCTGCGGACAGCACCAGCACCTCGGCACCGGCACGTTTCAGGGAATCCGCCCGCGCCGCATCCTGACTTGCCGTCACCACCAGTGTCCTGCCTTTCCCGCGCAGCATTCGCGCCGTGGGCGGCATACGCAGCGTGCTGTCTACTACTAGGCGTAGTGGCTGGCGCCCGGTATCCATGTCACGTACCGTGAGCGACGGGTCGTCGGCCAGTACCGTGCTGACGCCGGTCAGAATCGCCGAGCTGCGCGCGCGCCACTTCTGCACGTCCGCGCGTGCGGCGTCGCCGGTAATCCATTTGCTCTCGCCATTGGCCATGGCTGTGCGCCCGTCGAGGCTCGCAGCCAGCTTGATCCGGACATAGGGCCGACCATGCTGCATGCGCTGGATGAAACCCGGATTCAGCGCCGCGGCTTCGGCTTCCATGAGACCCGCGGCTACCGTGATCCCCTGTTGTTCCAATTCTTTGAATCCCTTGCCCGCCACCTGCGGATTGGGATCGCGCATGGCGGCCACCACACGCTTCACGCCGGCCTTGATCAGGGCCTGCGTACAGGGCGGTGTGCGTCCATGATGGCAGCAGGGTTCCAGGGTCAGATACACCCCCGCGCTGTGCGCATGCGACCCGGCCTGGTTCAACGCAAGGATTTCCGCATGGGGCTCGCCCGCGCGGACATGCCAGCCCTCGCCGATGATTTTTCCATCCTTCACAATCACACAACCGACGCGCGGGTTGGGGTCGGTGGTATAAAGTCCGCGGCGCGCCAGCTGAAGCGCACGCGCCATGAAACGGGCGTCGGCAGCGGAGGTGGTCACGGCTTGCTGCCTGGTTTCCGTCCGCGCGTGGGAACGGCCTTGGGCGGCGTATCGCCTTCGGGAATGAGGGAAAGTTGCTGGCGCCGCAGCTCGGCGCTGGGCTCGTTCTGCAGGCGCTGCACTTCGTCACGAAACGCGTTGAGATCCTGAAAGGAGCGATAAACTGACGCAAACCGTACATAGGCCACGGGATCGATCTCCTTCAGCTCATCCATGATCCACTCACCGATCTGGCGCGAGGGAATCTCGCTTTCGCCGCTGGCCAGCAGTTTGTGCCGGATGCGCCCGATCATTTTCTCCACTGCCTCGGTGTCCACCGGCCGTTTTTCCAGCGCACGGCTCAGCCCCGCACGAAGTTTTTTTTCATCGAAGGATTCACGGCGGCCGTCGGATTTGGCCACCTGCGGCAGGCGCAGCTCGGCGCGTTCGAAGGTCGTGAAGCGCTCGCGGCATACCTCGCACTCGCGCCGCCGGCGCACGGAATCACCGTCGTCGGAAAGACGTGAATCGACGACACGGGTCTCGTCGGCGGAACAGAACGGGCAGCGCATAGCGGAATAGTATCAAGCGGCGAATGAAAGGCGAACCGCCCCGCCCGACCCGCCGTTACCGAGGGATATCCTCATATACCGGGAAGCGCCGGCAGATCTCCTGCGCCTTGGCCCGGGCGGCCTCCAGCACCGAGGTATCCTTTATATTTCCCAGAATATCGCAGATCCATCCGGCCAGTTCGCGTGATTCCTTTTCGCCGAAACCGCGCGTGGTAATCGCCGGCGTGCCGATGCGAATGCCGCTGGTGACAAACGGAGACTGCGGATCGTTCGGCACCGCATTTTTGTTGACCGTGATGTGTGCCGCGCCCAATGCCGCTTCCGCGTCCTTGCCGGTAATCCCCTTGTCGATGAGGTTGACGAGAAACAGGTGGTTGTCGGTGCCGCCGGAAACGACCTTGTAGCCGCGATCCATCATCACCTTGGCCATCGCGCGCGCGTTGTTCAGCACCTGCTGCTGGTAGGTCTTGAATCCCGGTTCCAGCGCTTCCTTGAAGGCCACGGCCTTGGCTGCGATCACGTGCATCAGCGGCCCGCCCTGGGTACCGGGGAAGACGAGCGAGTTCAGTTTCTTCTCGGTCTCGGGGTTGGCCTTGGCCAGAATGATGCCGCCGCGCGGTCCACGCAGGGTTTTGTGCGTCGTGGTCGTGGTGACATCGGCGATGGCCACCGGGCTGGGGTAGATGCCCGCGGCAATCAAACCGGCGACATGCGCCATGTCGACAAACAGGTAAGCGCCAACCTTGTCGGCGATGCTGCGAAAACGCGCCCAATCCACCACACGTGAATAAGCGGAGAAGCCGGCCACGATCATTTTCGGTTTGTGCTCGAGCGCCAGCTGTTCCACCTGGGTGTAATCGATTTCCTCGGTCCTGGCGTTCAGGCCGTACTGCACGGCGTTGTATATCTTGCCGGAAAAATTGACCTTGGCTCCGTGCGTGAGGTGCCCGCCATGGGCGAGGCTCATTCCGAGAACCGTCTCGCCGGGCTGCACCAGGGCCATGTATACCGCCGCGTTCGCCTGCGACCCGGAATGGGGCTGGACATTGACATAGGCGGCGCCAAACAACTGTTTCGCGCGCTCGATCGCCAGTCGCTCGGCGACATCGACGTATTCGCATCCGCCGTAATAACGCTTGCCGGGATAGCCTTCGGCATATTTGTTGGTCAGCACCGACCCCTGGGCCTCCAGCACGCGCGGACTCGCGTAGTTCTCGGAAGCGATAAGTTCGATGTGATCTTCCTGGCGGCGGGCCTCGTTGCGGATGGCAGTCCACAATTCGTCGTCATAGCCCTTGATGGTCATATCTTTGGTAAACATGTGAACCCTGAACTCCTGTATCTGGCGTCCCGCCGCACCCCGAATCACCGTGGCGGGGCTAAGCCGGTCTGAAAAGCGGCCTAGGATATACGATTCGAGGCCTCCTTGCATGGGTGGCCGCAAGGGAAAATCCGTGGAAACAGCGGAGAAACCACCCCTCCGGCACCAGCCGGAGGGGTGGGGGTTTTTACTGCGGCCGCAATCGCACCACGACTCCGGCGTCAAAGGGTGTCTGGGTATGCGCGTTCGGAAACGAGGCATAGTTGGTCCAGATATCGCCGTTGTCGGCAAAACTCACAGTACGCGTGTAAGCGCCGCGCCGCGGCAGCCGGTAAATGGAAAATGCCTTTGTTTTCGGATTCAGCCTATACAGACTGTCGGAGCCCGATCCGGTAATCCAGAGATCGCCAGTGTAACGGTTGCGCCGGATGCCGTAGGGGAAATCGCCCGAAATGGGCAGCGTCAGGCGATCCACCACCTTGTCCGTCCGCGTGTCGTAGACCGTGATCTTTCCCGAGGCCAGCTCGGGAATCCACAGCACGTCGTCCTTGTCGATCGCCAGGCGCTTCGGCCCGACCCACTTCTCCGGCATGTCCTTCACCATCACCTCCCCGGTGCGCGGGTCGAGCATACCGAAGCGATTGCCGTGGGTTTCGGTGAACCACAACCGCCCTTTGCTGTCGGCCACCGCGGCATAGAGGTGCACGGCTTTTTCAGCCAGGCTCGGGTGCTGTGCCGTACGATAGACCTTGATCTCGCCGGTCCGGGGATCGAGGCGGCTCAGCATCACGCGCGAGAAGTGCGTCATCCAGATGCCGCCGTCTGCGTCTTCATAGATGTAGCGATCGGCATCGACGACGAAATACTGGACGTTGCCACCCTTCTCGAAGCCGGAATAGACCTTGAACTCCTTCGTGTGCGGATTAAAACGGATTACCTGCTCGGACTTGGTGAATGTGATCCAGACCATGCCGTCGCGCGTGGTGTCGATCTGGTGCGCGCCGCCTGGCTTTCCCGGTGCGACATTTACCGGCAAGTCGAAACTCTCGACAGCGCCGGTATTGATATCGGTGCCATAGAGTTTGTTGCCGAAATAATCCGCGGTCCAGGCCCGGCCCGCGCTGAGCGTCATGTCATGATAGAAACCTGTCTTCACGCCCGCCGGATACTCGCGGATGTCCGCCTTGGCGGTGGCGAAGTAACGCCCGTGTTTCGGCATCCGGGCATTGGCCGTGAACCACTGCGACAGTTCTTCGGTATCAAGCCGGATAAGGTTGAGATCGAGACCGTCGTCGATCTTCTTCATGCGCGCGATCACCTCGCGCCACTCCTCCAGCGACTTGCGGTATGCCACCGGCGGACCGTTCTGATGACACGGCGTGCAGCCGAGCACCACCTGCCGACGGATCTCGCCGTCGGGCATGAGCGCAATCCAGTCGGCCGAGCGCACCGGCTCGGCCTGCGACAATTCATCCTCAGGGTAGACAAAACCTCGGGAACAACCGGCGAGGAGAAGAAAGAATAGAGAGAATCCCAGTAACGTCTGCGCGCACGCCCGAACCATCGCCAATACCTCTCGTGTGGTGTGATGTCGCCCGCGCTGGGCTCGCGGGCGTTTGGATTATTCCATGCCGCCCGGAGCAAATCCAGACGAACCTGACCTGATCATTGGAACACCACCATGCATTTCTGAGTGAATATGCAAAATATCAGAAAACGGCGAAATTTCGGGCATGCGCCAAAGACGCCCGGCATTGCACTGGCAAATAACCGGGTGAAGGAAGGTCTGATTATTTATGATTATTTGACGCAAAGACGCGAAGGCGCAAAGAAAAGCCAGGAAAAATAAATGAAAAAAATCTTTGCGTCTTTGCGGCAGAAATTAATAAATCAGAGATTTCTTAACAAATAGCAGATCTAGGGACGGCCGTCTTCCAGCGTTTCCTTCTTCACCAGCAGCATGTCCTCGCGCGATATCCCGAGCCACATGACAATCGGGCTGGCCACCAGGGCCGAGGAGTAAATGCCGAACAGGATGCCGATGGTAAGCGCCAGGGCGAAGTAGTGCAGCGTTTCCCCGCCGAAGAACAGCATGGAAAGCACGGCGAGCTGGGTGCTGCCGTGGGTGATGATGGTGCGGGACATGGTGCGCGTGATCGCGTTATCGATGATCTCCGGCACCGAACTCTTGCGCATCTTGCGGAAGTTCTCACGCACGCGGTCGAAGACCACCACCGATTCGTTCACGGAATATCCAAAGATGGCCAGCACCGCGGCCAGCACCGTCAGCGAGAATTCCCACTGGAAGAAGGCAAAGAA
>Ga0153916_10004755_pt1 | contig 10286 bp, 10 predicted proteins | sample Opewatmetagenome_FD_109642 | JGI IMG/M metagenome (GOLD analysis project Ga0153916, IMG submission 109642) | Freshwater wetland microbial communities from Ohio, USA - Open water 3 Core 3 Depth 4 metaG | ecosystem: Environmental > Aquatic > Freshwater > Wetlands | place: USA: Ohio, Lake Erie...
GCCCGTGCGAGGTCTCCGCTATGTCAAAGCCGGTTCGGGTTTGAGCTTGTCAACCAGCTCGCGGACCGCCGCCGCCGAGGCCGCCAGGGCGGCCGATTCGGCTGAGGTCAGCTCGATCTCGACCGACATTGCCAGCGCCGACGATCGTCACCTTGTTGCGCATCGGACCTGCCTCTCGATCATCCTCAGCCAACGACATTCCGAGCAACTCGTCCATCCGGGCCATGTTCAGCGCGGCACCGAACCATGCCGGCTTGACGCCGCCAGGTGCCACCAGCCGACCGCTTCCCGCCACAGGACGCCGAGCAGTGCGACCTCGATAGGCAATGCCCCATCGCCGAGATGACGTAGCCGGGCCAGTCAGGTCGCGGGATCGACGACCCGGGAACCTCCTTCGCAAGAGCAGCCGAAGGCCTCGACGTTCTCGCTGGATGCCTCCTGCGAGCCCCGCGTTCCGCACCGTCACAATTGGCGGAGGCCTACGCCGTCGTCGTAGGAGCCAGGTGCCCGGCTTCGCCGCAACAGTAGTCGGGATGGCTTGGGTCACAAGGTTCCTGAGACCGGTTTCGGAGTGTCAATTGTCACGGACGCAGGGTGACCTCCGGCCCATCGCGGACCGGCCGCGTGCCTCGAAATGTCCAGGCCGGATCTGGGGCCTGGCCGGGGGATCTCAACAGGCCGATCGGCCCCTTGATAGGGCCACTTTGGACCTCCCGTCCAGGACGGCTCCTGGCGACCCTTTATGTCATGAATGCTTCGACAATTGCCAACCCTTCTGCCTTGATCGTCGAGCGCGCCGGGGACACCCAGGGCGTCGAGGTCCGCTACCCCGGGACCCCGGCGATCGTCGACGGCTCGGAGGCGATCGCGTCGATCGAGACCCGCCTGTCCGAGATCGCCTGTGTCTATCCGATCACGCCGTCGACCACCATGGCGGCGGTCTTCCAGGCGGCCTGCGCCAACGGCGCCACCAACCTGTGGGGCCAGCCGCTGCGATTCATCGAGCTCGAGTCGGAGCATTCGTCGGCCTCGTCGGCCGAGGGCGCGGCCCTGGCCGGCGGCCGGGTCACGAACTTCACCGCGGGCCAGGGACTGATCCTGATGAAGGAGGTCCTGTACGTCATCTCCGGCAAGCGCCTGCCGATCGTCTTCCATGTCGGCGCCCGGGCGCTGACCAGCCAGGCCCTGAACATCCATGCCGGTCACGATGACGTCATGGGCGTCGCCGACACCGGCTGGGGGATCCTTTTCGCGCGCAACGCCCAGGAGGCGGCCGATCTGACCGCGATCGCCCGGCGCGTGGCCGAGGCGAGCGAGGTTCCCTTCCTCGTCGTCCAGGACGGCTTCCTCACGACGCACACGATCGAGTCGCTGCGCCTCCCGGAGGACGACCTGTTGCGGGAGTTCGTGGGCGATCCGCGACAGAAGGTCCGCCGCTGGTTCGACACGACCGATGCACTGATGACCGGCGTCGTCCAGAACCAGGACAGCTACATGAAGGGCCGGCTGGGACAGCGGGCTTTCTACGACCGGCTCCCCGGCGAGCTCGATGCTGCGTTTGCCGAATGGGGCACCCTGACCGGGCGTCACTACGACGGCGCCCAGGGCTACCGCTGTGAGGATGCCGAGGTGATCCTCATCGCGATGGGCACGATCGCCGACACCGCGACGGCCGTCGTGGACCACCTCCGCGCCAATGGGCGACCGGTCGGGTGTGTCGCCGTGACCAGCTTCCGGCCGTTCCCGGCCGATGCCATCTGGGCCCTCACCCGCAACGCCCGCTCGATCGCTGTCGTGGAACGGACCGACGAGCCGGCGGCCCACGACAACCCGCTCACTCGCGAGGTCAAGGCCGCCCTGTACGACCACGTGGCCGACGGCACGACGCTGCCGCGGGTCCGCTCCGTGTCGGCCGGGCTCGGCTCGCGCGACGTGGGCGCCGGCGATCTCGTCGCGGTCTTCGACTGGGCGAGCGATCAGGAGGCGCCCGCCGAGCAGCGCTACGCCACGCTCGGGATCCGCCATCCACTGGCGCTCGAGACCAAGCCGCTCGATCTCCGCCCGGCCGGATCGTTCAGCCTGCGCGGTCACTCGATCGGTGGCTTCGGCTCGGTGACCACGAACAAGCTCGTCGCCTCGCTGGTCGGCGGCCTGTTCGACCTGTACGTGCAGGCGTACCCGCGCTACGGGTCGGAGAAGAAGGGCCTGCCAACGACCTACTACCTGACGGTGGCCAAGGAGCGGATCCGCCAGCACGGGGAGCTGGAGCATGTCGACTTCGTGCCGCTTCATGACGTCGCGGCGTTCCACCAGGGCGACCCCCTCCACGGACTGGTCGACGGCGGAACCGTCTTCGTCCAGTCGGCGGAGACCGACCCCGAGGCGATCTGGGGCTCGCTCCCCGTCGAAGCGCGGCAGGCGATCCTGGCCCGCGACATCCGCCTCGCTGCCCTCGACACGGCGACCCTCGCGCGGCGCCACGCCCCGCGGCCGGACCTGCTGCTCCGGATGCAGGGGATCGCGTTGGTCGGCGTCTTCCTGCGGCTGACCCCGTTCGCGGGGGAGGCCGGGCTGACTCGCGATGAGCTGCTGACGGCCGTTCGGCCCCAGCTGAAGCGCTACTTCGGCAAGCGCGGTGGCAGTGTCGTCGACGCCAACCTGGCACTCATTGCCGACGCGTACGACGGCGTCGTGGATGTGACCGCGGCCGTGAAGGCGATCGTCCCGAAGGAGTCGAGCGGACTGGCGCTGGTGGAGGCGCAGACGTGAAGGTCGCAAGCGAGCCGAGGACCGTCGGTGAGTTGATGACCGGCGATCCAGTCGTGGCCAATCTCGACACGCCGCTGGCCGATGCGGCGGCGATCATGGATTTCTATCGGATCAGCGGGCTCCCGGTAGTCGACTGGGAGGGCTGCCTGGTCGGCGTGGTCAGCCAGACCGACCTGCTCCACGCTCGGACGACCGAGCCCCTGTGGAGCGCCTGGCCAGGCCTGGCGGTGCGTCACCTGATGACCCGACCGGCCGTGACGGTCACCCCCGAGGTAAGCGTGGAGGAGGCGGCGCGGATCATGGACGAGCGCCGCATCCACCGACTGGTCGTGACCACCGCCGACGGCGAGACGCCGATCGGCGTGCTGTCGGTCAGCGACCTTGTTCGAGCGATGAGTGAGTGGAGCGAGTGATGACCGGCGTCAATGTTGAGGAGCTCGCGCTCCACGAGCTGGCCGCCCCCGTCCGAAAGGCGGCCGGCGAGCCAAAGGAGATCCACGATGCACGCCTGGCCGTCGCCAGCAACGTGCTCGACGTGCACGCCTATGTCGACGACTTCAACACGTCGGTGATCGACGCCTACCGGCGTGGCGTGGCCGACCGGGAGCTGCCCAGCGAGAACGGGGTCGCCCGAAGCATCATCCCGCCCGGGACGGCGGCGACCCGCGATTTCAGCGGCCTCGCCCCGCAGATCCCCGAGTTCATGCTCGACGCCTGCGTCGGCTGCATGACGTGCGTCAGCGCCTGCCCCGACACCGCCATCCTGGGCATTGCCCAGCCGAAGTCGGTCGTCGAGGAGGCCATCGGGACGTTCGCGGCCGGGCAACGCGACCCGGACCTTGCCGCCGCGACCGCGACGTCGCATTTCGCCACGACCACCAAGTACGCGGAGGTTCCGTCGCGGCGCGGCCTGGAGCCTGCGCTGTTCGGAATCTTCGTCGACCCGGTGCACTGCAAGGGCTGCGCCGAGTGCGTCCAGGTCTGCCATGCGCTGGGCTACGACGCGCTCAAGATGGCGGACAAGGTTGCCGTCGAACCGAGCGGCGAGAGCACGATCGAGCGATTTGCCCGCGACATGCGCTTCTTCCGCTCGCTGCCGCCGACACCCGACGCCTACCGCAACGAGAAGGCCCTGGCCGACCTGATGCTCGGCGAGCACGCCATGGGCTACGTCGGCGGCGCCGGCACCTGCTCCGGCTGTGGTGAGGCGACGGCGGTCCGGATGCTCGTGGCCGCCACCCGGCAGATCCACGGCCCGGAGTCGATGGGGATCGTCGCTTCGACGGGCTGCAACACGGTGGCTGCCAGCACCTACCCATACAACCCGTTCCTCCTGCCATGGACGAACTCGCTGTTCGAGAACTCGCCCGTGGTCGCCATGGGGATTCGCGCCCAGTGGGACGCGGAGGGTCATTCGGACCGGCGACTGTGGTGCATCGGCGGCGACGGTGCGATGTACGACATCGGCTTCCAGGCGCTGTCGCGGATGGTCGCGTCGGGCGCCGACATCAAGGTCCTCGTGCTCGACACGCAGGTCTACTCGAACACCGGTGGCCAGGCATCGACGGCCTCGTTCGGCGGTCAGGTCACGAAACTGTCGGCGTTCGGATCGTCCATCCATGGCCGCTCCGAGCCGCGCAAGGAGCTCGGCCGGATCATGGCCGCTCACGGCAACGCATACGTCGCCCAGACGACGCCGGCGCACATCAACCACTTCTACCGCGCGATCAAGGAGGCCAACGAGTTCCCAGGGCCGGCCGTCATCGTCGCCTACACGCCATGCCAGCCGGAGCACGGGATCGCCGACGACGCCTCGAACGCCCAGGCCAAGCTGGCCGTGGACTCGCGCGCCTTCCCGCTCTTCACGTTCGACCCGCGACGCGGCGAGCGGCTGTCCGAGCGCTGGTCGCTGCAGGGCAACCCGTCGACCAAGGAAGACTGGGATCACCTGCCCGACGGCACGACGGTCGACTTCCTGACCTTCGCCAGGACCGAGGGCCGCTTCGCCGGTCACTTCGGCCCGGGTGGCGAGCCGAGCCCCGAGATCCAGGCTACCCAGGCCGACCGGCTGGCCAACTGGCGGACGCTGCAGGAGCTCGCCGGGATCCTCTAGCGCGGAGGCCCTCCCCATGCCGACCGAGTCGCCCCTGGCATTCGAGCGGCCCGCCGACCGGACCGCCGAGTTTCGTGGCGGGCCGGGAGCCGTCCGCTTCCTGGACCTGCCGGTACGCCGGTGCGTCATGATCGATGGCCAGGGCGCCCCAGGTGAGAGCGCGTTCGTGCCGCGGATGCCGGGTCTCTACGCCACGGCCTGGACCCTCCGCTTCGCCTTGAAGCGGCGCGGCGTTGTGACCAGGGTCGGGCCCCTCGAGGGGTTGTGGTGGACGGTCGACGAGGCGACGTATCTCGACGCGATCCTCCGTGAAGAGCGCGGGGCCTGGCGCTGGACGTTGTTCATCGTCCTGCCCGACGAGGCCGACGACGCCGAGATCGAGTCGGCGCTGGCCGCCGGGCGAGCGAAGCTCGACCCGACCCTGGCGCCAAACCTGCGCGTCGAGTCCTTCGCCGAAGGAAACGCTGCGCAGCTCCTGCACCTGGGTCCATACGCGGACGAGCGTCCCTCGATCCAACGGCTCCATGTGGCCATCGTTGCCGCCGGACTGCGGCTCCGCGGCCGGCACCACGAGATCTACCACGGCGACCCGCGGACGAGCGCGCCCGAGCGGCTGCGGACGATCCTTCGGCAGCCCGTCGCCTGAGCGCGCCGGCTCGCACTGGGCGCCACGGGCCTCGCGAGCAGTGCCGCGCCCGGGGTTGGGGACCCGGGCGCGACTGAGGGGGCGGGGAAGGGACCGCCACCTCTGTGACCCGTGGCGGTGCCCCGACACTCGCAGGTTCGCCGGAGGCGCGGCTCGCGTGACGTGCCGAATGGATCGTTTGTGGCATGTCCGGCGGCCGATCCTTCGAACGGGGACCTGCGGCCGTGCGAGTCGGGACGTTTGGCTCTTCAAGTCCGGGCCTCCAACCGAGATCGTGTCCCTCGGAGGCCACAACATGGACACGAAGCAGCTCCTGGTCGCCGATGTCATGACCATCGATCCCATCGTGGTCGCCGACGACGCCCCGCTCGAGGATGCCGCGCGCCTGCTTCGGACGTACTCGATCAGCGGCCTGCCGGTCGTGGATCACGAGGGCGGGCTCGTCGGGGTCATCAGCCAGACGGACCTGGTCGCCATCGAGGAGGCCCCGATCGGACGCCTCATCCGGACCGAAGCCAGTGGCCTGCGCGTCGGCGAGCTGATGAGCTCGCCCGCGATCACGGTCCCGATGACGGGCTCGCTGGCGGAGGCCGCCCGCCTGATGCGCGACCGGCGCATCCACCGGCTCGTCGCGCTCAGCGATGACGGACGCCCGGTCGGCGTGCTGTCCGCCTCGGACTTCGTGACCCTGTTCGCCGAGGAGTGATGGCGTCTCGCTCGTGACGGATGCGCGAGCGAAACAGGGCCGAGGGGCCCCGGTCTCGGGTCGACGTTCTGCACTCGCATTCCGGCACCACCGGCCGGAAAGATCCGGACTGCGGCCGGCACGGCGATCGGCGACTGTGATGACCTCGACTGGCGGTCAGCGCGAGCCCTGCCGCGCTGATGACGCGGCGCGAGGCCGACTCGTCCGTCGGCCTCGCGCCGGCGACCTGGGTCGTCGGGAGTTCAGCTCGCGGGTTCCGGTGCTGGCTCGGTCGGCGTTGCCTCGACCGGCGTTGGCTCGACCGGCGTTGGCTCGGTCGGCGTTGCCTCGACCGTCGGCGCCGCATGGCTCAGGCGAGACCATCGCCTGATCTGCTCATCGAGGCCTCGCAACTCGTCTTCAGGCACGTCCGACATGACCGCAAAGCCGCCGAACAGCGCGAAGCCGTCGATCGTGAGGTGCGGAGCATCCTCCGCTCGCTCGAGTCCCGGCCGGGAATCGCCGATGCCGCCGAGTCCCATGACGTTGGTGGTGACCTTCCACGACTCGGGGACGAGGATCTGGCCTCCGCCGAAGACCGCCTTGACCTCGAGCCGGGCACCGGCCGCGTCGAGCACGGCCTCGCGCAGGTCGATGACGCCGCCTCCGTACCAGCAGTCGACCGTCCCGCCTCGGAAGTTGGTCGCCCGGCCCTGGAAGTGAATCGGCGCGAAGATCGCGGCGAGTCGGATCTCGTCGGCGTCGGGCTCGGTCACCGGGACGATCCGGCGCCGTGCGGCCACGGCGCCCAGGGCGCCTCCGATCATCGAGAGCACCATTCCGGTCCAGAACAACGTGATCAGCCGTCGGATGATTCGCATGTGCCCCTCCTTCTTGCGAGCGCCGCGGTGTCGGCGACGCTGTCTCAGGGCCGCGGCCCAGGCAGGCGCGGCGCGGATCGTGTCCATGGAACACCGTCGGGCCTCGGGCGCCAAGAGCCAACCGGCCTCAACGGCGCGAACCGGGCGCGGCGCGCTGACCGATTGTGCCTCTTGGCACTTACGCGTCGAGTGGTCTCGGGTCGAACATCAGGATTGGTGGCGTCTGTGCCGACGCCCCGGGAAAGGAGGGTAGGTCGATGGATTTCGCCATCTCTCTTGAGCTCGGCGGTGCAGTTGTCCTGATCGTCGGAGCTCTTGTCTTCGGGGCCATCGCCCAGTTCATTGGGGAGACTCGCACCGGCTTCGAGTGGCTCGTCGATGCCATCGCGTTCGGCGTTGGCGCGCTCGTGGCGAGCGAGTTCATCACCAGCTGGCGCACGTTCGAACCGGTGTGGAGCGGTCTTGCGATCGTGCCCGCACTGATCGGCGGCCTGGTCGTCGGCATCGTGATCGAGCTGGCGACCCGGTATACGACAGGTGGGACCTACACCCACCGGCCGACCCCGGCCTGAGCGTTCGTCGCTCAATCAGCGGGTAGGCGACCCGCCGGCGGCACAGCCGGCGGGTCGTTCATTGCTGCCGCCAGTCGCGCCGGGCGAGGCCTGACCAGGACGGGTCTCTCGGCCCGTCGGAATGCTGACCTTCGGCCCGGGCAGCAACGGGCCCCGAATCCGCAGCCTAGGTGCATGCAGGCGCTGGAGCCCGTCAGTCGCAGCCGCTCGACGACCGTCCGGAGAGGCGGTCCCCTGGCGCTCGTCGTCGATGACGAGCCGCCGATCGTCGAGCTCGTTCGCGGCTACCTCGAACGTGACGGCATCACGGTCATCGTCGCCGAAGACGGGCCGGCGGCCCTCGCCGCCGCCAGGGCCGAATCGCCGGACGTCGTGATCCTCGACCTGATGCTGCCCGGCCTCGACGGGCTCGAGGTCTGCCGGCAGCTTCGCACGTTCTCGGAGGCGTACGTCCTGATGCTCACCGCCCGTTCCGAGGAGATCGATCGCGTCGTGGGCCTGTCGGTGGGCGCCGACGACTACCTGGTCAAGCCGTTCAGCCCGCGGGAGCTCGTCGCCCGCGTTCGGGCCTTGCTCCGCCGGTCTCGCGCGTTTCGGTCCTCCGCGCCGCCGGAAGGCCTCGAAGTGGACACGCTGCGCCACAACGTTCGCGTGGACGGCACCGCGATCGACCTGACGGCGACGGAGTTCGGCATTCTCGCCGCACTCGCACGCGATCCCGGCGTCGTCGTCACCCGAGACGCCCTGCTCGACCTGGTCTGGGGTCCGGGCTTCGTCGGCGAGGACCATCTCGTCGACGTTCACGTTGCCAACCTGCGCCGGAAGCTCGGCGACGAGGCCGAGCGGCCGAGGTTCGTCGAAACGGTCCGCGGCTTCGGGTACCGGCTCGCCCCCTCGACCTGATGCGCGCGCCGCGCATCCACTGGCCGCGGAGCCTCAGGGCACGATTGCTCCTGGCGAACCTCGTCGTGGCCGGCGCGACGCTCGGCACGGTCGTGGTCGCCGTCAGCCTCGTGGGACCCGGCTACTTCGCGGACGCAATGGGCCATCGACCGGGCGACCCGATGGGCGCGCTGATGGACGCCGCGACGCGGACGGCCTTCAGCGACGCGATCAGGAACGCCCTCCTGGCGGCGGGACTCATCGCGGTGCTCGCCTCGATCTTCGTCAGCGTCGCGCTGTCGTCCGCCATCGCGGGACCGGTCGGGCGCCTCGCGGCCGTGGCTCGGCGAATTGCCCAGGGTCACTACGCGGAACGGGTGCCGGCCGACGAGCAGGGGGAGTTCGGCGACCTGGCGGCCTCGTTCAACGCCATGACCGGCTCGCTCGAAGCAACCGAGCAGCGCCGGTTGCAGCTGGTTGGTGATGTCGCCCACGAGCTGCGCACGCCGCTGGCGACGCTCGACGGCTATCTCGAGGGCCTCGAGGACGGGGTCATCCAGCCGACCACGGCGACGTGGCAGCTGCTACGCACGGAGACGGCCCGCTTGACCGCCCTCGTCAACGATCTCCAGGAGCTGTGGCGGGCAGAAGCTCGCCAGCTGCCGCTCACGCTCGAGCCGGTCGACGTGGCGTCGGTGGCACGCGAAGTCGTCGAGCGATTCGCTCCCCAGGGGAGCAGCCGCCGGATCGCGATCGATGCCGACCTGCCGGACGGCCTCGTGGCGAGGACCGATCGGGGGCGCCTCGCACAGATCGTCGGCAACTACCTGTCGAACGCGATCCGCTACAGCCCGGACGGTTCGACGGTGACCCTGACCGCTCAGCGCGCCGGGTCCCTGGTCGAGCTGGCTGTCCTGGACCATGGTCCTGGGCTCACCCCGGAGCAGCAGTCCCGGGTCTTCGAACGCTTCTACCGGATCGACCCGTCGCGAACGCGGGCGCTCGGCGGGTCCGGAATTGGCCTGGCCATCGCCCGTGCGCTCGCCGAGGCGATGGGCGGGTCCGTTCGCGCGGAGTCGGCTGGTCCTGGCACGGGCTCGACGTTCCTCGTGGCCTTGCCTCGCGCGGAGGCGTAGACCGAGCACCGCCGTCCGCCTTGACCGAATCTTGAGGCAGGCTTGCGCCCCGCTCCATGGACTCCTGAGGGTGACCGCCTAGTGTCGGTCTGAGCCGGAACCACCCGGCGAGAAGACCGTGGGAGGTCCCGATGATGGGCTGGGGATGGGGCATGGACGTTGGCGCCTGGATCTGGATGCTGGTCTGGATCTTCGCCCTCGTCGCCATGATCTGGCTGATCGTGCGCGCCGACCGTCGCCCGCCGGTCGATGACCCGGAGGCGATCCTGCGGGCCCGCTTCGCTCGCGGCGAGATCAGTGCAGAGGAGTTCGAGCGAGCGAGGCTCGTCCTTCGCCAGGGAACCGGGAGCACCCGATGATCAACACACGAATGACGGCCGCCCTGGCCGCCGCCGCCCTCGCGATCGGCATCCTCGTCGGCTCAGCCGGAACGATCGTCTTGCGCGTCGCGACCGCTCCCCAGGCCGGGGACTGGACCGCCCAGATGAGCCAGGTCCGCTCGACGACGGGCGCCACCGGGATGATGGGCGGCGGCTACGGGATGATGGGCGGCCACCTCCCGATGGGTTCCGCCTCGGCCATGCCCGACTGGATGCGGAGCC
>Ga0153916_10004756_pt1 | contig 10284 bp, 7 predicted proteins | sample Opewatmetagenome_FD_109642 | JGI IMG/M metagenome (GOLD analysis project Ga0153916, IMG submission 109642) | Freshwater wetland microbial communities from Ohio, USA - Open water 3 Core 3 Depth 4 metaG | ecosystem: Environmental > Aquatic > Freshwater > Wetlands | place: USA: Ohio, Lake Erie, Old...
AGCAGGCGCTTGTTGGCGTCGAGCGTCCGGTGACGCCGCTGGGCCGGATCGAGCGCCTGCCACTGCGGGTCGTCGACCGGCACCTCCAGCAGGCCGAGGAACGCCGACAAGTATGGCCTCAGGGACTCGTCGAGCGTGAACAGCTTGCCCGTCACCTTCTCCCGCAGCGCGCGATGGTCGTCGCGCTCCTCGAGCTTGCAGTAAGCCTTAAGGAGGTCGATGAGCGGCAGATAGCTGATGGTCTTGCCGTGCGAGACGGCGCTCGCCTCGAGCACCAGCCAGCCCTGGACACGGGGCGAGTGGGTGAACTCATGGTAGAGACGGGACTTGCCCACGCCCGCCTCGCCCACGATCGCCACGATCTGTCCCCGGCCGTTGCGCGCTTGCTCCTGGGCGCGGATCAGGTGCGCGAGCTCCGGGTCCCGTCCGACGAAGCGCGTCAGGCCCCGGGACGTGGTCGCCTGGAGGCGAGACCGCGCGGTCCCGGCCCCTGTCAGCTCGTAGACCTCCACCGGGTCGGGCAAACCCTTCACCGGCACGGGCCCGAGCGGTTTCACCTCGACGAAGCCCTCGGTCAGCTCGAACGTCGCCGGACTCAGGAGGATGCTCCCGGGATCGGCGAACTGCTCCATGCGGGCCGCGAGGTGCGTCGTCTGGCCTACCGCGGTGTAGTCCATGTGCAGGTCGCTGCCGATCGCGCGGACCACGACCTCGCCCGAGTTCAGTCCGACGCGGATCCGGACGGTGACCCCGTGCGCGCGGCGCGCCTCCTCGGCGTAGCGCTTCACGGATTCCTGCATCCGAAGCGCCGCGTAGCACGCCCTCACGGCATGATCCTCAACGGCCAGCGGCGCTCCGAAGAGCGCCATGATCCCGTCGCCCATGACCTGGTTGACCGTACCCTCGTAGCGGTGCACGGCCTCCATCATCCGTTCGAGCACCGGGTCGAGGAGCTTGCGCGCCTCCTCGGGATCGCGGTCGGCGAGCAGCTCCATCGAGCCCTTTAAATCGGCGAACAGAACCGTGACCTGCTTGCGCTCGCCTTCAATGGCGGCCTTGGAGGTGAGGATCTTCTCGGCCAGGTGCTTGGGAGTGTAAGTCTCCGGCGCGGGCGACCGAACCGGGGCCGCGCTGCCGGCTGCCACCGCCTGGCCGCACTGCAGGCAGAAGCGGGCGCCCCCCGGCAATTCCGCGCCGCAGGAACCGCAGGCCAGTGCGAGGCGGGCTCCGCAGCCAAGGCAGAATCTTGCGTGCGCCGGGTTGTCCTGCTGGCAGCGGGGACAGTTCATGCCGGGTTGATCCGATCAGGGGAGCCGGGCTGCCTTCCTTCGCGGGACGCGCGGGGCCACCTTAGCCTCGGACCCTCCGAGAGTCAACGCACGCCGGGTCGGACTCGGCATACACTCGCGCTCCATGACCCAGCCGATTCTCTTCACCCCCCTGCGCATCCGCGAACTCAGCCTGAAGAACCGCGTCGTCGTGGCGCCGATGCACCAGTACTCGGGCATCAAGGGCTTCCCCACGGATTGGCACGTGATGAACGCCGGGCGATTCGCCGCCGGCGGCGCCGGGCTGGTGTTTCTCGAATCGACCAAGGTCGAGCGCCGCGGCTGCGGCACGGTGGGCGACCTCGGCCTGTGGGACGACGCGTTCGTGCCGCACCTGCGGCGCATCGCCGATTTCGTGCACGCCTGCGGCGCGGCGATCGGCATCCAGCTCGGCCATTCGGGACGCAAGGCGCGCATCGCACGCCCCTGGGAGGGCGGCAAGCCGCTGGCGCGCAGCCCCGCGATCGACGACTGGGACGCCTGGGAGCTGATCGCGCCGAGCGCGCTTCCCGCGGACGCCGGCTCGCCCGTGCCGCGCGCGCTGGCAAAGAACGAAATCCGGGGCATCGCGCAAGCTTGGGGAGGCGCCACCGCACGCGCGCACGCCGCGGGCTTCGACGTCGTCGAGATCCACGGCGCGCACGGCTTTCTCATTCACGAGTTCCTCAACCCGCAGGCCAACCAGCGCACCGACGAGTACGGCGGCAGCCTCGAGAACCGCATGCGTTTCGCGATCGAGGTCAGCGAATGCGTGCGCGCAAGCTGGCCGCAGCAAAAGCCGCTGTTCATGCGCCTGTCGGTCGACGACGGCGCGGGCTGGAATCCCGACAGCAGCGTCGCGCTCGCCAGGGTCCTGACGACGAAAGGGGTCGATGTCATCGACTGCTCGGGCGGCGGCATCCTGCCGGGCGCCGTGCCCGGCGCGCCGCTCGGCTACGGCTACCAGGTGCCGTACGCCGAGAAGCTCAAGCGCGAGGCCGGCATCATGACCATGGCCGTGGGCCTCATCGTCCGGGCCGAGCAGGCCGAGCAAATCCTCGAGCGCGGCCAGGCCGACCTGGTCGCGCTCGCGCGCGAGATGCTCTACAACCCGAACTGGGCGATGGACGCCGCCCAAAAGTTCGGCGTCGACCCCGAGTTCAGGACCGTGCCACCGCCGATGGCCTACTGGCTGGAACGGCGACGCGCAACGGCGAAGGGCGTGGTGCCGTCGACCTTCGGCAACGCGTCATAGCCAGAGAATCTGCTTGCGGTACTCCAGGTCGGTCAGCAGCCGCTCGGCCGGCCCCTCGTGGAACACCGCGCCGCGCTCGAGCGCGAACACCCGATCGGCGAGCGCCAGCACCAGGTCGAGGTTGTGCTCGACGATCACGATCGAGACGTGACGGCGCAGCTGGTCGAACACCCGGAACAATTCCTGGACCACGGTCGGCGCGAGGCCCTCGAACGGCTCGTCGAGCAGCAGCAGCTTGACGTTGCCCGAGAGAGCGCGCGCCACCGCCGCCATCTGCTGCTCGCCACCCGACAGGTAGTCCGCGGCGAGGTTCAGCCGCTCCTTGAGCCGCGGGAAGTACCCGAAGATCCTCTCCTCGCTCCAGGCGACGCCGTGGCTGCCGTCGGTGGCGCGCGCGAGCCGCCCGAGCGCGAGGTTCTCCGCCACCGTCATCCCGGCGAACATCCCGCGCCCCTGCGGCACGTAGCCGATGCCCATGCGCGCGATGTCCGGCGCCCGCATGCCGGCGATGTCGCGCCCCTCGTACTCGATCTTTCCCGAGGCCGGCCGCACCAGACCGGTCAGGGTCTTGAGCAGCGTCGACTTGCCCGCGCCGTTGCGCCCGAGCAGCGCGACGATCTCGCCCTCGCGCACGTCGAGCGTCGCGTCGTTGAGGATGTGGCTCTTGCCGTAGAACGCGTTGACGCGCTCGAAGCGCAGCAGCTGCGGGCGATCGCGCGTCTCGCCCGCTGCGCGGCCGGTGACGGGCGGCGTCCCGCTTCCGGTGTAGACCTGCTGCACGCGCCGGTCGGCCCGCACCTCCTCGGGCGTTCCCGCCATCAGCACCTCGCCCTGGTTCATCACCGTGACGCGCTGCGAGAAGCCGAGCACGCGGTCGATGTCGTGCTCGACGATCAGCACCGGGATGCGGCTCGCGACGGTCTTGACCAGGCGCGACACCCGCTCGCGCTCGGCCGCCGCGAGGCCGGCCAGCGGCTCGTCGAGCAGCAGCACCTGCGGCTTGGAGCCCAGGGCGATGCCCAGGTCGAGCAGCCGCTGCCCGCCGTAGGACAGCTCGCCGCCCTCGATCGACTCGATGCCCTCCAGGCCGAGGAACCTGATCAGCTCGGCGGTTTCGGCGTGGATCTCCGGGTAGCTGTCGATGTCGCGCCAGGCGTTGAAGCGCGCCGCGTGCCGCGCCTGAAGCGACAAGCGCAGGTTCTCGTAAATGGACAGGCCCTTGAACAGGTTGGTGATCTGGAACGAGCGCGCGAGGCCCTGCTGGCAGATGCGGTGCGCGGGCAGGCGCTGGATCTCGTGGCCGTTCAAGCGCACGCTGCCCGCATCCGGCGGGAACAGGCCCGAGACGACGTTGAACATGGTCGTCTTGCCTGCGCCGTTCGGACCGATGAGCGCGTGGATCTCGCCGCTGTGGATGGCGAGGCGCGCGTCCGCCACCGCACGGATGCCGCCGAAGTGCTTGTGCACCGCGTTCACCTCCAGCACCGCGCTGTGGCGCGCGTCGGGATGCAGGAATGCGGGCAGCGGCACGCCCTCGTGGATCCGGCGCGCGCTCATGGCCGCTGCCTCCTCGGGCGGCGGTCGCCAGCGGCGCTTGAGCCTGGCCCAGATGCCGACCAGCCCGCTCGGCGAATACAGCACGAAGCCGACGAACACCAGCCCGAACCACAGCAGCCAGTTGCCGCTCCACATCGAGAACAGCTCGCGGAACAGGACGAAGAACAGCGCGCCCAGGGCGGGCCCCAGGAGGTGGTGCATGCCGCCGATCACCACCATCGCCAGCAGCTCGCCCGAGAACGCCACCGTCACGCCCTCCGCCGACACGAGGTAGTTCTGGAATCCGAGCAGCGCGCCCGCCAGGCCGGTGACCGTCGCCGAGAGCACGAACGCGCCGAGCCTGTAGCGATCGACGGCGTAGCCCTGGAAGGTCGCGCGCTGCTGGTTCTCGCGGATTGCGACCAGCACATGGCCGAACGGCGAGCGCACCACGCGCAGCACGACGTACAGCACGCCGAGGCCGATCGCCGCGACCAGGGCGTAGTAGGCGAGCGCGTTGTCGAGGGACACGGGCCCGATGCGGCCGCGCTCGAGGCCGCCCATCCCGTCCTCGCCGCCGGTCACCGCGGTCCAGCGGAACGCGACCGCGTAGGTCAGCGCACAGAGCGCCAGCGTGAGCAGCGAGAAATACACGCCGCGCCGGCGCAGGATCAGAAATCCCACCACCGTCGACAGGAGCGCGATGAAGGCGAGCGATATCAGGATCGGCATGAGGATCTGGCCGTGCAGCCAGTCCTTCTGCGCGATCGCGGCGGCGTAGGCGCCGATGCCGAACCACGCGGCATGGCCGAACGAGGTGAGCCCGGTATAGCCGACCAGCAGGTTCAGGCCGACCGCCGCGATCGCCAGGATGACCACGACGCTCGCCGTGTTGATCGTCAGGCCAAAGAGCCGCATCAGGAAAGGCAGGGCGACGAGCGCAGCCGCGGCGATCCACAGCGCCCGGTACTTCGCGTTCCACAGGCCGCGCGTCATTCGAACTTCTCGATACGCTCGCCGAGCAGCCCCCGCGGCCGGAACAGCAGCACCAGGAACATCAGCACGTAGATCGAGGCTTCGCCCGCCGCGGGCAGGAAATTAATCGTGACGCCGCGCACCACGCCCACCAGCAGCGCCGCGAGCACCACGCCCCAGAAGCTGCCCAGGCCGCCGATCACCACCACGACGAAGGCGACGGTGATGATCTCGGCCCCCATCGCCGGATACACCAGCGCGATCGGCGCGAAGAGGGCCCCGCCGAGCGCCGCCATGGCGACGCCGAGCACCACGATCGTGGTCATGTAAGGCTGCAGCCGGATGCCGAGCGCCGCGACCATGTCGGGCCGCTGGATGCCGGCGCGCACGACGCGCCCGAACGATGTCTTGTTGAGCAGCAGCCATATGCCGGCGAGCACCACCGCGACGATCGCGAGCAGCAGTAGGCGGTAGCGCGAGAACAGGAAGTCCCCGAGCACGACGCTGCCCTTGAGCGCCGCCGGCATCGACGCCGGCAGCGGCGCGGCGCCCCACACCATCCGGATGGCCTGCTCGGCGATCATCGCCAGGCCGAAGGTCACGAGCAGGCTGAGGATCGGGTCGGCGGTGTAGAAGCGGCGCAGGAAGAAGCGCTCGAACAGGATGCCGAGCAGCCCCACCGCGACGGGCGACAGCGCCACCGCGGGCCCGAAGCCGAGGTATTTCGCGATCTCGAGCGACGCGTACGCGCCGAGCGCGTAGAACGCGCCGTGGGCGAGGTTGACCACTCCGCCGACGCTGAAGATCAGCGACAGGCCGAGCGCGATCAGGAGGTAGTAGCCTCCGAGCACGAGGCCATTCACCACCTGTTCCAGCAGGAACAGGACCTGCATATTCAGTCGGTCACCGGATACGGGCGCCGGAACAGCGCCCGTATCCGGCGCCCGCCTACGCCATCTTGCACTCGCTCTGCGCTTTCGTCGGCGCGAGCAGCTCGAGCGGCTGGTCCGCCTTGGGAATGGCCGCGCTGAACTGGAGGAAGTCCCACTTGTCCTTGGCCTGGCCCTTGGGCTTGACCGTGAACGTGTAGGCCTCCTGCTGCATCTGGTGATCCCAGGAACGGAAGTAGCCCTTGCGCGGCTTGAGAAGATCGAACTGCGGCTGCTTCTCCAAGAAGGCGATCAGCTTGTCGTTGTCGGTCGACTTGATCTCGTTCATGGCCTGCGCCAGGACCTTGAGCGAGACGTACTCGATCCAGGCGTGGTTCTCGGGAGGCTGGCCGTGCTTCTTCTCGAACGCTGCGACGAACGCCTTCGTTCCCGGGGTGTCGATGTGGTGGTGCCAGACCGTCGGCCAGATGCCGCTCAAGTTGCCTTCGCCCGCCGCCCAGGCGTCCGCGGTGTTGAGGTTGAAGCCGGCGATCGCATACGGCAGGCCGAATTCGGCGTACTGCTTGACGAAGTTGGTGACCTGGTTGCCGCCGAGGTTGGTCGCGACGAGGTCGGGCTTCGCCTGCCGGATCTTGAGCAGGTACGGGCTGAAGTCGGTCACGTCGGTGGCGCACAGCTCGTCGCCGATCGTGGTGGCGCCGTGCTCGCTCATAAAACGCTTGGCCGCCTTGGCCAGGTCGTGGCCGAAGAGATAGTCCGAGGTCAGGTAGAACACGCGCTTGCCCTTCACCAGGCCGTCGCGCAGCAGCCCCTGGCCCTCGGCGTTCACCATCACGGTGACCGGAATGTCCATGTGGAAGGTGTAGCGGTTGCAGTCCGCACCGCGCAGCACGTCCGAGCGCGCGCCGGTGCTCAGGAAGAAGCGCTTGTTGCGCGCCGCCACCTGCATGATCGTCTTGGCCGAGGCCGAGTTTATCTCGCCGAACAGCAGCGCGACGCGGTCCTGCTCGTACATGCGCTGCGCCTTGGTCGCCGCGGTCGTCGGATTGACCGAGTCCTCCGAAACGAGCTCGATCTGCCGGCCCATGACGCCGCCCGCGGCGTTTATCTCCGCCTCGGCCATCCTGACGCCGAGCACCGCGTACTGGCCGAGCGCGCCGAGAAAGCCGGTGAGCGGCGTGAGATGCCCGATCTTGATCTTGTCCGACTGGCTGCGGACGATCGCAGGGAAGCCCAGCGCCAGGGCGCCGGCGACACTCGCCTTCAACACCTCCCTGCGGCCCACACTCGCCGCGACATCTTTTCTATCTTGATTCACTGGCTCCTCCTCCTGTTTGAATTTCGGTCGTTACACCGGTTCAACTTTCACAATGCTAAAGACCACTTCACAGTATCAAAAAATCTGACCGGGGCGCAATACGCGTTCAGGCATGGGGCGTCGTCTGCGCCAGCGACGGCCGCGCCGACACGCGCGCGAACCAGCCGCCGAGCTGCGCGCGCGTCGCGCGCCAGCCGGAGTCGGGGAAACGGAAGTCGATCCAGCCGAGCGCGCAGGCGACGGTGATGTGGCCGATGTCGAACTTCTCGCCCCAGCTGCCGGCCTCGCGCTCCGCGGCATCGAGGCCATGGTTCACCTTCGCCAGCTGCCCCGCGAGCCAGTCCGGCCAGCGCAGCGCCTCGGGCCGCTGGGCCAGCTCGTAACGGCGCAGGATCCCGGCGTCCAGGATGCCGTCGCCGAGCGCCTGGCGCCTGAGCGCCTGCCAGCGCGCCGCGCCCGCAGGGGGGAACAGCTTCCCGCCGCCGGCGAGCGCGTCCAGGTACTCGCAGATCACGCGCGAGTCGTAGAGCACCGTGCCGTCGTCGATCCGCAGCGCGGGGAGCTTGATCAGCGGGTTCTCGCGCGCGAACTCCTCGTTCGGCTTGCTCGGCACCACCGTCGCCTCGGCGAGCTCGATGCGCGCGGCGAGGCCGAGCTCGATCGCGGCCGCGCGTACCTTGCGCGCGAAGGGGGATGCGGGCGAATACCAGAGCTTCATCGTCTGTTCCTCGAAGTAGGGGTTAGCGTCAGGCGATCGAGCCGCCGCCGTCCAGGTAGACGATCGAGCCGGTGGCGAAGCCGTTCGCCATGAACGCCACGATCTGGCGCGCGATGTCCTCCCCGGTGCCGACGCGGCGCACTGGCAGCGCGGCGGCCGTCTGCTCGAGCATCTTGCGCCGCGCTTCCTCGGGCATCGCGGCCCGGATCGGCGTGTCGACGATCCCGGGCGAGACCGCGTTGACGCGCACCGGCGCGAGCTCGAGCGCGAGGCTGCGCGCGAGCGCCTCGAGCGCGCCGTTGGCCGCGCCGACGATCGCGGCGCCGGCGCGCGGCCGGATGCTGAGGAACCCGGAGACGATGGTCAGCGATCCGCCCGGCGCGATGTCGGCCGAGCGCGCGACGCGCCAGCTGCCCCAGAACTTGCTCTCCATGGTCGAGCGCGCGTCGTCCATCGAGAGCGTCTTGAACGGCCCGGAGCGCAGCTGCGCGGCGGTAACCACGACGTGATCGACCCTGCCGCAGGCCTTGAACAGCGCAGCGACGCTCGCGTCGCTGGTGACGTCGGCCTCGATGCCGCGCGCGCCGATCCGCTCGGCGGCGGCGCGCAGGCGCTCGGCCGACCTGGACGCGATAATCACCGAAGCGCCCTCGGACTTCGCCAGCTCCGCGGTCGCGAGGCCGATCCCCGAGGATCCGCCGACCACGACCACCTTCTTGCCTTCGAGCAACATGTGCATCCCCCTGCGATAAGTGGAATTACGGCTTCGCGGCGGCCCGCGAGCCGAGCTCCGCCGACAGGCTCGCGGCGGCTTCGCGCACCCTGGCCGACTTCTCCTGCAGCGCCTGCAGGGAGAGCCGCCAGATCGGCCCGGAGATGCCGATCGCGCCGATGACGCGGCCGGCGAAGTTGCGCACCGGAACCGCGACGCAGCGCACCTCGGGGTCGAACTCGCCGTCGTCGAAGGCGATCCCCTGGCGCCGCACCTCGTCCAGCTCGCGCGCGAGCGGCTCGCGCTCGGTGATGGTCTTCGCGGTGAACTTGCGCAGCCCGCGGCTCTCGAGCGTGCGCTCGAGCTCCGGCCGATCGAGCGCCGCGAGCAGCACCTTGCCGAGCGCCGTGGCGTGCGCCGGGCGCACCGCTCCGGAGCGGTCGACGAGCTGGAACATGCCGCCGCCCGCGGTCTTCGCCACGACGACGATGTCGTCGCCGGAGCGGATCGCGAAATGGCCCGACTCTCCGGTATCGAGGGTCAGCTTCTCCAGCACCGGGGTCGCGACGTTGACCAGCTCGATCTCGTCGAGCGCCGCGGCGGCGAGCGTGAACAGGCGCCGCCCGATGCGGTACTTCTTCGAGTCCTTGGGCTGGTTGACGTAGCCGAGATGCGCCATGGTCCTCACCAGATGGAAGGTGGTGCTGCTGTGCAGCCCGACGCACTTGCTCAGCTCGGCGAGGCCGATGCCTTCCCGGTGGCGCGCGATTTCCTCGAGGATGGCGAAGGCGCGCTCGAGCGACTGGATGCCGGCGCGCTCCTTCGCCGGCTCCGCGAACTTGAGGTCTTCGCTTTTCACAGGTTGAACACCACCAGCCGCTCTTCGGTCATGTCCCGAATCGCGTACTTCGGCCCTTCCCTGCCGATGCCGCTCGATTTCACGCCGCCGTAGGCTAGCTGGTCGGTGCGCCAGGTCGAGGTGCCGTTGACGATCACGCCGCCGACGCGCAGCGCGCGGATCGCCTGGAACGCGACCTGGAGCGACTTGGTGAAGATGCCGCAGTGCAGGCCGTAGGGGTTGGCGCTGATGTGCTCGAACAGCTCCGGCAGGTCGCCGTACGGCTGCACCGTGACCACCGGGCCGAACACTTCCTCGCACACCACGCGCATCGCGCGCGACACGTCGACCAGCACGGTCGGCTCGTAGGCCGCGCCGCGGCGCTTGCCGCCGGTGAGCGCGCGCGCGCCGGCCGCGCGCGCCTCGTCGACCCACTGCTCGACGCGCTTGGCCGCGCGCTCGTCGATCAGCGTGCCGACGTCGGTCGCCTCCTCGAGCGGGTCGCCCAGCCGCAGCTTCGCGACCTCGGCCGCGACGCGCTCGACGAAGGCCGCGTACAGGCTCTGGTGCACGTAGACGTTCTGCACCGAGATGCAGCTCTGCCCGGCGAGACGCATCGAGTTGCGCGCGCACTGCGGCGCGGCCTCGGCGATGTCCGCGTCGGCGTGCACGATGGTCGGGCCGTTGCCGCCGAGCTCGAGCGCCACGCGGCGCAGCCCGCTCGCGGCCTTGATC
>Ga0153916_10004757_pt1 | contig 10284 bp, 6 predicted proteins | sample Opewatmetagenome_FD_109642 | JGI IMG/M metagenome (GOLD analysis project Ga0153916, IMG submission 109642) | Freshwater wetland microbial communities from Ohio, USA - Open water 3 Core 3 Depth 4 metaG | ecosystem: Environmental > Aquatic > Freshwater > Wetlands | place: USA: Ohio, Lake Erie, Old...
TGAAAAAAGCAACACCGACCTGTCCATCGGACAGAGCAGTCCAATAATTTCCTTCCACAATATGAAATTATATTCAAAGGGGAAAACCAACTTATCACGGAAATAGTACACTCCTAAATTTTAAGATTATTTAAATAGGTGTAACTGATGGCAAGGGCTTCGATAGGGTTATCAGGAGGCCGGGATTCCAATTCAAGGATAAGGCCATAATCCGAGATACCACTTTTCCGGGCAGTTTTAAGGAGTTTTTTCCAATTGACTACTCCCTGCCCAAGTGGCACTATCTTTTTTTGTACCGGATCCCAGTCATGCATGTGGAGTGAAATATAGCGCCCGCTATACTTAGCGAGATAAGCGATGACATCAAAACCTTCTGATATACTGGCAATCTGAAACTGCATTTTGATAAGTTCCGGGTCAAACAAATCCATTAACAGATCGTAAAGTTGTTCACCATTAATTTCAGGACCGATGGTGTGATTATGATAAACAAGCTGCAATCCTGCATCCCTCACCTGCACAGCGGCCTGATTTAATTCTTCAGCAACTTGCTTCCATTCATCGAGTGTTGCATTTTCACCCAGGGCTGCGGATGACAATACAATATCATGCAAACCGAGTTCCTTCGCATAGGCGATAGTATTTTGAAGCTCATCACCTTTTACTTCCCAGTGCATAAAATGACAGGTTTTACAAAAGAGACCTGCATCTTCAATTTTCCGGCGCAATTCAGTTACTGTAAATTTTGTCAGGGGACCAAATCCAGACCCCTTATATCCATTTGGGGAACACATCTCGATACCTTTGTAACCCAGTGCTTGTATTTTCCGGAGGGTATTATCAAAATCCTTAGCGAGCAAATCTTTAACACCCCAGGACTGGAAACTCAATGGCCAGTTAAAGGGGGTTGTGGCTGGTTTAAATGATTCTAATGGCAAGGAGCTGAGGGCTAATGCACCCATTGAGCTTGTCCCTATAAATTTTCTTCTTGAAATATTTTTCATGTTGGTTCTCCTTTCTATATAGTTTAGAAATAGTCACTTTTACTTAATACTTTTTATCCTTAAAGCAAGATCAATTCTATATGTTGGTGTGGCAATTATCCGGTTTCCCCCATCATGCGTAAAATTTTCGCTGCCAATTACAGCTCCAGTCGCAGGATCTATCCAATCTGCACTATATGTCCCCGGTTCAAAATTAAAAATCAGATTTTCCTTATACTCTCCCGGGACAACGTTATAGCAGGATCCCATTTGCATTGGTTCCCAGAACCAGCAGCCATAATCAGAATGATGGATATAAAAGGCATACAGTTTACCTGGTTTGCTGATTGCTCGAGCAAATGTACCCGAAGAATTTCCACCTGCAAGAAATGATGTATCTTGTTGCATACTGAAAAAATCAAAGCTATACATAAAATTCTTCAGGATTTTTAATTGTCCGAGGAGTTTATAGTTTTCTGTTCCAGCTGCACCAGGATTAAATGTTGAATACAAACCATTAAGCTGCATAAATGCGGCACCACCCCCTACGAGAAATTCCCATGCCTCGACGCGTGATGCAGCAATTTTATCGCCATCGTAATTTGGATAATAGGCAGTTTCAATCAGTACCATAGGCTTTTTATGGAGGTATTCCTTGTCCAGATTTGCAATTCCCCATGTGTATTCATTCTCAAGAACGTCAACTCTGGGGTCTGCCGAAAAATCTCCAGGACCTCCTCTTGTGTGTGAATCAATAGTCTGTGCGATCATATGTTTATTGGGAAGTGAACTTTCAGTACTTCTCACCGCATCAATCATTTTATTGATCCATTGACTATACAGAACCGGAAGACAGCCATCCTGAAATGGCTCATCGCAAATATCAAGAATCACATTGTCAAACTCATTGACTTCTTCAGTTATTTTTTTCACATATGCTTCATGATACCTTGCCAGAGCAGTATCTTTAAGCGTCTGAACTTCATTAAATACGCAATTTCCTATTTCCTGAATATTATTAGCATGATACATGGGTTGAAATTCCCATCGATCAGGATACATACCATTGAAAAAAGCAATATCCACAATAATATTCCGGTCTCTGGCTTTTGAAATGAAGTCTTTAAGCCGCAGAAAGTAAGCATCATTCCATTGATCAAGATCAAGCTTATATCCACCCAGTACTTCATGAGCTCCAGGTAACGAGGTTTTTGCCCAGGGAAGAATCTGATGACCATTACGCGATCCAAGGTTATTATCCTGCATATATTCACCATCTTTTTCAATATAGGCTCCGGGATAAATACGAGTGAAATTCATGCCATATGCTGCCAGTGTATCCAAAAAAGTGATGTAATCAAAGTCCATATTAGTAACCGCACCATAGTGCTGATCAGATGTAATCAGAAAAACGGGTTTTTCCCGATAGAAAAAATAATGAGGATTTTCAGCATAGACATTTATTGGAATAGAAGGCTGAATCTGTGCTTGTTTACAGCTAATCAGAAGGCACAGAAGTACTAACATCCTTAAAATTTTAACCATTGTATCATTTGTTTAGGTTAGTAATCGCCCTTTGTAAATTTAATATTTTTTAGAAGAAATATCCTGGCATATTTTTGTTGGATGATCCCATTTCATAGTCAGATAATTATTTTACAATTATTTTGAATATGCAGGTATGAATACATGTGCTGTTTCCAGGCCGTAGACACAGATAGTCCATCATTTGGTTTATACGCTGGGTATCCCTGAGTCAACCTTATGTTTGGCATCGCCCTTTTTAATGATGTTTTGCAATTTCAGTACTCGATAGTGTTTAACAGGTATTTTGATTATTCCACCATCCCAATCCCGTAAGATGCCTTTCCATGATCTTCCATATTTATCGTTATTCAGGTTTTCGGCATAAATGACGTTTCCGCCCGCCCAGTCGACAAGTACCATACCGTATACTTGCAATGCTTTGGCAACTGCAAGTTCACCAGGCGTTAAATCGAATGTGCCAAGATCAAGGGCAGGATCAAGCTGAATGACAGCACCTTCTGGAATGCCATTTACCAGCTGACCATCAGTCCAGGTAGCGGGAAAAACGAATTCCTGGAATGCATTAAATCTTGTTGCGGCAGCAATTCGATGGGAGATTGTTCCGTTTTTTACCTCGTTGAACATAATAAGTCCGGCTATTATAGGAACACCTGATGTCCGTCCCGGACCATGGAAATGAACACTTTCTCCATTTATAATGTCAGTACCGGATAAATCAAAAACACCAGGCCCATCTAATTTATAACACATACCTGTATTCGATTCCCATGAACCATCGGGCAATTTACGGGCCCCCCACATATCCCAGGCAGTCATGGTCTTCCAGTCAATAATGGCAAGGTGCATATCGCTTGCTGAATCAGGCATGGCCGAAGCCGGCAAGGGAATTGGCAAAGAATCGAATGCTTTACCATGTCCAAAATGCTGACGATCCGTTTTCCAGCTTTCTTTTTCAGCTTCTGACAAATAGTGTTTTTTAAACACAACAGGTTTTGCTGTACTATCTACTTCAAAAATCGGAATAGTGTATCGGTTGATATTTATGCCAAAACTTTGATATGCAGGATCTTTTGCCAATAGTGAAATATAATACTCACTCTTAGGATCAATTTCAGGATTTTCACCAATGGGTTGGTTCCAAAAGCTGGAATCGGAGAAGAATCTTTTACTGACTGAAATATCAGTGAATTCTTTGGACTGCTGTTTGCAATAAAGCAAAATGACTGAAAGACTGAAGAAAAGAATAATTTTATTCATATATACAAAATGTTAATAACTTACTGTATGGCTATTACCCTTACAGCAATATATGGCAAACCCGGCAGAGGTATTTCAGTCATTCCACTGAATTCCCCCTGCACCGGGGTAACGGTCATATTCCAGGCGTCGATTATTTCAAGTTTGAATTTCACTTTCTCAGGAAGATACATTCTTGCCTTTGCCTGCTGGCTGTTTCCATAATAAAAGATATAATACTCATTGTCTTTTATAAGGTACGTTTCCTTATTCCATATATTATGAAATGGATATACACCTTCTTCCGGTGTTTCAGTCATTATTTTATGAAGAAATGCGATCCGTTCGGGACTTTTTCCATAAAGTGTTCCACCTTTTGACCACCAGAGAATATTCTGTGGATGGATATATGTTTCTCCATGGGTACAATAGGCTCCCCGACACCATGATATCCAGAAACGGTTGACCATTTCTTCAGGAGTAAGGTTTCCCCAATCATTAGGGATGTTCCCTTCATACACACATTCATCAATTATAACAGGTTTATTATACAACTCCCGCCAATCCTGAATATCCTGTAAATAAGGAGTTTGAATGCTTAAGTGGGTGATCCATGGTTTTGCATAGTTATACCATTTCATTCCATTATGAATACTGCACAAGTGTCTGTAAGGATCATAGGTCTGAATTGTCCTGAAATACATATCCCATTCTTCATCGCTTTTTTCCATAATATCGTATTCATTTGCCATTGACCACCAGACATTACGATAGGCGGCAATACGCGCAATTAAATAACGCAGGTAGAAAACTGCCTGTTCAGTATTCATTTTATCAAAATTCCATTTCCCAAAGTCGTATGGATGAAAAATAATGATATCTGCTTCAATTCCAAGTTTTTGTAATTCAAGGATTTTCTCTTCAAAATTTCTGAAAAAAGCAGGATTGGGCCTTGAGAAATCCCAACCTTTTTCCTTTGACCCTTCAAATGGATAGAAGGGAGGTTCATTGTTAATATATACATCATAATTCTTGGGCATTACCGTCATGCGGATTTTATTGAATGCGGTTCTTGAAAGAGTGGCAAGAGTCTGCTTTACCAAATCTTCAGGCTGATGCACCCATGCATAACAGGTAGTACCAACAGGATAAAAAAGTGTTCCATCTGCATATCCGAAATGGAATACATCCCGAATACTCACAGGGCCATGATTACCTGGTTTGGCATGAGAACAAATAAATTTTCCTGTTTTACCGTTGAGTTCTTTGATGTTACTGCAGATTGCGTAAGTCCATTCACCTACCGCATCAGGCATAAAGCGGATTTTATAAATGCCCTGGCCATCATAAAATCCTTCTGTTTTAAGGATACGGTTGTTCAGTTTAAATTCAGCCCTTAAGATGACATCAGTGAAGGGATTTCCTGTTTCAGTGCCCTTAAGTGTTAATTCAAAGATCTCATACTGTTCGACAGTCTGAGCTAATATTAGAGAATGTATGAGTAAAAAGTGTATAACAGTAAAAAATATAATCAGATATAATTTTTTATTCATATTTATTTTTTTATTACTCATATCTGAGTGATTCGGCGGGATTAGCGCGGGCTGCCCGGATTATTTGAAAACTGATGGTAAATAATGCGATCAGCAATGTTACTAAAGCAGAAAGGACCAGACTGAACCAGGGGAATTCAATCCTGTAAGCAAAATTTTCCAGCCAGTTTTTCATAAGGAAATAGGCCACCGGCCATGCAATTATTGTTGACAGGAAGATCCATTTTATAAACTCCCTGAGTAGGAGATTCAGAATTTTAACGGTCGAGGCACCCTGAATTTTACGAATGCCAATCTCCTTGGTTCTTTGTTCTGTAATAAAGGAAGATAATCCCAGTAAACCAAGAGAAGCAATAAGGACAGCCAGAATGGAAAACAGGGTTAAGACCTTACCGGTGCGAATTTCATTCTGGTATAACTTATTATATTCTTCATCAAAAAAAGTATATTCAATAGGCATTCCGGAACTGAATTCATCCCACTTATCTTTAATATATTTCAATGTAATGGCCGGATCGTCACCTGTCATTTTTACAGAAATATAATTCATTCCCGAGCCCCAAATTCCCGGTAACAATAGAAATGCAGCTGGCCGTATGACCTGGTGTAAGGATTCATAATGAAAATCTTTCATAATTCCGATAACGCGGAAATGGTCTTCACCTCCATAACTGACTGTTTTACCAAGGACACCTGGAGTTTCAAACAATTTGGCGGCAGGGGTGTTGATGACAATCCCGGATGAATCAGTTGGGTATTCCTTTGAAAAAAACCTTCCGGAATCCATTTCCATGGAAAAGGTTTCCAGAAAATCATAGTCTGTTATAAACATATTCAGCGTCGTCCATTGATTTTCACCACTTCCTTCAAAATGACATCCCCAGTTATTAAATCCCATTCCCATAATAGCGCTTGAAGCGCTGACTTTTTTTATGGATGGGAAACTCAACAAACTTTCTTTGAAAACATCAACATTATTTCTTAGCCCCTGGGGTCTGTGAATGATAAGGATCTGGTCTTTACTGAATCCAAGATTTTTATTCTGAAAATATTTCAACTGCTGGTACACAACTATTGTCCCGGTTATCAAAGCTATTGAAATCATAAACTGAAAAACCACCAGGATTGTTCTCAAAAAAGATTTACGACTGCCAGACCGGAATACATCCCTTATAATAACAGCGGGACGGAATGATGAAAGATAAAAAGCCGGATATGCACCAGATAATATTCCGACGAATGAAGCAAGAATGATAATGATTAAAATATTTGATCCGGTAAACAAGTTCTTTAATACAAATTCCTTTCCTGTCAGATTATTGAAAAATGGCAGTGTAACCAGCACAATTGCCACTGACAGAATCATTGCCAGGAATGAAAGCAAAACCGATTCCAGGAGGAATTGCCGGATTAACAAAGACCTTCCGGCACCTGCAACTTTTCTGATTCCCACTTCTTTTGACCGGCTTGCCGAACGGGCAGTGCTGAGATTCATAAAATTTATACAGGCAATCAATAGAGTGAAAATGGCTACGATTGAAAAAATATAGATGTACAGAATATTTCCGTTAGGTTCTATTTCCCCATCAAGGTCAGAGGTAAGATGAATATCTTTGAGGGGTTGAAGAAAATATTCCCAGCTATTGCCAGATGCGAGCCATTGATCCCATTCCGGCTTATCCTCCCCGATATATTTCCTGATGAATGCCGGAAATTTACTTTCCAGAGCTTTATAATCCGTACCTTCTTTTAAAACCAGGTATGTTTTGAAATTATTAGCCATCCAGTAAGGACTGCGGCTAAACTCAAATGTAGATAATGAAGCAAGCATACTGAAATGAAAATGGGAATTGGTTGGGGAATCTTCTGCCACACCTGTCACAAGGTTCTGTATGTTTTGCCCGTCTTCTTCAACGATAAGGTATTTACCAATAGGATCATCCTCACCGAAATATTTTCTGGCTGTCGATTCAGTAACGACAACCGAATTGGGTTTTACAAGGACTGTTGCCGGATCACCCCTGGTCATTTTAAAATCAAATACATCAAAAAAAGTTGAATCAACGATCAGTATTTCATCTTCATAAAAAGCTTTATCCTGGAATTTCACCACAATGCTACTTTTGCCGACAATCCTGGTTGCCTGAACCACCTCCGGGAAATCAGCTATCATGGTTTGGGGCAGGGGTGCGCATGTATAGGTTTGATTAATCGGTGTATTCCCTATAAAACCTTTAGCACAGATGCGATAGATCCTGTCGGATTTTGAATGAAATTTGTCGTATGATAGTTCATCACGGATGTAAAGAGTAATCATGATAAAACTAGTCAATCCGATGGCAAGCCCGGCTACATTAATCAGCGTATAAACTTTGTCGCGGACCAATTTACGGAGGGCTATTAGAAAATAGTTTTTCAGCATGGTTTAATGGTATGATTAAAATAATGACGGAGCATTAGTTTTATTGCTGCATTATTTCAATAATAATATTGTCCCTAATACAGAGAGTATACTAATATTGCAAAGGGATTCGGAAATATATTAGCCCGAAATTAAAAATAATTACCAGGAGTATCAAATCTCTCTTACAACAATCATCAGAGTTAATGGGGATTGAGATTTAATAACTGATTTGAAGATAAGCATGATATCCTTATGAATCATCCAGATTAACAAAATAAAAAAACTATTTTATTTTTCTGAAACAGGGTAGTCTATCTAACGGAACATGAACAGTAATGGTTTCAGGGCCCCTGACCATACTGCCATCATCACCCAACCATTTCCCCTGAGGGATTATCACGGTCCGGTTACCTGTTCCCGGCGACATCATGGGTGCAACCAGAACGCTGTCACCTAGCATAAACTGGTCCTTTATCTGTTCGTAGCCTTTACCCGGGAAAACATACTCCATGGATCTGACAACAGGTTCTCCATCGGTTGCCGCAGCTTTGACCAGCGACAGGATGACCTGGCTGAATCGGGCTCTTATTTTGATTGCTTTTTGTATAGCTTTAAGATGTTCTTCATCCAAAATACGCCAGGGTGCCACCGAAAACTGCATCATGGGCATTAAAGCATGACACTGGGCTGAACGGACTACAAGGTCCTGATCGATGGAAGGCAGGTCAATAAAGGATAAAAATTCTCCTCCCCCGATCAGATCAGGGCATGTAAAAGGATATCCTAATAAACCCTGCACAAGTACATTGGGAATAAGCGTTTGCAGGTCTTCCCAGTTGTGTCTTTTATCCTGTAACCTTTGCGCCAGGGGTTGTCCTCCCATCTTCCATATGGCCCTGAATTCATTCAGCGGATAGTCAAGCCCCAGCTTTCCATAGAGTTCCGAATGCTCATTTGGGGTAATATTACTGTGACATTCGAGGTCCCCTGAATAAAAAACAGCGTCACCTGCATCAAATTTAAAGCCATCAATACACATGCTATCGGTCAGAAAAGACAACTGATGTTTTATCCAGTTCATAGCATCCGGATGAGTCAGATCAAGCACGGCACTAACCCCGTTCCACCAATGGATCATGGCCGGTTCACGGCTGGACTTATCGCGGATCAGCAGACTATCATCCCGCAACCGGCGATATACGTCGCAATCGGGGCTGATAAACGGGCATATCCACAACATGACCTTAAATCCCATGTGGTGCAGGGAGTCAATCATGCTTTTCGGATCACTGAACCTGCCGGGATGAAACTGCCATTTACCGTAATCCTCCTGCCAGTTATCATCTATCATGATCACTCCTGCCGGGAATTTGTTCTCAATTATTCCACGGGCATATTTCAGTACGTCCTTCTGATTCTGGTTATAAACAAGTTCGATCCAGGTATTGTATTGGGGACGAATAAACATCAGCTCATCGGGTATTCTTCCTGATGCAGGGAAAAAGGTTTTACCGGCATATCTGCAGGCATCTTTCAGCGTATTTCCGGCTTTACCGATTATAAAAGTATCCTCCTCCCGGAAAGTACTCTCAAGTACCAGGCTATCTGTATACATCTGAAATGAAAATGGCTCGTCTGACCATATGTACCGCCCATGACTCGATACCAGCAGGGGTTGGGCCTGGTTTGACCGTGTATCGCCCAACAGGTTTAAATGATAACCTGAAGCAAACGGCATCCTGTATCCGTCTGAAACGGTTCCTCCCCACCATTTCTCACCCGGCTCAATGAGGATGGTGCGGGACGAATCAGATGCCATACCCTGCACAGAGATAAAGAAAAAAAACCGGAGGATAAACAACAATGTTGCAGGTAATACAATGCAACTGATTTTATATCTTATCGCGAATATGTTTTTTACAGACAATGATTTATAAATATTATACAATTTGAACCTTTTTCAATAATTCCTGTAAATTACCTGAAAATATTTTTTGTTTCTGTTCTGGTGTCAGAAATGAGTTCTCAATCCTTGCGATAACTGTTGAGGGATCATTTATTGAAAAATCGGAACCAAAAAGAATTCTGTCTGATCCTATGGTTTTTACAGCATATTCAAGAATCCCGACACGATCATGGCCATAACCTGATGTATCCAGATAAAAATTCGGATTCCGGGCGACAATATTAATTCTCTTGAAAATATCCTGATACTCATGGTCGTCACCAAAATGTGCAAATGCAATTATTGCATGCGGAAACTTTTCCGCAATATACTCCATTTCACCCTGCTCAGTGTGAAGCGCCAGTACCATCTTGAGATTCACCACATGTCCGACAAGCATGTCGAATTCCTTAACAGTATATGAATAGGGTACCATGTAATTACAGAGCTCTCCCACCCAAACAAATCCAAGCTGGTCATGACAATACTCTCTCTCTCTTAAAGCTTCATCAATATACAGAGGATTCACCACGCAGGCGCCTGTAAATTGTCCTTTGTATTTTTCCACATATGCTGCTACCTCGCGGTTCCCGGCCCTGAATTCCTCAGGGGTAA
>Ga0153916_10004758_pt1 | contig 10282 bp, 8 predicted proteins | sample Opewatmetagenome_FD_109642 | JGI IMG/M metagenome (GOLD analysis project Ga0153916, IMG submission 109642) | Freshwater wetland microbial communities from Ohio, USA - Open water 3 Core 3 Depth 4 metaG | ecosystem: Environmental > Aquatic > Freshwater > Wetlands | place: USA: Ohio, Lake Erie, Old...
CGGGGTTGACGGTCGTGGAGGGCGTAGCGCAGGGCGAGGTGGAAGTAGCGGCGAGCTTCGGTCCTGGCGGTTTCGCGGGTGGCGTCGTTGAGTCCGGCTTCGCGAGCGCGCAGGCAGGCAACCTTCGCCCGCGTGTAGGCCCGGTAGCAGCGGTAGAAGTCGAGTACCAGCGCCAGGTCGTCTCCCGTCGCGGTGGCGTATTCGTCGAGGAGAACGTCCGCGAGGTCGGGGGCGCCGTGAGCGTCGAGGTCCATCGCCAGGAACGCGATGTCGGCCGCCACGTCTTCGTAGCGGAACCGCTGGTTGAATTCGATGCAATCGATGATCTCCACACCGTTGACCATGTAGACATGGTCCGTGCGAAGGTCGCCATGGCAGTCGCGCACGTTCCCGGCGGCGATCCGGGCGAGGAAGGTCCGCCGTTCGTCCCGCAGGAAGGCCCGGGAGAAGCCGGTGATCGCCGCGTAGGTTGCCGGCGAGATGAGGCCGCCGTTGAGCGGCCCCGCCTGCTCGAAGTTCTCCTCGACGTTTCGCCCGATCGTGCCCGGCTGTCCGAAGTGGTCGATGCGGGGACTCCGGTCCGCGGCCCCATGAAACGTGGCGATACGCCGGGCAACCGCGCGGATGTCGGCGTCGGTCGCGACATCCCGGGCGACGAGGCTCGCCAGCATCCGGTCATCGGGGAGCCTGCGCATGTGCACAAGGTAATCAACGACCTTCCCTCGGCCTCCGATGCGCGGCTGCCCGCGGTCCAACGTGAGCCGCTCGACGCCCAGGTAGACGTCTGGCGCGAGCCGGCGGTTGAGCGCCACCTCGCGGGCGCACATCAGGCGGCGGCGGGCCAGTGTCGAGTAGTCGAGGAAGCCGAAGTTCACTGGCTTCTTGAGCTTGTAGGCGTCGCTGGCGGTGAGGAACACGGCCGAAGCATGCGTTTCGCGCACCTCGATGCGGTCAGGCTGGCCGGGATAGAGAGCAGGGTCACTCAGAGCGTCGATCAACCCCCGGACATCCATGGCGTGCTCCGATCGGCACGGCTGCCTGGGCCCCGGTGAAGGGTCCGCTACCATCATGCTCGCCCCGGTGATCGGCGGCCACGGCCAAACGGCCCGGTCCGCCGGGCCGCAGGGCGAGGAGGCTGCCAGGCTCTAATGCCACGTCATCGCCGTGAGCGCCACGCTGAAGAGCACGGTCCCCTTCAGCAACATCCGGTCGGCCAGCAAAAGTGCGCGGTTCATCTCGGTCTGTTCCTTCATGTGTGTCTCCAGCGTCTCGGCCCGGCGCATCGAGGCCGAGGGCCGATCGGTCCGCGCACGGCTGCCGTTTGGCCACTCCTCGCCCGGCTGGAGCGGATGTTCCCGGATTCGAGCCGGTTGGCCCACCAAAACGCGCCGCTCGGCAGGCTTCAGGGCGCGCCGGCCGGGCGTACGTTCAGCCGGCGGCGGATCCACCATGGCTGACGACGACTACTTCGAACACGACGCCGACATCGGCGTGATCGGGCGCGGGCCAACGGTCGAGCGCGCCTTCGAGGCGGCCGCGCGGGCGATGTGGGCGGTGATGGCCGACCCGGCCATGGTGCGGGCCACGGCCTCCGTGCAGGTGACGTTCGTCGAGCCCGACCGCGAGCTGGCGTTGGTGACCTGGCTGAATGGGTTGCTCTCGGCGGCGCGCGTGGAAGGGCTCGTCCTCGGCACGTTCTCGCTTGTGCGCGATGGCGAGGCCTGGCGTGGCGAGGCGTGGGGCGAGCCCTGGCGCCGCGACCTCGAACGGGGCGTCGAGGTGAAGGGCGCCACGCTTACGGCACTGATCGTGGAGGAGACACCCGAGGGCTGGGAAGCGCGCTGCGTCGTGGACGTGTGAGGGAGGACTTCGATGGACATTTCGCGACTGGAACCGATTGACGACTACAGCTGGCGCCTGCCGGTGCGCGCGGGTGAGTCGCGAGCGCCTGTGGTGATGTACGGAAGCCGTGAGCTGCTGCGGACCATGGACGACAAGGTGTTCGAACAGATTACGAACGTCGCTCGCCTGCCGGGCCTGGTGGGGGCGGCGATGACGATGCCCGACGCCCACTGGGGATACGGCTTCCCCATCGGTGGCGTCGCCGCTTTCGACGCCGAACTGGGCGGCATCATCTCCGCGGGCGGGGTCGGGTTCGACATCTCGTGCGGTATCCGCTGTCTCCGTACGAATCTCCGGTTCACCGACGTCGCGCCAAAGCTCCGCGAGATCGCGGACGAGCTGTTCGAAGAGATCCCCGCCGGTCTCGGCGAAGAAGGGCGGCTGAAGCTTTCGCCGGCCGAACTCGACGACGTGCTCATCGCCGGCGCGCGCTGGGCGGTGGATCGGGGCTTCGGACCCGTCGAGGACCTGGAGTTCGTGGAAGAGCGCGGGTGCGCCTCCGGCGCCGTCCCGGAGAACGTCTCGGAGACGGCCAAGCGCCGCCAGCGCGGCGAAATGGGCACCCTTGGATCGGGCAACCACTACCTGGAGCTGCAGGTGGTCGAACGCATCCACGACGAGCGCGTAGCCGCCGCCTTTGGGCTGTTCGAAGGACAGGTCATCGTGGCGATCCACTGCGGTTCACGCGGGTTGGGCCACCAGATCGGCACCGAGTACCTGGTGTCGCTCGCGAAGGCGGCACAACGGCTCGGCATCGTCCTGCCCGACCGCGAACTGGCTTGCGCACCCATTAAGTCGCCCGAAGGCAAGCAGTACCTGGGCGCCATGTATGCGGGGATCAACTGCGCGCTCGCCAACCGGCAGATCCTGGCCCACCTTACCCGCGGGGCGTTCGCGCGCGTCTTCCCCTCGGCCACCCTGGAGACGCTCTTCGACGTGTCACACAACACCTGCAAGCTCGAACGCCACCGGGTGGAGGGACGAGAGCGGATGCTCTATGTGCACCGCAAGGGGGCGACGCGGGCGTTCGGCCCGGGACACCCGTCATTGCCGGAGCGGTACCGGGAGGTCGGACAGCCGGTGATGATCGGTGGCAGCATGGGGACGGGCTCGTACGTGCTCGTGGGGACGGCCGAGAGCGAAGAGCGGGCGTACTCGTCGGCGTCGCACGGCGCGGGAAGGGCGATGAGCCGGCACCAGGCGTTGAAGCTATGGCGCGGGCGGCAGCTGGTCGATGAACTCGCGGGCCAGGGCATCCTGATCCGTACCCGTTCGATGCGTGGCGTGGCCGAGGAAGCGCCCGGCGCCTACAAAGATGTTGACCTGGTGGCCGAGGCGACGGAGCGTGCCGGGCTTGCTGCGCGCGTCGCCTTCCTGAAGCCGAAGGCTTGCGTGAAGGGGTAGATGTGCCCGGAGATTCGGGTCCGCCGGCCCGTGCCGCCGGGCCCTTCGGCCTTGGAACACGGGCTCCAACGCTGGATGATGGAGGACATGGCCGCTGAACTGGAGCCGCGCAGCTTTCGGGCGGCGATTCCGCCGGGGGCGCTGCCGGCTTCGACGCGCGACGTAGAACCCCTGCAACGCGTGACTGGCCAGGCGCGGGCGATGGAGGCGATCGCCTTCGGCGTCGGGCTCGACGCCGAGGGCTACAACATCGCCGTCTCGGGCCAGTCGTCGTCGGGCCGGACCACGGCAGTCGGCATCCTCGTGACCGAGGCGGCGGCGGCACGCCCGGCCGTTTCCGACTGGGCGTATCTGCACAACTTCACCGACCCACATCGCCCCGTCGCGGCCTCGCTGCCACCGGGACTGGGCCCGGCGCTGCACCGCGACCTTGCACGGCTGGTAGACGCCTGCCGGAACGAGATCCCGAAGGCGTTCGAGAGCGAGTCGTATCAGGAGCGCAGCAGCAAGGTCTTGGAACCGGTGAGCCAGGCGCGCGACCACGCGCTCGCGGAGATGCAACGGGCTGCGTCGCGCCAGGGGTTCGCGGTGAACATAACGCCGATGGGGTTCGTGGCCGTGCCTATCGGCCAGGACGGCCGGCCGCTCGCACCCGAAGTCGTGGCAAGTCTTCCCGAGGAGCTTCGCGCCGCGATCGACCAGCGAGGTGAGGCGGTGGAAGAGGCGGTCGGCGCGACCATCCGCGAGCTGCGGAAGCTCGACACCCAGGCGCATGACGCCATGGAGGCGCTGGACCGCGATGTCACGCGGTTCGTGGTCGGCCACATCCTGGACGAGCTGCGGGAGAAGTACGGCGCCTACGGACTCACCGCACACCTCGACGCGGTCGAAGCCGACATCATCGCGAACCTCGAGCAGTACAAGCGCTTCACCCAGGCGATGCTTCAGCAGCTCCCGGCCCATCTGCTGAGCCAGGCGACCGAGGAACGGGAGCAACTGCTTTCGCGCTACACGGTCAACCTCTTCGTTACGAACGGCGGCAAGGGACACGGCGCTCCGGTGGTCGAAGAACGAAACCCGACCTACTTCAACCTCTTCGGCCGTATCGACTACCAGGCGAAGTTCGGGTCGTTCGTGACCGACTTCACCCAGGTCCGGGCTGGCGCCCTTCACCGGGCGAACGGGGGTTTCCTCGTGCTCCAGCTGGAAGAGCTGCTCACCGATGGGCGTGCCTGGCTGATGCTCAAGAGGTCGCTCAAGAGCAAGGAAGTGCGCGTGGAAGGCATCGGCGAGGCCTGGCTGCCGCTCCCGGCCACAAACCTTGTGCCGGCCGCCATCCCACTCGCGGTAAAGGTCATCCTCATCGGCCAGCCGATCGTGGTGGCTCTGCTGGAACTGCTCGATCCGGATTTCCCCGAGCTGTTCAAGGTCCGCGCCGAGTTCGAGCCCGACAGCGACTGTGACGCTCCTACCATCGCTGCCTACGCCGCCTTTGTGCGCCGTACGACGGACACGTGCAGCCTCATGCCGTTTGGCCACGAGGCCCTCGCGGAGGTCGTGCACTATGGCAACCGCCTCGCTGGCCGGCAGGACCGCCTGACGACCCGCTATGGGGCCATTGCCGACCTCTGCCAGGAAGCCAACAGCTTCGCGGCGAAGGAGGGAACGGCCGAGGTTGCCGCCGGCCATGTGTTGGCCGCAATCGCCGCCAGACGCCGCCGGTCGAGTCTCGTCCCTGACCGGCTCCGGAGGTTGATTACCGAGGGGACGCTGCACGTCGAAACCTCGGGTGCGGTAGTCGGCCAGGTCAACGGGCTCGCTGTCTACCAGGTCGGCAGCCATGCGTTCGGCACGCCGGTGCGCATCTCGTGCCGGACGGGCGTCGGGCGGCGGGGCGTCGTCGCCATCGAACGCGAGGTGGAGCGAAGCGGCGCCATCCACACGAAGGGCATCCTCGTCCTCAGCGGCTACCTCACCGGCACCTTTGGCCGCATGCGGCCACTCGCTTTCACCGCCAGCCTCACGTTCGAACAGAGCTACGACGAAGTCGAGGGCGACAGCGCGTCCTCGGCCGAGCTCTACGCGATCCTCACGGCGATCGCGGGCGTGCCCATCCGCCAGGACATCGCTGTCACGGGCTCCGTCGACCAGTTCGGCCACATCCAGGCCGTTGGTGGCGTCACCGAGAAGATCGAGGGCTTCTTCGATGTCTGCAACGAGGCCGGGCTGACGGGCCAGCAGGGCGTCGTGATACCCGCGACGAACGTCCTCAACCTGACCCTGAGGCCCGACATCGTGGCGGCGGCGGACGACGGCAAGTTCCACATCTGGTCCGTGGCGACGGTCGAAGAAGGTCTCGAGATCCTGACCGGTATGCCCGCGGGGACACTGCAGGAGGATGGGGCGTATCCGGACGGCACCATCCTGCGCCGCGTCGCGGACGCCCTCGCCAAAATGCACGAGCTGACGGCCCACGACGCGGGCAACGACGGTCCGGGTGCGGACAAGCCGGCGCAGTGAGCGACTCCCGCCCCGCGGACCGCACCGCCGGGCGTTTCGTCCGCGACTTCGGCCCGCTCGTCGCCGTGATTCTGGTGTACTTTCTCCTGCGGGCGCGCGCGCCCGTCGACGTCGACCGGGCGGTCAGGGTTGCCGTGCGCCTGATCGACATCGAGAAGTCCCTCGGCCTGTTCCGGGAGCAGGAACTCCAGAGTGCGACGACGGGCGCCCGCTGGGCGCGTGAACTGGCGAATCTGACGTACGCCTACCTGCACTTCCCGGTCCTGGCCGGGATGGGCGCCTGGGTCTGGTGGCGAAACCCCACGCGGTTCGCGGTCGTTCGGAACACGATGTACGTCTCGATGGTCATCGGGCTCGCATGCTACTACCTGTTGCCCGTGGCCCCCCCACGGCTGCTGGCGAGCTACGGGCACGACTACGGCTTCGTCGACACGGTCTTCGGTCAAAATGCGGGAGTGCCATATCCACAGCCATCGTTTTACGTGAACGACTTCGCGGCGATGCCCAGCTACCACTTCGGCTGGATGGCGCTCGCATCGGCCGCAATCTGGGTGGAAACGCGGAACCCGTTCGGCCGGCTGCTTGCAGCCGTGCTGTTGTTGGCCATGGTCTGGGCAAGCGCCGCAACCGCGAATCACCTGTTCGTCGACATGGTGCTCGGCGGGCTCGCCGTTGGTGTGTCGTGGGTCGTCGCCAGGCGGATTTCCCGCCGCTTGTCCGGATAGGGAACGAATTCAGGGCCCCCCGGCCTTGTGGCCGCACGGACTTCGGGTCTAGCCTGCGAGTTGCCCAGGGAGGGATGGGGGAGGTTGTCATGGTGCTGTTTCGTGATCGCCGAGACGCCGGCCGTCGTCTCGCGGCACTGGTGAAGGCGCGCGGCTATGAACGCCCGCTCGTGTTGGGTATCCCGAGGGGCGGCGTGCCGGTGGCAGCGGAGGTGGCGAGGGAGACCGGTGGCGACCTCGGCGTCGTGGTTGCCCGGAAGCTGCGCTCACCCTGGCAGCCCGAACTCGCGATCGGGGCTGTCGCCGCCGACGGGACGTCGTACATCAACATGGACCTGGTCAGGGACACCGGCGCGGACGAGGCCTACCTGGCCGAGGAGGGCCGGCGGCAGGCAGAAGAGGCACGGAAGCGCGAGGAAGCGTTCGACGGCCACCGGCGCGGGGTCGTCGCCGGGCGAGATGTCCTCGTTGTCGACGACGGCATCGCCACGGGCGCCACGGCGATCGCGGCAATCCGCTCGATGAAGGCGGCGGGCGCGCGGAAGGTGGTCCTGGCCGTCCCGGTAGGACCGCGTGACACCATCCACGCCATGCGCTCCGAGGCGGACGACGTGATCTGCGTGGCGGTCGAGGACGACTTCTACGCTATCGGCCAGTTCTACGAGGACTTCAGCCCGTTCGAAGATGCGCAGGTCAGGGCGGTGCTCGACTCGTTCGCGGCGGCCCCCATGGGAGTGGACCCGGTGACCGCCACGGTCACCCGCGACGGCGTGTCGCTCGCGATCCGCCTCGCGATGCCGGCGGGCGCCGGGCCGTGGCCCTGTGTCGTCTTCGTCCACGGCCTGGGCAGCGGCAAGGACTCGCCCCGCAACTTGGTGATTGCGGAACACCTGCTCGACGCGGGCCTCGCCACGCTACTGTTCGACTTGAGCGGCCACGGGGAGTCTTCGGGCGCCGGCGATGGCCTCGACGCCTACGTCGAGGACCTGGCGGCAATCTGCCAGTGGCTGTCGTCGCAGCCAGCGATTGACCCGCGGCGCGTCGGCCTCGCGGGGTCGAGCCTCGGGGCTGTCGTCGCGGTGGAAGCCGTGAAGCGGCGCCGCGTGGAGCCGGCCACCCTCGTGCTTCGGGCGCCGCCGCTCGATCCTGGTGAACTCGACGGGCTGGACGTACCCACGCTGGTCCTGGTCGGGTCGGCCGACCTCCTCCTCGCCGGCGTGGAGCAAGCCGTGGCGCGTGCGCCCGCCGTGACGCTGCGCGTGGTGCCGGGCGCGGGTCATCTCTTCGAGGAGGAGGGTGCGCTCGAAGAGGCGCTGACCGAGACGGTTGCGTGGTTCGTCCGCGTGCTTGCGGGTGCGCCGGCGGCGGTGGGACGTTGAGGCTGCCCGGAGCGGTTTTTTTCCCACGGCACGGGCGGCTGGGTCTGAGCGGAGGCCTCTCCGTTGCCGAAGGTAGAGGTAGGGATGTCATCACGGGCGCCGACCGCGTCCGGGCGGCGCGGCGCCATCCCCAGAGGAGCATCAGTGGACGAGCCTAGAGACGAGGCGCGTGACGACAGTGACCTTGCTTCGCCCGAAGCCGGGAGTGTTGCCGAAACGCCGGCCGAACGGATGGAGCGGCTCCGCGAGATCACGCGGGAGGACCGCCAGTTCGGCTACCTGATCGACGGTTTCCCCGATTCCACGCCCAGGCGTTCGCGCAAGCCGTGGCTCGTTGCCGTCGGGGCGCTGGCCGGCGTTGCGATGATGGCGGGCGCGGCCTTTGCGATGTTCGGCGGCGGGGGTGGCGATGCCGCCCCTTCGGACCTGCGGGTCGCCGGCGATGGCTCGCCAGCGACCACGCCCACCAAGGCTGCCCTGGTCGCGCAGCCGACATCGGCGAGCCAGAAGAACACCTCGACCGCCACGCCTGTCGCCGTGCCTATGGGCCAGGAGATCGCGCCGGGCGAGGGGGCCGTTGCCAGTACCGCTGTCGGCCAGGCGCCGGCTGGCTACGGCCAGATCTTCGGGATACCCATTTCCGTGAAGGCGAAGGTCGTCGACCGCTTCGGGTCGGCGCGTGGCGGCGACATGGTGCATGCCGGTATCGACGTCATCCCCGCGGCATCGAGCGGGTCGATCGTCGTCGTGTCGGTCTGCAACGGAAACGTCGCCGGGATCGACCGGCTCGAGGGGTACGGCGACTTCGTTGCCATCGATTGCGGGAACGGCTGGCGGGCCATCTACGCCCAGCTGAAAGACATCAAGGTCAAGGCAGGCCAACCGATTTCGCCCGGGCAGGCGGTTGCTGGGACGGGCAAGGACTACCTGCACTTCGAACTGCGCTACAACGGTGTGCCCGTGGACCCAGAGGCCTACATCGACTTCAACGTCGACCCGGCGGCCACGCCCACTCCCGGACCAACGAACACGCCCGCGGCCGGCCCGACGAGCGTCGCCAATCTTCCGCCGGACACGCCGGGGAGCGGACAGACGCCGACCGCTCAGCCGGCGGCGCCTACGTCGACCCCAACTCCGGCTCCGCCGACGGCCACGCCGACGAAGACACCCAAGCCTCCGACGCGCACGCCGACCCCCAAGCCAATCTCGCACTAGGATTTGCCGGCGCCCCGGCCACGGTCGTCAGAACGGCAGGCCTTTGAGGCCGAACAACGTGCGGGCGAGCGAGGCCCGCCCCAGGTGGCCGTTCCCGTGGCCGATGAGCCCGTGGCCGATCGCCTCCATCCGCGGCACGTCGCCCCATGGCCGGATGGACTGCACCGTCGCCAGGTATTCCGTGCTCATCGCCGCGACGCGCGGTACCACGGCGTCGGCAACGGCGCGCGTGTACTCGCTGAACTCGGAAGGCGCGGGAAAATGCAGCGAGTAGGCGTCGTTTGGGTCCTGCCCGGTGCCCTGGTCGACGCGCGGGAGGCCCCACCGTTCGTGGAACGAGCGTTGCAGCCAGACCGGCTGCTCCCGCTCGAAGACGAAATGGACGATGTTGTCGACGGTCCGCACGACGTGCCAGACGTCCCAGCCGATTGAGTTCGTGCGGCCGCCGAGCGTGTCGCGGAGCTGCTCCACGGTGAGCCCCTCGACGGCCATCTCGCTGTACTGGAGGACGCGGCCGACGAGGCTCGCATACTGGGCCGGCATGGTGGGCGGGTTGCCGAATCCGGGCAGGTTGGGCACGAAGTCACTCCGAAAAGGGGTGTGGGCAGTGTAACCGAACCGCCCGCACCCCCGGCGGTGTACGGGAAAGCGCGAAACGGCCCTGCCTCGTAGACTGCCGTCGTGTCGTACAAGTGGCGTGCGCTGATCGCCATCTGCTTTGGCAGCTACATGGCCACGATGGACGTGAGCATCGTCAACGTCGCCCTGCCGACGCTCTCGAAGGAGTTCGACCAGTCGCCCGACGTGGTGGTGTGGGCGACCCTCACGTCGAACCTCGTGGTCACGGGCCTCACGCTCACGTCGGGGCGGCTCGGCGACCTCTTCGGCCGCAAACGCGTGTATATCGCCGGGTGGGTGATCTTCACGATCGGGATGGGGGTGGCCGGGCTCGCACAGACGATCGGGCAGCTGATCGCCTTCCGCTTCTTCCAGGCGATTGGCGTGTCCCTCGCCCTTGGGAACGGTAACGCGATCGTCGCCGACGCCTTTCCCGAACACGAGCGCGGCCAGGCGCTTGGCACGACCGGCGCGGTTGTCGGCGCCGGCCTGATGACGGGCCCAATCATGGGCGGTCTC
>Ga0153916_10004759_pt1 | contig 10282 bp, 7 predicted proteins | sample Opewatmetagenome_FD_109642 | JGI IMG/M metagenome (GOLD analysis project Ga0153916, IMG submission 109642) | Freshwater wetland microbial communities from Ohio, USA - Open water 3 Core 3 Depth 4 metaG | ecosystem: Environmental > Aquatic > Freshwater > Wetlands | place: USA: Ohio, Lake Erie, Old...
ACAGAGTACACTCCTAGAGTTTCCTGACCCAACAAAGCAGCGAGGAGAAGTTGATCAACCCAGATCAAGAAGAAACTAAAACTACCTGAAATATAAAGTGGAAAAGAGAAATCTAAGAGCGGTTTGATTGGAGAAGGTCTCCGCGCAACGCCGAGACCTTTCAGAGTCATTATGAGACCAATGACTGAGATGACTATTAACCCGATTAACCAGCCTAATACTACTGATGTAAGTCCCCAGCCCAGAAGAAGCAGAAAGATGCTTAATGAAGCTTGAATTAGAGTATATCCTAGGCCTAAGACTGCGACTTGCCACATTTTCTGCATACCTTGCAGAAAACTCAAAGTCTCAACATTGAGAAGTGTAAATATAGCAGATAGAGCCAGCATGCGAAGCAAGAGACCATAACCTGCTGCGCCAAAAACCAAAATACTCAATTGCTCCGCGGGAATGAACAAGACGAAAAATGCGATAGCTGAAGAAACCACGCCCACCTGTAATACCCGAGACACCACACCCCTGGCTTTTTCAGGATTATTCTCCGCAAGGTATTGTGAGACGTACTTGATAGCCGCTGAAGGAAGAGCAAATGACCCGACAGCCGGAATCAAGGCAAGAACGAAAGACAACAAGGTATACACTCCCATCTCCTGCTTTGTCAGAACATGAGCGAGGACTATAAAGTAAATCAAGCCTATTACGGCATTTAGGAATCCTTGAATGAACAGGTACGTGGCCCCTCGAGCGACTCGTGCCGTCGGACTCACTGAAGTCAAAGAGTACTAGTCACCTACCTGCGAACACAACGAGACGTTGTAGAATCTAATAAAGTTAAGCTCAATCAAACAATCGTTCAAAAGCTGCGGCTGGAGTAAATCGAATCAGGCTGACGGAGAGATTTGTTGAAACACACTAAATAGTCAGTTGCACCGACACTTCGACAGGCAAAATTCGAAGAAATCAGCGAATCCACGATTCTGTCTTTGTGCGTTGATGCCTCAAGCACGATGTAAAAAGTCTTAAGGAGAGCATGCTTCAGTCCATGTAACACTTGAAGTTCAGCACCTTCGACATCTATCTTGATGAGTCTGAGTTCAGAATAAGATTCTAGCAGCGGATCCAATGGTATGGCGTCTACTTGATGCACACTTTTGGATTCTCTGTAGTCTACGACACCTGAGGCCAGGCCGTAAAACCCCTTAGGGATCTCCATGTGAAGTTTTGTTCTTTTGAACCAAGCAGCTTTTTGGATTACCTTGACATTCTGCAGTTTGTTAAGTGCCAAGTTGAGTTTGAGAACTTTCGTCGTTTCAGGTATGGGCTCTACTGCAATTACTTTTCCTTTGTCTCCAACAATTGGGCTTGCGATCATCGTGAAGTAGCCGATGTTTGCACCGATGTCCACGAAAACGTCGCCCTTTCTCAGTGTCTTACGAATGAAGTCTGTGACAATTCTCTCCCTCTTCGGGGATGCGTAATACAGGTCCTCTGTTCCACCGCGAGCAAAAACCGTGAACCCAAAAGGCTCTATCCGATACATCCCTGATCTGCGAAACGTCGGATTTGTGATTGTCTTTCGAACGAACAAGTTCAGTATGTCAACAAGTGCTGATGAGAAAAGATTCAAAATGCTATTGCCATCCAAGCCACGACAGGTGCTTATGAGTTTGTACCAGAAGACAACCCGACGTGTGAAAGCGACATGCAGAGAACCCCTTACAGGAAAACCCGATTTCCTGGTTTTTGCGGCATGAGATTCGTCTATTGAAGCATCCATTTTGCCCGTTATCCCGCTCGGAAATCTCTTCTGTAATGAGGGGCTTGTTTCAAACTAACAGCTACGGTGTATTTTCAGTTTCGCCTGACAGTTGCTTCTTGCCATAGATGTTCTTGTACCATTCGATTGTTTTTGGGATTCCAACCGACAAGGGAGTTTTTGGGTTGTGCCCCAAGTCCCTTTTCGCCTTGCTGATGTCAGGTCTTTTACTGACGACGTTGTGCACATCTTCTCCCAAATATTGCACCAGAGAATCATTCTTTCCCAAGTAGCTGAGAATCATGTCTGACACTTTCTTAACTTCAACATATTCCTCCCCTCCAACATTGTAGACCTCTCCATGTCTGAATCGATCGACTATATTGCAGAGAGTCGGAACTAAGTCGTCAATGTACATGAAAACTCTGTAGTAGTTCAGATACACATCATATGGCAAGTCATGAAGAGCCTTGTAAATGAACTGTGAGACCACACTGCGATAGGGAGTAAAATATTCCCCAGGCCCGTATGCGTTGAAGAGTCTTACAATTAATGTTTCCGTTTGCTTCGTTGCCATGGAATTCCCGATTTGCAGTTCGTTGACCCATTTGGAGATAGCGTAGTCATTATTCTGTCTCAAAGGCATTTGCTCACTCAATTCCTCCTTCAGGAAACCGTCTGGGGTCTTGAGCTCACCGTATATCTCTGAGCTGGAAAAGTGAATCAACCTGAATCTTTTCCGCTCCTGCATTCTTAGAATATTTTTTAAACCTATCACGTTGGTTTCCCAAAGTTGTTCGTAATAGTCTTCTCCATTTTTTCTGCCGAATTCGGCTGCTAGATTATAAACGTAGTCGAAGTTGCCTGCATCGAAAAGTCTTTCAACTTGCCTGTATTTGGAAATGTCACAGCGCATGTGATTGAGTTCATTGCTATGTTTGCTATCCGATATTGTTGCAGTGTGCCCGCGATTTACAAGCTCGTGCACAAGTGGACGACCGACCGTTCCATTCGAACCAATTACAAGAATTGACATCACGGCTTAATCACCTTTGTTGCTTCTTTCTTTGTCGATGTGCAAATTGATCATGCTCTTGTCTAACATCAAACTTGTCAGGTTTGTAACTTGTTCCAATTCGCAGAACAATAGGAGTCTTCATGACTGATTTTATCTCCATTTCGTCTCTCTCTAGTTCTTCCTTTATTGACGTGTGCTCAACCAAAACTGCAAGACAATCGGCATTCTTGGCCAGATCGATTATTGACTGGTATTTATGACCTTCAACGAAATTGTCATAGGCTGCCACATTGTATCCGTCCTCTTTAAGCACTCTAACAACTTCGAGTGAAGGACTCTCTCTCAAATCATCCGAATCAGGCTTATAGGTAAGACCGAGTGCTACTATTTTCGGGTTTCTTATATGTTTAACCGATTTTCTTATCTTTGAAGCGATTATTTCAGGCATAAGTTCATTCACTTTTCTGGCGGTCAAAATCAGATTCGTGTTTTTTGGATCGGAGTGGATTAAGAACCACGGGTCTTTAGGCAGGCAGTGGCCACCCACACCGATTCCCGGGCTGAGGATCTTAACTCTGGGATGCTTGTTTGCAAGTCTGATTGCTTCTTTGATGTCTATTCCGAGCGTTTCGGCAATCAATGAAAACTCGTTAGCTAGTGCGATATTTACGTCGCGATACGTGTTTTCCATCAGTTTGACTGTTTCAGCCGTCACGTCATCAGTCATCTGGATGTCTCCCTTGACAAAAGAAGCGTATATTTCCTTAGCCAGATTAGATGATTCTCGGTTGATGCCACCAATTACACGGTTGTTGTTGATCAACTCATAGAATGCCTCGCCGGGCATGACTCTTTCAGGGCAATGTGCTAGGAAAATGTCACTTCCGACCTTCAGTCCGGTGGATTTTTCGATGAGAGGCTTTACTACATTTCTCAGAGTTAAAGGAGGAATTGTAGATTCGATTATTATCAGGTTTCCTTTTTTCACGAAAGGAATGATCGCCTCCATCGCGGAAAGAACGAAGGAAAGATCAGGGTGTTTGCTAACGGTTTCAAGAGGAGTCTGCACACAAATAACGAATACGGCGGCTTCACAAGGCTTGCCACTGGCTCGGAAATTTCCTTTTACAGTTTCAAAGTTGAACATTCTTTCGATGTGTTTCTCTTTAATCGGCAAAGAGCCTTCTCTTAGCTCTTCGATCACCTTTCTGTTCACATCGACGCCTGTGACCTTGTGTCCTACCTTGGCTAGAATAATTGCGAGTGGCAAACCCACATAGCCTATTCCCATCACTACGATGTTCTTTTTCATCGACCATTCCTTGTCAAGTTTCACTTTTGTATTTTAGGAAGACTTCCTCGAATCTTTTAAAGGTGTAGCTTTTCCTAAACAATTCAAGATCACTGAAAAACCTGTTCTTGTCCAGCAAAGTATAGTTCGGATGTTTTCTCAACTTAGTGGATGACCTCCGAATAAGTTTCACGAAAAGACGGTTAAATTTCCATCCATGATTCACGATATAGTCAAACAGGAATTCAGACGTAAAAGGCCTGTTAAAGTGTTGCTTGGTTCTTAGAACCATGAGAAAATACGGCGCGAATTTCTTGACAAGCCTCGCTAAGTCTCCTTTTTTTTCCAGAGTAAGAAGCATTCTCATCCTGGTCAATTCACAACCGTGCATCATAGGTGCCTTTTTCTTCGAAGTTTGCGCCGCATGCTCTCTATAAAAGACTGCCGCGCCCTTTAACACATTGAGCTTCGCTCCTAACGCACTATAGCGCATCCACAAGTCCCCGTCAGCATCGACGTTCCTCACTATTGGGTCAAATTGACCATACTCCTCAACAGATTCACTCTGAATCATTATGGAGCTTCCATTTATCGGGTTTCTGAAAAGCAACATCATGAGTCGCAAATCGGAGTCAGGAATAAAAAGAGGATCGAGCAAGCGCAAGTGTGGCAGATAGCTGCCACTTACGGGAATCGCGCTCGAAAGAGAAAAACCTGCATAAAAATCTCGGTAGTAGCTCCAAGCGGCTTTCGTCTTGTACATGTTGGTGACTTGTTTTTGTATCTTCTCTTTGTCTATGAACATGTCATCGGCACTGAGCCAGCAGACGTAGACGCCTTTTGCGCTTGAGAAGCCAACATTTAGCGCGTTTGCTACTCCCTTATTCTTCCCGATATCTATGGTTCGTAGCTCAAGTTGGCTATCTTGAATCGATTCAGACAACTCCTGGGCCGTTTGTAGCGTCGAGTCTCCTGATCCATCATTCACCACAATCACTTCGAGCGGCCTGTATGTTTGATTGAAGCAGGAATTTACAGAGTCTTTTATGAATTCTGCAGCGTTGTAAGCAGGGATTACAACGCTCACAGATCCTTTCTGGTTCATTCTTGTCTGTCTCTCTTGTTAAGCAGTTCACGGTAAGTTGAAACTAAGCGTGCAACTATTTCGGTGGTGTTGTGATGCTTCTTGATAAAAGAGTATTGCTGTTGCCAAAGATCATAAGGCAAGTCCTTTATCACTACGGCAATTTCGTCAGATTCTTTTACGTCTTTCAATGGGAAGTCTTTGTTTTCATGATACTTGGACGAAACATAGCTTATCACTGGTCTGCCGCAAGTGATGGCTTCAATAGAGACCATTCCGAGAGATCCCAGAGTGAACCTGTCTATAACAACATCGGAATTCCAGTAGTACTCATTGACTTTTTCATGAGGAACTTTAGGCAACACATTCAGAGGTAGACCCAGGGAAGAGGCCAGCGCCACTGTTCTATCAAAATCTACGCCGTGCTGAATGATGTTTACTTCGATACGTTGTTTGACACTTGCCAGCGACTTTATGGCGATGTCTGTTCCTTTCACACTCCAGTTGGAATCGCTGGCGATTAGCACGCGCGTTTTTCTTCCATGCTTAAGAACAGGCTTTGGATAAAATAGCTGTGTGTCAATTGGATTGGGCAGATACTCGGCATCTGGTCTGAATGCTCTAGCCTGCTCCAAAATGTCAATGGTGCTGACCAATACTTTGTGGCAGTTTTTCAGGTTGTGCCTTACGATTCGGCCCCAGATACGATGTTTCATGCTGGTTCTCAAATCACTTCCATGGGCGTGACCTATGACAGGTTTCTTTCCAAATCTTAGGGCTAGATAACAATCTTGAAGCAAATAATGAACGTGAAATATCTCGGCGTCTGTCCTCAATATTCTCCATGTTATTCCGAAGGTTTTGTCCCAGATTTTCCTAGAACGTTTCAGATGCACGGGTTTGATTTCTGAAGGGAGATATTTAATCAGGGTTTCGGCGACGTATGCGCAATCATTCACCATGGCAAGTTTCAAAATAGCAACTCCTGAATTCACATAAGCCGGGTTCTGAGTAAACGCTTTCTGCGTCGCATTGGAGACTTGAGAGCCCCGTTAATATTCTAGGCATAACGTACACATTTCACCCATTCATCATAGAATTTCCCGACTTATGATATAAAATGTCGCCTTGGATATTGTACTACTGAAGCATGTTTAGGACTTCCAGAAAACTAAGGCTGTGATGAAGCATTCTTTGGTGGCGTTGAGTCTGCAAAGTGTATCACGGAAACGAGACCAAAAACTAAATAAAAAACCATGTCACTGTGTTGGTGCAAGAGGATAATATCGCATGAGTGCCATACGAAGGCTTTTCAGCCGAGAAAAAATCAGCGGCTTCTTGGGACGTCTTGGTGGTCTGCGAGTCAAAATAAGCCATGCCGCATTGTTGGAATTCTCGATTCTCATCTTAATACTGGTTTTAGCTTTCACCATTAGGCTGCTTCCGATTCGCTGGGGTTATTACATATCTGAATTTGACCCGTACTGGCAATACCGTCTCACGAAAGACATCGTGCAAAACGGCTACACACATTGGTTGACTTGGCAGGATACGATGAGTTGGTGGCCTTGGGGGAAAAATGTTGCCCAGGCTTCATTTCCGGGACTTCCTATGACTATGGCCACGTTTTATAGCTTCTTTAATCTTCTAGGGGTTCCCTTGCCTCAGTCGTCGCCTGTGGATCCGTTGGCTGCCGATCCGGTTTACAATTTTGTGGTAATCTTCCCTGTCATAATGGCCACTCTTACCGTTCTTGCCATGTACTTTCTTGGCAAGGATATTGGAGGAAAAGAAGTAGGGTTGTTCGCTGCGTTTTTCTTAGCCTTGAATGCCTCTTACATAGGACGCACGTCACTTGGTTTCTCTGACGATGAGAGTGTAGGGATCCTGGGCATCGTTTTGTTCTCTCTATTCTTTTTGAGGGGCATTGAAACTGAAAGACCGCTGAAGACTAGTTTTGTTTACGGAGTCGCCTCAGGTCTGACACTGGGCTATATCATTGCTTCTTGGGGTGCTTCCAGATATCCAATTGGATTGGCGATTCTTTTTGTTGCAGTTTTGTTGTTGTTGCGAAGGTATTCAAGCAGGTTACTTGTTACATACGGGACGACTTTCGCGATTGCTCTTTTCATTGCTGTAAATGTGCCAAAATTGGGCTTGGGGTTCTTCGAAGAGGTAACGAATGTTGCTGCGATGGGAGTGTTTCTTGTTTTGGTTGCGCTTGAGATTGGTCAGCGCATCAAGACGGTGAGAATGAAAGGCCTGTTTGCGCTTGGATTTGTGGCTGTAATCATTGCTGCATTCCTTGTGTTGTCTTACCTAGGATATATCAAGGGTCTGCAAGGTAAATACGAATCGGTGCTGAACCCGTTTGCCCGTCTGTTTTCTCCTGTGGTTTCTTCTGTGCAGGAACAGAGACCTGCGGCATGGGGGAGCATCTACTATGACCTTGGAATTGGCATTTTGTTCGTTCCTGTTGGTTTCTATTTTGCTGCTCAGAATCCTACAAACCGAAATATCTACTTAATTCTTTTCGGCTTGACCGGCATCTACTTTGCCAGCACGATGGTTCGTCTCTTGCTGATTCTAGCTCCAGCTTTGTGTCTTCTCTGGGCTCTTGCCTTAACAAGAGTTTTGAAGCCATTCGTAACGCTAGTGAGAGAGAAGCCGATCTCGTTTGGAAAGAAAATGCGAATTCAGACTCATGTTGGAAAGGAATTCAGTGCCTTCTTCTTAATAATGATACTTGGTCTTCTAGCTGTGACTTTTGTTTTCCCAAGTGCAGAGTCTAGGGCGCGAGGGTCGCCGATACCGAGAGTCTTTGATCAAGCCTATGTCCCGTCTACAATTGCTGCAGCTGGCCTACCTGTTAAACCGGATCAAATAGTACCCGATTGGCTTGATGCCTTGGCTTGGATGCGTTACAATCTTCCATCAGACGCCGTCGTGGTAAGCTGGTGGGACTACGGATATTGGATTACAATGATAGGAAACAAGACGACGCTCGTGGACAATGCAACGATCAACACGACCCAAATCAAGCTTGTCGGTGAGATGTTCCTGTCCAACCAGACGAAGTCAATCCAGATATTAGACTGGTTTAATGGGAACGCCAGCAACCAGGGTTATTCAAACAAAGTTGGCTACGTGGTAGTTTTCTCCACTTTTGACGGCAGTGGAAACGATATTGGATACGGTGAAGAAAGCAAGTGGAGATGGATGGCGAACATAGCCTTCAACAGTCTCGACGCTTACAGGCAATTTGGAAACTACACTTTGGGGAAAGACTGGGTTGACAGCAACAAAAACGGTCAACCTGACACTCAAGATCAGTTTCCAGCCAACGCAACAGGAGTGAACACAGTATTGTACCAATTCCTGCAATGGGGAAAAAGCAAGCGAGTGTCAAGTATCACGTTCCAGAAGCCAACGAATTTTCCATTTGAGCTCGTTTACTGGTCTCAGAGAGACAGTTCAACCGTCGTCACGGCAGGCGGGATAAACGCGCTTGTATGTGTGTTCAGAGTAATCTATCCTGCTCAAACATAGCAAGCTGAGCTAATGGGGAAAAGAACAAGATGTCCGACCCACCGCGAGAAAGAGGCATAGCCTACGAATGCGCGAAATGCGGCGCAATTGTTTCGTCTGAAGAGCTTGACCTTCGTGGAGGAGGAGTCAAGTGCACTTACTGCGGTTATCGTGTCTTAAAGAAAATCAGGCCACCTATAGTCAAACGGATAAAGACTCAGTGAATTCGGCAAATCTTTTATAATCCATAAACCAATCGTAGGTGAGGAGGGACAGATTCATCAAGCGCAAGCTATTAGATATACTTGCTTGCCCTATCGACAAATACTACCCTCTTGAATTGCACGTTTTTGAAGAGAAAGACGAAATTGTCGAAGGTGTAATTATCTGTCCAAAATGCTTGCGTTGGTATCCGATAAGAGAGGAAATTCCCGAGATGCTCCCGGACGAGCTCAGGGAGGAAAGGGATGAGATGCCTTTCCTACGAAAATGGAAGGACAAGTTTCCGTCTAGGATTGTCAGAGAAGGAAAACCATTCAACTTGAAAAGTGAAAAACCGAGACCTTAACAGGCAAACGTCTTACAATTCTTGCATGTCAGGTTCTACTTACGGTTATGAGGACTGGAAGAGCAGAGCTAGCTTGAGATTTCAAGCTCAGAAACTACGTTAAAGACAGTGGTTTTATTTTCACGGTTGTGCCTGTTCGCGCTGATTTCAGTGCCGCCTCGGCCACTTGGAGTGCCTTCAGACCGTCCATGCCTGTAATTATTGGCTCCTGGTTGTTGAGAATACTGCATGCAAAGTGCTGCAGTTCCAACTTCAAGGGTTCTCTAACTTCGTATCTAGGCGCAACCGTCTGTCCTTCTGTCTCGATTGTTATTTCCTGAGTTATGTAGTCTAGGGTCATGATGGCTTCGCTTCCAGTGACAACCAGTTTCCGTATCTTGTAAGGAGTCAGCCAGTTTGCCTCGATAAAGGCGTTTTTCCTCCCCTTGAAACTCAGCAAGATTTGTGCATGGTCTTCGAACTTCTTGTGTCGAAGGTTGCCAGCTCTCCCGTATACTCCTACTATATCGTCATTGAACAAATATCGTGTCATATCTATGTCATGTATGGCCAGGTCTTTAACTACACCGACGTCTCCAATGCGTTCGGGCCACTGCGAAACGCGTCTGGCCGTGGCGTACACTAGCGCGCCAATCTCGCCTTTGTCGATTGCCTGTTTGATGCGTTGCACTCCAGGTATGAATCTCATGAGAAAACCCACCATGAGGTAACGCTGGTTTTTCTTTGCTAATGCCACGATTTTTTTGGCTTCTCGAACGTTGTTTGCCATAGGTTTTTCAACCAATACGTGTTTTCCAGCTTTCAATGCACGCAGAGCTTCAACTGCAAGATTAGTCGACCAAGTGCAGACTGTCACGGCTTCAACATCAGTCCTTTTCAGCATCTTCTGACTGTCTGTGTACGATTCCACTCCGAACAGATCAGCTACGGCTTCTGCCTTTGCAGCGTCTTTGTCGCAGACCGCGACCAATCGGGTCTCGTTCATTTCCTTAAGGTTGCGAGCATGGTTTTTTCCCCAGAATCCGGCGCCGATGACG
>Ga0153916_10004760_pt1 | contig 10282 bp, 9 predicted proteins | sample Opewatmetagenome_FD_109642 | JGI IMG/M metagenome (GOLD analysis project Ga0153916, IMG submission 109642) | Freshwater wetland microbial communities from Ohio, USA - Open water 3 Core 3 Depth 4 metaG | ecosystem: Environmental > Aquatic > Freshwater > Wetlands | place: USA: Ohio, Lake Erie, Old...
GCCCGCAGCCGCTCCCAAACCGATTCGTCATACCAGCTTTCATGACGGAACTCGATGACGTTCCTAAACTCCGGGGACAACGTCGAGAGGAATTCCTCGAGCAGGTCCAGATCGAGCGTTATCGAGGGCGGAAGCTGGAAGAGGAGGCAGCCGAGCCTCTCCCGGAGCGAGCCGGCGAGGATATTGAAATAGTTGACCTCGCTCTTGACGTTGCGCAGCTTTTTGAGATGGGTGATCTGCCGGTTGGCCTTGAGGGTGAAGCTGAAGTGGGCCGGCGTCCGCTCCAGCCACCCGCGAAGAGTCTCCGGCTTAGGGAAACGGTAGAAGGTCATGTTGATCTCGACGGTGGCGAAATGACGGGCGTAGAAGGGCAGCCAGTCCGAGGAGGGGAGATCGGGCGGGTAGAACCGTCCCTTCCAGCCGGGGTAGCTCCAGCCGGAAGTCCCGAGATGATAGGTCGCAGCCATTTGCCCTTGGATCGGACTCTCTAATCCTATTATATTCAAAAGGATTCGGCAACGGAGAAGCGACATCTCGGCTTTAGCTATTTTTCTGAAACGCCTCCAAGAATCTATCCTAATTTATTAATGCCCCCTTATCCCCCTTGATCAATCAAGGGAGACTTAGAACAGGTCGACGTTTCGGGAAAAGGTCGAAGGGTGTGGGTGAGGAAGTTCATCCGAAACGCCCCCAAGACTTTGTTTGAAGTTCATTAACCTCCCCAACCCCTCCTATCGAATTAGTAGGGGCCTGAGAACGGTCTGCGTTTCGGGAAAAGGCCGGAGGATGCGAAGCGAGTTTCCTCGCTGGGGAAACGAGCGGGCTGACGAATCCCATACCCGAGCCTTTCTTGCTTTTTCGCCCCGGCTTTCATAAGATTTGGCACCTGGAGTATCGGTTGCCCGAAGCCTTGCCCGAGAAAAAAAGCCGCCGGTTCGCCTTGCTGGGAACCATCACCCATGATGTGATCACCCAGGCCTCCGGACGCGTCCTCTCGGGCGAAGGCGGAATCCTCTACCAGGCCGCAGGGCTATGCGGCTTGGGTCAGCATGTCACCCTTTACACCCACATCGGCAAGGACATATATCCCCGAGTCAAGCCGGTGATCGACCGCTGGACGACCTGCGATTCTTCGAGGATCGTCGTGATGCCCGGACCCGGCAACAGCGTCTTCCTCCACTATCCCGAGAAGGGCGAACGCGTCGAGGTGCTGGAATCGCACGTGCCGCCTCTCCGGCCGGACCGATTGCTCAAAGAACTGCCTGGAGTCAGTTTTCTCATCCTGGTCATCAACTCGGGCTTCGATATCGCCCTCCGTGACTGGCGCCGGATTGTCCGCCGCGCCGGGTGCCCCATCTGGTTCGACATCCACTCACTGGCCCTGACACTCGAGCTTCACAAAGCCCGTCGTTACCGGCCGCTCCCTGAATGGCGGGATTGGGCCGAGGGGACGACTTATCTGCAGGCCAACCTGAAGGAGGTCTCCTCTATGCTGGGAGAACCGGAGCAAATCCCCTCCGGTGAACGCCTGAGCCGTTTCGGGGAGCTGGCCCTGGAATTGGGCATCGAAGCCGCTTTCATAACTCTCGGTGCGGAGGGAGTCCTGGTGCTGCTGCCCGGTCGCACAAAGAAGGTTGGGTCGACGAAGGCCAGCCCCGTTGTGGACACCACCGGCTGTGGAGATATCTTCTGCGCCGGCGCAGCGGCTCTGTTGGCTTCAGGCGCCGATCCGGTTGAAGCGGCCGCCTTCGGCGCCGAGCTCGCCTCGGAAGCGGCCGGCGTTTCGGGAGTTGAACAGACCTACAGCCTGGTCAGAAACCGCTCTTATTGGGCCTGACCGCTCTTTACAGGCGAAATAATTGTGATAGAATAAAAGCCATCGTGCCCATAGCCGACCTCCGCAAGAGTCATCATTTCTCCGATTTTCTCAAACCCAATCAAGTCATCTACGAGCTCCAGGCCAAGGAAAAAGTCCGGGCCATCGAAGAGTTGCTTGACGTCTTGCTCAAGGAAAAGCTCATCAAGAACAAGAAACTCATCCTCACCCGGCTCGTCGATCGGGAGCAGCTGGAATCCACGGCCATCGGTGACAACGTGGCCCTTCCCCACGCCCGCGTGGACACGGGTGGCGAGATCGCCATCGCCATAGGGAGGTCGGAGAAGGGCATCGATTTTGACTCCATCGACAAGAAAAAAGTCCACCTCATCATCCTGGTCGTTTGGAACCCCACCTTGCCAGGGCTTTTTAACCATCTCTTTGCCGGGCTGGCGCGTTTCCTGAGGAAGCCGGAATACCGCCAGCGCCTGTTCGAAGCCCGGAACAAGGGAGACCTCTTCAAGGTCCTCTCCGAGATCGAGCTGACCATGCCCCATGAGGACCGGATCATCAGCCAGGCCGGTCTGCTGGCCAAGCTCCAAGAGCTCGAGCTCCGCAAAAAGAAGGCGACCAAAGACCAGCTCCGGGAGCTGCGCAAGCATGGTGAGCTGATCCGGGAAGAGCTCGACGAACCCCTGCTCACGCGTTTCGACAAGCTTCTGGAAAGGTACGGGTTCGCGGTGGCAGAGGTCTTGGATGGGGCCTGTCAGGGCTGCAACATGAGGATCGCCACCAAGATGAACTCGGCCATCGAAGGCAGCAACGACATCTATATCTGTGAGAACTGCGGCAAGTTCCTCGTCGCCCCGCGCAAGAAAAAGAAATAGCTAGCGGATCACTTCCCTGGCCAGGTTCACCGGCCTCACCAGCTTGTAGACGGGATAGGTCTGCAGCTCGCGGCTCCACTGGGGTATGATGTAGCGGTCGAAAAAGTTCCAGACGAGGAGGCCGTCGTCGCTCTCCGGCTCGAGAAGGTAGGCGGCCAGGCCGCCCAGCGGCTGGGCGGTCGGGATGATGAGCGTGCCCGCGGGAAACAGCTTTGTTTCAACCGCATATTCTCCCTTGACTTGGTTCAGGTGATGCCCCTGGTAGGCTCTCTCTGCTGATTTGATCTCCTTCACTCGGAAGGCTTCGACTTCGAGCGTCGCCGCCTCGGCAAGCTTTTCCACGAGAAGGCCATGCTGCCGCAGTTTGGCGAGGATCTCTGAATCCGGAACTCCGAGAACGTAGGCATAAGGGAACCGCACGCTCCTTTTTCCGACCCAGTCGGAATAGTAAGGGACGGTTTGGACATTGACCTTGTCGGTGGCTCTGATCTCCGGCCTCTGGCCTTCGCCCCGGGGAATGACCTCGGTCTCGTAAGCATGGATGGTGACTGGATTCTTGAGCGGCAGGACCTCGTATTCAACGAAGAAATTCTCTTTTTCGGACGGATTGATGCCCTTGAGGATGGCTTTTCGATCGGCCTCGGCGACGAGCCTCTCGATCTCCTCGAGATGGGCAGCACAGTAGTCCAGGATCGCCCGCAAAAAATTATAGTTGCCCCTGACCCGCGACCTGAAATCGGCATAGACGTAATTTTCATCGAGGATGGAGAAGCGGTTGCGCAGGCCGATGTAGTTCGTGAGATAGCGGGGCTGCGGCTCGAATGTCTCCCAGCCCTTTTCCGGCGCCCTGAAATCTCTGAATCCGCCGTAGCCCACGGCCGGGGTATCGTACTTCTTCTCCAGGTTGGCCTCGATCTCGGGCATCATCCGGTCTCTCTGGTAAGCGAGGATCGCGCCGTCGCCGTTCGGGTTGAGCCCCCAGGAATACGTGACCACTTCTTGATGGTAGGCTCCGTTGGTCGTGTGACAGTCGACGAGGAGAAGGGGATCCCAGCGGAGGAGGACGTTTTCGAGGAGTCCCCGGAGCTCGGGGCTTTCGAGCTTGATGCTGTCCCGGTTAAGGTCGAGGTTCTGACCGTTATGGCGGACGCCAACTCCCTGCTCCGGCCCGCCCTGATGTTTCCGGCTTTCCGGACTGATCCTCTCGTTCCCATCCGCGTTGAATATGGGAGCGATGAGCAGGATGAGCTTGTCAAGGTAGGGGAGCTCGGGAGAAAGGAGGATGTCCCGGGCCAGCATGAGTGAGGCCTCCTTACCCTCTACTTCCCCCGCGTGAATATTGGCCTGGATGTAGATAATCCCCCGGTTGCTTTGGCGCAGGGAAGCTGGCGGCAAGGGAAGGGGATTTCCGATCACCAGGAGAGGGACCTCCCTTCCTTCGGTGCTGGTGGCCAGGGTCTCCACCCGCAGGTACGGGCTCAATCTCTGCAGTGTCCGGACAAAAGTCATGACGTCGGCATGACGCGAGGTGGCCTTGAATTGGCTCTGCTCGGCCACCGTGAGGGGTTTTTCCTGAGCCAGGCCGAAGGCGCCAAGGAGGCTTATGCCCGCGACGAGGATAAAAAGTGCGGAGATTTTCTTTGCGGGTTTCTTCATTTGAATTTTCCTCTCTGTGAATTGATTGGAATTGGAGTCTATTAGATCGGGCCTGACGAGTCAATGGCCGGCGAAAAGACTATCGGGACATTAAATAAGCCTGAAAGGAAGCATCCCCATCCAGTTGATGAGGGATTTGGGAATGGAGAAGCGACCTCGAAGGTTCAGCCTTCACGAAACGCTTTTCGAGGGAAGCCGGCCTTGCGGCTGCGAGGACTGTTTGAGCACGCAAAGATCACACCGAGATGGAATAGAATGGAGGCAACATGCATATAGTGCCCGAATTTGTCGCGCGGAGTTCCGCAGCACCGAGAAAAACGTTTCGGGAACGGCGTTAAGAACCTGAGCGGGAGCGCTAACATTCCCAAATCCCTCATCATAATTGTCGGCGATAAGGAAACGCCTGCGCTCCGGCAAATCGATCATCCCCGCTGGCGGCTATTCGTGGTATGATAAAAACATGCTCAATTTTGGAGTCCGCCCGGAAAAGCAGGAGGCGCTTCGCCTGAAGATGGAGAAGTGCGGTATCCGCGAACAGGACATTCTCGAGAAATTCATCCACGGCGGCGGCAAGGGCGGTCAGAAGATCAATAAGACCTCTAGCTGCGTCTACCTTAAACACCTCCCCACTGGGATCGAAGTCAAGTGCCAGGCCGAGCGCTCCCAGCTTCTCAATCGCTTTCTTGCCCGAAGGATCCTGGCCGAGAAGATGGAGCGGAGGATTCTGGGTGAGCAGAGCGAGGAAATACAGCGGGTCGAAAAGATCCGCCGGCAGAAGAGAAAAAGGTCGAAGCGGGCTAAGCAGAAGATACTCGACGCCAAGAAGGCGCATGCCGAGGTAAAGCTCCTGCGGGCCTTCCGGCCTGATCGGGATGAGATGTAATGTTTTTTCAGCCGGCCAGCCTGATCAGCGTATGAAGCAGAAGGTTGGCGCCCTTGTCCAGGTCCTCCCAACTGATCATCTCATCCGGTGAGTGGCTGATCCCATCCCGGCAGGGAATAAAAATCATCCCGGCTTCGGCCAGTCCGGAGACGATCTGGGCATCGTGCCCGGCGCCGCTCGTTACCCGCATCGAGGGATAGCCCAGGTCACGGCATCCTTCCTCGATGATTCCGATGATCCGGCCGGAAAGGGCCACGGGCACCGTCCTGTCGACGGTCTTGGAATGGAAGGTAACTCCTCGCGTCGAGGCGATATCCATGGCCAGCGTCTGGAGGTCCCTGTCCAGTGTCTTGAGCGTCTCGCCGGATGGGCTCCGGACATCGAGTGTAAAATCGACCCTGCCCGGAACAACGCTGAACGATCCCGGTAGGACCGTGACTTTTCCGACCGTGATCATGCTTCCATAGTGTTTTGTGGCCACGAGTTGCGTTCCTTTGAGCGCGAAGTCCGCCGTCGCCAGGAACGCGTCTTGGCGGAGCTCGAGTGGCGTCGTCCCGCCGTGGTCGGCCTTGCCCACGAAGGAGCATTGGCTGTAAGTTTTCCCGGCGATGCCCTCGACGATCCCGATGGGAATATCCTCTGTCTCCAGCGCTGCCCCCTGCTCGATGTGGAGTTCGAGATAGGCCTCGAATTCGGGTCGTTCCTTGTGGGCCGCTAGAATGCTTTCCAGGCTGTACTCGGTTCCGGCCAGGATATCCCTGAGTGGGCGGCCAAAAGAGGTCAGCCCTTTTTCAATCTCTTCCTTGTCCAGCAGGCCGGCGAAAGCGCGGCTTCCCAGGAAATCGCCGACCAGGTTACCCTCCTCGTCGGAGAAGGCGACGAGTTCCAGGGGTTTGGCCAGGGGGTGTGCCGTCTCCTTGAGTTGGCGCAGGCATTCCAGTCCGGCCAGGACTCCTATCGTCCCATCAAACGCGCCGCCATTAATGACCGTATCGATATGGGAGCCGACCAGCACGGCCCGTCCGTCTCCGCCCAGGCGGCCGAAGGTATTGCCGGCCCCGTCCCGCCGATAGCACAGCCCGGCTTCGCAGATCCTTTCTCTGAGCCAAGCCTGGGCTTCGAAGTCGGCCTGGCTGAAGGACGGCCGGCTGATTCCGCCTCTTGGGCCCCGGCCGAACTTGGCCAGCGCTTCGATGTCGGCCCGAAGACGTTCGATGTCGATCTTCATGTTCATGGCCCTATTTTCCTAGCAGCGCCTTCATCTCCCTGACAGCCTGGACGACGCCGACGACTGCGGCCCGGGCGACGATGGAGAACCCGATGCTGAGTTCGGAGATTTCGGGGAGGCCGACAATCTCATCCACATTCCGGTAATCCAGCCCGTGCCCGGCATGGACCTCCAGCCCCAAACGGCGGCCGAGAACCGCCGCATCCTTGACCTTTTGGAGGGCCCTGTCGCGGGCCGGGCCTGGCTTGAGATCGGCAAATTTCCCGGTGTTTATCTCGATGAGGTTGACACCGACTTCGGCGCACGCCCTGATCTGGCCGGGGTCGGGATCGACGAAAATGCTGACACGGATCTTGGCTTCTTGGAGCTTGCGGATGAACGGGCCGAGATGCGCTCTGGCCGCGCTGACGTTCAGCCCGCCCTCGGTCGTCAGCTCTTCGCGCCGTTCGGGGACCAGTGAGACGACATCGGGCCTGACCCGGACGGCGAGCTTCTTCATTTCCTCGCTGGCCGCCATCTCCAGGTTCAGCTTAGTCTTGACGACCTCGCGGAGCAGCCGAAGGTCCCTCTCCTGGATGTGCCTCCGGTCACCGCGCAGATGAATGACAATGCCTTCGGCCCCGGCCTGCTCGGCCAGGAGCGCGACGAGCACGGGGTCCGGCTCGTTGCTTTTCCGCGCCTGGCGCAGTGTCGCAAAGTGATCGACATTGACCGCCAGTCTCATGGCTGTTCTCCTAAGTATTTGGCGATGACTGAGGTCATCCGCCCGGCCATCTCTTCGATCCGTCCGAGGTCTTCGCCCTCGAGCATCACCCTGGCCAGGGGTTCGGTGCCGGAGTAGCGGACGTCCAGTCTGCCGGAGCCGGCGAGCTCGGTCCTGATCTCCTCTATCGTCCGGACGACCTCCGGGAACTGCTTGAAATCGAGCTTCTCCCGGACTCGGACATTGTGAAGGACTTGGGGAAACTCCCTGAGTCCTCCGGTCAATCCGGAAAACGAAACCTGGGCTGCCAGCATGGCTTCGAGCATCCTCAGGCTGGTCAGGATGCCGTCGCCGGTCGGGCAGTCGTCCAGGAAGATTGTGTGGCCAGATTGCTCGCCTCCCAGGTTTGCCCCGATCTCCATCATCTTCTCGAGGACGTATTTATCGCCAACCCTGGTCCGCACAAGCTCGACGCCCATATCCCGCAAGCCCTTTTCCAGTCCCATGTTGCTCATGGTCGTGGCCACGACGGCGCCGGACTTGAGCCGCCCCCGATCCTTCATGAAGCGCGCCTGGACGAACAGGGTATGGTCGCCGTTGAGAATTTTCCCTTTCTCATCTACCCAGAGCGCCCGGTCGGCATCTCCATCGAAAGCGATGCCCAGGTCTGCCCGGGCCGCCACAACATGACGGGCGAGGTTGTGGGGATGGAGTGAGCCGCAGCGGCGGTTGATATTCTTCCCGTCGGGGACATTGAATATGGGGATTGCCCTGAAACCCAGCCGGAAGAGAATTGTCGGAGCGATGACCGAGCTCGCGCCGTTCGAACAATCGACGACGACTGTCAGGTCCTCGGGGACCCGGGCCTTCCCCAGCTGGTCAATAAGGAAGTCCTCATAATCGTCGGCCAGAGCGGCCTGGGGACGGAGCGCCTCCACCTCGGTCAGGGCTGCCGTTTTGCCCTTGCCCTCCAGGATGGCCTTTTCAATCCGTATCTCCCACTCATCAGAAATCTTGATCCCTTCCGAAGAAAAAACCTTGATGCCGTTGTCCCGATAGGGATTATGCGAAGCGGAAATCACTATCCCGGCGGAAAACCGGTGTTTCCTGGTCAGGAAGGAAACAGCGGATGTCGGGATGATCCCGGCGGAGACCGTCTCTCCGCCGCCCGCCTTGATTCCTGAAGCCAGCGTTTGTTCGATCCAGGGGCCGGACTCCCGGGTGTCACGACCGACAAGAACGCGAGGCTCCAGTCCTTCTTCTTTGAGGAGGTCGATGAGCGCCCGGCCGAGGACCCGGATGGTGGGAGCATCAAGAGGATACTGGCCCGCTACGGACCTGACTCCATCCGTTCCGAAGAGCTTTTTCATCTCTTCCTCTTGGGTTCGGGCTTTCCCGATACTTTGATCTCTTCGAGGAACATCCTTACCTTGACCCGGGTCCGCGGCGTGGCCAGCCGCAGCTCGGGCTTGGGCAAAATGAGGTCGGCCTCGACCTCGGTGGAGGCGGTGAGCTCAGAGATGTTGATCGGGCTCGTCGAGACTTTGTCTTTTTCCCGGATCTTGCTTTCCGGTCCCTTGACCAAAACCCGGGGCGGCGTGATCTCGATCTTGGAAATACCGTATCCCTCCTTGGCCTGGCCGATGATGGTGGGGACGACGTCGAGCAGGACCTCCTGCGTCCGCTCCAACTTGAGCTTGACCTTGGTGGGGGATATGCGGATCACCTCTGCTCCGGGGGGGATGCTGATCATGGTCTCGTTGAGGGGGTATTCCTGTTGGAACACGGAGGCTGTACTGAGGTTGAGTTTGGCGAAGACATTGGCGGCGCTGATCTCGTTGATCATCCTGTTGGGAGCCCTGATGGTAACATCCACCGTCGGGTCGGGCTTCTCCACGAGCTCGATGTCCGCCGGGATATTAAGGGTCTCGAGGGGAATGGTCAGCGTTTTCTCGGATAGCGTCTTCTCCTCGGGGATGAGAGAAAGCCAGAGGATAAAGGCCAGCACGAGAGAGAGGAGCTTGAGTTCCCAATTGCGGACGAGCAGGTTGCGGATTGTCTTGATCATCTTTGCTCTAGATAGCGCAGCAGCGCGTCTTTCAGCTGGTCTTTATCCTTGACCTTGGCCAGCTGTCCCTTGGTGGCCAGGGAGATTGTGCCCGTCTCTTCGGAAACCACGATGACGGCGGCGTCCGTTTCCTGGGACAAGCCCAGGGCGGCAAGATGCCGCGTCCGGGCTAAGAATTCCTCACCCAGGTTGTGCGAAGCCGGGAGCGGCAGCAGGCAGCCGGCGGCCAGGATCTTGTTCCCTTGGAGGATCACGGCGCCGTCGTGAAGGGGGGAGTGGGGGAAAAAGATATTCACCAGCAGGTCCTTGGAGAGGAGGCCATCCAGCCGCGTCCCCCGGTCGGCGAAAACCTTCAGCGAGATCTCTTTCTCCACGGCGATCAGGGCTCCGATCTTTTTTTGCGACAGGTAATCCACGGCCAAGAAGAGGTCCTCGAGCTTCTCCTCCAGGGACCGAAGGGAGAACGGCCGGCGGAAGGACCGGGAGCCGAGGCCCGTGAGGAACCGCCGGATCTCACCCTGGAAAAGGACGATTACTGCGATGATGAAGTAGGTCGTGAAGCTCCTGATCAGCCGGTGGGAGACGACGAGCCGGGCCCACTGGGTAATTAGGTAGAAGAGGCCGATGATGACGATGCCGATGGCCATTTGATAGGCCCGAGTATCTTTGATCAGGCGGAAAAAAGAATAGAGGAAGAAGGCGACCAGAAGGATGTCCAGGACGTCGACGAGGGTGATTTGGGCCAGAGCATTCAGGATATTAGTGAACATAGGGTTTACCCTGTCCCTCCGGCGGGGCCCCGGCGGCCCCCTGGCCCAAAATGGCCTCGGCCACAGCGACGGCCCGCTTGACGGCCTGGAGGTCGTGGACGCGAAGGAGAGAGGCGCCGTGCAGGATGCTCACGACCGCGGCCGCGATTGTCCCTTCGAGCCTGTCCGGGGCCTCGAGCTTGAGGATCTTGCCGATGAACGATTTGCGGGAAATGCCCACGAGCAGCGGCCGCTCGAGATCGGCGAGCGCTCCCAGGTTGTTGAGGAGGGC
>Ga0153916_10004761_pt1 | contig 10282 bp, 8 predicted proteins | sample Opewatmetagenome_FD_109642 | JGI IMG/M metagenome (GOLD analysis project Ga0153916, IMG submission 109642) | Freshwater wetland microbial communities from Ohio, USA - Open water 3 Core 3 Depth 4 metaG | ecosystem: Environmental > Aquatic > Freshwater > Wetlands | place: USA: Ohio, Lake Erie, Old...
AGGGCTACTCGCTCAGTCCAATGCGGGGCCCCCGACCAGAGCAGTCGCAGGGACGCGAGCCGCCGCGGAGGCCGGCTCCGCCGGCCGGGAGCGACGGCGGTCGGTGGCCGTCACGCTTGCCTGGCGGCCTCCGACGTGTCGCTGCGGCTGCGTCGGGAGGGGGAACAGTGCGGTAGCACGGGCCCCCGACCAGAGCAGTCGCAGGGACGCGAGCCGCCGCGGAGGCCGGCTCCGCCGGCCGGGAGCGGCGGCGGACGGTGGCCGTCAGGCTTGCCTGAGCGGCGTCCGGCGGGTCGCTGCGCGTGCGCGGCCGAAGGGGATAGTGCGAAGGCACAGACCCGAAGAGCCGCGTGCGTGCAGCGACCCGAGGCGGGCGGAGCCGGGCTCGGCCCGGCGGGAGCCCGCCGGCCGGTCGTCGCTCAGGCGCCGTGGCAGCGCTTGAACTTCTTGCCCGAGCCGCACCAGCAGGGATCGTTGCGCCCGACCTCCCGGTGCTCGTTCACGACCGGGCGTTGCGGCGCGAGCGCAGGCGACGTCGCGAGCGCCGTTCCGGAGAGCGCCGCTCCGCTTGCAGCGGCGATGGCGTCGGCGCCGGCGGCCGTCTCGTGCTCGTACGCCAGCGCCTGCGGGGCCTCGACCGGCTGCAGGTCCTGGGCCTCGTCGGGTGCGAGCTCGACGTGGAACAGCGTCAGCACGACCTCTTCACGGATCACGCGGCTGAGCTCCTCGAACATCAGATGGCCTTCGCCGCGGTACTCGACGAGGGGGTCCTTCTGGGCCATGGCACGAAGGTGGACGCCCTCGCGCAGGTAGTCCATCGCGTCCAGGTGCTCGCGCCAGCGCGTGTCGACGACCTGCAGGATGACGAAGCGCTCGATCTCGCGCGTCAGCTCCGGCGTGAATCCCTCCTCGCGCTCGGCGTAGGTGTCGAGCGCGTCCTGAGTGAACTCCTCCACGAGCGACTCGCGTGCCATGTCGACCTCTTCGCGCAGCTCCTCCACGGTGATGTCCGTGCCGTAGAGCGCCTGCATCTGCGCCACGAGACCGTCGAGATCCCACTCCTCGGCGACGTCGTTCTCGGTGAACCCGTTGACGTTGTCGCGGATCACGTCCTCGATCCAGCCGCGGATCTCCTCGGAGAGGTCGTCGCCGTCGAGCACGCGGCGCCGCTGCTCGTAGATGACCATCCGCTGCGTGTTCATCACGTCGTCGTACTTGAGGACGTTCTTGCGCGCGACGAAGTTCTGCTCCTCGACCTTCTTCTGCGCGCCCTCGATCTGGCGCGAGAGGATCGACGCCTCCATGGGCTGGTCGTCCGGGATCTTGAAGCGGTTCATGATCCCGTGGATCCGGTCGCCGGCGAAGAGGCGCACGAGATCGTCCTGGGCGGAGAGGTAGAAGCGGGTCTCGCCGGGATCGCCCTGACGCCCGGAGCGGCCGCGCAGCTGGTTGTCGATGCGTCGCGACTCGTGACGCTCCGTCCCGAGCACGTACAGCCCGCCGGCCTCCCGCACGCCCTCGCCGAGCTTGATGTCGACGCCACGACCCGCCATGTTCGTCGCGATCGTGACGGCTCGGGGCTCGCCCGCGAACTTGATGATCTCGCTCTCCCGCTCGTGCTCCTTCGCGTTGAGAACGTTGTGCACGATCCCGCGCCGCGTCAGCACCTCCGACAGGTACTCGGAGGTCTCCACCGCGATCGTCCCGACGAGAACGGGCTGACCATTCTCGTGGCGCTCGACGATGTCGTCGGCCACGGCGTTCCACTTCGCGTCCTTCGTCTTGAAGATGAAGTCGTTCTGGTCCATCCGCACCACCGGCACGTTCGTGGGAATCTCGACGACGTGCAGGTTGTAGATCTCGACGAACTCCTTCTCCTCGGTCTTGGCGGTGCCGGTCATGCCGGCGAGCTTCTCGTACAGCCGGAAGTAGTTCTGCAGCGTGATCGTCGCGAGCGTCACGTTCTCCTCGCGGATCGCGACGCCCTCCTTCGCCTCGATCGCCTGGTGCAGCCCCTCGCTCCAGCGCCGGCCCTCCATGATGCGGCCGGTGTACTCGTCGACGATCTTCACCTCTCCGTCCTGGACGACGTAGTCGACGTCGCGCTTGTACAGCGACTGCGCCTTCAACGCCTGCGTGAGGTGGTTGACGAGGTGGACGTTGCGCGGGTCGTAGAGGTTCTCGACCCGCAGCGCCCGCTCGACCGCGTCGAGAGCGGTCTGTGCCGGGGACACCGTCTTGTGCTTCTCGTCGTAGAGGTAATCGGCGCCGGAGAGCTCGGTCTCGTCCTCGCCCTTCGCGGTCTTCCTGGTCGCAGGGGCGCCCTCGAGCTCGCGCACGATCCGGGCGAAGTCGTAGTAGGTCTTCGCCGCGGTCTCCGGCTCGCCGGAGATGATCAGGGGCGTCCGCGCCTCGTCGATCAGGATCGAGTCGACCTCGTCCACGATCGCGAACGAGTGGCTGCGCTGCACCAGGTGCTCGGCCGACACGGCCATGTTGTCGCGGAGGTAGTCGAAGCCGAATTCGGAGTTCGTGCCGTAGGTGATGTCGGCCTCGTAGGCGACCTTCCGCTGCGCGAACGGCATCATGTTCTCGATCGCACCGACGGTCATGCCCAGCCGCTCGTACACGCCGCGGTTCCATTCGGCGTCGCGCTTGGCGAGATAGTCGTTGACGGTGACGAGATGGACGCCCGTGCCCAGGAGCCCGTTCAGGTAGAGCGCGGTGGACGCGACGAAGGTCTTGCCCTCGCCCGTCTTCATCTCGCCGATGTCGCCCTCGTGGAGGACGATGCCGCCCATCATCTGGACGTCGAACATGCGCTGCTGCGACTCGCGCCAGCGCGCCTCCCGAACGGCGGCGAACGCCTCGTACAGCAGGTCGTCGAGCGGCTCGCCGTTCTCCAGGCGCTCGCGGAACTCGACCGTCTTCGCGCGCAGCGCGTCGTCCGACAGCGCCTGGAACTCCGGCTCGAGCGTGGCGATGTGGGCAGCCTGCTGCTGCAGGCGCTTGAGCCTGCGGCCCTCGCCGAAGCGAAGGACTTTCTCGAACTTTCCGAAGTCGGGGGAGGCCATGAAAGAAGGGTACCGGGAGCGGCCCCGGGTGATTGATTCTTCATGGACGGCGCGTACCCTCCGGCCGCCGAATCGCGCGAGGGATGGCGGTGAGCTTTGCGTGCGCCGGCTGTGTCGCCTACGGCGCGTGATCTTCCTGGAAGCCTACGCGGCCGTCTCCTCCCCGCCGAGCTCGATCAATCCCGCCGGTGCCGGCGGCTCCTGCTGCTGGGCGCGGCGCCTCGTCTCGTGCGTCCTCTTGTCGCGATACCGCTCGACCTGCCGCTCGAGCTTGTCGAGCAGCCCGTCGATGGCCGCTTCGAAGGAGATCCCCGCCCCGCGGGCGACGATGCTCGGGCCCTTCGTGTGCACGACAGCCTCGGCAACGTGATCGTCCGCGATCGACGGGTTGTGCTCCCGGGACAGGGTCACCTCGACGAGCGTCAGGTCGTGCAGGCGCCGGTCGAGCTTCAGCAGCTTGTCCTCGGCGTACCTCCGGACCGAATCCTTGACCTGTCCTTGACGGGCCTTGACCTGAAGTCGCATCGCGTCTCCTTTCCGGTGGTATCTCGCACTCTACTCTCGCCCGACCCGCCGGGCGAGGCGCGACATCGTGGTGCTTCCTCGTGTGCGTGAACGCTGCCACGGTCGGCCGTAGCCGTACAGTGCGTCCATGGCAGCGGAGCCCGGGAGCGCGCGCATCTACACGCTTGCGGACAGCACCTACTTCGTGGGGCTCGTCGCACTGCTCAACTCGCTGTACGTGACGGGAAACCGGTACGAGCTGGTCGTGCTCGACTGCGGCCTGGACGAGCGCCAGCGCGCAAGAGTGGGCGAGCACGCGACGATCGTCCCGCTGCCACCCGAAGCCGCGAGGCGGAACGTCCTCGCAAAGCCGTATGTGCACCGGCTTACGACGCCCTCGGAGCTCGTCGTCTGGATCGACAGCGACGTCATCGTCACGGGGCGCCTGGATCCGATCCTCGCGAGTGCGGCCCGCGGACGGGTCTGTGTCTTCCCGGTGGACTGGCCCGAGCAGCGCACCCGGAGTTGCGCAGAATGGTCGAGGCTCTTCTCGCTGACGGCGCCGATCCGGCCACAGGTGTACGCGAACGCCGGGTTCTGCGCGCTCTCGCCGAGGCACTGGCCGACTCTGCTCGATCGCTGGTCGCAGCTCTGCTCATGCATCCCCGACGGCGTCACCTTCCGCGGCGACATCGCCTCCAACCCGCTCTGGGCGGGCGACCAGGATGCCCTCAACGCGCTGCTGATGTCGGAGATCCCGGACGGGGCGGTGCACCTGCTCCCCGAGACAGAGGCCGTCTTTCCACCCGACATGGAACGCGTCGACGTTCTCGACCTCGGGCAGCTCGCGTGCGCGATCGACGGCGGTGCCGTCACGATGCTGCACTACTCGTGGGTGCCCAAGCCCTGGGCTCCGCGCGCGTGGCGGCGCATGCAGCGGCCGCTCAGGGATGCCTACGCACGGATCCTCCCGCGCGTCCTCTTCGGTGACGACGTCCCCCTGGTGCTCGAGCCTAAGGATGTGCCACCGTGGCTGCGATCGGGTGCGCTCGGGGCGACCGCCCGCGGCGGAGTCGCGATCGCCCGCCCACTCCGCCGGCTGGGCGCGCGCGCTGCGGGCAGGCTTCCGGCGCGTGCGCACCGGCGGCTGGTCGCGATCCGGGACGGGCTCGAGCCGACCCGGCGCGGCTAGTCCTCGAATCGAATCGGTGGCGTCAAGCGCCTGCCAGGGACGCGAGCACGATCGACTCGACGGCCGGTGACCTGCCGTAGAGGGCGCACGGAGAGCCGCCGAGCGCGTACAGCCGCCCGCCCGCGATCACGGCCCCGAAGCCGTGCCGCGGAACCCTCATGTCGGCGAGGCGACTCCAGCCGCCCGTCGCCGGGGAGTACGACCACGTCGCGGGCGTCACCCACCGCCCCTTGCCGTCGTCTCCGCCCCCGAGCACGATCACGCGGCCACGCCAGGCGACCGCGTCGAGGCCGCCGGAGCCGAGCGGCAGCGGCTCGAGCCGCTCCCAGATCCCGGTCGCGGGGTCGAACCGCTCCACCACGGAGAGCGCGAGCGACCGGTTCGACCTGCCGCCCACGACGTACAGGCGTCCCCCCACGGCCACTGCCGCGAGATGGTGGCGGGCGGTGGGCATCGAGGGCCCGTGCTCCCACGTGTTCGTGCGGAAGTCGTAGACGTCGAGCATGCGCACGACACGAGGGAACCGCTGCAGGGCGCTCGAGGCGCCGCCCACCGCGTAGAAGCGGTCTCCGATCACGGCGCCGGCGAGACCGCCGCGGGCGCGTGGCATCGCGGCCATCTCCGTCCAGCGTCCGGTCGCCGGAGAGAAGCGCCACACGCGGTTCGTGGCGCGTGCCTCGCTGAAGCCGGCGAACACGTACACGGAGCCGTTCCAGACGGCGACGGCTGTGTGATCGGCCGGTATCGGCATGTCCGGCAGGCGGCGTACGGCACCGGTCGCCGGACGGTAGGCGTAGAAGGTTCCGAGGGCTGCGAAGATCCCGCCGTCCGCGTTGGCCCGCACGGCGCTGCCCGCGTAGACGACGCCGTCGAGCTCCACGGCACGGATCTCTTCGTCGGCGAAGACCTGGACGTCCCGCTCACGGCGCCACCCGCCCGACACGGAGGCCGACACGGGCACGGTGGGCAACCGCACCCCGTCAGGGCTCGGGGTGCAGGGTGCGAAGGGCTCGACGATCCCGAGCAGCTCGCGGATCCGCGGGCCGGGCAGTGACGGCCCGACGCCGGTCAGCACCTTGAGCGCGAGCAGCGCTCCGGGCACGAGCACGATCAGGAGCAGCAGGAGCACACGTGCTCGGGTCGGGGAACGTCGCCTCACGATCGCACCATAGGCGCTCACTCGCGATCCGGGAACCACCTAGCGGACGGCCCTGGCGAAGCAGACGACGTCGACGCGGCGGGCTCCGGCGCGGCGCAGCTCGCGTGCGCACACCGCGACCGTCGAGCCGGTCGTGTAGACGTCGTCGACGAGGCAGACGCGGTGCGGCGCACGCCCCGAGGCGTCGAATGCACGCGCGACGTTCGAGCGCCGCTCGGCGCGTGGAAGACCGCGCTGCTGTGACCCGGCGAGGGGACGGCGGAGCACCGGGGCGAGCGGAAGCCCCCATCGCTCTGCCAGCTCCAGCGCGAGCCCCCGCGCCGTGACGTGCCCGCGCCTCAGCGTCCTGTCGGGATCGCCCGGCACGAAGCAGACCGCGTCTGCGAGCGGGCGCGGGACGCACTCGACGACCAGCCCGGCAGCCTCTCGTGCGAGATCCCGCCGCCCGCGCTCCTTCCAGGCGCCCACGAACGCGCGGGCCCGGTCGTCGTAGACGATCGCCGCCCGTGCGGTGGCGAAGGCGAGCCTGCGGCCGGCGCACTCCGCGCAACGGCGCAGCGGCCAGGGGCCCGGGGCGCCACAGCGCTCGCACACCGGCGGGGCGATGCGGACGAGCGCGCCGCGGCAGGGTGCGCACAGGGTCACGCCGGGAACACGGCAGACGGCGCACCGCTGCGGCAAGAGCACGGTGAGGAGGCTCACGGAACGACGGTACGGCCCCCTTGGTGACGTGTCTGTGCCGGCTCTGCGCCGTCTTCGCGCAGAGCGGGTGGCCCGCTAGATGATCGACGCCGCGAGCATCTCGCGCAGGGCGGCCCGGGAGCGCTCGAGGTCTTCGGGCACCTTGACCGGGAAGAAGCGCCCGCGCGGGCCCTGCCGCGGCACGACGAGGAACGTCGTCGGCACGAACGACGAGAGCTCGTGGTAGAGGTGCTCGAGCTGTACCGCGCGCTCGCCGTCGACGTCCTTCTCGACGTACAGCCAGGTGAGCTCGACCGGCTGCTCGAGCGCGTCGACGTCGACGACGGCGGTGTTCGTGTTGAAGACGGGGATCGTGCCGTGGTCGAAGCCTGCGGGAAAGCGAGGCCCCTCGAGCAGCACCACCCGTCCGTCGACGCGGACGGGTGCCCCTCCCGTGTCACCGTCCTTGCACGCCACCTCGACGGTGAGCGGCCTGCCGGAGAGCACGTGTGCGCCGATCACGACCGGATCGATCCGTGCGCCGAGGTTGTCGACGTTGGAGACGGTGACGTGACGGACGCCGCGCGCCCTCAGTCGCGCGAGCGTCCCCGACACCCGGATCGCCTCGAGCAGGTCACCGTGGCCCGGTCCGTAGAGCGAGACGGCGCCGGACGCGTCGCGGAACAGCTCCCCGTCGGGCCGCAGGCGCGGAGCGACGAACTGGCTGAACACCATCGGCTGCGGCAGGCCGGACCGTGCGACCGCTGCACGCGTCGGCTCGTCGGTCGCAAAGCTCGTCATCAACGCCGTCTGCACCTCGACGCCGAGCGCGGACGCGAGCCGGGCCGTCTCCGCCAGCTTCACCTCGAGGAAGCTGCGCCCATCGATCGCCTCGACGAGCCCCTTGACGAGTCCCCCGAACCGGGTGGCCATGCCGCCCGCGAGCACGACGGCCGCCACGCGGCCTTCCTGCAACGCGGCGATGCCGGTCTCACGGGCCTCCTCGAACCCGGGCTCGCCGGGGGCGGGCAGCGGTGTGAGATCGCCTGCCTGCGGAGGCTCCACGACGCCCCTGACGACATTGCTCGCGGCTGTCAGCTCGCCGGACGCGACGCGGGCGCGGATCGCCTCGAAGCGCACTTCGTCGAAGCCGTAGCGCTCGAGCAGCTCGCGCGCGCCCGGATCGACCTCGTCGAGGATCACGCCGCCCGGACCGGCGCCGGTAGCGAGACTGCGAACGGCGCCCGGTGCACCCCGTCCTCCGTCACGATCGCTGCGATCAGGCCGGCGGGAGTGATGTCGAAGGCCGGGTTTCGAGCGGGGAACCGGTCGGTGATCTCGCCTCCGTCCCGCTCTTCGATCGGGATGTCCGCCCCGGACACGGCCGCCGGGTCGAGCGTCGACGTGGGCGCGACGACGACGAAGGGGATCCCGTGGTGGTGGGCGAGCACGGCGAGGCCGTACGTGCCGATCTTGTTCGCGGTGTCGCCGTTCGCGGCGATGCGGTCGGCACCGGTGATGACGACGTCGACGTCCCCGGCGGCCATCAGGAAGGCGGCAGCACCGTCGACGACAACGGCGTGCGGGATACCGAGAGCCTCCAGCTCGAAGGCGGTCAGGCGCGCACCCTGCAACAGCGGTCGCGTCTCGTCCACCCAGACCCGCTCCACGAGCCCCCGCTCCCAGGCGGTGCGGATCGCGCCGACCGCGGAGCCGTGGCCTCCGGTCGCGAGCCCGCCGGCGTTGCAGTGCGTGAGCACGCTCGAGTCGGCCGGAACGAGCGCAGCGGCATGCTCGCTCATCCGGCGGCACCGCTCGACCTCGCCCGCATGAATGCCACGGGCGCGCTCGGGCGTCGGGTCGGGCAGCATCTCGTCGAGCGCCCACCGGAGATTGACGGCGGTCGGGCGCGCCGCGGCGAGCGTCTCGTAGGCGGCGTCGACGTCCTCCCCGCGCGCCGCGGCGAGAGCGAGGCCGTAGGCGGCCGCGACCCCGATCGCGGGCGCTCCACGCACCGCGAGGGTCCTGATCGCGTCCGCCACCTCGGAGGACGTGCGGCAGCGGCGCTCGACCACCTCGCCCGGCAGGAGACGCTGGTCGAGGACGACGACGGCGTCGTCCTCGAGTCGCACGATCTGCTCGGGGGAGAGGGCCGCCGGGCGTCCCTCTCCGCCCGTCACGTCGTCGTCGGCTGCCGGGCGAGGCATGGCCTCGCCCCTACGTGCCCTCGTCCCAGGAGGCCAGGTACTTCGCCTGCTCCTCGGTGAGCTGGTCTATCTCCACGCCCATGGTGGCGAGCTTGAGCCGGGCGATCTCGTCGTCGATCTCCTTCGGCACGACGTAGACGCGGCGCTCGAGCGTCGCCGCATGCTCGACGACGAACTCGGCCGAGAGCGCCTGGTTCGCGAACGACATGTCCATCACCTGGGCGGGATGGCCTTCGGCCGCCGACAGGTTGACGAGGCGGCCGTCGGCGAGCAGGAACACGCGCCGCCCGTCGGCCATGGTGAACTCCTCGACGAACTCGCGGGCCGTGCGCGTCTCGACCGCCAGCGCCCGCAGCGCCGGGATCTCGATCTCGACGTTGAAGTGACCGGTGTTCGCGAGGATGGCCCCGTCCTTGAGCAGCCCCATGTGGTGCTTCGCGATCACGGACTTGTCGCCGGTCGCGGTGACGAAGATGTCGCCGACCTTCGCGGCCTCCTCCATCGTCATCACCTGGAAGCCGTCCATCACGGCCTCGATCGCGGGCATCGGGTCGACCTCGGTCACGATCACGTGCGCGCCCATGCCCTTGGCACGCATGGCGACGCCGCGGCCGCACCAGCCGTAGCCGGCGACCACGAAGACGCGCCCGGCGATGAGGACGTTGGTGGCACGGATGATGCCGTCGAGCGTGGACTGGCCGGTGCCGTAGCGGTTGTCGAACAGGTGCTTCGTGCGTGCCTCGTTGACGGCGACGACCGGGAAGCCGAGCTTGCCGTCGCGCTCGAGCGCGCGCAGGCGGATCACGCCGGTGGTCGTCTCCTCCGTGCCCGCGATCACGTCGCCGAGCTGCTCGCGGCGCGCGGAGTGGAGGATGCCGATCACGTCGGCGCCGTCGTCCATCGTGATGTGCGGACGATGGTCGATGGCCGCCTCGAGGTGCTGGTAGTACGTGTCGTTGTCCTCGCCCTTGATCGCGAAGGTGGCGATGTCGTACTCGCCGACGAGCGCTGCCGCGACGTCGTCCTGTGTGGAGAGCGGGTTGGACGCGCACAGCACGGCATCGGCGCCGCCGGCCTTGAGGGTGCGCATCAGGTTGGCGGTCTCGGTCGTCACGTGGAGACACGCGGAGACGCGGTAGCCGTCCAGCGGCCGCTCGCGCTCGAAGCGCTCGCGGATCGCGGCGAGCACCGGCATCTGCCGGTCAGCCCACTCGATCCGCCGCACTCCGTCCGCCGCGAGCGCCAGGTCCTTCACGTCGTTGCGCCGGGTAGTAGCCATGTTCGCGGTTCTCGCTTTCGGATGGTGAACGACCCGAGTCTACCGGGCCACCAACCCCGGTTCGGGTGGTCCTCCTGGAACTCGGGTTCGTATGAGCTATGCCGCGGCGACGGCGCCACGCAACAGCAACGCCGGCACCTGGTCGGCCGGAGCGGGCCGGGCGAACAGGTACCCCTGCCCGAGCAC
>Ga0153916_10004762_pt1 | contig 10281 bp, 10 predicted proteins | sample Opewatmetagenome_FD_109642 | JGI IMG/M metagenome (GOLD analysis project Ga0153916, IMG submission 109642) | Freshwater wetland microbial communities from Ohio, USA - Open water 3 Core 3 Depth 4 metaG | ecosystem: Environmental > Aquatic > Freshwater > Wetlands | place: USA: Ohio, Lake Erie...
CAAGCCGATAATAAAAGGGTAAACCCCACCGTAAATCGTAGTAAAGGACTCTTTCGTAATATTTTTCACTACGAAGACATTGATTGCGACCGGAGGGATAACCACTCCGATCATCACCGTTACTGCGATCACCATGCCGAACCATATCGGATCAAAGCCAAGTTTAAGAACCACTGGATAAAAAATAGGAGTTGCCAATACCATAAAAGCGAGGTCATCGATGAAAGAACCTCCGAGTTGATAAATCATTGAAATCAGGATCATGATGAGATATCGATTAATAGGGAGCTGGATAATCCAATCTGCCGCTATCATTGGAATCTTTGTCACGGCAAGAAAATGGCCAAGGATCGTGGATCCTACAATAAGCATGAGGGTCATACACGCGGTACGAAGAGATTCTCTGATCGCTTTGCGAAAGCCTGTTAGCGTCATATCCCTCTTCGCGACGGATAAAAGAAAGACGGCGGCGGTTCCAATGCTGCCTGCCTCGGTCGGTGTGAAGAAGCCTGCCATGAGGCCGCCGATCACCACCAAGAAGATCATGCCTGCCCAAAAGACCTCAGGAAGGGATCCAATTCTTTCCTCCCATGTGCTTCTTTCGCCTCTTGGTCCAAGAGAAGGGTTGATCTTACACCAACCGATGATAATCAAAACAAAGAAGAGAGCGATCAGCAAACCCGGGAAAATCCCAGCCAGGAACAGCTTACCGATGGACTGTTCGGTGATCATCCCGAACAGGATGAGAGTGACGCTGGGGGGAATAATGGCCCCGAGTGTCCCCACCGTAGCAACAACCCCGGTAGATAGTTTTCGGCTATAGCCGTATCGATCCATTTCAGGGACGGCCACGCTGGCGAAAGTAGCCGTTGTGGCCGGCGAAGATCCGCAGATGGCTTTGAAGGCAGTGGCTCCCATGACGGTCGCAATCGCCAGACCGCCTGGAATGTGGCCGATGAACTTGTAGGCAGTGCTGTACAACCTCTTGGCAATCCCTGCGTTTGAGGCGATCTGCCCCATGAAAATAAAGAGGGGGATAACGGTGAATCCATATGAAGAGGCCACGTCGAACATATCCTTCGCCAACAGGTTTAAACCGGCTTTGAAAGACATGATATAGCTGAACCCCAAGAACCCGACCAGGGCCATGGCAAAACCCAGCTCAATTCCTGTCAGAAAGAGGACCAATACCAGAGCCAGCCCTATGATTCCTACCAATTCATTCATATTTCCCCCCGGAAATCTTCAAAAGATCGCACAAGGAAACAAGGCACTGAACAAAACAGCAGATGCCGACAGCGTACACGATCGGATAAAAAGGCATCTTTAACGTGGGAGAAACCTCTCCTGACCTATGCAGATCCATTCCATATTTGAGCATGTTCCAACCGAACAGAAAAAAAAGACAACTTACCAGGACTCTTGTAACGATATTGAAAACGTTCCTCACCCTTTGAGAAAAACCGAGGATAAAAAAATCCACATAAATATGACCTCTCATCCAGGATGTCAGCGGAAGAGAGAAAAGGATGACAATGGCTCCTGAAAAGGCTACGATTTCATAGGCTCCGAGGATGGGTCTTCGAAAGGTCCGTAAGATGACATCGATTACGGTAAGAACCACGATGAAGACAAGGGCAGCCCCTCCGACGAAATTAAGCAGGCGACTGCAGGCCTCTATTGGACGAAGCAACACCTTCATAAGTCTCCCCTCGGTTGAGTGCAATGATATCGGAAGATGGTTCCTCCCCTAGGCCGATCCGGCTCCGCCTGCGGCGCAAAATAAGGGAGATCTCAGCGTTCTGCTAAGTTTACGCCAACGTCTTGATCAAATGACCTCTTTGTTCTTCAGGCCAGAGAGCCAGGGGGATTATTGGATTACCTTCAATCGGTCAAGACAGAACTTCAAGACCTCTTCGCCTGGAAGCCCCTTGGCCTTCATACGATTCACATAGTCGTCAAGCAGAGGCCTGACAGCCTTTGCCCACTGGCCCTGCTGTTCGGTCGAAAGGGGAATAATTTTATGCCCTCTCTTGCCGACAAATTCCAGCCCCGATTTATCCACTTCGTCCCATACGGCTGCCTGCTTCGGGATCCATTCTTCATTGATCTTTTCGATAATTTTTTGGATCTCCGGCGATAGGGAATTCCACGTCTCTTTGTTCATAACCACAAACATGGCGAGGGAGTTGGCGGCGACAAAGTTCTGGGTTGTAAATTTTACCACCTCTCCCAATCTCCACCCTTCGAGCGCTTCAAAGGGACATACGACCCCTTCTACAACACCCCGGCTTAGGGCATCATAGGTATCAGGCATGGGCATAGCCACAGGGGTCGCCCCGAGTGCCCCGACGATTCTCGCAACACTCCCTGTAGCACGAATCCTCATTCCTTTCAAATCCTCAAGTTTTTGTACAGGTTTTTTTGTATGGACCAATGCTGGGGCAGTTGCATGAAGGTACATCACCTTCACCTCATCCATCTCCTTGGGTTTGAATTTGGAATAGTATTCATTGATCAATATTGTCCCGGCTCCACCACTCCGGTAACCCAAGGGAAGGTCAATCACTTCCGTCAGAGGAAATTTTCCGCTTGTATAGGAAAAGACCGATAGACCGAGGTGGGAAAGCCCTTTGACCACCCCATCATAGCACTTGTCACTGGGTGTGAGGGTGCTGCCTGGGTACATGGTGACTTTCACCCTCCCATTCGTCCTCTTTTCGATCTCCTTCCCCCATTCCACGGACAAGACGCAGACTTTATGCGGGGCGGGGAATACATTTGAATAGAAAAGGTCAACGGGTTTCGCCTGTCCAAAGGCCTGGGAAGTTAACATTAGAGATCCCATCACAAGTAATCCTAAAATTGAAGAATTCCTCATCTTTTCTCCTCCTTTCTTGATTGAAAATGATTAAGAAGAGTTTCCCCAAGCCAACTTGTCTTCTCACGGGAAAGGCTTGGAAGCATGCTTGCCCACCGAAACCTATGCCACATCCGGGTCTACACGGCGAGATATTCCCGTTCCATCTCTTTGTTCCCTTGCAGCTGCCCCGGGTTTCCCTCAAAGACAACCGCTCCTTTGCTTACTACGTACACGTAGTCGGCCGCTTTCAGGGTAAAGCCCCGTGTCGGCTGAAGCATCTGAGGGATCACGTTGAGGACAACATTCTTAACCACCTCATCCTTCTTCTGCACCTGCCGGATGATAATATCCCGTACGACGTTTCCAATAGTCCCCATTGTCCCGCTTTTAAGCAATCATACTTCATTCTGTAACTTCCCGCAGGCGCGCTTTGTGTCGGGGACCCCGTTTATTCATGCTGCTGCCCATCCTTGAGAACTTCCGCTTTACGATCACAGCAGCAGTAATCTCCTTGCATTATCCTCATAGACCATCTTTTTTTCAGCGGCACTGAGACCCAGTGCTTCGACAGACTGAATGGTCTTCCTGGTCCCCCGGTCGCCAAACTCCACATCAAATGGCATATCCGTCGCAAACACGAGATGGTCTGCTCCAAAAAACCTGTAACCGCACATCAGTCCGGCTGAACTTCCGTTCAGAGCAGTATCACCGTAAAACATCTTGAAATACTCTATCGGAGGCCTGACCAAAAGGTTTTTGTATTCCTGGCCATGAATGACCTCTGAGGCGTTGTATGATTCTACGATCTTCTGCTCATAATAGGGAACCATTCCACCACAGTGATGGGCAATGATCTTGATACCCGGAAACCGTTCCATCAGGCCGGAAAAGACGAGATGCACCATGGCGGCCGTTGTTTCATAAGGCCAGCCGAAGACGTGGTAGATGTAGTACTTTGACTCATTGAGTGCTTTATAATCGGAACGATCCATCCACCTGACTGGATGGATCCAGATGGGCAGATCATATTCCGCCATTCGAGCGAACACGGGCAAGAATTCAGGCGAATCGAGGGGTTTGTCCATGGTGGGCGTAAAGAGCTGCAACCCTTTCAACTTGAGATCGTTGATTGCGCGGTCGAGTTCCTTCAGGGCGGCTTCCATATCCGTCATCGGGAGCGATGCGGCACCCGCAAGAAACCGGTGAGGGTACTTTGCAACCAATTCCGCTATTTCATCATTGGCCCTTTTTGCGAAATCGACTGCCAATTCCGGATCTTCAAACACCAGTGCCGCGGTTAAAGAGAGGGTCAGAACCTGCTTCAGGTCCTCATATTTATCCATGATGCGAAACCGTCGGTCCATGTCGTAAAGTGTTGGCATTCCAGTCAAGCGCCAGTCGAGATCCGGCCTCGCCTGACACAGCGCTCGTTTATACCCTTGAGGCACCACATGAGTGAACATATCAATCATCGTAGGATCATCCTCTTTCCGCTTCCAGCCTGGTGGTCCGGATGATAACCCCTTCGGCTGCAAACCCTTCTCATTTAAGGCCTGCCGATACCTCAGGCGATCACAAGTTTCAGAACCTCTTCCAGATCGGGGCCAATCCCCGCCTGATAAAGGAACACCCTATTTCCTCGGCATAACCGTGTATCCCTCGGGCGGCTGACGAACTTGAGGATAGACATTGAGCACAACATTCTTGATAACACCGTCTTTTTTCTGTATCTGCCGGATCAGAACATCCCGAATGACATTTCCATTGGCATCCACACTCACAGAGGTACTGACAATACCTTTCATTTTGGTGTTGTGCATTGCGTTCAAAAATCCCTCGGTATCCTCTATGTTGCCGCCGATGGCTTGCAGGGCAGTAACGATGAATTTCATGCTCTCGTACCCTACCGAAGCGTCGGTGTTCATCAATTTCTTCTTTCCATATTTGGCATAAAACCGCTCGGTTACCCGCTTGTTCTCCGGAGAATTGAAGTCGAGGCAATACAGCCCCGCACTGGTTATCCCTATCATCTTGTCCTTGAAGATTGGAAGGGTAAAATAATCCTCTGCGAAAGCCAGGTGAGTCGTAAGGTTTATCTTCTTATCAAGCCCCAGTTCGAAATACTGCTTGAAGAAGCGATTGATCGAGATATCACCCGGTACAAATGGGAAAATGGCTTCGACCTCTGGCTTGAGGCGCGCGAAGTAAGGAGCAAGGTCCATTTCCCCCAAGGGCCAAAGGATCGTCTGAATGATTTTACCGCCTCTCTTCTCAAACTCTTGCTGGAACGCCCAGAGTTTCCCCGTACTGCCTGCGTAATCCGGCCCCATGAGAGCCATCTTCCTGAAGCCGAGTTTCTCGTAGGCATAACGTGCTTGCGGAGTCTCCATTTGGCCATCCGCATAACCCATTGTGAAGATATAACGGCTCGGCGGCAGGGTGACCCGTTCAGATCCGGCCATGCCAACGAGAGCCATTGGCACTTTTGCTTTTTCCGCATAGCCTCTTACTGCGATGGCCGCCGCACTGTTGGTTCCAAAACAGAGGATCTGCACTCTGTCTTTTTCCACCAGCTTCTGTGCCACTTCTAAGGAGAGCTTTGGATCGGTTTGATTGTCGTATTCGACCACGCTTATCGGGCGACCGGCGATTTTGTAACCGATCTCCTGAAGATACAAGTCGTAGCCCTGTTTGATGTTCATTGAAGTCTCTGACATGACCCCTGTTATCTAGATATCGATGCCAATCTTAATCGGCTCTTTTCCCCCCCGGGCACAGAGGTTCCCAATGGGCACCGCAAGGAGTAGCACAAAGCAAATACCACCCATCAATCCTAATGAGCTCTTCTTTTCCATTTTTATCCTCCCTTTCTTTCCGACATACCCTTCAAAGGATTAAGGGTTAATAAGCAATTGCTTCAGATTCATCGGGAGTTTACTAGATCAGGGACATGGTGTCAATGAGATAACCCGCTGTCATGAGTTCGAATCTAACCCTAAACCCGCTGAAGCATCCAGCTGTACACGCTTAAAGAAAGGAAAAGATCGGACTTGGTTTCTTGAGGCTTGAAGCCTACGGGTCCCCTTGTTTAACTTGATTGGTCGCGTCCTTAGCAGAATTGCTGGGAACCGATCGTTCACCTTCTTGCCCATTAAGTTTTAAGACAAGTGGAATAGTTTACGCATAAGATATAAAAAAATACTAAATATGTCAATATGTTTTATATAAAATTTCAATCTTTGAACGAATGGCTGGAAAAAGCTTGACAATTCTTGTTATGCTAAATATAATCGAACGGTCGATAATCAAGTCAGGAGCCGCTAAGACGAGTATCGGGACAAATTAGGAGGCATCAAGGAAAGAAACCAAAGGGAAATAGGAGGAAAAAAATGGGGCAAGAGGCTCGAGAGGTACTCAGTATCAATGTGGAGCTTAGGTGTGATCGTAAATGCGAAAATTGCGAGCGGTTCTTTGACTGTCAGGACGAGAGGAAATGGCGTGTATACCGTCGCAGGAGGATGGCTCAGGCTGTCAAGAAGATGGGGAAGATCAAACATAAGATTACCATTTCTGGAGGAAAGGGAGGGGTTGGAAAATCTACAGTCAGCGTTGTCTTAGCAGCAGCCTTCGCGATGATGGGGAGAAAAGTCACCGTGCTGGACCAGGACTTTGATGGGTCTACGATACCGAGGATGTTTGGGATCCAGGGGAAAGCAAAGCTTAAATATGGTCCCCAAGGGATCATTCCAGCAACGGATACGCTTGGCCTTGGGATGCAAATCATCTCGATGAGTTTGGTTTACCCAGATGATGTCGTAACGATGTTCCACGAGATGAGAAGAGGCACGACTGAAGAATTTCTGGCCAATGTGGATTATGGAGAAAGGGACTATCTTATCGTTGACCTGCCTCCGGGTACAAGCTCGGATGCGTGCAACCTCTTGCAGTACATACCCGATCTCGACGGGACGGTAACTGTGACTGTGCCACCTGCTGTCTCACAGCTCGCTGCAAGAAAGGCCACGCTGCTTTCGGCCAAAGCAGGGAGTAAAGTACTCGGGATCATAGAGAACATGAGCGGATACATATGTGGAACATGCGGAAAGGAATTTGACTTCATGAAAAGAGGAGGAGGAGAGGCCCTTGCTAAAGAATTGGGCGTTCCTTTCTTGGGCAGGTTACCTCTACATCCAGAAGTGGCACGGGCTTGTGATGAAGGAGTGCCTTTTGTCTACAAATATCCCGAAAATCCGGTATCAAAAAAGATAATAGAAATTGCGCGAAAACTGGAAGAAGAGATATTACCCAGAATTTAGCTCAGCCATCAGGAGGGCGTGTTGCGATGAGTCATGAGACCGAGCTTAAAAAACTAAATATCACCGAGGGCTGTAACAGAAAGTGCGAAGATTGCGAGAGGTATTTCGAGTGCACTTTTCCTTTCAGGGAAGTCTTCCTGCAAAAAGGAATTTTGAGACTCATTCGGGAGAACCTTCAGAATGTGAAATACAAAATTGTCGTCCTTGGAGGAAAAGGGGGTGTGGGAAAGTCGATGTTAGCTGTGAATGTAGCAGCAGCTTTAGCAAAGAAGGGGAAGAAAGTGGTTGTTCTCGACCAGGTTTATGACTGCCCGGCTGTTCCGATGATGTTAGGCGTTCCGGAAGACGCACGGTTAATGATAGGGGAGAAGGGGCTTATTCCTCACTCAACCAAGTGGGGGGTCCAGGTTGTCTCCACAGGTTTAGTGTTAGGAAAGGACGAGGTGATCATCTGGTTTCATGAGATGAAGCGGAATGCGACTGAGGAGCTACTGGCCGCTGTAGACTATGGAGAAATGGATTACTTGATAGCAGACATACCAGCCGGAACGAGCTCAGAGACGGTCAATATCCTCAAGTATTTGCCAGATGTAACGGGAGCTTTACTCATCACGGTTCCATCGGGTGTTTCCCAGAATGTTGCAAGGAAATGTATCTATATTACGAGGAAAGCTGGAGTACCTGTAATAGGTGTCGTAGAAAATATGAGTGACACGAACTGTCCTTTTTGTCAGGCACCCGTTTCAATCATTTCAAGCGGCGCTGGCGAAAAGCTGTCAGCGGAGGAAAGAGTCCCCTTTCTTGCGAAGATTCCAATTTCGATAAGGGTGAGCACAAGCTTGGACGACGGCGAGCCTTTTGTAGTGAGGTATCCAGAGAGTGAAGAGGCAAAGTCAATGCTTAAAGTGGTTGAGGCGGTCAGCAAACATTGTGAAGGGATTTAAAAAAGAATGGTTCTGGAAGGCCCAAGATCGAATCCTTTCGTTTTTCTGTAGGCCGAGATATAGAACGATGTAACTCCTTCCCACAAAAACCTTGTATTATGAAGTAAAGTGAAAGGAGAAAAGATGGGAGAGATGGCAAAGAAGTACCGGATCTTCATTCCAGAGAAGGGAATTGAAAGAGTCAAAGAGATGGAGGGACAGGTCTCCAGTGACGTGGTCATCGATGAAGACACACGGGAACAGTTCAGGGCCAAGATTATGATATCGGCCTTGCCGCAAGAAGGTTACGATGAATTAGTCATCCAGGAACGAGGGGGCTACCTTCCTGGGAATTGGTACATAAAGGTTTTAGAGCGGGAGGAGGAAGAAGAAGAAGGGATTACGGTGTTTGAATCGATGAAATTGGGGGACAGAAGAGGCTACATGTTGAGGTCTATGATGGCTGAGGAGAAGGAGAAGGAGAAAAAGGAGGTGATGACGAGCGAATTGGAGAAAAGATGGAAGCAGAAAAGGGAATTGGTGGATAAATTGCTACAAAAGGATCGAAAAAAAGAATAGGTTTAGTGGATTTGGAGAAGTGGTATGGGATCCAAATATGACTCTAAGGGAATTCAAGTAAGAAGAAAGGGAGAAAGAGATGGCCTACGATCTTAGAGATTTCGTTGAGGGTTTGAGGACAGCGGGCGAACTGGTGGAAACCGATGATGAAGTGGATTGGAACTATGAGATACCAGCTTACGAAGTGCTCAGCGGACGATTTGGCGGGCCTGCCTTCTTGTTTAACAACATCAAAGGGATTCCAAAGGGGCCAAGGGTGCTGGCTGCTCCTTTTGTGGGTAGCTTTTATAGGCCTCACAAGAAGGCTGCATTAGCCCTGGGGATAGATCCCAATCTGGACAGGACGCAATGGAACCAGGAGTTGGGAAAGAGGATGGCGGCCATGTTGCGGCCCGTCGAGGTGTCTACAGGCCCCTGCAAGGAAGTGGTCAAGATGGGGAAAGAGGTGAACCTTCTGGAGTTCCCGTTTACCTATCACGCGATTGGAGATGGGGGCAGGTACATTTTCATCAGCGCCTCTATTATCAAGGATCCTGATTCATCATGGATCAATACGGGCAACTATGCAATAGAGGTCTTCTCGAGAAACAGACTGGTCATAACCCCTTACCAACATACCAACTTCTTGGCAATCTATACGAACAAGTATCAGGCCAGGGGACAGAGCATGCCTGTGGCAGTTTGCTTGGGTGGGGACCCTGCGGTAACCATGTCAGCAGGGATGATCCTGCCGCCGGGGATTTCAGAGTATGACATCGCCGGAGGTATCAGAGGGACGCCCATGGAGCTCGTGAAAGCTGAGACTTCCGACCTCCTTGTGCCTGCCAATGCCGAGGTGGTGATCGAAGGGGAGATAAGGCCTTACGAGAGACTTCCCGAAGGACCTAAGATCGAGGCCTTCGGGTTTTCCGTCGGTCCGAGGCAGCCCTTTTACCCGATAAGGGTTCATTGCATCACGCACAGAAAGAATCCGATCATATGGGACTTGCACACGTCGATGGGTGCCAGCTCCGTAGCCTTGCAGGAAAGCCTCGCAAACATTGCCTTCTTGGGACAGATCAAGACATTTGGGTTGCCTTTCAAAATGGGAGACACGCTCGCGCCCACCCGCAATGGGGCCGTGGGTATCGCGGCTGTGCCCAAGAAAAGGTATCCTGAAGACTATCCAGGATATACAAAGAACTTATACGACATCTTTTTGGGGCTGCCAGGACTTGGCGGCACTTTTGGGAGGCACGCCTTTATTGATGACGACGTTAACCTTCTGGATCTGGGAGAATTTTTTGACGCCCTCTTCACCCAAGTCAACCCTGCAAGAGATGTCACGCTGACGCAGCGCTTTCCGGTGACAACGCTCGAGTGTTCCTGGATGGAAGAATGGGACAGAGATAAGAATGCAGGTCCCGGGACCATCCTACAACCAAAGCAGTTCTTTGATGCCACCACAAAGGAAGAACCACCGCTGGGGGTGAGGAGGCTGAATTTCGAGACCGTCTTTCCGGAGAAGCTGCAGAAGTGGGTGGTCGAGAATTGGAAGCGACTGGGGTTTAAAGAGGAGCCTCGCTGGAATAATACGTGGTTGAAAGCCAAGTTTTAAAGG
>Ga0153916_10004763_pt1 | contig 10280 bp, 9 predicted proteins | sample Opewatmetagenome_FD_109642 | JGI IMG/M metagenome (GOLD analysis project Ga0153916, IMG submission 109642) | Freshwater wetland microbial communities from Ohio, USA - Open water 3 Core 3 Depth 4 metaG | ecosystem: Environmental > Aquatic > Freshwater > Wetlands | place: USA: Ohio, Lake Erie, Old...
CGTCCGAAGACGGCATCGAAATCCAGCGGCCTCGCACCGAGGCCGACACCATAGCGCGGCCACAATTCTTTCAGCGCATGTTTTTGCGACGCCGTCATGCGGCTTTCGCGGCGCACGAAACTGCGGATGGGACGGAGCGGCCTGGTGTCGAAAACCATGATATGAATTCTTGACGCAACGGCGCGAAGACGCAAAGAAAATCGAAATTGGATTTTCCGCGCGCAGCGCGGCTGTTGTTACTTGGCTTCTCTGCGTCGTGGCATCAATCGATCTTAAAAAACGTCCCGCCGAGGGGCGAGGACGGCGAACCGTACTGCTTGCGCGGCATGCGTCCGGCGAGAAAGGCCTCGCGTCCAGCCTCGACCGCCTTCTTCATCGCCGAGGCCATGAGCACCGGGTTCTGCGCCGCGGCGATGGCGGTATTCATGAGCACGCCATCGCAACCGAGCTCCATCGCGATCGCCGCGTCCGAGGCCGTGCCGACGCCGGCGTCCACGAGGATGGGCACCGTGGCCTCCTCGATAATGAAACGGATGTTGTAGGGGTTGCGGATACCGAGGCCGGAACCGATGGGGGCCGCGAGCGGCATCACCGCGACACAACCCATGTCGGCAAGGCGCTTGGCCACAACCGGATCATCGGTGGTGTAGACCATCACCTTGAAACCATCCTTGATGAGAATCTCGGCGGCCTTGAGCGTCTGGGGCACATCCGGGAACAGAGTCTTTTCGCTGCCCAACACTTCGAGCTTCACGAGATCGTGACCGTCGAGCAGCTCGCGCGCCAGCCGGCAGGTGCGCACGGCATCCTCGACGTTGTAGCAACCGGCGGTGTTCGGCAGGTAGGTATACCGGCTCGGCGGCAAGACATCGAGCAGACTTGGTTCGTTTGCGTTCTGGCCGATGTTGGTGCGGCGGATCGCCACCGTGATGATCTGCGCCCCGCTCGCCTCCACCGCGCGCCGGGTCTCGTCCATGTCCTTGTACTTGCCGGTGCCAACCAGCAGCCGCGACGCATAGGCCTTGCCGGCGATGATGAGTTCATCGCGCCCGGTTGCCTGCTTCACGGTTGATGCGGTTGCTACCATATTCCACTCCTTCCGCCACCGATCGCGCGGACAATTTCCACGCGATCATTATCTTTCAGTTGATGTTCGCCGTGCCGGCTGCGCGGCACGATCTCCTGATTCACCTCGACCGCTACGCGCTTGTCGGCCAACTCCATTTCCTGCAGCAGGGCAGCAATGGTGATGGAGGCCTCGAGGCGCTTTTCCTGACCGTTGAGCAAGATCTTCATGGACCGGGGAGAAACCGACAAACAACGCCATTAGCGGCGGAATTATTGTAATCGCTGCCCTGAAATAACGCACGCCGGGGCTGGCGTGCGCTCAAAACAGCTCAATGTCGCCCGTGGCCACTGTCAGCGGGGCCAGCGTTCCCTCGGCCACCAGGGTCTCGTAGCAGCATACCCGGTTGCGGCCATGCTGTTTGGCGTAGTACATCGCCTTGTCGGCGCGGTTGATGACCGTGTCCACGCTCTCACCGGCAGAAATGCCCGCCACGCCGATACTGACCGTCTTGCGGCCAATCTGTGGAAAATCGTGGGACTCGATAGTCTGCCGGAAAACTTCCAGCACCGGCGTGGCCACATCGGGGGTGACACCGACCAGCACCACGGCAAATTCCTCGCCGCCGTAACGGAACAGCAGGTCTTCCGCCCGGAACGAGCGGCTCATCAGCCGCGCCACCTGCACCAGCACCTCATCGCCATACAAATGCCCGTACCGGTCATTCACCTCTTTGAAGTGATCGATATCGAAGATGGCCAGGCAGTTCTGCATCGCCTCACCCGGCAGGCGCCGGAGACGGCTGGGTTGTCCCGCATCCAGCACCTGGTGCTTGATGCGGGCATCGAATGACTGGCGGTTATATAAACCCGTCAGCCCGTCCATCTCGCTGCGGGAAAGCAGATACGCCTGATTACTAAAAATCCTCAGCAACCGGCTGAGCACCTCGTTTTCGCCGCTCAATTTGCGTAGCCCCTCGATCACGAGCAGCGCCGTCACATAAGTCGCCCCAAAAATCGGCAGCACCAACCGGCGGGTATTCGCACCCGGCTGCAGGCGGCTAACCTGGTTCTGGGTACGCACGCAGGTCGCCAGGTCCGGATCCTCGGCAATGGGCATGGGCGCGGCGGCAGGATCGAGCCAGTCGCGCACCACCGCATTCTCCACATTGCGCTCGCTGAAACCGGTGTCGCGGTTGGCGTTGGAAATCGCGAGCAGACGGAACCGTTCCGCCTGTACGTGCCGGCACAACGAATCGATCAGGGAGGCGGACAATCCCTGCTCGTCGCGCTGGCAGGTCAACAACACCACCACATCCAGAAAGCTGATCAACAGCGGATCGGCGTTTTCCGGCATATATAACTGCTTGATGTCTTGGGCTGCCAAGGTAGAATCCCCGTTGCCAACCGATCTGGGTCGGCGCTCTTATCCCCTACAATATATGCAAAAGTAGGGCCAGTTGCGGGTGTAGTTCAATGGTAGAACGAAAGCTTCCCAAGCTTTAGACGTGGGTTCGATTCCCATCACCCGCTCCATCTTCCGGAGCCAAATCATGAAAAAAACATTAAAGATCATTGCGTTCCTGCTGGCTGGCCTGGTTGTCCTGCTGATCGTGCTGGCCGTGAGCCTGACCCTCCTGTTTGACCCCAATCAATACAAGGGCAATATCATCGCCGTGGTCAAGGACAAGACCGGGCGAGAGCTGAAAATCGACGGCAAGATCGGCTGGTCCTTCTTTCCCTGGGTCGGCATCGAAACCGGCCGGGTCGAATTCGGCAACGCCCCCGGATTCGGCCCCGAACCCTTCGCACGCATCGACGGCGCGGGCGCCAAGGTGGAGCTGCTGCCGCTGCTGCGCAAGGAACTCATCGTCGATACCGTTTTTCTCGACGGGCTCAAGCTCAATCTGGCCAAGAATGCCGCCGGCAAAACCAATTGGGATGATCTGACGACACCGTCGCAAAAGACGGAAGCGGCGGTGGAAAAAGCACCAGCTGGTGCTGCTCCCGGAATCAGCGGTTTTGGCGTGAACAAGATCGATGTGCGCAAGGCCGACATCACCTGGAACGATCAGATGAGCGGCGCGCGCTATGCGGTGCACAACCTGGAGCTGCAAACCGGCAAGATCGCCACCGGCCAGCCGGTGGATGTGCACCTGAGCTTCGACCTCGAGAGTGGCCAGCCGCCGCTGCGCACGCGCGTCGACCTGAAAACACGCGTGAGCCTCGATCTCAAGACCCAGACGCTGGACGTCACGAGCCTGTCGCTCGCGCTCGCCGACCTGAGCCTGCAGGCCAGCATCAAGGGCAGCAAAATTTTCGACGCGCCCGCCTTCAGCGGCGCCATCGAGACCGCCAGCTTCAGTCCGCGCGCGCTCATGGGCAAGCTCGGCATCAAATACGACACCACCGACAAGGGCGCGCTGGAAAAGCTTTCGCTCAAGACCAAATTCGCCGCGACCAACAACAGCGTTGAGCTGAAAGACCTGAGCGTGGCTCTGGATGAATCACGTCTGGGCGGTTCGTTCAGCCTGCGCGATTTCGCCAAGCCGGCGTATCGCTTCGACCTCACGCTGGACCAGATCGACGTGGATCGCTACCTGCCGCCGGCCACACCGGCCGCCGCAGGCGCGAAAACACCGGACGGGGCCGCCCCGGCAAAACCGGTGGAAATCCCGCTCTCGGCCCTGCGCGCGCTCGCCATCCAGGGCAAGCTGCGTGTCGGCAAGCTCAAGGCCATGAATGTCCATTCGACCGACGTTCTGGTGCAGGTCACCGCGGACAACGGCCTCATCACGCTCGGCCCGAATGAGGCCAAGCTCTACAGCGGCAAATACAACGGCCAGACCTCGCTCGACGTGCGCGGCAAAACCCCGGCGCTGGCCATCAATGAAGGCGTGAGCGGCGTGCAGCTCGCGCCCATGCTGAAAGACGCCATGCAGTTCGACAAATTCACCGGCACGGCCAACCTGAGCGCCAAGGTCACGGCGCAGGGACTCGATGCCACGCAGGTGAAACAAACCCTGAATGGCACCGCCGGCTTTTCCATTCAGGACGGTGCCATCAAAGGCGTCGATCTGAAGAAAATGGAAGACACCATCGCGGCGGCGATCAAAAACAAAAGTATCCAGAACCTGAAGGAACTCCCACCGAAACCGGGCGACGAAACCAGGTTCACCCAGCTGGGTGGCAGCGCCAAAATCAAAAACGGCGTGGTCAGCACCGACGACACGAAATTGCAAAGCCCGAACCTGCTGAAGGTCGCGGCCCAGGGCAGTGCCGATCTACCCCGGGAAATGCTCGACTTCAAGGTCAGCCTGGGCTCGTATTCGCTATTCATCAGCGGCCCCTTTTCCAGCCCGAAATTCCGGCCGGATACGAGTTCGCTGGTAAAAGCCGCAACCGAGGAAAAGAAAACCGAAATAAAGGAAAAGCTCCAGCAGAAACTGATGGACAAGTTGAAGCTGCGCCGATAGGACGATGCGGAACAGATGGCGGCATGCGGCGCAAGCCCTGGCAATCAGCTTGCTGACGTCCTATAACGCCACAGCCGCTACCCTCGTACACATCGAGGCCGCCCACGATGACGGCCGCTATACGCTCTCCTTCGAAGTCCTGCTCGACGCCGAACAGGGCAAGGTCTGGCGCCAGATGACGGACTATGAGCAACTGCCGCGGCTGTCCGAGGTTGTCTCCCAAAGCCGCGTCGTCAAATCCGACGGCGCCGACAAGCACCGCGTCGATCTCACCTTCCATGCCTGCATTCTCATCTTCTGCAAAACCATGAAAAAGGTGGTCGACATCCAGGCCTGGCCGCGGAGCGACATCATCGTTATCGGTGATCCGACGTTAAGCGACTTCAGCTATTCCGTCGAACGCTGGCGCGTCTTTGCCGAGAAATCGCAGACGCGGCTGCGCTACTCCGCGGAAATGACGCCGGATTTTTTCATCCCGCCGCTGATCGGCCCGTGGCTCGTGAAGTCCTTCCTCCAGAAAGAAATCATGGCGACCGCCGTCAAGGTCGAGGAGTTTGCCGGCCGTGAGTGAGCGCGGGATCAGCCGGCGGCTGCTCGCCTGGTACGACCGCCACGGCCGCAAGACCCTGCCGTGGAAACGCGGGCGCGATCCCTATCGTATCTGGGTCTCGGAAATCATGTTGCAACAGACGCAGGTGGCAACCGTCATCCCCTACTTCGAGCGCTTCCTGGCGCGCTTCCCGGAGCTGCGCACCCTGGCCAAAGCGAAACCCGATGACGTGCTGCATCTGTGGACCGGGCTTGGCTACTACGCCCGGGCGCGTAACCTGCATCGCGCGGCGCGGGTCATCGTGGAAGAACACCACAATAAATTTCCGCGTGAGTTCGAGGCGATCACCGCACTCCCCGGCATCGGCCGCTCAACCGCGGGCGCCATCCTGGCGCTCGCCTTCGGTCAACGGCATGCGATTCTCGACGGCAACGTCAAACGCGTGCTGGCGCGCTACCATGCGGTCGATACACCGAACAACAAACGCGAGGCCGAGGAACGTCTCTGGTTGTTAGCGGAAAAACACACACCCTACAGCCGCATCGCCGACTACACCCAGGCGATCATGGACCTGGGCGCGACCCTGTGCACCCGCACCAAACCCGATTGCCCGCACTGTCCGCTACGCGCCGGTTGCCGCGCGCGAAAACTCGGCACCCCACAGGATTTCCCGGTGCGAACCGCACGCGTGATAACGCCCGTCAAAACCACGCACATGCTCATGATCCATGACCCACGCGGACGCGTGTTGCTCACACAACGCCCGCCCGTTGGACTGTGGGGCGGCCTGTGGGGATTTCCCGAATGCGCGGACGACGACGTACAAGCCTGGTGCCGCAAAACCCTCGGCCTCAAAATCAAAACAGAGAAACCCTGGCCGGTGCTGCGCCATGCGTTCAGTCACTTCCGGCTCGACATCACGCCCATACCCGCGCGGGTGGTGGGGGGAACGATGCAAGCGATGGAGAATGCAGAAACAGTCTGGTATAAACTCGGCCAGCCGGCGGCGCGGGGATTCTCCGCACCGGTAAAACATCTGCTCGAACAGTTGAAGGTGGGCCGGAGTGGACGGAAGGTGTAACCGTCGCGCCAGGGACGGCTGGCATAACGATTTATTGAGAGGAGTTGCTTAATGGCGCGTATGGTGAAGTGCATCAAGCTCGGCAAAGAGGCCGAGGGTCTCGACTACCCCACCTATCCCGGCGACCTCGGGAAGCGGATCTGGGAAAACGTCTCCAAGGAGGCATGGAAAATGTGGCAGGGTCAGCAGACCATGCTCATGAACGAATACCGCCTGAATCCGCTCGACCCGAAGGCACGCAAATTCATCGAGGGTGAGATGGAGAAGTTCTTCTTCGGTCAGGGCTCGCAAACACCCGAAGGCTTCGTCCCTCCCGCCAAATAGACAGCCCGATACCTCAAACCCCGGCCTTTCGCGGCCGGGGTTTGTTTTCCCGCCATTTACGCGGCTTTTACAAAGCCGGGGGCTTCTCTATAATGCGCGGTCTTTCCCCCTGGCCGGGTAGCTCAGTTGGTAGAGCAGCGGACTGAAAATCCGCGTGTCGTTGGTTCGATTCCGACCCCGGCCACCATTTCCTGCACGCGCGACAGGAACCTGTCATATGAAGCATAAATTGGCCACTTGGCCACGTTATGCTTCCTTTTTGACATGGCCAGTTTATGCTTCCTATCGGGCACGATCACTTTCTAAAAAATATTCTGGCCTAATAATTTCTGAAAGCCCGTGGTATAGTATTTCTAACAGGCGAGGTTTTCGCCCTCACCGAGCTCCTAAAATTGGGGCTCAAGGCAAAGGTCACTGAAAACCAGCTAGAGGCTAAATCTCCCCTGTAAGAATGGGTCACGACCCGTTTAAACAGATATTTCAATTCCCAGTCGGGAAAAGGAGATTAGCTATGGCACCACAACCGCCGCTCACACGTCTCGCAACTGCGAGCAACACTTCCACTTCTTCCCAAGCAACACTGTCTAATGCAAGTTCCAGTTCTTGGCTAAATATCTGGGAACTACCAATTTGCATAGCAGCTGATTACCACGACATCTTTTACCAAGACGGCGCAATTGAGCGTAACTTCGCTGCCCTTGATGAACGTCCTGAAATCAAAATTGATGTACAGCAATGTGTCCAACTGTTAGGACAAGCCTACCAGCAAATCTTTGATCTGTTGTATCAGAAGGGCCTATCCCAAACAGAGGCCGCGCTAGAGATGGGCCTGAGTCAGCCACGGATTGCACAGATACACGCGGAGTTGTTAATTCTGGGACAACATCACTTGGCTGCATACGCAGCCTAATTTCGAATTATTGCGGCGGCTGGTCGCAGGCCACAGCCACAGCAAGTAAATTTCGGGCCTGCAAACATGCCGACTCCAAAAAACGGGGCTGGCCAATAGAGGATATTGACATGGAAACAAGTGACAGCGTAATCAATACAATACATCATGAGTTCGTAGAGGACGTCAATAATGACGGTGAATCGAAGCAGGAGAAATTTATGAAACATATTGAACTCTCCATGGATACTAACGAACGCCAAAGGCGTTACGTTGAGACACAGAAGGCAAAAGGTGGAGGCATTGGGATCGTATTTGCTGACGCATTCATTCGTGGTATGCGCGACATCGGGTACAAGAACCCCGGCTGGGCATTGGCGGAGATGATCGATAATGCCATCCAAGCCTCAGCAACAACTGTAGAAATCCGCTTTGGATATGACTCGGAAAACAAGACTCAGTCCAAGCCCGATATGCTGGCAATTATTGATAATGGCGCTGGCATGATTCCTGAGATGATTAGTTATGCGGTTCGTTGGGGTGGTACAGATCGGGAGAATGATCGTCACGGCTTCGGAAGATATGGCTACGGCCTCCCAAGTTCGGCTGTAAGTATCGCTCTTCGTTATACAGTTTATTCGAAGACAGAAGGTTCCGATTGGCATGCCGTAACAGTCGACCTCGAACAGATGGCAGAAGCTAACAGCGATATTAATAAGATCAACGAACTGCTTCTTCCGCATCCAGCGAAGCTGCCGAAGTGGCTTAAGGGCGAAAATGGCAAGCTCGATCTGTCGAATTTGTCTTCTGGCACGGTCGTGGTACTGGAAAATATTGACCGGCTGCGCAGAAATAGTGGATGGATAAGGGCTAAGGACTTACAAGCAAAATTACTCCAACTTTTTGGTGTTATCTATCGATATTGGGTGCCTGAACGCCAGATTGTTGTTGATGGTGTTGCCGCCGAGCCGGTAGACCCTCTATTCCTTATGCCAAATGCACGCTATTACGATGAAACAAGCGTGAGGGCACAGAAAGTGTATGACCACGCATTCGAAATGGAATCAGCAACTGGAGAGAAGGGTGTTGTACGGCTGCGTGCAGCCTTATTGCCACCAAATTTTCAAAGAGTCGATCCGAATGATTTCTCGGAAAAAGGCGCCAAATTGAACAAGCGGCACAAGATCATGAGGGAATACAATGGGCTCATGATTTGTCGTGAAGGACGCCAGATTGACTGTATTCAGCCAGAATGGACAAAGTTTCAGACATATGACTTTAACGTAAAGATAGAAATAGACTTCGATCCCATCCTCGATGAGTATTTTGGTATTACCACCGCTAAGCAACAAATCGTAATTGATGAGCGAATGTTGGAAAAACTCAAGCAGACTGGGAAAGAAAGTGGCGGACTTCAGCAACTCCTAAAGGACATGCGCGCGGAATATAAGCGTCTCGTGGAAAAATTCTCGAATCTCCGTGAGAAGTCAGAAAAAAGTGAGGAGCCACGCCCAAGTGAAGTTGCCATGCAAGAAGCCGAGAAATTCCGGGTACGTCGCCCAACACCTTCACCGAAAAAGGTAGATGAGGCCAAACGGAATCTTGACGAAGCCGCAGATATGTTGGCAAAAAAATCTGGAATGCCCAAGGAGCAAGCCACTGAGAACCTGAAAGCTAAAATTGAGAAACTAGCCTGGGAGGTCGACTTCGACGCCATCGAAGAAGGGCCATTCTATATCCCCAAGCGTCTCGGTACCCAGAAGCGGATCGTAATCAACACGGCACATCCCTTCTACCAGAAGGTCTACGACCGTGCACAGGAAATCAAATCTGCTCTTGAGGTACTCCTTTTTGTACTTGCTGATGGTGAAATCGATGCCGAAGGTGAACAGGAGCAGTTCTATAAATCAGCGCGGCAACATTGGTCAGAACTTCTTCGGCATGCACTGGGCAAACTTGTTGATGACGAGCACGTTATTAACAGGGCTTCGGCCGAAATAGAGGAAACGCACGTTGAGGGGGTTAAGCCCTAAGGACTCAGCCAAAATTAACACGTGGTGTAAGGAACGGCCGGATCGTTGGTGATCCGGCCGTTCCTCAGCTCGGATCATGAAAAGGAGGTATTATGTGCCCTCAGACACCTAGGAAACAGTTGTGAAACAGAACAATAACTGCTCGATTATCGCTCTGGATAAGTTCATAAAAGCCACACGTGACTCGGGCTACAAAGGAACCGTGAGTGCCATTGCAGAGTTGGTCGACAATTCATTGCAGGCACGGTCACGAAGGATCGAGGTGCTAATTGATAATGGCAATGGAAATTCCGAACTCCCAATAGAAGTGGCAATTGTTGATGATGGGGGCGGAATGGATGCCACTACTTTACGACAAGCACTTCGTTTTGGGGGAACTACAAGATTTAACGACCGCTCAGGATTAGGAAGATACGGTATGGGGTTGCCAAACGCATCGCTTAGCCAAGCAAAACGTGTCAACGTCTACTCCTGGCAGGATGGTAATGCACCACTCCATAGCTACCTTGATGTAGACGAAATCGCTTCTGGGAAGCTAGTCGATGTGCCGGTACCGCACAAAGAAAAAATACCATCATTTATCAATGGACGCATCAAGCGATCCGGGACGGTTGTTCATTGGGTTAAGTGCGACCGCCTTGATAATCGGCGCCTCTCTACTCTCGTGCGCAAACTTGATGCTTCATTGGGCAGGATTTTTCGATACTTCATTTGGGATGGGGTGGAAATCCTCATCAACGGGCAGGCAGTAAAAGGCGTCGATCCGCTTTATTTGCACAAGGAATCGAGAACAATCGGCGGCAAGCGCTTCCAAGATAGGATTGATTTTGATGTACGTGCTAACTCTAGTAATGGCTCTACA
>Ga0153916_10004764_pt1 | contig 10280 bp, 7 predicted proteins | sample Opewatmetagenome_FD_109642 | JGI IMG/M metagenome (GOLD analysis project Ga0153916, IMG submission 109642) | Freshwater wetland microbial communities from Ohio, USA - Open water 3 Core 3 Depth 4 metaG | ecosystem: Environmental > Aquatic > Freshwater > Wetlands | place: USA: Ohio, Lake Erie, Old...
CGCGTGAGTCGCATTAATTTATAAAAAAGGCGGTTATTTAATAGTCATGACGGTCGAGAGAACCAATCATAATTCACCTGCGCGTTCCTGGCTGGAGCGTTTGAGCCTTGCCCTGATGGGCGAGCCTCAGGATCGCGACCAGCTCGTGGAATTGTTGCGCGACGCCCAGCAGCGCAATTTGCTGGACCCCGATGCGCTGGCCATGATCGAGGGCGTGCTGCAGGTCGCCGAGATGCAGGTGCGCGACATCATGGTGCCGCGCGCCCAGATGGTGGTGATGGAGCGCGATGCGCCGCTGGAGCAGATATTGCCGGTGGCCACCGAGTCGGCCCATTCGCGCTTTCCAGTGATCGGCGACAATCGCGACGAGGTGGCGGGGATATTGCTGGCGAAGGATTTGCTCGCTTATTGCGGCGCGGAGGGTTCCAAAAATTTCAACGTGCGGGATATCCTGCGCCCGGCGGTATTTATACCGGAGAGCAAGCGCCTCAATGTGCTGCTGAAGGAGTTTCGCGCCAGCCGCAATCACATGGCCATCGTTGTCGACGAGTATGGCGGCGTGGCGGGCTTGGTGACCATCGAAGACGTGCTGGAGCAGATCGTGGGCGAGATCGTCGACGAGCACGACATCGAGGAAGACGCCTTCATCAAGAAGCACACCGATAATGTCTATGCGGTCAAGGCGCTGACCCCCATTGAGGACTTCAACCAGTATTTCTTTTCGAATTTCAGCGACGAGGAATTCGACACCATCGGCGGTCTGGTGATGCAGCGCTTCGGCCGTCTGCCGCGGCGCGGCGAGGCGATCAACATCGACCGCTTCCGCTTCAAAGTGTTGAACGCCGACAGCCGCCGCATTCATCTCTTGCAAGTATCGGAGCGGCGCGCTTCCGCGGTTCAGGAAAAATCCGCCGTGGCCGGAGAGCAATAACACATTCTCGCGCCTTTATCTTGCGCATTTAGCCGCCATGGTCCAACCCCGCATCGCCGGTGATTCGCCGCGCCCTCTGCCCGCCAATGACCCGCATTGGTTGGCCGTGCTGCGCGCGGGACGGCGCGGCGATCTGACGGCGCTGGCCGCCGGTGCGGCCTTGCCCTTTGCCTTTGCCCCCTTTGATTTCTTTCCCCTGGCGGTGATCGCCCCCGCACTATTGTTCTTGCTGTGGCTGGATAGCCCGCCGCGCAGGGCCTTGCGCCTCGGTTATGTGTTCGGCCTGGGAATGTTCGGCGTCGGCGTCAGCTGGGTATTCGTGAGCATGTACGAATTCGGCGGCGTGAGTTTGCCCCTGTCATTGTTTCTCACGGCGCTGTTCGTGCTGTTCTTGTCGCTGTTTCCCGCGCTGCTCGGCTATGGTCTGGCGCGTTTCTGCAATCGTTCCGGTGCCGCGCCGTCATCATTGCGCCTGGCGCTGCTCTTTCCCGCCGGCTGGGTGCTGTGCGAGTGGATACGCGGCTGGTTTCTTACAGGCTTTCCCTGGTTGAATTTGGGTTACAGCCAATTGGCCACGCCGCTCGCCGGATTGGCGCCGCTGCTCGGGGTGTATGGCGTCTCGCTGGCGGTGGCCCTCTCGGCCGGGTGTCTGGCGGTGCTGGTGCGCGCGGAGCATCGCCGCCGGCGCGCTTTGTGGTGCGCGGTGCTGCTCGGTTTGTGGGGCGGTGCCGCCGCCATGCAGGGCATATCTTGGACGCAGGCGGCGGGTGCACCGCTGCGCGTTACCCTGTTGCAGGGCAATATCCCGCAAGATTTGAAGTGGCTGTATGAACTGCGCGAACCCACCGTCGAGCTCTATACAAAATTGACCCGTGCCCATTGGGATAGCCGCTTGATCGTATGGCCGGAGAGCGCGTTGCCCGCCTTGTATCATGAATCGACGGAAGTCATCGATGCCCTGGAGAAAGAGGCCAAAGCCCATCACACCGATATGCTGGTAGGGGTGTTGTATGAGGATCAGACCACCGGGCGCTATTACAACAGCATGGTGAGTCTGGGCGGCGACCGCCAGTTCTATCACAAGCATCACCTCGTGCCCTTTACCGAGTACTTGCCCATGCAAAGCGTGCTGGGAGCGATCGTGGACTTCATGCAGGTGCCCATGTCCGATTTCAGCAGTGGGGCGGAGAAGCAGCCGCCCCTGGCGGTGGCGGGGCAGCGCGCGGGGATATCGATCTGCTATGAAGACGCCTTCGGCGAGGAAACGATTCGAGCCTTGCCCGCCGCGACCTTGCTGGTAAACGTCAGCAACGATGCCTGGTTCGGCCATTCCATCGCGCCGCAACAGCATCTGGAGATCGCGCGCATGCGCGCCCTGGAGACGGGGCGTCCCCTGTTGCGGGCCACCAACACCGGGGTGACGGCCATCATCGATGCCGGAGGCAAAGTGCAGGCCGAGGCGCCGCAGTTCGAGGTATATGCCTTGAGCGGCGAGGTTCAGCCCATGCAAGGCATGACGCCCTATGCGCGCTTCGGCAATGTTTCCGCCATCGGTCTTGTTAGTCTGGCATTGCTTGCAGCGGGTTTATGGTTGCGCCGGCGGCAACGGTAGGCGCGGCCCGCCGGTTCTCTCCTGCATTCAGCGCGACCACCCTGGACGGACAAAGACCGATTGCCGGCAGCGCGGACAGGGCGGAATGTGGCCGGTGGCGTGAAAATGGAGCAGCTCGCCGCAGGCGCTGCATTTCAGGGTGCCCACGGTGGTGAGTTCGCCGGTGTGGTACTCGGATGCGCGTTGCGCCCGTTGGGCGAGTTCGAGATAGGCCAGTTTGGTTTGGTCCGCGGCGGCGGTGAACACCTCCCACAGCCGGTCTTCGACGAGTTCCAGGTCGAAATGCAGCCAGGCTCGCAGGTCTGCGCCGGTGTCGGCGAGATAGGCACCGGCGTCCTCCAGGTCGCGGCGCAGGTAAGCGCCGATCAATTCCGCCTCGTCGCGGCTGAGTTCGCCCAGCCCCACGGCGGTGGACTTGGCCGTGTCGATGCCGTGTTGCAGGGCCGTCACGGTCTTTTTCTCGGTTTGTCGCAGCGTGTCTTTTACCCGTTCCATCATTTTGTTATAGGCGTGCGCTAATTTTTCGCCGCCGCCGGGGGGTATGGTAGGCATGATGGTGACTCCTTATATTCTTACTGCCGAAGGCAACAGCAATCCCCCTCTCCCCCTGGGAGAGGGGACAGGGGTGAGGGCGCGTGGTGTACCACCTTCCTCTTTCATTGCTAATGACCTAAGTGTGACTCACCCGCGCCGCGCTGAACAGCCCCGGCCGTCTTTAGGTTGTTCGCCTTGTCGGCCCTACGGTATCCTTGCGCATTCGTAAGTGTAGAGATCAGGAAAAGAAGATGGACGAGCATTACGAGCCGCAACAGGTTGAGCAAAGCGCCCGGCGCTATTGGCAGGAAAACCGCAGCTTCGAGGTGACGGAAGACCCGGCGCGGGAAAAGTTTTACTGCCTGTCCATGTTCCCCTACCCCAGCGGCCGCCTGCACATGGGCCATGTGCGCAACTACACCATCGGCGACGTGATCAGCCGCTATCAGCGCATGCGCGGCAAGAACGTGCTGCAACCCATGGGCTGGGACGCCTTCGGCCTGCCCGCCGAAAACGCCGCCATGCAAAACAGCGTGCCGCCCGCCAAGTGGACCTACGACAATATTGATTATATGCGCGGCCAGCTCCAATCCTTGGGCTTCGCCATCGACTGGCGCCGGGAACTCGCCACCTGCAAACCCGATTATTATCGCTGGAACCAGTGGCTGTTCCTGCGCATGCTGGAGAAGGGCATTGTCTACCGCAAGACCGGCACGGTGAACTGGGACCCGGTGGACCAGACCGTGCTCGCCAACGAACAGGTGATCGACGGCCGCGGCTGGCGCACCGGCGCGCTGGTGGAGAAGCGCGAGATTCCCATGTACTACATGGCGATCACCAAATATGCGGAAGAATTGCTCGCCGACCTCGATAGGCTGACCGAGTGGCCGGAGCAGGTGCGGCTGATGCAGAAGAACTGGATCGGCAAGAGCCACGGGGTGAGAGTGGGTTTTCCATATATTCTTACTGCCGAAGGCAACAACAATCCCCCTCTCCCTCCGGGAGAGGGGACAGGGGTGAGGGGGCTAGGTGTACCACCATCCTCACGCAGTTCTTCGACTCCCCCTCTCCCTCTGGGAGAGGGATGGGGTGAGGGGGGTTTGGGAGAAGGGGCAGGGGTGAGGGCTCTCGGCGCACAGCACCTTCCCTCACCCGGCCCTGCGGGCCACCCTCTCCCGGGGGGAGAGGGTTTGAAGGGTGTATTGTGGGTCTTCACCACCCGCGCCGACACGCTGCTGGGCGCGACCTATGTCGCTGTCGCCGCCGAACATTCGCTGGCGCTGCATGCCGCGAAGACCGATCCTAAACTCGCCGCCTTCATCGAGGAGTGCAAGCGCGGCGGCGTCACCGAGGCCGAGCTCGCCACCCAGGAAAAGAAGGGCATGGCGACGGGCTTATTCGTCACCCATCCGCTCACCGGTGAGAAGCTGCCGCTGTGGGTCGCCAATTATGTGTTGATGGGTTACGGCGAGGGCGCGGTGATGGCGGTGCCGGCTCATGATGAGCGTGATTTCGAGTTTGCGAACAAGTATGGGCTGCCGATCAAACAGGTAATTAAAACCGAGTCACCGTTGGCTCCGAAGTTAAGAGAAGCTTTGCTCGAGGGGGCAAAGGCGGTAGATGATTCCGATATCGGGGACCTTGAGCAAGAGGTTGGTGATTCGCTCTCATATGGGGAAGAAGGTTTTCAGCGGGAGTTAGAACTGAACACGACTTTTGATTCTAAGCATTGGCGAGAGTGGTATGCCGCCAAGGATGGTATTTGTATCAATTCCGGCAAATACGACGGCCTTGCTTTCGATCAGGCGGTCTACGCCATCGCCGCCGATCTTTCTGCAAAAAATCTCGGCGAGAAGAAGGTAACCTGGCGGCTGCGCGACTGGGGCATCTCGCGGCAGCGCTATTGGGGTACGCCGATACCGATGATCAAATGCGCGCAGTGCGGCGACGTGGCGGTGCCCGACGAGCAATTGCCGGTGGTGCTGCCCGAGGATTTGGTGCCGGACGGTTCCGGCAATCCGCTTCATAAATCCGCGGCGTTTCTCAACTGTAGCTGTCCCAAGTGCGGCGGCGCGGCGCAGCGCGAGACCGACACCATGGACACCTTCGTCGATTCGTCCTGGTATTTCTTCCGCTATGCCTGCTACGACGGCAAGGCCATGGTGGACCCGCGCGCCGATTACTGGATGCCGGTGGATCAATACATCGGCGGCATCGAGCACGCCATCCTGCATCTGCTCTACTCGCGCTTCTGGACCAAGGTGATGCGCGACCTGGGACTGACGAAGGTGCGCGAGCCTTTCGGCAAATTGCTGACGCAAGGCATGGTGCTCAATCACATCTTTTCACGCAAGGGCGCGGCGTCCGGCATCACGTATTATTCGCCCGACGCCGTGGAGGTGGCGCGCGATGGACAAGGCAAGATCGTCGCGGCCAAGGCCAAGCGCGACGGCCAGCCCGTGGAATACGGCGGCATCGGTACCATGTCCAAGTCGAAGAAAAACGGCGTCGATCCGCAGGACTTGGTGGCCCGCTACGGCGCCGACACCGTGCGCCTGTTCATGATGTTCGCCGCGCCGCCGGAGATGACCTTGGAGTGGAACGATGCCGGCGTGGAAGGCGCGCAGCGCTTTCTCAGGCGCGTATGGGCCTTTGCCCGAGAATATGAGAGTGATATTAAGGAGACTAATGATAACTTGAGGAAGGGTTTTGAGCCTACTTTCTCTTGGAACGAGATCCATTCTGATCAGAAGGATATTAGGAGAGATATCCATCAACTTCTCCGTCAGGCCATACATGACTTTGGCAAGCAACAATTCAATACGGTGATTGCCGGGTGCATGAAGATACTAAACACGCTTGGTAGTGTCCAACTATCTATTGGAAGTCCAGATCCTACAACAGGCGTTTTGCCCGTGATTAATGCGTCAGATGTTATTCGTTGCGAGGGATTTGGGATTGTCCTGCGCTTGTTGTCGCCGATTACCCCACATATTTGCCATCGCTTGTGGCGCGAGTTGGAGTATGGTGAGGATATTTTGCATGCTCCGTGGCCTACCGTGGATCAGGATGCTCTTATCGCTGATACTATCGAGCTGGTGGTGCAGGTCAACGGCAAGCTGCGCGGCCACATCGGCGTGGCGGCGGGCGCAAGCAAAGAAGACATCGAGCGGGCCGCGCTCGCCGAAGAAAACGTGCAGCGCTTCGTGGAAGGCAAGGCGGTGAAGAAGATCGTCGTCGTGCCGGGGCGGTTGGTGAATGTGGTGGTCGTATGAGGGCAAAGATACAAGGGCAAAGATACAAGGGTGAAGGGATGTTGCGCTCCTTGTATCTTGTACCTTGCATCTTGTATCTAGTCTTGTTAAGCGCCTGCGGCTTCCACCTCCGCGGCAGCGTGACGGATAGCGTAAAACTCCCGCCCGTTTACCTTACCGGCGGTGGCGGGGTCCTGCAGCAGGAGGTGCGCCACTACCTCACGGTCTCCGCGGTGCCCATCGCGGCGGAGCAAACAGACGCGCAACTGGTGATAGACCTGATCGGCGAGGACATTCAACGCCGCGTGCTGTCGGTGGGGTCCACCGGAAAGGTGGAGGAATACGAAGTCCACTACGCGGCCACGTTCTCCGTGGAACGCGCCGGCGGCGAGATCGTCATCGCCCGCGAGACCCTCGATCAGCAGCGCAGCTATACCTTCAACGAGGCCGAGGTGCTGGCTAAGGATACGGAGCAGGAACGCTTGGTGCAGGACATGCGCCGCGACGTCGTGCGGCAGATGATGCAGCGTCTGCAATCCGTTCTCAAGAAATCGCCATGAAGCTCAAGCCCGAACAAATCCCCGGCCACCTGCAAAAAAACTTGGCGCCGGTCTATCTGGTGAGCGGCGACGAACCCCTGCAGGTTGCCGAGGTCTCGGACGCCATCCGCGCCCGCGCCCGCGAGCGGGGATGCAGCGAACGCCTGGTGTTCAACGTGGAGTCCGGTTTCGATTGGAATGCCTTGCTGCAGGCCCGCGATACCTTGTCCTTGTTCGCCGAGCAGCGCGTGCTGGAGCTGCGGCTGCCTACCGCCAAACCCGGCGAAGCGGGGGCCAAGGTGCTCGTCGAGTACGCCGCCCGCCCGCCTGCCGGCGATGTGCTGCTGGTGATCAGCGGCAAGATCGATAAGGATGCCCAGCGCAGTAAGTGGTACGAGGCCCTGGAGCGGACGGGCGTGGCGGTGCAGGTGTGGCCGTTCAGTGTCGCGCAACTCCCCGCGTGGATCGAGCGCCGCATGCGCGCCAGAGGTTTGCAACCTAGCGCGGAGGCGGTGGCGCTGCTCGCGGAGCGTGTGGAAGGCAATCTGCTGGCTTGCGCTCAGGAGATCGAGAAATTGCTGTTGCTGCACGGCGCCGGCGCGGTTGACAGCGCCGCTGTGGCTGCCGCCGTGGCGGACAGCGCCCGTTACAGCGTTTACGACCTGGCGGACCGCGCCATGGCGGGGGAGAGCGCGGCGGTTACGCGCATCATGCGTGGCTTGGAAGGCGAGGGCGAAGAACCGGTTTTGGTGGTGTGGGCCTTGGCGCGGGAAGTTCGCGCCCTGGCGAGCATGGCCGACGAGCTGCGGCGGGGCGCCGCCATCGATCCGCTATTCCTTAAATATAAAGTATGGGACAACCGCAAGATCCTGGTGCGCAACACCCTCAAGCGGCGCTCGCCGCGCCTGTTGCGGCAGTTGCTGCGCCAGGCGGTGAAGGCGGATCGCATCATCAAGGGCGCCGCGGCGGGCAATGCCTGGGACGAATTGCTGCAGCTTGCTTTGGGGCTGGCGGGCGTGTCCGTGATTCAAGCGCCCAAATCATCCCGGTAATTTAGAGCACCGCCTTGAAGCCCTAGAACTGTGGCGGAGCCAGGCGGGCGCCCACTTGGCGCTTGGCGATCTTGAATCGATTCATGGCGGCAAACATGGGCGCTCCGGCAAAAAAGGCTAAACGATCGGCGCGAAGTACCGATAGTGACAGAGAACGGCCCATTATTTGCGGCGTAGGATGCACTATCGGCACTTTAACAGGATAGACGGCCGGCACCCCTGGCGCGATGCAGCACCGGATGCCTATGTCGATTATGCCGCACGTACCCGTCACGGCGGCAAGGTGTTCTATTTCAATTTTGAACTGGCCAAGGAGATGGGGCTGATCGGCGGGCGCCATCCTCACCTGCTTAACGCCGCCTTGTCGAAGGCGATCCTCGACACCTTCAGCCTGACCATCATCAATGAGTACGACGTCGAGCACCGGCGGAAATTTCCCGCGCATGAAATACGGCCGCATCCCTATATGGCGACGCGCTATCTGCAATGCCAGCATCCCAGCAAAAACGGCCTGACCTCCGGCGACGGCCGCAGCATCTGGAACGGCTATTTCAAGAGTAAAAGCGGCGTCTGGGACATCTCGAGCTGCGGCACCGGCGCCACGCGCCTGAGCCCCGCCACGGCGATACAGGGAAAATTTTTCAAGACCGGCGACGACACCAATAGCTACGCCTGCGGCATGGCCGATCTGGCCGACGGCGTGTGCGCGGCGCTGATGAGCGACATCTTTCATAAAAACGGCATCGCCACGGAAAGGACGCTGGCGATCATCGCCTTCGCCGACGGCACGGCGATCATTGTCCGCGCCCACAAAAATCTGTTGCGACCCGCCCACCTGTTCCGCATGCTGAAACAAAATCGCCTGAAAGATCTACGCGCCGCGGTCGATTACTATATCGCGCGCCAGATCGAAAACGGCGAATGGCCGCGCGCCGCGGCGGGACGCGACAAATATCAGCAGTTCCTGCAATATGTCACGGGGAATTTCGCCCGCGCCGCGGCGGTCTTCGAGAGCGAGTACATCTTCTGCTGGCTGGATTGGGACGGCGACAACGTCCTGATGAACGGCGCCGTGCTGGACTACGGCTCGGTGAGGCAGTTCGGCCTTTACCACCATGAATACCGCTACGACGACGTCGAGCGCATGTCCACTACCATCACCGAGCAAAAGAACAAGGCCAGATACATCGTGCAAACCTTCGCCCAGATGGTCGACCACATCGTCACCGGCAAGAAGAAGGGTATAGGGCATGTCGCCAAATATCCCGCATTGCGGGCCTTCGATGAAATCTTCGAAGACACCAAGGACTCGGTGTTGATCGACAAGCTCGGCTACGACGAGCGGCAGCGTCAGATCATCCTGGGTCACGCGGCATCGCGCCGCAACGTGCGCCGGATCAGAGCGATCCTGCGCCAATTCGAAGTGGTGCAATCGCGCAAAGGCATATACAGAATAGAAGACGGCATCACCACCGATGCGCTGTTCTGCGTGCGCGACATCCTGCGCGAACTTCCCGCGCATTTCGCGCGCGGTGCGGGCGACATGGACGCCGAACGCTTCATTGAAATCATGCAATCGGATTATGCGACGGAGCAAGACGCCCTGCTCACCCCGGCGCGCCGGAATAAGATAAACGAATTCCAGCGATTGTACCGGCGCGTGCTCGCGGCCGTTGCGGCGCGCAGCGGCCAGCCGTGTCCCGCCATCTTGAAAGGCATGATGGAGAGGTCATCGCTCATTAACCGCTACGAGCGCGTCACCGGCGACGCCATCATTGAATCCGGCGGCAAGCTGCTGCACGGCGCGGCGCGCATGAGCTCGCGATCGCTCCATGAAATGTTCAAGCAATTTGTCGATCAGCAAGTATTGCGCCCCGAATACTTCGAGTCCCGCAAACCCGGCCGCAGGGTCATCAAAAACAGACGGGCCCGCCATATCCTGCGCGCCATGTTGCGGGATGTGAGGGATATGCGGTCGGGGTTGTAGCGCATTCATCCGGCGCAATGCCTTTTGCGTCCTGTGTGGGCTCCGCGAGATCTAACCCCGAGTTTCCGCGTCTTCAGTAGGGCGCATTAGGCGCGAGCCGTAATGCGCCGGATGGAGACGTGAAGGGCGATTAGTGTGTTATGAGAGTGGCTATGGTTAAAGTCAACCCACATTCGGCGCAATGCCCATCGGTTATTGCGCCCTACGCGGGCTGAATCTATCTGGGCAGGCTGGCTAAATCAAGTTCTGTAGGGCGGAAAAGCGCAGCGCCTTCCGCGTGCGCCTGCGAAGGCGCATGAACAGCACGGTGGAAGTCCGTGTCGGAGGAAGCCATAACTCCGTAATCAAAGGTAACTGCGTCGCTGTGAGGC